>JACCDP011245733.1_pt1 | contig 23858 bp, 23 predicted proteins | sample 7445841 | NCBI WGS metagenome assembly JACCDP01 (sample SAMN15323441, study PRJNA562643) | freshwater metagenome | isolation source: river surface water | place: USA:Blue River Watershed | collected 2017-08-17
AAGAAGGCTGTTGCAGAGGAGCCTGTTGTTGTTGTTGCCGCCGAAGAGCCCGTTGTTGTTGCTGCCGCGGAGGAGCCTGTTGCTGCCGCTGCAAAGAAGCCTCGTGCTCCCAGAAAGAAGGCTGCTGCTGCCGCTGAGGAGCCTGTGGTTGCTGCAGCTGAAGAGCCAGCTGTTGTAGCTGCTGCCGAAGAGCCCGCTGCCGCTGCAAAGAAGCCTCGTGCTCCCAGAAAGAAGGCTGTTGCAGAGGAGCCTGTGGTTGCAGCTGAAGAGCCAGCTGTTATAGCTGCAGCTGAAGAGCCGGTGGTTGCTGCAAAAAAGCCTCGTGCTCCCAGAAAGAAGGCTGCTGCTGAAGAGCCGGTGGTTGCTGCCGCTGAAGAGCCTGTGGCTGCTACCACTGAACAGCCGGCTGCTGCTGCTGCAAAGAAGCCTCGTGCTCCCAGAAAGAAGGCTGCTGCTGCCGCAGAGGAGCCTGTTGTTGCTAATGCCGCAGAGGAGCCTGTTGTTGCTGCTGCCGCAGAGGAGCCTGTGGTTGCTGATGCCGCTGAAGAGCCTGTTGTTGCTGCAAAGAAGCCTCGTGCTTCCAGAAAGAAGGCTACTGCCGCTGAAGAGCCCGCGGTTGCTGCTAAGCCTGTGGTTGCGGAGGAGCCTGTTGCAAACGACGTGAATGACGAGATTGCCGCATTAAAGCGTGAAATTGAAGCCCTTAAGCTTGAGAACGCCCAACTTAAAAATAAACTAGCTAACAGCTCTTCTGCACCTGCACCCAAACATGTAAAGGAAGGCGACACTGCATTAGCCACTGCTCCTTCAGCTTCTACCCCATGGACCGAGCACTTTTCCCAGAAGTTTCAGCGACCTTACTGGTATAATTCCGAGACCAAGTTGTCCAGCTGGACCAAGCCCGCCAATATGTAATATAAGCGCCAATATAAGCGCCAGCCAATAGGTAAGTTATATGCAAGGTAAGTAATATATTTTCAAAGGCTGCCACTAAGGCATAAGCAGTCATAAGACAATCCTATTTTTTTATTGAGGACACGGTATTGCATTAAACTGCAAATCATAACATCGATAGCAATCAGAGACACCATTTGAACAATATTCGGCCACCTTGGTGGAGGCAAATAAATCAAGCACCTTCTGAAATAATGAAGTTTGAGTATAGTAACCTGGATATTGCTGCACTATGCAAGTCATATGTTTGGTCCATTCATGTGACCATAAAGACGAAGGCGGCTGATTACAGTTGGACCATTCCGCATTCATTTCAGCTAATAATGTTTGGTTAGTTATTTCCTGGTATGCCGGACCGCCGCAGTTTTCGGGCCAACTAGTTGCATTATACTGAGGCCAAAGACCGTGGATTTGATACACTGCACCAGAACACCAGTCTTGCATAGCCAGCATATAATAGTTGTATCCTCTAACAACAGACAATAACGAAACTAATAATAGTAATGATATCATATATATAAAATTATTATATAATTATATATACATGAACGACCCAGTTATTGGAAATCCAGTAAATCTAATTTTTGTTTCAGATACAAATCATGCACTTTATGATTGGCATAATAAAGTAAGAGTGGTTCGTCCAGACAACAGCGTCTCTGACATTGGCACATGCATAGGAGGCAAAGTATATGTAAAACGCGCCTGGTTTTTGCCAGCACGTGCAGTAGAGGGCATACCAATATTGGACATCACATACCAGTCGCTTAAAGGTCACAATATAAATAACTTGTATAATAAATTAGCATCCTACGTGTGCAACGAAGGAGAGTTTGGTTATATGGTGGATTTGTTATACAATTCGCCGGGATGTGTATCGGCATATGACGCATGGAAATATGAGGACCCAACCTCTGACCATATGCGTGGCAAACGAAACCGAAACCGAATACTAAAGGCAATAGCGCGGTTTGTGGAATATGCCACAGACTTATAAAATTGAATATTATCTTAATCTTGAGGCAATATTCAAACAAATTAATACTTGAATTAAAATGCAAACCGAATATAACTTGTACCATTCCCACCCAATGACCACCCGCCTGGGTGCGCAAATTCTTGCCATGGGCGAGCACCTAACTCGCTCTAAGCGTCAGCGTTTGGACGAGCTGATTGGTGAAGATATGCTTGCAGAGATATTGGCATATAACCAAAATAACAACATTAAATCGAAGCCACAATATATTCTAGTTTTCGATACAGAAACCACGGGATTAATTCCCAAAGGGTCCCAGTCCATATGGTCGCTAACAAGCGAAGAGCTTGCCACATACCCTTACATTACCCAATTAAGCGCAGTTCTTTACGATGTTGCCAACAATAAACTGGAGCAAGTGTTTAATACTTATATTAAAATCCCTGACCATGTGGAAATCCCCCAAATTGTAACTGATATTACCGGAATTACACGAGAGAAATGCAACGGTGGTATGAATATTGTGGATGCATTAAATGCATTTCATACATTGTGGAAAAAATCGGAAACATTAATTGCGCACAATATGTGGTTTGATAGCAAAATGATAATGGTAGAGTACAAAAGAAACAAGATGTATTGCGACGTGTTCAAGGACAGAGACGCATTGTATTGCACAATGATTCAAGGAATGCGACATGTGGGTGCCAATCGATTTATAAAGTTATCGTATTTGCATGAACACATGTTTGGACAATTGGATGACAATGTTCAGCTGCACGATTCGCTGGTGGATACCATGGTATGTTTGCGGTGCTATTTGGCTTTGCAATGTGGCATAGAACTGGAAAACAAGGATTTTTACAAAATGTTGTTAAATATTTAATATATATTGTACAATATTTAGTTGTCGCTTGAAATATAGGTATTAGAAACGAAATCATATACTTCATATTCAAAGCAGTTATAGTCAAAATATAGTGCATTACACATTTTTTGAACCGCACCTTTAATTTTTTTCCAATCTAAAGTTGGACAGTACGATGTATGAAAATATATTGTAGCCGTAAAATCTTCAAGCTTAATTGTGTAATTATTTCCAACATATGTGTCTTCGTTACTTTTAAGCCCATTTACCAGCTTAAATGCATTATTTATGCGCTGGTAAGTGTTATTTTCATCAAAGTCAAAACAAGAAATAGAGTATCTATACGAGGTTGCTGACATTGTAATTGTAATTGTAATTGTAATTGTAATTGTAATTGTAATTATTATGTATTATTATTTATGATTTGGTATTTATACAAAATAATATTTCAATTTTAACCATATGTAATATGGTTAATAGCTTAACAACAACCGTTTTTATTTAACACATATAAAATTGATTATTTTTTACACTATAGTAACAAATAATAAATATAACAAAATGCAAACCCGCCGTCAAAAATTATTGCTTAAAGTTGCCGCCATGGCTGATGAGTGCCAAAACATAGCTTACAATTACAGTCACACTGACCCCGACAGTGATATTGGCTGGTGGGGACTTCATGAAACAATTAGCCTCTTTCACTATTACATTATTGGAAACGACGATAATTACATAAATATTGGACGCGGATTGTTAGAGATGATACCGGAGTCAGTCGGTCCCGAATTTGCCGAATTGGTGAAAGGGATTAAATCAATTATTTAACGACGACGATTGTAACGCTTGGACTTACGATTGCGTCTAGATTTGCGAGTATTTTTTTTTGCGCGAGACTTTTTGCCACCGGAATTGGATTTTTCGATTTTATATTCACCAGTTGTTAGTTGTTCGGGTTTTACAATTAAGACATTATATTTATTATCTATAAAGGTAATATCCCATCCATATATAATTTCAAAATGCATTCCTAGATTATTAATTTTAATTAAATTAGCACTTTTGGTTGTATCTGTTTCTAAATATGCTTTAAAATTTTCTAAGCTTGCATACTCTGTATGCTGTGAAGCGTCTTTACCTACTTTTTCTTTTTCGAATAATGATGTTATACCGTTTTCATCTGTGGGTATATTTTTATACATATTTTTTACTTTTGATGTTATTTTGTAAAGTTTACCAATTTCATATTGTGTTGTTGGTGTAGGCACAGCAGGTGTTTCAACCGGCGCAGCAGCAGGTGTTTCAGCAGGAGCAACAGCAGGTGTTTCAGCAACAGCAGGAGCAACAGGTGTTTCAGCAGAGGACATTATATAATTACACAATATATTTTACTAAATATAAAATTGAATGAATATAGTGTTTATTTACTATAATTAATAACATGAATAAATCACTAGGTCAATATTTTACCGTCTCTGACACTTTACAACAAATTGTGTATGATTGGGTGCAACATAAAAATCAACTATTATTGGAACCATCGTTTGGTGCAGGTCATTTGTTGCAAAAGTTTTTGGATGTGAATCCAAATTATTCCATGCATTGTTGCGAAATCGACAACACCATAAAACCAGTGGTTCATTTTACTAAAGCACAACGCGTTACGTATGGCGACTTTATGTCCCATGACTTTGGCAAGCAAAAATATAAAACAATTATTGGAAACCCGCCTTATGTAAAACAGCGAAATACCAAAAATCTCTACATTTCGTTTATTGAAAAGTGCTATAATTTGCTGGACGAAGACGGTGAGCTCATATTTATAGTTCCGTCTGATTTTACTAAACTTACAAGCGCGGCACCAATCATAACAACCATGACCCAACATGGCAATTTCACGGATTTTCATTATCCGGATAATGAACGCCTGTTTGACGGGGCGAGCATTGACGTGGTTGTATTTCGATATCAACGCGCAAACACATTAAATCCCATATGCAATGTGAATGGCTCTGCACAAATATGCAATGTAAATAATGGTATTATTACTTTTACAAAACCAAAGGTGTCTTCGACAAAACCAAAGGTGTCTTTGACAGAACCGTTATCGACAGAATCGGATACCGTGAAAATCGACGACTTATTTCACGTATATGTGGGAATAGTGTCGGGCCGCGACGAAATATACAAAGTACCCATTGGAAACATTGATGTTCTCTGCGACAAAGACAAAACAGAGAAATTTATATTTATTAACAAGTGGCCAAGTGGAAATAAAACCATTGACACACATCTTGCAGCACACAAGGCCGAGTTGTTGCAAAGAAAAATCAAAACATTTAATGAATCAAATTGGTATGAATGGGGCGCGCCAAGAAATATGACAAGCATACAAACCCATTGGAATAAGCCATGTATATATGTGCGAACATTAACGCGTCAAACAGAGGTAGCATTTGCGGGTAATGCTCAGCATTTTGGTGGGTCGCTTCTCTGTTTGATACCAAAAAAAGACGACGTTGATATTGATGCTGTTATTCAATACTTGAACAGCGATGCGGGTAAAAAAGATTATATGTATGCAGGACGATATAAAATTGGACACAAACAAGTGCGAGAAATGGTTATTGAATATAATATCCCACATTAGCCTCTTGGTTAATACGAAAATAATCGCTTACGATTTGCACATTGTCCAAATCGTCTGGACTAAATATAATTTTAACGTTGGTTCCGTCTCCAAAGATTACCATTTTTGTAAAGCCCGTTTTTAACTTGTATTTAATAAACATGTTTTTTAATATACATTTCTGCATGGCGCTTTGATTCCAGGTGCCATCCTCTCTCATAAAACTGGCTGCATTACAGTTCCAGCCATGACTATCCATATATGTTTGAAGTAAGGCAATGGTATTTTCGCTGCCTATTTTTGCAAACTCTTGCTCATAATGAGCTCTGTGCTGGGTTTTCTCTATTTCATATACAACGCTGCCCTTTAAACCGCCGGTTTTAACGGCGTTTCCATTTATTTTGCCATGGAATATTTCTTTGCATTTTTTTGAATACTCGACGCCTCTTATTTCTGTGTCGCATATACGCACATCGCATCCTTTTAACTCATATATTTCTTCGCCATCTTCTATATCACCGCGCTTGGGCTGTCGCGAATAAGGGCGCAACAACCTCCATAATAACTCATATTTACCGCAACAAGCATTGGGGGATGTGTTTAATCCACATGGTGTCAGCTCTGCCACATCTTTCCAAAACTTTACAAGTACCTGCGGTTCAACTGAAAGTACCTGTGGTTCAACTGAAAGTACCTGTGGTTCAACTGCATAGAAATAATTACATATTGCAGACCACAAATTACCCGAACCAATAACAAATGGCTTTGCTAATAGCATTGACTGCATAGTTTGAATATCGGTATCACTTATATTATTTTCATAAATAACCCAAAATAAATCTTTTGCAATAAAATACCTTTTTTCTTGCGTGGAACCAATATGATTACTGGTAAGCCATTGATTAATAACTAATATTTTATTGGTGATTAATTCGTTCATATAGATACTTTTATATTCAATATCCATTTTTATTCAATTTTTTATTTAATAGATACCGTAGGTAGCTTTGCTTATACGCGACGTGTTTGCATTCGGCCCTTTGTTTGGCCCTTTGTGCCACCCATTTTAACACAGGTTTGAATTAATCGTTCATATGCTTCTTGCACACTTCTAAATTTTTCAGCCTTGCCTCCCTTGTCGGGATGGTGTTTTAATGCAAGTGTGCGATAAGCCTTTCTAATTACACTGCAGCTTTTTGTGCCTTGAGGTATTTCCAACACATCGTAGTCATTTTTGGGCGCATTTTTTTTAGGTTTTTCTTTTGATTTTTCTTTAGGTTTTTCTTCAGATTCTGGTTTTCTCGGCTCACCCGTTGCATGAAATCCATAATCATAGCTTTTATCAATAATATACTCATAATCGCCGGACGGTTTTTCCTTTTTAATATCTCCATTGTGAATGTTAATCCAAAACGGCAAACCGCAATCCGCGGACCGCAATTCTTTCCAATAAGACATTCGTTTTTTTTTGGTTTGTGGCATTATATTACATATATATAAATTAATGAACCACTGCGACCATATATTTAACAACGTGTATTTGGGTGATGCCGGATTTATGTATGAAACTAATCGACCTCAGTTTAGCTTAATTATTAATTGCTGTCCGGAAGTGTCCATGCGATACACGGATGCAGAGGCACCCAATGTATTATATTTAAAGTTTAATGACGACCCCAACGACAATAATAAAATGCTTACACTCTTAGAATCGTATAAAGTACTTGAAAAAATACACGAAACAGCAAGTCGGGGAAAACCAGTATTGGTTCATTGTGCCATGGGCGTGCAACGAAGTGCATCGATAGTTGCATGTTATTTGCTGAAATATTACAAGGCGGATTTAAAAACCACATTGTTATTTATTCAAGATAAGAGACACCAGGCGTTTTCTACCGGATACCCGTTTCAACCCGTTATGCAATACTATGTGGAACAGCGAAAGAACCTAGCATATATATAAATGGCAACGTGTTTCATATGTTTGCAAACTAAATATAATAATATAAAACCGATATCTCTGCAACTGTGCAAAAAACAATGTGCATGCGATGGCCAAGTTCATGCCGAATGCATTGCCACTTGGTTTAAATACACACCAATATGTCCAATATGTCGCAATGCAATTGTGGCAAATAACAATAAAAATTTAGTTACACTATATTACTTGTTAAGAGAACAAGCGCAACATGATTTAATTATATATATGGTTTGGACTGTTACCGTGATAATTATAATATTTATATTGCCTACTGACAAAGATTATTATTATTAGCATATTATATATTATGCATTCTTTGCCTTCGGTTAAAGCAACGCTGCCTTCGGTTAAACCATCCTACATTGCACAAGTATTATCAGGATTGCTACTATTTTGGGCAGCACTCATTGCATTAAAAAATTATAAATTAGCCATTTTAGTATTATTATTTTCAATGGCCATATCTTTGCACGGTTTAATGCACATGTTTGCAGAGATTGTGTATGGATTTAATCCGTTAGAAACAGGAATATTTTATTATTAGCGTATATAATGAACGAAACCATAATTCTCATAATAACATTAGGTGGTTCAATATTATTATGTTGTTGTTTTATGTGTTGTTACAAAGATATACAATACTGTTGCGATAACAAAGTAATGCCTAATGATGATGCTTGATGTTGTTTCCAACATGTTTGCATTTGGCTAATATAATATTATATTCATTCATAACATCATCTTTATGTTTATATCTAAGCGTGCTAGTTTGAGTGTATGTTGTGCTGGGAATCATAGTATGAAATGAGCCATTCCACATTGGAATTAATATTGTTTGTTCGTTTTTGTATAAAATACTTAGCGTGTATTTGTAATCTCTGTCAAATATCATAAAAAATCTTTTACCTGTCCATAAAGATATTATATCATAAACATTAATATTGGTGATACCAAATTTGTGAAATAGAGGTCTCATAATTATTATCTAAGCATTTATATTTATATTTATTCACTTGTTTCCATATAATCGGTTGAATATGGTTTGGGCTCTTTGGGTTTTTTAACCTCTGCAACTTCAACCTCTTCTTCTACTGGTAACAACTTTTTTTGCACATTTTGCTGGCGTTCGGCAGTTCGAATACTTTTTTCAGCCGCAATGCGACTATCTCTGGCCTCCTGGTCGGCCTCGTCGTAAATCATAGTTTTCTCTCTGGAAAACTTGGTCTTCTCAAACTTAGTGTTCTTGCTCTTTCCCATTTTGTTTATTGTACATTTATAAAATAAACAAATTATTTCAATTTTTTATCGCTTCGCTTATTATCGCTTTGCTCTAGGTAACACACACATTTGTTCGTTACAATGTTCCTTGTCCAATAAATCCACCACATATTTGTATCCATTGCTGTCAAGAGTGGTTTCATCTATAAGTTTGTAATCTAAATTTTTAAGTCCATTAGATGTCCATGTGGCAGTATGGTCGGCAAGAAGTTCATACTTATTCATGCATTTTAAGGTTTGGTTGGTTTTCAAAAATTTTAGTTTCTCTTGCAAGTTCATATTTTCCATGTCAATAAATGTTCCCTCGGTGGGAAAGTCGATGCTTAATCCAACTTCTTTAACGCGCATAAACAATTCATCGTCTTCGCCGCCCCAACCCCAATAATTGTTGGGAAACCCATTAATGTCGGCAAACTGTTTTTTCGAAAATGCAACCACGCCTCCAAAATAAGATTTGTTTCCACTGTATCGATTCCAAACACGCGCAATATGCACTGGGTTAGGTGGCACATTTGTGTAAAATGGCAATAAGTTATCGGAGGGAATTAAATCCACGTCGTGAAACACAAACACTTGCGCGCCATCTTTTACGGCCATTTCGAAACCAATATTTAATAGCTTGCCTCTGTTAAATTTGCAATCATCGTCGCTTTGCTCTACTATATAAATCTTAAATGGCTTGCCGGATTTTTGCAAAAAGGCGGATATTTCGGGAACAAATCGGTCTAAATGTTTTTTACGCTCTTGTGCTTTGTGCAAATCTCTAAATGGCACAATAATGGCAACAAATGGTTTTTCCACAGGTTTAATAGGTTTTGCAATATGTGGTTTAACAAGGGCCACAGGTTTAATAGCGGCCACAGGTTTTTCAATGGTAACCGGTTTTTCTGTAACAGGATTTACAGATGCGGGTGGTTTCTGACGTGTGTGTGGATTTTGCCATGTTTTTTCACCGGTGTATTTGTTGAACCACCACCATTTCTTGTGTTTATCTGAATATGCAGCTTTCCATTGATGCTCTGGTTTCATATATTGGGGATATAGTGGTATTCGCAAATTGCGTGGCTGATCGGCATACTTAGGTTTTTCCCATGTTTTTTCGCCAGTTTTTTGATGAACCCAATACCATCGGTTATGTTTATCTGAAAAATATGGCAACCACTCACCAACCCGGGTGGGAATGGGATTTTTTTTAGGTATAGGTTTTTCAAAAGCGGGTTTAGGAGCAACTTCGGAAATGGGTTCAGGAGCAACTTCGGAAATAGGTTCAGGAACAATTTCGGAAATAGGTTCAGGAACAATTTCGGAAATAGGTTCAGGAATAACTTCGGGAACAGGTTCGGGAATAGGCTTTGCAGTGGATACACAATCACCATTTTTGTTGCGTCGAGTTCCTTTGGGACATCGTTTTTTCTTATCTGGTGATGGTTTTTTAGGCGATGGTTTTTTAGGCGATGGTTGCTTGGTTGGAACGCAATTGCCCGATTTATCGCGCCTGGTTCCTTTAGGACACCGTTTTTTTTTATCCAACACTTCTGCTATTTCGGGTGCAGGTGCAGGTTCAGGTTCATGTGCATTTTTTTGTGTTGGCACACAATTGCCTGATTTGTCACGCCTGAAACCATTAGGACACCTTTTTTTTTTAGTTTTATCCATGGATTCTTTCACATTTTTTTTAGATTTATGACTAAATTCGTTTGATGTGTTCATAAATACTATATATTTGTCCAGTATAAATATATAATGAAAATTAAAAACAGATTATCGGGTGGTGTACGTTTATCTGATGATTGGTTAGACTCTAATGGCACTTACAAAACCGATGATGCTTTTGCATACTTTTTAAATAACTGTGACAACGTTAAAATATTAACAGACAATTCGATATCATGTATTACATATGTTTTGACATTAAGACCTGGTGTTGTTTCGCCGTATTATGCTGTTAGGAGTAATAATTTTAATACCGAAGTTAAAAAATTGTTAGTAAAAATAGGTTTTATTGGAAACAGTAATTTTGTTCCGGGGTTGCAACGCGGAAAGACTGGACGCTATTTTAGATATGATCGTAATGGTGATTGTCAGACTGTAACTGGTCCTGGTTCTAATAGAAATGAAGACCATTATTGCGGTAAAATTGAAATAGTCCCTGACCGTATATTTATGAAAGAAATAAATACCCAACAGAGTGTATTTATAACATCATTTACTAGTGCAGATAGTCCTTTTGAACCTATATGTCCTGGAATTATTGGATATGTTAAAATAGATAAAAATAATGCATTAATAATAGATATATTTAAAAATTTTTTATTATCTCATTTGCAACAACGCCCAGGAGGCCATGATTGGAATGCTTGGATAAGTAACCCTAGTGCCATATACGCAAGAAGTGATGCCGATGTAACAAATAGTTTATTTAATATAATAAACAACACAGATGTTACACATATGTCTATGATTATTATGGAAATGATGGAAGGGTATCAAACATTAAATGAAACGTTAAATGATCCCATCCAACGCGCACGTTATGCTCAATTTAGCGAAATGCACTCATATGAACTAAACAGATTACAAAACTATGGATATTACCACATGGATGCACACGGAGGTAATGTTATGATAAATCCAAATTATCCTTATTTTACTAATAATCCACAAGATCCTTATTATGGAAGAGCACTTATTATTGATTTTGGCCGAATAGAAACGGTAAGACAAGCACCACGACCACCAAACTATGTTAATAGGTATAATATTGCTAAAAATAATCAATTTGATTTGTTAAGAACTAATATGGCCAGTTCGCTAATTCAAAATCATTTGCAAACTAATGCTCGTGTACGTTCTATAATAGATGAAACTTTTAAACAAATAGTATTACATCCTCTTGCTCCTGGTGCTCCTGCTCCTGCTCCAAATCAAATACAAGCTCCTGCTGCTCCTGCTGCTCCTGCTGCTCCTGTAGTATCAATGGACACATCATCCTATGCTGCTCCTGCTGCTCCTGCTGCTCCTGCTGCTCCTGCTCCTGCTGCTCCTGCTCCTGCTGCTAATCAAAGACAAGCTACACCTGTGGCTCGAGCATATATACCTTCACCTTCACCTTCACCTCCACTTGCACGTTATAATAATAATAATTATAACAGATTAGCTAATGCAGTTAATAACCAACGTAACCAACGTATCCAACGACAACCTAGAATGTTACGCGTTCCCAATGCCGCTCCTCGTGTTCCTCCTGTTAATCGTTTAAATTTTTTACTTGATACCACTCCTCCTGCTGCTCCTCCTGCTGCTCCTCCTGCTGCTGCTAATCCTCCTATTAATAACCTTCAGCGTAGAAATGGTGTTCGTAATCCGGCTTTTTCTCCTGTTGCTGCCGCTCCTCCTCCTGCTCCTCCTGCTGCTGCTAATCCTCCTATTAATAACCTTCGGCGTAGAAATGGTGAACACCGGGCTGTTCCTCCTGCCGCTCCTCTTCCTGCTCCTCCTGCTGCCCGTGTTGAACGTATTATAAATGCAATGCCTCCTCCTTACGTCGGAACATATGCTCCACTATACGTAGAACCCGAAACATACCTACAAAAACTACCTGAATACAAATTTTCCACAATTGACTGGTTAAAAATATTTGGAATAGTAGTTGGAATAGGTGCTGCTGCTTATGGTTTATTCAGAGGTGGTGAAAAGAGAGGCATAGAAGAAGTTTATGACACAAATTATTTTAACCCAGACAACATGGACACAGATAATGAAGGTGTTAATCCTTATCCAGATGCAAAAGCTGCGAAGGTTGATAAAGACGAAGAATTGATTGAATCATTACTTGAACCATTTGAAAAAATTAATTCTACATTTGATAAAATTGTTACTTTGTCGTTAAATATTTTAAATATTTTAAATGTTGAATATGGTTTTTACAAAAATAATAAATCAAATTTTGATGTAACAAATTCAATGATAAATGCCAATAAAAAACAAATAGATGAATTGTTTGAAACATGCACTGAACAAATAAAAAATATAAGAACAATGATTCAAGAAGACGACGAATTTATTAATGGATTAGTTGTAGAATTATTTATGCCATATGTAATAGATATTGAATACATTAATAGAGGTATTTACCTTGGAACTGGTTTAATTAACGCAAAGAATAAAAATGATGTTGATTACGCAAGTATATGGTTTGGAGTTAAAACTGTCGATACTGATAATAAACTTGTTAGCATTTACAACACAAAATATGAATTGTTACCAAAAGAAGAATTGCCAATATTAACAATAGAGAATGCAGACATTGACCCAAAAACATTTGATAAAAATTTGTCAAACATGTTTATTGAACCGGCTGAAATAAAATTGGATAAGATTAAAGATTCAGTTAGAAAGCAAGTAAATGAATACGAAATACCAAAAACTATATTTAAAAATCCATTTTTTAATAATTTAATGGTTACTGCGTCTGCTGGAGGTAAATTTACTAAAAAACGTAAATACAAAGTAACAAAAAAAACAAAAAATAATAAAAAAAAATAATTGCGTTCTTAGACTAGAGATAAATCTTAAATAATTATAATATATTTTTATATTATAATGAACCGCAACCCAGAAAATAGAATTAAAAGATTGTTTATTCCTAATGAAAATTATCAAAAAAACGAAAAGAATTTTAATACAGATATATATTTTTTTAGTGCGTTTAGAGAATTTAGAGAAAAAACGATTCCTTCATCAGAATTAAATGGCATGTATAACATAGTAAAGGAACGTTTGTTTCAAAATACAATGGAAATTATCAATAACAAGCACTATCTATCTGATATAATTAATTTTATTGATGGACACGAAATATTGCGCAGTTTTACTTATATTGATGCATTGTATAACAAAATTGAAGACCTTTATAATATAGGTATAGATACAAATATATTTGAAGCCAGACGTTACATTGATGAAAATAGCGATTTAAAATACATACGTGCAATACAAGATTTGTATGACAGTTACATGAGCGAAATGTATGATGGATATACTGCCGAAAAATATTTTAAAATATACCAAAATAATAAAAATAGTCGTTTTTTTAATAAGGAAAAATACCTTAATGCAAAAAAAGATATGTATGACAAGGCTGAAAAAATATTACGTGGAAAAACCCCAGATGAAATACTCCAGTTTTTTAATGAAAATCCTATTTATGCGAAAATTTATGAACTTTATGAAATAAAAAAAAAAGCTTTTGCTGACCGTAATAGAGCTGCTTCACCCGAATCCAATGAAGTTCCTCCACCTCAACCACCGCCCGAATCCAATAGAGCTCCTCCACCTGAATCCAATAGAGCTCCGCCACCTCAACCTCCGCCTGCAGCGGCTGCTCCAATAGAAAACTGTCCAGCAGCCGAAATAGAAGTGCCAAGTGACAATAGTGTATGTAAAAATAAAAAAGAGTACAGAAAACTTTTATTAGCATTTCATCCGGATAAAAACCCAGGATGCAAAGAACTCGCAGATGAAAAATTTAAAGCACTTGGTAATTTATGCGACGAAGTGCAGAATAAAGGCGGAAGTAAAAACAAATCAAAGGCAAAAAAGAGAAAATCAAAGTCAGTAAAAAAGAGACAATCAAGAAAGTCAAATAAATAATAACAATTTCGTATTTTTATAAGCTATAAATGCGAAATATTTATACAGCAACCGCCAAATCTTCCATTGATTGTCGCAATGAACGCGCTTCTTCATAATGTTTCATGGTGTATGACAATAATCCTGTATGTAATATGTGAATGCTAACCTTGGGTGCGGTTTGACCCACACGTAATACACGACCTTCCAATTGGTCGCGCGTTGCCTGATTCGAGAAATAGATGGCCGTAATCATGGTATCCGCCTGAGTTAATGTGAATCCAGTGCTATGTGTGCATGTGGTAATAACAATATCATACAACTTGGTGTCCAATGGTGTCAATGTAATTGAATGTTTTGAACTAACGCAAAACACGCGCTTACCGTGGCCAACAAATACATCGCGCATAGCATTTTGGGCACTAATATCTTTGGCCACAATAAACACGGGTCGTGTATTTTGCGGGGTGGCAATTTTTAACGCTAACTCAATGATACCGCGCTGAATAACACTGTAACATATTTTGGTGGCTGCACTAAAGTTGGTGGAACTGGCTCTACCGCCAAATTTCTTTTCAATGGTGCCCAAATATTCGTGTCTTTCGGCCGGGGTCATATCTACTTCGTTAAACACGCGCTCTTGAGGAATCGGCAATGCTATTTTGCGACTCACCAAGGCCGATATTGCCACCCAATAATTCTTTTCATTGACTTCGAAATCCACTACTTGTGACACCCACTCAATTACGCCCTTGCTGGATTTATCCTTAATCAGTGTGCCAGTGAGACCAATGAAATTATGCGACAGCTTGGCCATTTCAAGTGCAATAGACGTGCGCTTTGTGTCATTCATGGTTAAATGAAACTCGTCAATCACAAATAAACATTCCGGTGCCAAGGTAACCAAATGTTCGGATGCAACGCGCATGTTATCGTGTGCAATCATATTGATGCAGTGTTCTTTAAACAAATTTTTGGCCGCGGTTTTTACCGTGTATTTTACTTGATTCACGTGAAACCCGCCGCGCTCTAATTCTTTGGTTACTGAATCCATGGCGGACGGGGGCAAACTATATACACAATACTTGGGCATACAGCGGGTTTTAATCATCCATCCAATAACACTGCTAACAATAAGCGTTTTGCCCAATCCAACTGGAATCCATATTAAATTGCCACGACGTCCGTTGCGAACTCTGCCACATATTTGCTCCACCGCGGCTTGCTGATGAGCATACAAGGTTCGGTCATCTCTGAACTCGGTGGGCCATAATGTGAAATTATGGGTTGCACGACTAAGAATCATGTGACGAATCATTGCCCACAATCGATAATCATGTATGTGAAACTTGAGTGAAGCGTCTGGATAAATAACGCCAGGAGCATACGCTGATATAAACATAAGCGCTCTAAACACCACAGTGTCTTTCCACGAAGTCATCAAATAAGTGCTGGTTCCGTCTCTCGAGATTCGATACAATTCAATAAAGGGCTTCATGGGGCGCACATACATGGCTAATCTGGCGTGCGTTTCAGAAGACATGCTGGATAATACATGCTCAATATTACGTTTCCAGTTCATTGTTAGAGAACCCACTTCACATTTGTTATGAAATACTTTATCGCAACACTCGAAGAAATGAGCATCATTCATCATATTTGGCTCTACTGTTGTTATCATGTCGGGGGCAACAGGTACAACAATGCGTGAATTATAATATTCAGACCACAATTTTACTGTGCCATCTTGCTTTAATACGAACTCGCCGCGACCATTTTCCGTTTCTCTAAAATAGGCGGTGCCATTTACATCAATTAAGCGATTGCGAACTGGCTTTCCTTCATTGCGCAAAATCTCCTTAGCTGCTTCAATGGCAACCTCTTTTACATCTTCAGATAAGTCTTCGGCGGCTTTGTCTCTTGACGCAGGCCGAATGGCCATAAATCGGCCTTCAGACTCTGGATGCGCAAATACATTAACCAACATGGATGTGCGTGTGCCGGGCACTTGCACTTTTACTGGTATTTTTTCTATCATTCCAGCCATCCACGACCAATCCATGGTATATTCAATGGGCATTGTTGCATTCGTATTATGCAACATGCTGCGTCGCGACGCCTTACAAAGCCACATATATTTTTGCGCCATGGCAATCTCTGCATCCATGTCATTAATATTATCTACTTTTCGTGCATTGCGACCGGTTCCTTTGGTCCATAAATGTTTAAATACTTGCACGTAGCTGTCTTTTACCATCCGGGGTTGAAAGAAGTGCGCAATGTTTGTTAGAGAATGCTGGTCCAAACAATATTCAATATTCATTACGTGCATTCTATCACGCTTTTCCCATCCTGGTTTATATTTGGTGGGATTTAATCCAATGGATTGCATAAGACCAATGTCCGTAATAAAACTGCCCAATGTATTTAACAAATAATAAGGATAGCGCCATTTGGGTTGCGCGGCTTGTTTATCCTTATGTATTGCGGTTTCATAGTCCCATGCTTTGGGATTTGACCAGCACATTATAGTTTCCTGAATAGCATACGCAACCAATTCTTCCGTGGGCTCAAACTCTGGATAGCTTTGTGCGGCTAATGCTGCAGCTAACATGGCGGTCATGGTTTCACATGTGGAAAACGAGTCTTCGCCAATTGCAACACCCACACGTTTAAATGCGGACTCTGAACCGCGCACAAATCTGCGAATGTCTGGAACAAATGCACCGCTTTCAGTAACTAATATTACAAATGATGCAAACACAACAGCTGCAGCAGGAACCAGTGTTCCATTCATTAAGCGCACCGCCTCACATCGAGTGCGAATAAGTTTTTGTATCATGGATTTGTGAATGGCGGGCGAAAACCAACTCATTTCTCTAGCAAGCATTTCGTAGTATGGTTCCCATTGAGCCAACTCAGACACATGCTTTGATAAGTTTCGCCAGTTGTGTCGCTTAAATGTTTTGGCCGTACTGTCAATTAACTCAATAACCTGGCTATCTTCGTTGTCCGTTTTAATAATACATTGATATCGGCGTTTAATGCCAGGTGCCGGGTCAGTTTTGGATAATACGCCACCAACTAGCTGACAATACATATCTGGAACCAAATTGAGAGATTCGGGTTTTACTTTCCACAAGGAGCCGCGAAAACTAAGCGAATGTCTGCCTCCAACAACCACTTGTTTTTCGCCTTGATTTACACGGGTTTTTTCTCCGCCTGGAATGCGCTCAAAGAATTCGTCCAACCCGTGCAATTCGCCGTCCATCAAATCATCGTACAAGTTGGGGTTTTCTTCATCCACAATTTTTTCGCCGCCCACCGAAAACAATTTAATTTTAACACCAGGAATATCGTTCAAATAAAAGTAATCGTCGCTTACATGGGAAGCCAACCATGCCTTACGCTCTGCAAACGACTTGTCTTTAAAGAATGCCAAATTATTGAGTTTATCGCGATAATCCAAATCAATCATGGATTCCACGTAGGGTGTGTGTGGAGGATAAATGACCCCCTCTGGAAAGAATACTTGCATGGTGGTGTTCATGGTGGCTTTTGTAATTCCAGTAATCCATTCTCCGGAGCGAATGCCGGTTCGCGCAATTACCATATCTTGACTTTCCACGCGTTTTTCAGCCTTGCCTTTCTTAATAGGTTCCATGATTGTTGCAGGTGGTAATTCAATATTTGCTTTGCTTATATTTTTATTGTGTGATTCATTTGAAATAAATATTTCAATTTTATTATCGGGCGATGGAGGTTTATCGGGCGATGGAGGTTTATCGGGTGACGGTGGTTTATAAGCAGCTAAATTAGTTTTCTTTTTAACAGTAATGCATCGGTTTGTTTTTGGATTTCGTTCTTTTCCTTCGGGACATGGTTTTAGTTTTTTTTGTGACTTTATATTTATACATCGGTTTGTTTTGGGATTACGAACTTTTCCTTCGGGACATGGTTTCATTATAATATTTATAAGTATATTAAATATTATAATATCATCATAATTATTTGCGAACTTTTTTATTACGACGCATTGTTTTGTATTTTTTTCCTCCTCTTTCTTCGTTTTGATTTCTTTCTTCGTTTTGCACAACATTCCCTCTATATGGTCCTGGGGGAACATTTTGAACATTCCCTCTATATATGACTCTCGGAGGTTGCGGATTAGGCGGCCAACCAAATATTCGATGAGGAACACGAGGTGCAGTTTCAGTAGAATCAGAAACAGAAGCAGGTTCAGTAGAATCAGAAACAGAAGCAGGAGCAGGAGGAGCAACAGGTGCAGGTTCAGCAGGAGCAGGAGGAGCAACAGGTGCAGGTTCAGTAAAATCAAAAACAGGTGCAGGAGCAGGAGCAGGAGGAGCAGGAGGAGCAGCCTGCTGGTTATTTGGAACATTAAAAGCATATCTATTTGTATTACGTCGAGGAGGAATAGGAAGATTAGAATCGTCAGGTGCAGCCTGCTGATTATTTGAATATATATTACGAGAAGCAGCGGCCTGCAGTTGTTTATCAATATTAAAAGTATGATATTTCTTTTTACGAGCAGCAGCAGCAGCAGCTTTTCGAGTAGCATATTTTCGAGCTGCTTTTTGAATAACACGAGCAGCACTGGCAGCTTTTTTAGCAGCAGCTTTTCGAGTCGCATATTTTCGAGTAGCTTTTTGAATAACACGAGCAGCACGGGCTTTTCGAGTAGATGATGAAGGGTTTTCTTGTGCGGGTGCGGCTGCAGGTACGGCTGCAGGAATACACAAACTAACCTTAATCTCTTCCAACCGATACACTTTTTGAAGTGCTTTTTGATTGCAATGATCAACCCCAGTTGCAGAGTAATCTTCTGGTAATGTTATATCATACGAATCTACTAACCATTTATTAACAAATTTATACACCGAACCTGCGTCAATTAAACTAAATATTTTGGTTCTTCCTGGAATTTCATTATCCCACCAATCCGGTTTTATAACTATAATTATAGCACCATTTACATACAATTTGACAAAAGTTCTACCATCGGGTTTTACATGATTTCTATATACATTACCCAACCATTCATCTAGTGTATAATCATTACATTCAACATATTCAACACTACTGTATTCATTACCAAAACGCCAGCCTGTAGCATTTCCCGAAAATGTATCTCGATACTTTACTATAAATGGATTATCATCTTCGTTTTCTTTTAAAAATATAGTAGCACTTTTGTATTGACCGGTGCCATTTATATCCACAATATCATTCACTTGAATTGTGTCTAGTATTTTTTTAATGTATTCTTCTGACATTTTTTCAATATCAAAGCTTTCATCTATTATATCTATTTTATAATTTGTATCTACATAGTTGGGCAGTTGTTGGCTTAGAATTCTTTGTGCTCGTTCTCGTTGTTCTCGTTCTCGTGCTTGTTGTGCTTGTGCTGGTGTTTGCGGTGTATATGCTCTGTTAAAATTGTTTTGTATATCTTGAAAAAGTTCATCTTCGGTTTTGTTAATTACATTAGTATTAGCATTCGTAGTAGCTATTAACATTATTTTTACAAAATGTTCTAAACACGTTTGAAGAGTTGTGGTAATTGGTTCTACACCAAATAGTCCGGTGTCAGGATCACCATATTGTCTAAATTCATCTGCTATAAAAGGTATGCTCAAGTTGCCATGGTCAGGACCGGTAAGTCTGCTAATATCATCAACACTACTTATATGATTATTTGCAACTAATCCATTAACAAAAATATCTATCAGATTTGTATTAATTCCGTTAATTAATTGTTCTGCAGTTAAGTATGAATTGTCATCAATTGTTATACGTTCATTTTCAGGTATATTGTTAAATACATCAATTGCAAAACCAATAACTGAATCTCTTTCTAAAATAATTGGCATAATATAATATTACATTATATTTTTTCAAAAACAAATAAAATATAAATAATATAATTTATATTTTGCAATGAACACATCTTCACTTCACATATTATACACAAATACAAACATTGAAGGAAATATGAATATACTTTATACCAGTTATATATAATTAAAATGTCAGGAAAAATATTGAGTGCAGGAAGGATATTCACTGACGAAGGTGCTAATAAAATTTTGTATAGGGCACAACAAGTGTCAAATGGGATGTTTGAAATGCCGTCTGGAAAAACTGCGGAAGAACTATTAATGGTAATAATAATTATAAAATAAATAAAAACCATATAACACTATTATTATATGTTTTAAAAAAATACAAAAATAAATTATCGGCGGATTTAATAACAAAAATGCACAAATATAACCCAGTATAACTTTGTAATGTAAAATTGATTATTGTTATTATTATTTTTTAACAATGTAACATAATATAATAATGGATATTGAACGCAAATTTGAAAATGCCTGCAAAAATGGCAACCTAAATGAAGCACAACAGTTAATTGATAAAATTAACGTATTTTTAAAAAATGGTCAAAAAATTATTAATTACGTTTTTCAATTGGCTTGTAAAAATGGCCATTTGCATGTTGCTGAGTGGTTGCTTCAAATTCAACCAAATACTAACGTATCTGCTAATAATGAATATGCTTTTCGATCGGCGTGTGAAAATGGCCATTTGCATGTTGCACAGTGGTTACTTCAAATAAAACCAACTATTAACGTATCTGCTTTAAATGAACATGCTTTTCAATTGGCTTGTGAAAATGGCCAATTGCATGTTGCTGAGTGGTTGCTTCAAATTCAACCAAATACTAACGTATCTGCTAATAATGAATATGCATTTCGATTGGCGTGTGAAAATGGCCATTTGCATGTTGCACAGTGGTTGCTTCAAATTCAACCAAATACTAACGTATCTGCTAATAATGAATATGCTTTTCGATCGGCGTGTGAAAATGGCCATTTGCATGTTGCACAGTGGTTGCTTCAAATAAAACCAACTATTAATGTATCTGCTAATGATGAATGGGCTTTTCGTGGGGCTTGTTCCCTTGGCAGTTTGCACATTGCTCAGTGGTTACTTCAAGTAAAACCAACTATTGACGTATCTGCTTTAAATGAACATGCTTTTCAATTGGCTTGTTGTAATGGCCATTTAAATATTGCTCAGTGGTTGCTTCAAATAAAACCAAGTATTAACATATCTGCAAAAAATGAAGGTGCTTTTCGATGGGCATGTGAAAATGGTTACATACATGTTGCTCAGTGGTTACTTCAAATAAAACCAACTATTGACGTATTTGCTTTTAATGAATATGCTTTTACATTGGCGTGTTCAAATGGCCATTTACATGTTGCTCAGTGGTTATTTCAAATTGAACCAACTATTAACATATCTATTTATGAAATTGCTTTTAAATCGGCGTGTGTACATAACCATTTACATGTTGCTCAATGGTTACTTCAAATAAAACCAAGTATTAACATATCTTCTAATAATGATTTTGCTTTTAAATATGCTTGTGAAGATAAATATTTGAATATTTCACGGTGGTTTTGCGAATTAAACCCGTTTAAATATAGTATTAATGGTAATAATTATAAAATAAATAAAAACCATAATATAACACTGTTATTGTATGTTTTAAAAAAATATAATAATAAATTATCGGCGGATTTAATAACAACAATGTACAAATATAACTTTGTAATGTAAAATTGATTGTTATTTGTTATTTTAACAACATAACATAATTAATAATGCGTATTGAGTACCTAAAAATGATTAATTATGAACAAATGTTTTTTGAATTTCAATTTCAAAATGCCTGCCAAAGTGGAAACCTAAATGAAGCAAAGCGGCTTTTACAATTAAATTCTTTTAAAATTATTGTAGAAAACGAAGCTTTTCTGCGGGCTTGTCAAAACGGCCATTTGCATGTTGCTCAGTGGTTGCTTCAAAATAAACCAACTATTAACGTATCTGCTAGTAACGATTTTGCTTTTACACATTCTTGTATGAATGGCCATTTGCATGTTGCTCAGTGGTTGCTTCAAATTAAACCAACTATTAACGTTTCTGATAGTAACGAGTTTGCTTTTGAATCGGCGTGCGCAAAAGGCCATTTGCATGTGGCTCAGTGGTTGTTTCAAATAAAACCAAATATTAACGTATCTGCTTATAATGATTGTGCTTTTCAACATGCGTGTAAAAATAGCCATTTGCATGTTGCCAAATGGTTTTGCGAATTAAATCCGTTTAAATATAGTATTGATGGTAAAATAAATAAAAACCATAATATAACACTGTTATTGTATGTTTTAAAAAATTACAATAATAAATTATCAGCAAATTTAATAACAACAATGCGCAAATATAACCCAGTATAACTTTGTATTTATAAAATTGATTTATTATTAACAGCAACAATAAGAAACATAATTAATAATGCATATTGAGTACATAATTAAAAACAAATTTGAAAATGCCTGCCAAAATGGAAACCTAAAAAAAGCACAACAAATTTTACAATTAGTTCCAGAACTTAACGTACATGTTAATGAAGATACTTTTCAATCGGCGTGCGAAAAAGGTCATTTGCATGTTGCTCAGTGGTTACTTGAAATAAAACCAACTATTATTAATTCTCTTAATGATGAATATACTTTTGAATTGGCGTGTATATATGGACATTTACATGTTGCTCAGTGGTTGCTTCAAATTAAACCAACTATTAACGTATCTGCTATTGGTGAAGATGCTTTTCAATGGGCGTGCGAAAAAGGTCATTTACATGTTGCTCAGTGGTTACTTCAAATAGAACCAACTATTAACGTATTTGCAGATAATGAATTTGCATTTCGATTGGCGTGTGAAAATGGCCATTTGCATGTTGCTAAGTGGTTGCTAGAAATAAAACCAACAATTAATATATCTGCTAAGAATGAAGATGCTTTTATATCGGCGTTTGAAAATGACCATTTACATATTGCCGAGTGGTTTTGTGAATTAAATCCATTTAAATATAGTATTAATGTTATTTATTATAAAATAAATAAAAAACATAATATAACACAGTTATTGTATGTTTTAAAAAATTACAATAATAAATTATCGGCAAATTTAATAACAACAATGCACAAATATGTAATGTAAAATTGATTGTTATTATTATTTTTTACAACAAACATAATTAATAATGAGTATTGAAAACAAATTTCAAGATGCCTGCAAAAATGGCAACCTTAATGAAGCACAGCAACTTTTACAATTAGTACCGGAAATTATAGTATCTGCTCACGGTGAATGTGCTTTTCGCAATGCTTGTTACAGTGGCCATTTACATGTTGCCCAGTGGTTGCTTGAAATAAACCCAACTATTGACGTATCTGCTAATAATGAAAGTGCTTTTCGATGGGCGTGTGCAAACGACCATTTACATGTTGCTCAGTGGTTGCTTGAAGTAAAACCAACTATTAACGTATCTACTAGTGAAGAAGGTGCTTTTCGCAATGCTTGTTACAGTGGCCATTTACATGTTGCCCAGTGGTTGCTTGAAATAAACCCAACTATTGACGTATCTGCTAATAATGAAAGTGCTTTTCGA
>JACCDP010568901.1_pt1 | contig 23846 bp, 19 predicted proteins | sample 7445841 | NCBI WGS metagenome assembly JACCDP01 (sample SAMN15323441, study PRJNA562643) | freshwater metagenome | isolation source: river surface water | place: USA:Blue River Watershed | collected 2017-08-17
CGAATGACCTCAGCTCCCCAATCGGCCAGGTACATGGTCGCCATGGGACCTGGCAGGAGGCTGGTGAAATCCAAAACTTTGAGATCCGCAAATGGTTGCATAGCTACTACCTTTCTCTTCCGCTTTACATCAACTAGAGTTGCATCGAACGAGCGATGATGGTCTTCATAATTTCGTTGGTTCCCGCATAAATGCGGCCAATGCGAGCGTTGAGGAACATCTTGCTGATCGGGTATTCCTTCATGTAGCCATAGCCACCGTGCAGCTGGAGGCAGTCATCGATCACTTTACAGAGCAGGTCTGTCGTCCAGTATTTAGCAGCGCTGGCCTGTTCAGTGGTCAAGATACCTTTGTTCTTGTCTTCGATCATGCGATCGACGTAGACCTGTGCGACATCCGTTTCCGTCGCCATTTCAGCCAATTTAAACTGGCTGTTTTGGAAGGAACTGACTGGCTTGCCAAAGACATTGCGCTCTTTGGTATATTTGATGGTGTGTTCGATGGCTGAACGACATCCTGCAACTGCCCCGACAGCCAAGGAGAGGCGTTCGGTTGCAAGTTGTTGCATCAAGTACTTAAAGCCTTTGCTTGGGTCGCCAAGGACATTGGCTTTCTTGACTTTGACGTTTTCAAAGTAGAGTTCGGCTGTATCTTGGGAGAGTAGGCCTATCTTCTTGAGTGGTTGGCCACGCTCGAAGCCCATATCTCCGCGCTCGACGATGAAGATGCCCATCTGATGGGGATTGGCTGGATTCGTCTTAGCCGCTACGAGAACGACATCAGAGACGATACCATTAGAGATAAAGGTCTTTTGACCATTGATCACCCAGTGATCGCCACGATCTTCAGCCGTCGTCTTCATGCCAGCGAGGTCACTACCTGCACCTGGCTCAGTCATCGCGATGGCAAGGATAGATTCGCCGCTTACGATTTTAGGCACGAGGCGAGCTTTCTGCTCTTCGTTACCATAAGCAAGGATGTAAGGAGCTGTGATCGTGTTGTGGAGGCCGAGCATCAGTCCATACTCGTTAAAGTAAGAGAGCTCTTCCAGCATGATGGCTTCATAACGGAAGTCTTCGATACCTAAGCCGCCGTACTCTGTGGGCGCCTGGGGTACGAGAAAGCCTTGCTCTCCACATTTGAGGTAGATCTCACGTGGAATGATGCCTTTAGCTTCCCATTCCTCTTGATAGGGGAGGACTTCCTTGTGGAGGAACTTGCGAAAGCTTTCGCGAAACATCTCATGTTCATTGCTGTAGATAAAGCGTTTGGTAAACATGCTAAGACTCCCTTCTCGAATGAGGTTTATACAAACTTTTGATTGCGTTCTGCGTGATCAAGCAAGAGTTTTGGTGGAGCAAAGCGGTCGCCATATTGAACAGCGAGTTCCTGAGCCCTCTTGGCAAAAGCCTGTACACCGTAGCCATTGATGAACTGAATTGTTCCTCCCGTCCAGGGTGCAAAGCCAAAGCCAAAGATCGATCCAATGTTGGCGTCAGCCGTTGACATCAAGACTTTTTCTTCTATGATGCGAACGGTTTCTATGGCTTGGATAAAGAGCAAGCGATCCTTCAGATCTTGGAAAGGTAGTTCGGATCCCTTATAGAGCTGGCTCAGTTGAGGCCAGATAAACTTTTTGCCATCTGCAGGATACTCATAGAATCCAGCGCCTGCGGCTTTGCCCTTGCGACCAAACTCGGTGATCATGCGGTCGATCACAGCAAAGGCTGGATGGTCTGGGATAGTTTTACCTTCCTTGGCAAGATCAGCGACGGTTGCCTTGCGTACGAGATCACAGAGAGTCAAGCTTACTTCGTCAGTGACGGCAAGCGGGCCTACGGGCATGCCTGCCAGCAGAGCTGCACGCTCGATCGCAGCGGGGGCCTGGCCTTCCGCCAGCATTGCGATCCCTTCTTGAGTGAAGCAACCGAAGACGCGTGATGTGTAAAAGCCTCTGCTATCATTGACTACGATCGGCAGCTTGTCGATCTGACGAACAAAGTCAAAGCTTCGAGCGAGAGTTTCTGGCGAAGTTTCTGCACCCACGATAATTTCGACGAGCTGCATTTTGTCGACAGGCGAGAAGAAGTGCAAACCTATGAACTTATCGCGACGCGCCGCAGCTTGAGCCAAGCTAGTGATGGGAAGGGTTGATGTATTCGAGGCCATGATAGCGTCTGGACTAAGCTGGGCACAGGTTTTTTCTGTGACATCACGCTTGATCTTTCTATCTTCAAAGACAGCTTCGATGACGAGCTCACATTCTGCGAGTGGCTCGTACTGATCGACTGGCTGAATTCTCTGCAAAATAGCTGCTTTTTCGCTTTCACTTATCTGACCTTTGGCTAAGCGACCCTCAAGGAGCTTGGCTGTTGTAGTCTTGCCTTTTTCTGCTGCTGCGAGGTTTACATCTTTGAGGAATACGTGGATTCCAGCCTTTGCCGCTGCATAGGCGATGCCAGCTCCCATCATACCTGCGCCGAGGACACCGATCGTCTGGAATTTATGTTTAGGAAAGTCTTTGGGACGACTTTCACCAGCTTTGATGGCATTGAGCTGGAACCAAAAGGTGTTGATCATATTCTTAGCGACAGTTCCCGTCGCCAGCTCAGTGAAGTAGCGACTTTCGATGCGCAGAGCTGTTGTGACATCGACTTGAAGCGATTCCACTGCTGTTTTCAGAATGGCTTCAGGAGCAGGGAAGCAGCCCTTAGTTTTTTCAAGCAGCATGGCTGGAACGAAAGGCAGCATCTCGCCGAGTTTAGGCTGTTTTGGTGTTCCCCCAGGAATTTTATAGGCGGGATCATCAAAGACCTGCTTCGATTGAGGATTGGCTTTGATAAAGGCGTGAGCTCCCGCAAGGAGTTCTTCTTTGCTGGTAGCCAAGCCGTGGACTAAGCCGAGCTTGAGAGCTGCCTCTGGAGCAAGCTGCTTGCCTTCCAGGAGAAGTGGCATCGCCTGCTCGAGTCCCAAAAGACGCACCATACGTACTATCCCGCCGCCACCAGGGAGAAGGCCTAATCCAACTTCTGGCAGACCGATGCGGACGCGAGGATCGTTGAGCAGAAGGCGGTGGTGACAGGAGAGAGCTATCTCCCAGCCGCCGCCGAGGGCCGTGCCATTGATCGCAGCGACCAATGGAATGCCAAGGGTTTCGAGGGTTCTCAGGTCGGCCTTGAGATCTTCGACCATCTGAAAAACGCCTTCTGCATCTTCTGGGCCGACTTTGAAAAGTTCATTGAGATCACCACCAGCAAAGAAAGTGGACTTAGCTGAGGTGAGAATAATGCCGCTGATGCTCGCTTTTTCAGAGAGGATCTGCTGGGTCATATCGCGGAGAGCGGTGCGAAAGGCCGTATTCATAGTGTTAGCGCTCTGACCTTCAGCATCGAAGGTCAGGGTTACGATTCCATCCTGATCTTTGTGATAACGAATATCGTTCATGTGATTTTGCTCCTAGGGCTTTCTGGTTAAATTCGCTCTATGACAGTAGCAATACCCATTCCTGCACCGATGCAGAGCGTGACAACGCCATAGCGAAGTCCTCGAAGCTCCAGCTCGTCGAGGAGACTTGAACAGAGCATAGCTCCTGTGGCTCCGAGCGGATGACCCATAGCGATGGCACCACCGTTCACATTGATTTTTTCAAAAGGTACACCGGTGTCTTTTTGAAATTTTAAGACCACCGAGGCAAAAGCTTCATTGACTTCAAACAGATCGATATCTTCGAGACGAAGCTTGGCCTTTTTTAAAGCTAAGCGAGTAGCGGGAGCAGGACCTGTGAGCATGATAGTCGGCTCGCTACCTACCGCAGCTGTGGCCACGATACGAGCGCGTGGGGTCAGATTGTGAAGCTTGGCAGCGGCTTCGTTCCCGATGAGGGTCACGGCTGCTCCGTCGCTTATTCCCGACGAGTTTCCTGCTGTGTGAACATACTGCAATTTCTCTACTGCAGGATATTTTTGAAGAGCCACGTTCTGAAAGCCCATTTCACTGATCTTGCCGAAGGAAGCCTTGAGTTGAGCCAGAGCTTCCATGGAAGTTTCGGGACGGATCATCTCGTCAGCAGTCAAAAGCGCCAAGCGGTTTTGATCACGTACGGGTACGATGGACTTGAACTTGCCCGAAGCACGTGCATCCGCTGCGCGCATATGTGAGCGGAGAGCAAAGGCATCAACATCTTCTCGCGAGAAGCCCTCGAGTGTTGCAATGAGATCTGCTCCGATGCCCTGTGGCATAAAACCAGCACGGAGATTGGTGTCGGGGTCCTGCGCCCAGGGGCCGCCATCGCTTCCCATGGGGACACGAGACATAGATTCAACGCCGCCTGCAACGACAAGGTCGTCGAAGCCAGATGCGACCTTTGAAGCAGCGATATTGATAGCTTCGAGGCCAGAGGCACAGAAGCGATTCAGGGTAACGCCAGCTACGTCTTCGCTCCACTTTGCGTGAAGGGCTGCAGCCTTAGCGATGTTCATGCCTTGTTCACCGACAGCACTCACACAGCCGATCACGACATCTTGAACGGCACTTGTGTCTAGCTTTTGTCGCTCTGCGAGCGCCTGCAGCTGCTGACTGAGTAAAGAGACGGGTTTAACTTCGTAAAGCTTACCATCAGCCTTGCCCTTGCCCCGAGGGGTCCTGATTGCATCGTAAATAAATGCTTGTCCCGACATGAGTACTCCTCTGTGGATTCGCTTCGTTTGCCCTGACCGAAGGGAATGAAAGTGTCTTCCTAGCACTCTAGGAGCAGTGTTGAGGGTACGCAATGGCCGTGCAGATCAGTTTGGTTGGCAGCTGGGTTCACGATCTTTTTGGCGATATCTTTGTGGCGTGGCGCCAGTCCATTTCTTGAAGGCGCGATGAAAGGTGGAGGCTTCCGAGTATCCGAGCTCAAGTGCAATCGCATCCACACTTTTGTGGGTGCAGGCTAGAAAGTAGAGCGATCTCTGGCGCCGCACTTTTTCTCGAAGCTCGTTTACGTTGTGACCTTCCTCGCGGAGACGGCGGCGTAAGGTCGAAGGATTGAGGGCTAGAAAGGCAGCGATCTCCTCAAGCCCATGAGCAAGATGCTGCGGCTTTTGCATGAAGTAAGCGCTTACGCGACTCTGGAAGCTTTCGTTCTTTTTGAAGTCTAGGAGCAGGCTTTGCAAGCTGATTCTGAGGATGCGTCTGAGCTGGTCGGGACTGCGCTTGATGGGTTCCTCGACATACTCCTGGGCAATAGTCAGAGAGGAGACTGTCTGGTGAAAGTGAATGGGACAGGCATATTTGCTTTCAAAGGCTCGTCCGCTGTGTTCGGGGCTATAGGTAAAGTTCATAGCGCTGGGCACTATCGTGCGGTCGATGAGCCATGAGCTGAGACGTAAAAAAACGGCAAAGACCGCTTCAGTAAAAAAATGCTCAGGTCCTTGTAAAGGCTTTAAAAGCTGCAATTCAAAGCGCAGCTCGTGAGGTGTCTTGAAAATCTGGATCACAAAGTCAGGGCTCACGAGTCGAAAAAAGCGCTGCGCTGTGCGCAGAGCTGCCCCTAGATCAGGAGCTGCAAGCATAGCCTGACAAAGCAGGGCAAACGTACCTGGACGTAGGCCATTGGCAAGGAAAGCAAAGCTCTCGTCGGCACTCCGCCGGAGGATAGATTTGAGTAAGCGACTATAGACCTCGGTGCCTACGTATCCATTTTCGGGAGAAAGATCCTGCGGTACCAGCCCTGCCTGTTGAAGTATAGCAGCCCGTTCGCGCTGTCCAAACTCACTTGCCAGAAGTGCTTCGACGTAACGAAGGGCAATTTTATCTGTACTGTTGGAAGGGCTGACTGTTTTCAGACTTATACCCCCAAGCTTTTGATCTGATGACCATCTGGATAAGTCGGGTGTTTCATGCGGGTACGATAGGCTGCTCGGCTCGGAAGCATGCTGGCGATCCAGGAGCGTGTACGTAAGGCCCATCGGATGGGAGTTTTGAGTAAAGAAGAAGCTGGTTCGAGCTGAAAGGCTCGGCAAAGGCGCTCAGACATGATAGCTGGCAACAGTCCTGCAATCATGCGGTTCAGGGGGAATGGCATCATACTCGCGACTACTGGCAAGACGCCTTGGTAGAGGCGAGCATTGTTTTCGCTAAAGACCATGAAGGTCTTCTCGTAGTCTTCATGATACTGAGTCATGATAGTGAGGTCAGCAAATAGGTCTTTAATACCCATGCGCTTACCAACAGCTAGCCAAAAATGAAAAAGGGCCTGTTTTTCGACGGGATATAACTCTCTGTGGCCAAACTCTCGCATCCATAGAATGGGTTCTACCACGAAAGTGGCTAAGACATAGAGCATTTGCTCGTTGGTAATGGGGTGTCGTGCATGCATCCGGTTGATGCGCTGAATGGCTTGGGCTCCTTCACGACTGCTGTAACCATTCTCAATGAAGTGCGAGAGGAGGAGGTCGGTGTCGTCATAACGCTTTTGGGTACGATTGAGAAACTCGCCTGAATTAATGAGGATGTCAGCGATCGATGGGATAGAAAAGGTTTTCATCAAGGCGATTTCGATCGAACGAACGAAGTTGAAGGAGCAAGTATAGACGACCATCTGCTTGACGATCTCTTCGTGGTCACGAATAGGATCCAGACTGAGATACTTTGGTCGGCTCATCCTTGTGCTCCCCCAAACAAGGTGCCTGTCTCTGACAGGCACACAGAGTTAGTCGATTTCTAGACCTTTGACTGGTGCATACTCTTTTTCAAAGCGCTTGCCCCAATTCTCGCAATTTGCTGGACTGATGTCATTCCAAATACTGCGTGTGGTCGAAAATTCACCGCCGCCTTGGCCTTCAAATCTTGCGACAATTTCACCAGTGTTACGGTTTTCAATCGTTCCGTGAATTGTAGGCATATGAATCATAATCACAAAAATGCGAGTGAGAGCTGTGGCATTTGACAACATGGGGCGTTGGTTGTTGCCACTCAGATCGTAAGCCGCCCGGATAATGTAGTCGTCGTTCTGAGCGACCACTTCAGCAGCATGAGGGATACACTGATGAGCTTCATCATCAAATGTCCAGTCTTTGAGCTTCCAGCGGAGCTGATTCTCTTTGGCAAAGAGACGGAGAGATTGGCGACGACCTTGATCGTCAAAACTCACATCAAGCCAGTCCATATCTTTCGACTTATGATAGGTTTGCCATGCCCATTGAACCTTGCTAGCTTTGTCGGAAACAACAGAGAACACCCAGCCATCGAGGGCGAAATTCCAGCGACCCCAAGAATTTTCACGATAGCCATGTCCCGAGATAGGAAGACGTTCCCCAGTTTTGAGGTTAGTCATCGTGCCTTCCACTTGAGTTCGTGGCCACTGCATGTGCACAGTCCAGTTTTCGCCGGGTAAGAATCCTACGTCTCGTCCTGAGAGTGGGCCAAAGGGGGAGTTGAGTTGATCGGCTCCCGAATCAGCCCAGTCAGGCGTTACAAGGAGATCCCAAGCGACATCAGGTGTTTGGCCTTGGAGGCGGAACGCTCCTCCGAGAGCGCTCACCTTACTTTCCTCTGTGAGAACGGCGAACATTTGTTTTTCAGAATCTTTGGCGGCAAAGTTCTTGGAATCGGTACTGACCTTGTAGCCTGATGGAAAGCGCTCATAATTGGAAAAATGTGAGCCATCTGCCCAACGTCCAGCAATGGCAACGCTGGCTCCCGATGGCATCAGGGAGACAGGGAGCTTCCACTTAGACTTACTTTCGCCATCACTGATTTTGCCGAGGTGGCCACGAGGGTCAACTAGCACATACCCGATCGAGCCGGTAAATTTTTTCTGCTGGTCGTGAACCATAAAGTACTGCCATTCGAAGGTAAAACCATCGACGGGGCTCTTTTCAAGAAAACTGCCACCAAGAACATTCCAACCCGGTTGACTGGCTTCGCTGGCGGGTGGTGGGTCGATAGAAGGGCTTTTAGCGAATAAAGGGAGCGAACAGACGCTCAGTATGAGAGTTCCTATGGTACGTATTAAGCTCATAAAGCCTCACAGTTTAAAGGGTGAGGTCAACTATAGCAAGTCGGGAGGGCTATTCAAGGTAGATTCGCTACAATAAGGGAGGAAATCAACGGGTACTTGGCCGCTTTGACTTAAGTTGTTGGTAGATTCTTGGGTCCAAAAAGGAAGCTTTCAAAATCTTTGCGAAAAGCGAGAGGTTCCGAAAACATCAGGCCATGTCCGCTTTTGCAGTAGAGGCGATGTTCGCTCTGGGGGAGCACTTGGTGCATCCAAAGTTGGGATTGCCAGGGGAAAAATTGCGAGTAGCGTCCGCTCAAAATGAGGGAAGGGACGGTCATTCGTGCAAGAGTGGATCGAAAATCGAAGCCTTCGTACATCAGAAATGCAAAAAATTCGTGTACAAATCTTAGATCCAAATGGGGAGCATGAAACAGAGCGACTGGCATTTTGCAAAAGGCGTGTTTGATCCAAATTTGTGGAAAGGCCTCAGAACTCAAGTGGCGCAAGAGGCGTTGAAAGCTTCTCCTAGGTATCTTGAGCTCAGGGCTAAACGTGAGTGCTTCATCCCACATTTCTACCATTTCGCAAGCAGGTTGCATGAGAGTTTCGTTAAACCCCAGCGACCAATCTTGTGCTTTGTGAAAACGTGGCCCTGCTTCGATATGTAAATAGTTCTCTACAGAAAATTTGCGGGATTTTTGGAGGAGCTGTAATCCAATAAATGCTCCCATAGAATAGGCTGCAATTCGACAGCTCTTCAAGTCCAGGACTTCGGATGCTTCTTCGATATCGAGGGCAAGACGCTCTAGGCCCTGGGCTCTTGTATAAGGTCCTGTTTCACTTTTTCCATGGCCTCTTAAATCGGGGATAATAAAACGGAATTTGTGCAAATAAGGAAGGACGAAAGGAAGCCATTGTCTCCCGTCAAGACCAAAACCATGCAGGAGGAGGACATTAGGTCCCTTGCCAAGGGTTCGAAAGGAGAGGCGAGTTCCGTCTGATGTCTGAATTATCGGCACAGACCAGTCCTTTCTCTGAGGATGTCTCCTTCATTGTAAGCTCTTACCGGTCCGCCGCAAAGAGCCTGGGCAAGACTTGTAAAGGGGGTTTAGCCACGTTTCTTTAATTACCTGAAACCTTTAATCTAATTTGGTAGCCAATCATACAAATGAAGCAAGTCGAAGGGCGGGCTTAAGTTCATCGCAAAGTTTCCGAAGGCCCCCCTATGGAACTGAAGGCAAGAGGAACAGAGTTGTTCTGAGACTTGTCTGAGACGCAGCGGAAGCAAAATGGGCTTCCCTTTGATGCCAGGAGTAGTCGCTGTCATGAAATTGAATTTGAAAGCAGCAGCAGCTGTCATCCAGCAAGCGAAGACTACCGAGGAGGATGCCTCCGAGCATCACATTCTTATCGTGGATGACGAAGCTCCCAACCTGCAAGGGCTTGCTCGCCAGCTTGTTGCTCACTATCGAGTCACCACCTTTACGTCAGCCCGAGAGGCACTCAAGAAGATTGACGAGGGTGGACCTGACGTTGACTTTTCTGTTGTTATCAGTGATCAGATCATGCCAGAGATGAGTGGAGTTGAATTCCTGTCACAGCTTCAAAAGCGTCGGCATCCAGCGCCAAGAATTATGCTTACTGGTTATGCTGCTCTTGAAAATGTTGTCTCTGCAGTAAACGATGCAGCGATTTTTCGATATGTGACGAAGCCAGTCTCTGGCGAAACGCTGTCTCAGGTCATTCGTGAAGCGATCGAGCATTATGAAATGCGCAAGGAAAATGGTCGTTTGATTACTATGGCCAAAGAACTTCTAGAGAAGAATGCCGAGCTTCAGAAAAAGATTCTTTCCTACAACCCAGAATCAGCGTCAGAGGATCTTTCTCTGGAGATATTCCCTCCTCGTCGCCACCATGTCACAGTAATCTTTGCAGAAATTAAAGGACTCAGCGAACAAGCTCGCAAGACGGAACCAGAGGCAGTTATCAGCATTATGGACAAAGTATTTCGTCCCCTTCATGAAATCATATACAACGCTGGTGGCGTCGTGGATAAGCATTTAGGGCACGGTCTTATGGCTTTGTTCGGACTGACTGGTGGAGCGACTATCCATGCTGCGGCGACTGCAACCCAGCAGATGGTCGGCCGTGTAGCTGCGACCTTAAAGACTCTCGAGCCTCCATTTGATCAGTTGAAAGTCTCCATCGGTGTTGCCTCTGGTACGGTTGTTATGGGTCTGGTAGGAAGCCTTCGCCGGACAGAGTTTGCCGTCGTCGGTGAAACGGCCAACCTCGCTGCTCGCTTGCAAGAGGCTGGTGTTATGGTGCTCGATTCATCAGAAAAGCAAAGAGTCTTTGGTGAATGTGATCGAGTCATAGCCATCTGCACGGAAAATATGTTGGAAGCAGCTCCCCACTTCAAGAAGGTAGAAATTCCTGAAAGTATGAAAATTCGTGATTTTACTGAAATTCGCGAAATTGGTGTGCTCACCACCTGAGTTTGTATAGGTATTTTTTGCATATACCTTGCGGAAATTTCTTCCGCTTCGCCTCCCTCTCATTTTCTCCAAATCTCGATTATTCTAGAGCTGTGAGGGCTTTCTATGAAAGAAGGTTTGGAAGAATTTTTGCGACGCATTGAAGAGAAACCCACGAATGAGACACTTATTGATCGATTTGTGAGTCTCGTTCTGGAAGAGGATATTCTCGATCGCGTCCTCTATCTTAAGAAGTTGGTGGGTTTATTACTCAACCTAAATCCCTATGTTGCCTTGAAAATCGCAGCTCTCGAACTTCAAGAGGCTCGGAAAGAAAGGCTCAATAAAGAGTATGAAATTGGGGCTCTTAAGGATGTCGAATCTTGCTTTTTGAAATTAGATAAATCCGATAATGCACAGCTGGTCCGTGAGGAGATCAGCAAGCTTATGATCGAGAACAGCCGAGTGCAGGTGCGCCATTCCCCCGAGCAGGACATCAGCCCAAATGCTCAAGACCCTATGGTTGACAGGAAGGCTAAGCTACACTTTCGTTTGCCTCAAAATTCTGCAGAAGAAGAGACAGCTATCGGCGAGGTGCAGCCAGAATTTCCTCAAGAGAAACGGCCACCCGTGCCCGCTGATAGTCAGGAAGGTAGGAGGTCAGCCTTGCAGATTTCTGCAATAGGTGTTGGTCCCAACCTTTTGGACAGTAAGCGACCTGATGAAAAGCAGAAACTAAGGAACGCTGCTAGCCTTTTTGATAAAAACGATAGCTTTTCTCAAGTAGATGAGGATGATGTAGGGCAAGCCACGATCATGCTTGATGATCTCGAAGAGCCGCAGAGGCTTTCTGGAAATATTATTGCAGAGTCCCAACAGCTACATTTCCCAGAACAAACTCAAAATTTAAGCATGACAAATCGCTACAAGACAGCCTTGGCTAAGCCTATGGACGCTTTGCGAGCACAGGCGCCAGCTCCAATGCCCCAAAAACCGAACGAAGAGCGTGCATTTGGGAATCCTTATGGAGATGAAGAAACAGGTTTACGTGAGACTAGGCCTCTCTTTCCTCAGCAGGATAATGATCCCACGGCGATTCTAGATGCACTAACAACTCCAGCAGCAGCTGTTCCCGTTGAGGCGAAAGCTTCGGGAAGACCAAAGAGTGTGCCGTCACCTGCCCAAGAACCTCCAGCGAAACCATCTCAGGCACTCCCTGATCAGTTGCCCAGTGCGGTATCGAGCTCGCGCGAGCAGCGTTGGGAGATGTTGCGAGATCGCTTGCTTCTAGCCAGTGGCATACAAATAGATCGAAAATTAGCGCAGGAATATCTTCAAAAGCAGTTGGGTCTTGAGCCTGCTTCAGAAGGGTTTCGTAGGGTGACGAATATCTTGCAAGAGGCATCAACAGGCCCTTTTTCTCAGCAACTTAAACATCGTATCAATGTCTGGTTGTTTGAGGACATGGACCCAAGAGTCTTGCATCAGATTTGGATTGGTATGCGCATGGAAGCAGACGCTCCTCTATTTCTTGAAGCTTATATTTCCGAATTGTGCCAAGGGCACGAATATCGTCGAGCCTTCCATGTGATCAGAGATCTGGCAACTCAAGGCATGAGTATGGAGTGGGCTAAGACGTCTTACAACTGCTTGGTGAGTATTTGGGATAAGTTGCCCGTTCGTTCCTGGTATTGGTCAGAGGTCGAAGGTCTCGAAGCCCTTCGCGAGAAAATCCGAAGACGCGAGGACATCCCTGCGTCTTCCGTATTAGCTCACAGTCGCTTAGCCGCGAAGCGCTAGAAGGAATATAAGCACGAAAACAGTTGTCAGAGTGCGCTTCTCGCTCTTGAGAGCGGGAGAAAACGTATCTGGCCAAAGAATGGCTTCGAGCTTTGGAAGACTGTGAGGAAACCAGCGAGGTACTTCCTTTTTATACTCTACATAGTCATTACCAAACCTATCCGTCAGTAGATTTTCCTCGTAACGAATGATGAAAAAATACTGGAGTGCGAAAAGAAATATCGTGACGAGGAAAATCCAGGCCACGCCTCCGAAAATTGCAAATCCCGCAGTGATCCCAAAATTCCCCACATAAAGTGGGTTGCGGACGTACGAAAAAGGGCCTTCGGTTATCAATTTCTGACCTGTGCTTTGAGTACGAGTTCGCGAAACAGTGCCGATAAATCCTACCGAATAGATACGGAACAGTTCACCAAAAGCGATCGCAATCAGTCCGACTGTAGCCGTAAGGACCGTGGGGCGGCCAAAGATCAGCAGCAATACGATCAGGGGGATGGGTGTGTAATCCCTATAGCGGAAAAACCATTCACCGATCTCTACCTTTGTCGACTTGTCCATGGCCAGGGAGCTCTGCATGCTCGTTCGTCCTCATTCTGAAGGGAGTGTTACGCCTTTCTGATGCGTATTGAAGCTTCCTTTAATACAGGGAAACGCAGTCCTTGGCATCAAGAAATTGACTGACTGCCATGTCTATGTGGCGTCGTCATCACCAATCTCTCGAAACTCTCAGACTGTTGGGGAACCTGATGCAACTGCTCTTTGGCGATTCCCAAGAGAGGCGGCAAGACCCTAAAAAGACTTAGATCGTGTGCTTGTCCGAAGGACTTTCGAAAGAGTTCTTCAAAGCAATCTCGTGCCATTTTGCTCTGGGAAAACAGGTACACAAGATCGTCCTGATCTTTCCAGTAGGCATCGACAAAAGATATCGAAGGCAATGCGAGCTGTAAAAGCTCTTCGCGCACCTCATCGTGGACTTGCTTTTTGAGCGCACGTGCGGGCTGTTCGTCCTCTTCAGGCTTTTCTTTGTCTTGCCAGCGTTGACGTACAATCGCTTGGAGGAGTTGAGCTGGGACTGTTTTGCGCTCGATGCGAAATCGCAAGAGTATCCCGTCCTCAAAGAGGCAATCGCTGATATCCCATTTTTCTCGTTGCGGAAGGCTGTCTTCAAGCTCTGGATTGAGGGGGAGTTCCCACCCACAACGGAGCTCATAGGCTGACCTATTAAGACTAATAGGAGCGGCTTGAAAGCCAAAGAAGTCGCGATTGAGCTCAGCAACGCTCAGGTTTTTCTGGCGTCCTAAAACTCGATAACGTGTGAGAGAGAAACCCCCTTGATGAAGACTCATATCTTCTCCTTCCCAGGCGACTGGCTTTGCGAAGCTTTGAGTGTACCGAGCCTAGAAAAAGAGAGCAAGACCGCCGTTTCGTAAGTAGGCTAACTGGCAGAGAAAGGGCTGGACTTTTGAGGTATGGCCCAAACTTGATCGAACCGATTCACTTAAGAAAAGCTTAGAATGGACGAAAAAACCTTTGCGAGTGTTCGTTCGTAAGGTTTTTTTGGGGAGATTTATGGACCAGAACCATGCCACTGACTACGAGACTTACAAAGAAATCATGGGCGAACTCCTCAAACCGATTCTCGGTGATGGCTTAGATGCTGAGACCTTAAAAAGTCTATACGAATCCAAAGCTGTTTATCTCGAAAATCTACGAATCAAATGCTTCCGTGAGTTAAATAATTCTGCAGGTGGACATTTTACTTGGGACGATTACCGCTTGGTTCTACGTGCCATTGATGAAAATCGGAATCACGTTCGAAGTCTCATCCTCGTGACAGTTTCTGACAAACTGGACCGAAGAAAAGCCTGCTGATCTCCCAAACCCCCTCTGCTCTTTTTACAAGGCTGTCGTGAAATGTCGCGACAGCTGCCGTCACATTTGCTATGATCCCTCCTATTCAAAGTCTCAAATACACTTTCCAAAACGGGCCTAGGATCTGCCTAGCGAGGAGGGGACATATGACCGAACGCTGGCTTGTGATTGACGATTCGAGCACCATACAACGTGTCATAAAACTCGCATTTCAAGACTATGATGTCCAGATCATGGAAGCTGATAGCTGTGTGGATGGGGCGCGGGAACTGATGCGCAGTCCACATTCATTGGTGATTGTTGATGCCTCTGTCGCGGGCGCTCAAGGTGTTCAGGACTTTGTGTCCTTACGGAATTTGGTACCGTCGACTCCTTTTGTAATCTTGCAAGGCAGCTACGACGCTATTGAGGAATCATCCTTCGTTCAGGTTGGCTTTCAGTACTTTCTGAAAAAGCCTTTCGATGGAGCGCAGCTCCTCCATGTGACGCGTCAGGCATTGGGGCGTGCGCTTCCTGCGCGTCTCGGAGAGGAAGTGCCGGTCCCTCCTCCGCCTCCCAAGGCTGAGAAAACTCGCTTTGGCCGAGAGGAGAAGACAGTCGTTGGCGGTATCGACCTTGGGATAGATGAGGTGAAGCCTGCCCCTGCTCGACCGGCTGCCCGTATGGCGCCGTTTTCGCAGACTCTCCAAGACGAATTGGTTAGCCCTGCGGTCGAGGCCTTCGCTCAAAGCCGTCGAGAGCTGGGTTCTCGGGGATTTGGTAGCGCAGCAGGACCGGCAGGATTGATCGAGCCCGTGTTACGGGAAGAGCTTGAGAAGACGGTAAGACAGGCGGTAGAGGATTACTGTCGAAAGAATTTCGCGAGTTTAGCGCGAGAAATGATAGGAAAAGAACTCGAACGATTGACTCAAGAACGCAGTCGTCTCCTCGTTGACAAATAGCCGAGTTTGGAGCAAGTTCCCTGAATTGCAAGACCGATCCGGTCTTGCGGGTGGGATCCAGACAGCCAGAGGGGAGCTTTTATGCACGAACTGCATGCCATTCAGATAGAACCCATCATCCTAAAAGCCTTAGAAGAGGATTGGGGCTATGGCGACTGGACGACGGATCTGTGTGTGGAAAAAGGCAAACAGGCCAGAGCTCGTATCATCGCCAAGGAAGACTGTCTCATTGCAGGTGTCGATATCGCAGCTGCGGTGTTTCGCAAAGTGGATCCTCAAATTCAAGTTCAGATCAAAGCCAGTAATGGTAACTTTGTGCCCAAAGGTTCGGAGCTTTTAAGTATTCAAGGCGAAGCTCGTGCGATTCTCAAGGGAGAGCGAGTCGCTCTCAACTTGTTCGCTCGTATGTGTGGTATCGCAAGCCTGACCCGTGAATTTGTCCAAGCGCTTGAGGGAACCAAGACTCAACTGTTGGATACGCGCAAAACAACACCCGGACTTCGTATCTTGGAAAAGTCTGCAACTGTGATTGGTGGGGCTCGCAACCATCGCTTTGGTTTGTGTGATGGCGTTATTGTCAAGGAAAACCATATCCGCGCTGCGGGTGGTATCACTCAAGCTGTGAATCGCCTCCAAGAGAGCTTGCCTCCCACCCTCAAAATCGAAGTAGAGACGACCAATCTTGTCGAGGTTAAGGAGGCTCTCTCTGCGGGAGCCGACATTATCATGTTGGATAATATGACTGTCGAGCAGATGAAAGAAGCCGTTCAAGTCATCAGTGGCAAGGCTTTGGTTGAGGCCTCTGGTAACGTCCGTCTGCACAATGTGCGGGATATCGCTGGTACTGGTGTTGATTTTATTTCAACCAGTTCGATTATAACTGGTAGCAAATGGTCTGATCTTTCGCTGCTGTTTGATCTATGAAGTTTCACGCCTTTGCGAGTCTCGACTCGACGTCTACGCACGCTCAAAGACTTTTGGATGAAAGCCTTGAAGAACCACCCTTTGCTGTCTGGAGCGCCTCTCAGACTCAGGGGCGTGGTCGCATGGGGCGGAGCTGGTTGAGCCCGGACGGTGGGCTGTACCTTACATTGGTGTTGAGCGCCAAAGAGATCAGTGTAGCTAATCAAGCTCAGCTTCCTCTGGCTGTGGCTCTCACGGTCAGTCGGTGGCTACGGGCTCGGTTTCAATTGAGAGTTACCATCAAGTGGCCTAATGATCTTTTGTTTGGAGCCGCCAAGCTTTGCGGAATTCTGTGCGAAGGACGTATTCAGGGTGACCGCTGGGGCCCAGCTCTTATCGGGGTTGGGATCAATGTGATCGGCCTTGCTCCAAGGGTTCCAGAGCAAGACACGATAAGTCTTGAAGAGATCAAGGGCAAAGTCCTTGACGCTGATATTGAGGAACTGGCGCGAGACTTAGCCGCATGGCTGCAGCGCTGCTTAGGTGAAGACCTCTCGCATGAGGAATACGAAGAGTTTGCACTCGAGCCTGGACAGATTTGGGTTGAGGAAAATAATGCGACACAGCTTGCACGCCTGCGCCCTCTGAGCTCGCGAGGCAATATGATGCTACAGTCGCTCGGTTCTGGTCAGGAGTGGGAAGTTCAAACGATCCATCACGGATGGACTTGGCTCTATCAAAAGAGTGATGCCGCGCGTCCGCTCTTGATCGCTGATATCGGTAATAGTCGCTGTAAGGTAGGTTATTTTCGGGATGCTTTGGATCCGCAGGCTGAGCCGGAGATTCTGTCACTCAATCTGCATAGAGACGAAGCAGCAATTCAGCAAGAACTTGAAGGTTTTTTGGTGTCGAAAGGCCTTCCCAAGGCATGGCCTTTGCACGTAATCAGCGTGCAAGACCAGGATATTCAAGTTTTGACTCGCCTGGTTCGGCGGGTTGGTTTAGAGATATGTCCGGTTCCCAAGCGTCCCTTAAGGGTAGACTTTTCCCAGTACAGGCTTGATCAGCTCGGGATCGACCGCATCGCGCTTGTAGAAGCTGGACGACACCTCTACCCTGCTCAAAACTTGATCCTCCTAAGCGCCGGAACCGCTGTTACGGTCGAAGTCTTGAGCGCTGAAGATGTCTACTGGGGTGGATATATCCTTTCAGGACTGCAAACACGTCTGGACGCCCTTCATGAAAAGACATCTAAGCTTCCACTTTTGCGATTAGCAGATCTATATGATCCCCAATCACTTTATGGTGAAAAGCTCCTCGGTGAGGACACGTCCACTGCCATCCTGCGAGGAGTTTTACGGGAAATCACTTGGATGATGCAGGGACTCAAGCGAGACCTTGCAGAGAAGGACCCCTCTCGCAGCTGGCAAGTGTGTGTTAGTGGAGGGGGTGCTGAATTATTGAGCAAGCTACTAGACGTCCCCTGTCAGCCTAGTTTAATCTTAAAGGGGGTTCGCCTTTTCGTTTTGGGCGGCCTTCGAACGAGAGATTCGATTTTTACGGAAAGCTGAGGGTTCAGATGAATCCTGTTTTCTGTTATCATCGGAGTACTCGAATTTTGGCAACCTTCATTTTGCAGGGGTAATTATGAGAATCTGTGCTGCCATCATTGGCTTGGCCTTGACCGCTTGTACCACTGTTTCTGGTAATGCTGATGTGGAAGGCAAAGTGGAGTCATGGCTCGGTGCTAATTCTACTTCCATCCAACAGATCTGGGGCAAAGCTACTCAGGAAGTTGGTATCGACAAAGATACTAAAATCCTTCAATTCAGCACTCAAAGTGCAGAGAATCCTTGCACAGTCGTTCTCACTTTGAATGCTAAGGGTGAAGTGATTGGAACCAAGTGGAATGGTAACCAAGCAAGTTGCGCGAACTTCGTTAAAGCTTCGCCTTCTTACAATGACAGCATTGCGAAGGAAACTAACATGGCTATTCTCGAAGCCATCGACAACATCAAGAGCTTCTAAGCTCACAACGTCCTAAAAAACTGCGAGCGTCATGAAAGTCGGGCTTAGGCCCGGCGTGGGTCAAAGCCCAGTAGTGACGCTCGTTTTTTTTTGTGTGAAGTACTGCGGTGAGCCCGTAAGTCCAGAGACTGCTAGTTGCAACTGCCGCAGCTGCTTCTAAAGGGATTTCAACCTTAAGCTCTAGTCTATTTTCTTCTTTGCAGAGCTCCATCGGCCTGGGTCTCTTATCTTTCGGGCGAGGGCTGAGGGGAACCCTATAGCTCTCAAATGAGTAGTGAGCCCAGTCATGGCTGGGGCTAAAATTCCACTCCTCGTAGGACTGCTGTCCCGCCTTTTGAAGGAAGACTTCAAAACATGTGGTTTTCCAAAGTTCATCACGAAATTGAGGTGCTTCCGCGAGCGTCGGGATGACGAGCTGATCGATAGGGCCATCAACGTGATATGACAGTCGCAGATGATTGTCTGAAACCTGCAGAGCTGCCGAAATCCGAAAATCTCGGCAAGCAGACGGATCAAACGCGAGCAGCGGTTGCACGTTACTTCTCCTGCGTAAGAGAGTCGCCCACCCAGAGGGAAAAGTTTCGACCAAGCGTTAAAAACTCTCCAAAGCCCGTGCTGTCGATCTTAACACAAGCCGAGTGTCGTCCGGTAATATCACGAAAGCAGGATCCTGCATGCTGCGATCCTACAAACATGCGCTTCTTGCCAGCGTTTCTATCTGACATAAGGACCGCGAGTCCTTTGGGGAACTGAGAATTTCCCTCTCGAGTCCAGCCGATGATGTCGCTGTCATCAAAGTAGGAGTGCTGTTTGCCATACGCATAGGTGTGGCGCACAGAAAGCAATTGATCGATAGCAGTCTTCTGAGATTGTATGCTTCCTTCTCGCTCCTGACCCTCGCGACGATCGCGGTAGCGTGCACCGTAATAGTCAGCATAAAATACGCTTGGGTATCCCTCCTCACGAAGAAGGATGACAGCGTATGCGAGCGGCTTAAACCAGTCTGCGACGGGAGATTCAAGAGCCTGAAGTGGTTGAGTGTCATGGCTTTCGACGAAACTGATAGCGTTGCTCGGTTTGCGCTGTAGGAGTGTGTTGGCTAACAACTGATTCATAGGAAAGTCACCATTCGCCTCACCTGCGCGGAAAAAGTTCAAGTGCAAGGGCATATCGAAGAGAGAAAGCTGCTGTCCCGCTGGAGTTTGTGTTTGCAGGTAATTCAGAAGCTTATCAACATCGTAGTCGAGATACTCTGCTATCGCAAAGAGAGGGCGTCCCTGGCTGTTGCGCATGGCTTCGAGCCATTCGCGTGTGTAGCTTGCGCTGATATGCTTGACGGCATCGAGTCGGTAGCCATCTATGCCAGAGAGTTCGGTGAACCATTCGCCCCAGCGTTTGATCTCACTTTGAACTTCGGGGTGCTCAAAGTCGACATCCGCTCCGAGCAGAAAATCATAATTGCCGTTTTCTTTTGAGACATCTGGGTCCCAAGCTTTTCCGTTGCCGGTGAAGCGGTAAATTTTGCCGTTCTCTCGTCGATTTTGATCCCAATCTACCCCGTTGAAATGATACCAATGCCAGACAAAATCTGAGTACTGTCTAGCTCGTGGAGTGAACTCAAACTTCGTCCAAGCTTCGATAGAGAAGGGAGAAGAAATTACCTCTTGTCGCTGTCTTGGGTTGACTTCTACAGCCTCCGTCCGCTCGGTACGATCAGCTCCAATTCTGTGATTGATGACAATGTCAGCGTAAACATCAAGGCCAACCCCTTGAGCACGTTGGATAGCAGCTAGATACTCATTTTTCGTCCCGTACTTAGTCCGGCGTGATCCTTTTTGATCGAACTCACCGAGGTCATAAAGATCGTAGACGCCATAACCGACATCTTGGGAGCCTCCCGCAGCTTTGCTAGCAGGCGGCAACCAAAGCGCTGTAAAGCCTTTGCGTGCAAGCTCAGGGGCCTCCTGAGTTAACTGCGTCCAGAGACGACCGTCGTTGGGGAGGTACCAGTGAAAATACTGGAAGATAACGCTATTGGAGAATTCTGAGCGTGACTCGCCGGGGCTTGGGAGACTGGTTGCTCCACCCTGAGACGAGAAAGCTAGTGCGCACAACAACAGAACTTTTGAGGTGACTCGCAAGAGGTCCTCCGCACAAACTGATAGCACAGCCAAAGTATCGACAAGGAAAATCCTGAATTTCCTTTATAAGCCGATTGGCGAACGAAGGGAAGACACAAATGTATGATTCTCTAACGAAGATCTTTTAATGTAGGATTTTTCCGAGCAAGCGACCGCCTTCCACAAAGCCCTTGAGTCGCACGCGAGAGACAGTACCTACTTGGATTGCTGAATCTTTGGGGGCACATACCTCGAGATAGTGAGAACTGTAGCCGACGCGTCTCTCTGCAGAGTCAGTGTCATTTTCCCACAAAACTTGTGTCTCTGTTCCAATAAATCTGCGAGCGAAGGCCAGTTTGCTCTGATCAGATAGGTCACGAAGTCGCTTAGCACGCTCTTTCACAACTTCTACAGGCAGGTGCCCAGGCATTTTAGCTGCGGCTGTGTTAGGTCGCTTCGAATAAGGAAATACGTGAAGGTAGTTTAAGCCACACGATTGAATAAAACTTAGGGTTGACTCGAATTCTTCATCCGTCTCGCTTGGAAAACCAGGGATCACATCTGCACCGAAGTTGGCTTGGGGAAAATAAGAACGAGCCATAGCAACATTGTCAGCGTACTGCTGAGAGTCATAAGTACGGCGCATGAGCTTGAGAATTCGATCGTGGCCTGCTTGTAAGGGCAAGTGAAAGTGATCGCAAAAAAGCTCTTCCCTTTCCTTTAAGACTTTGAGGAGATCTTCCGTACACTCACGCGGCTCGAGCGAAGAGATTCGCACTCGCACCATATCAGGCCAGGACATCAGCTCGCGAAAGAGGTTGACGAAGCCTTGGGAGTCTCCGTGATCAACGCCATAATCGCCGATGTGAATCCCCGCGAATACAATCTCTTGAATACCGTTATCGATGAGTCGTCTTACTTCGCTTTTGACTGCTGACGCAGGAACACTTCTCGAAGCGCCACGTGCGTATGGAATTAAGCAGTAAGAACAAAAGCCATTACAGCCGTCCTGTATTTTCAAGAAGGCTCTGGTCTGACTTGGATCCGCTTCGAAAAGTGTGAGCGAAGACTTGAAATGTCCCTGGCGATTTGCACTTACAGCTTCCACATCCGCAGGCAGCTTGCTTGTAAGCGTGTCTTCCACTCCAGAAGAGCGTTTTTGCAGGAACTCATGGGCCGACTTCACCATCAGATCTTTGCTCTGGTTGGGGAATACGAGGTCGACCTCATCCATTTCGACGAGTTTTTGCGAATCAGTCTGTGCATAGCAGCCTGTCGCTATCACGACAGCATCTGGGTTTTCGCGGCGAAATTTGCGGAGCAGATAACGAGCTTCCTTGTCCGCGTTTTCGGTGACACTGCAGGTATTCAAAACACTGATCTGTGCCGCTTCGGGGGAATCCACGAGTTCGTACCCGAGCGCTCGAAATTGAGTCTCGATCGCGTGGGTATCGTAGGTGTTGACTTTGCATCCCAGGGTTTTGACGTAAACGCTTGGCATTACCAGGGCCCTCGTGATCTCGGTACATTCCCGCCGCTCGGGCGACGTTCCAGGCCTCTCCTTTACGGAAATCTCGGGGCGAAGGCAAGATAAGTCTTTTAGAAGAGATTTCGATCCTTTATATCACTCAAAGTGCCATGTATGAGCTGACTGAAATCGCGCAGCTGCTGTACAATGGTCTTGGCTCGCAGTCTGGTGCGTCTTCAGTACGGATTTGCGGCCTTTTGTTCTCGCCACCCTGGAGGTCGCAGTGCTAGCCAACTATGGGTTTTATCTAGTCTTTCTAGCTTTATGTTGCAGTCTTTATGGCTTTACTTCAGCTATCGTTGCGGCGTTTTGGCGACATCGTCGCTTTTATAACTCTTCAAAAATGGCTTTGACGGCTAGCTGCCTCTGTCTCACCGCTGCCTCTGCCATTTTATGGTACGGATTCTTCCAGAGGGATTATTCGATCGCCTATGTGGCGAAGAATTCTAGTAACGACCTGCCTACTCTATTCACCTTCACAGCCTTTTGGTCGTCGCTTGAGGGATCTCACACTTTATGGATGCTCTTGCTTTCCATCATGGGCACGATCGCAGTCTGGTCGCATTCTAAGGACAACGAGCATATCATGCCCTACGTTCTAGCCTCGATTCAGGCTGTTCTTGGCTGGATGCTCTATCTCGCTGTTACTCACTCCGATCCTTTTGTTGCCAATCTTCCTGCACCTCCTAACGGACGGGGGATGAACGAGCTCCTCCAAAACGGTTACATGGCGATACATCCACCACTCCTCTTCGTTGGTTACACAACTTTATCGGTACCTTTTGCCTACGCGATTGCTGCTCTTTGTTTCGGTGATATCACAGAAGGCTGGTTGCGGACCGTGCGTCGGTGGACTCTTATTTCCTTCGTGTTCCTGACGGCAGCTATTGCTCTTGGCGGGCGTTGGGCTTACGTGGAATTGGGTTGGGCTGGCTACTGGGCATGGGATCCTGTCGAGAATTCTAGTTTTATGCCTTGGCTGATGGCGACTGCGTTACTCCACTCGCTACTCGTCCAAGATAAGTTGGGACATCTGAAGCGCTTGAGTATCGTTCTCGCTATAGCAGGTTTTTTTCTGAGTTACTTTGGAACTTTTTTGACTCGCTCCGGGGTCGTGTCTTCAGTTCACTCGTTTGCTGAGTCCCCGATTGGTCCTAACTATCTTTACTATCTCTCGGGTTTGATTTTGATCTGTTCCGCTATCTACGCGTTCCGAGCTCCTTCTATTTTACCGGCTGACACCGATAAAGTGTGGGGTTTTTCAAAAGAATCTGCACTGGTCGTTACCCAGTTCTTACTCTTGTCCTTCGCTGCAATCGTTTTTATCGGAACCATGTTTCCCATTGTGTCTGAAGCTATTACACAACAGAGGATAACGGTTCAAGCTCCTTACTTTAATATGTTCTCGCCTTGGGTTGGGTTAGGTATTATCGTTGGTATTGCTATTGGTCAGTTGATGAGATACCAGTCGAATCAAATGCCGTATGCGAAGCAAATTATATTTGGTTCAATTGCTTTTGCCATTCCTCTTACGTTCCTGCTGGTCTACTTCGGTGACGTTATGAGAACCCCCAAGACCGTGAATCTGATAGCTCAGCTCGTCGGACTTTACTTGTGCTCATGGGCCATCGGTTGCCTTTGTGGTGATCTGTACGTCAAGCTCAAGGACCTGCGTTTTGCTTGGAAATTGTTTTTCACAAGAAATCTCGCTTACTTCGGCGCTTGGATAGCCCACATCGGCGTGATGATCGCTATCATTGGTTTTTTGGGGAATTATAGGGGATTAGAAACGCGGGTGACAGTGAAGGCTGGCGAGTCTTTTGAGTTCTACACTTATCGCTTCGAAGTAGCTCAGCCAGTTGAAGTAAAGCAAAAAGAGAATGCTACACTCTTTGCAACCAATCTCAATGTCTACAAAGGGGATAAGCTATATAGGACCGTGGAAGCAGCGCAGAGCCGGTATCCTACCAAGGACCAGACTTTCAACGAGATTGGAATTACGGGGAATTTTTGGCACGACATTTATGTCGTTCTTGTTGATTTCGACCGCATGGACGGAAAGCGTGTGACTCTCCAGGTGAATCTAAATCCTACTGTGCGGTTCGTATGGGCATCAGTCTTCATCATGTGTATCGGCGGCTTGATCGCTCTCTTCGATCTCTATCGCGGTAATCGCAGTCGTGACGTCGTGGCTGC
>JACCDP010532445.1_pt1 | contig 23845 bp, 25 predicted proteins | sample 7445841 | NCBI WGS metagenome assembly JACCDP01 (sample SAMN15323441, study PRJNA562643) | freshwater metagenome | isolation source: river surface water | place: USA:Blue River Watershed | collected 2017-08-17
CCTCAAGTAATTGATGATTGTATTCTCCCTGATGATACTAAAAAAACGTTTAAGGAGTTTGTAGAAAAGGGAGAGATTCCAAATCTTCTTCTTGCTGGACCTCCTGGTATTGGTAAAACCACCATTGCAAAGGCATTATGTAACGAACTAGGAGCAGATTATTATGTCATCAACGGATCCGACGAAGGACGTTTCCTGGATACTGTACGGAATCAGGCAAAGAACTTCGCTTCGACCGTTTCACTTACGGGATCTTCTAAACACAAAGTCATCATCATCGATGAGGCTGATAACACAGGCAACGACGTACAACTCCTACTACGGGCAAATATTGAGGCATTTTATAACAACTGCCGATTCATCTTTACCTGTAACTACAAAAACAAAATCATTGAACCTCTTCATTCTCGATGTGCCGTCATTGACTTTACCATTAAAGGAAAGCAAAAAGCACAACTTGCGGGAGCATTCTTTAAAAGACTTCAAACAATCTTGGATCAAGAAAAGGTTGAGTATGATCAAAAAGTTCTTGCAGAACTTGTATCAAAACATTTCCCCGACTTCCGTAGAGTTTTAAATGAGTGCCAAAGATATTCTACTGGCGGAAAAATTGATACTGGCATTCTTGCGTCCTTTTCAGACATTTCGGTAAATGAACTTCTTAAGAATCTTAAGGAAAAGAACTTCACTGAAGTACGTAAATGGGTTGTATCGAATCTTGATAATGACAGCAGTGTTATTCTTCGTAGGGTTTATGATGCACTTTACGACTCAGTTGTTCCAGCTTCTATTCCTGCTGCTGTTCTTATTATTGCTAAGTATCAATATCAGATTGCCTTTGTTGCGGATCAAGAAATTAATCTTTTGGCGGCATTGACTGAAATCATGGTGGAGTGTGAGTTTAAATGATAAGTCAAAAACAACTAAAAACTTGTTTGAGGTATCCTGGCGGCAAAAGTAGAGCAGTCGCTAAGATGGATCCTTACTTTCCAGATCTTCGCAACTATGATGAGTTTCGTGAACCATTTCTTGGTGGTGGAAGTGTTGCAATTCACATCACTAAGAAGTATCCTGGATTGAGTATTTGGGTGAATGATTTATATGAACCTCTTGTCAACTTTTGGCAACAACTTCAGATGTTTGGTGATGATTTAAAAACAAATTTACTTCAGGCTAAACTATCACACAATACTCCACAACTTGCAAGAGAACTTTTTGTTTCGTCAAAGGAAAAAATAAATGATAAAATTGTGTCAAGTATCGATCGTGCTGTGGCTTTCTATGTTGTCAATAAGTGCTCTTTCTCTGGTCTTACCGAATCCTCCTCTTTTTCAGAGCAAGCATCACAAAACAATTTTAGCTGTCGCGGTATTGAGAAACTTCCAGAGTATTCAAAAATAATTGAGCACTGGCGTATAACTAATTATTCCTACGATTATCTGATGGATGGAAATATGGGTGCTTTTATGTATCTCGATCCTCCTTATGATATTAAGGGTAATCTCTATGGGCGTAAGGGATCAATGCACAAAGGATTTGATCACGATAAGTTTGCTGCTGATTGCGCTGCTTGTTATATGCATCAATTGATAAGTTATAACTCCGATCAACTTGTAAAGGATCGTTTTGTAGGTGAAAAGTGGAACGCTGCTGAGTTTGATCTGACGTATACAATGCGTTCTGTTGGCGAATATATGCGAGAACAAAAAGAAAGAAAGGAACTTTTACTGTTCAATTATAATAAAGATTTGTTATGGAATTGAAAGATTGGTTGAACTCGATTAATTTTACAAAAGAAGATTTAACGGAACATATTAGAGATTATCCCTCATATATTATCAATCGCTGTTTGTCTGCACACATTGACTGTGTGATGTATGCAAATGAAATGAATATCAATCATCAACTTGATAAAGATATGCAATATTCATTTTATCTAAATAGTCTAAGGAAAAAGAAGAGATTTTCTCCCTGGCTCCGTAAGGATAAAGTTACAGACTTAGAATATGTTAAATCATACTATGGTTATAGTAATGAAAAGGCATTTCAAGCACTGAAAATCCTGACAAAAGAACAACTCAACTTTATTAAACAACGACTTGATATTGGAGGATTAAAATGACTACTACGGTAGAACCTACAATAGAATGGACTCAAGATCAAATGATCGAAGTCATTCTTAATGAACCAGATGACTTTTTAAAAGTCCGCGAAACCTTGACACGCATTGGAGTTGCATCGAGGAAGGAAAAAAAACTTTATCAATCTTGCCACATTTTACATAAGCAGGGTAGGTATTATATCGTTCACTTTAAAGAACTATTTGCTCTAGATGGCAAACACGCAAACTTGACTGTGAACGATGTTCAGAGACGTAATCGTATTGTCTGTTTATTGTCTGACTGGGGACTTATTACAATAGTAAAGCCTGATGAAGTTTTAAATATTGCTCCATTGAATCAAATCAAAGTTCTTTCTTATAAAGATAAGGGTGATTGGGTTCTGGAACAAAAGTATAATATTGGAAAGAAAGGAAAAGCAGCGGAAACCGAATAAAAAGATGCGGGAAACAACATCCCGCTTTTTTTATGATCTTGTATAATTATTAATGGATGCCGAAAGGATCCACAAAAACAAACTCGCTTTAAAAGGAGCTACTATAATGACTAACCTGGCACGTTATACTGCTGCGGATCTTCCTGCTTTGATGGAACGAATCACCCGCAATAGCATTGGACTTGATGAATACTTTGATCGTATTTTTAGCCTTCATGAAACAACATCTAACTATCCCCCATTTAATCTTGTTCAAGTGAGTAATGTAGAATCGCGTTTGGAACTTGCTCTCGCAGGATTTAAAAAGAAAGAAGTTTATGTCTACACTCAAGATGGTAAACTCTTTGTTGAGGCTCAGAAGGAAGATAAAGAGACGGATACCAACTACCTCCACAAGGGTTTGGCTCAACGGAGCTTTACACGTTCCTGGACACTCTCTGATGACACGGAAGTTAGATCAGTTAATTTTGAGGATGGGCTTCTGACAATTACTCTTGGTAGAATCGTCCCAGAACATCATAAACGAAAGGATTATCTCTAAATAAAAATAAAAAATGAAAACCTTTCTCCAATACCTTGAAGAATTAAAAATTATTGGATATAAAATGGCAAAACCGCATTTGGGACTACCAAAAGGGAAAGCATACGCAAAGAGATCTCCTTCAAGTGCTGGTGGCGGTAGTGATGGAAGTGGTGGAGATGGAGACTAAATAAAACTGAATATCGTCGGCGCTATGCCACGGGAGGTAACTGGCAAAATCCAGTTGACGCCTCCTTTTTTTCTTGCTAGAATGTAGACACGTATGGAGTAAAAATGACAATAAAACTTATTTTATTGAAATCTGGCGAAGACATTATTTCAGATGTTCAAGAAATGGTAGTGGGAACTGAGGAATCCAAAAGAGTTATTGGATATTTCTTTGACAAACCCTGTATCATTAAAATGAGAGATCCAAATCTTTTTCCTAGTGAAGAAGAAAAAAATGATAAAAAAGCCGCATATCAAGTTTCTCTTTATCCTTGGATGCCTCTTACTAAAGACACCAAAATCCCTGTAACAGCAGAGTGGGTTGTTACAATTACTGAACCAATCGATCAATTAAAAGAAATGTACATTCAGGATGTAGTTAATTATGGAAACAAAAATAGTAAAGATACTAGCACTGACGAACAACTTGATCCTTGTTTCACAGATTGAAGAAGTTGGTGCTGATATTGGGGAACCAGATTGTAAAATTACAAATCCATTCGTAGTTAAAGGTGATCAAACATTAGAACCATTTCTTTGTGGATATACAAAACAAAATACATTTATGATGAGTTCGGACAAAATTCTTACTCTTGCAGATCCGACACCAACCCTTCTCGAAAAGTATGAGGACTTGATTAAAGAATGACACAAAGCTTTTATACTAATGTTCAATTGATTGGAAATCAATTTTTGGTTCGTGGAGTAGAAAATGGTAAAAGATTTGAAACAAGAGATGAGTTTTTTCCTACTCTCTTTGTAAAAACTAAAAAAGATTCTAAGTATAGAACATTAAGTGGTGAAGCAGTAGAACCAATTAATCCAGGAACTGTAAGAGATTGTCGTGAGTTTTATAAAAAGTACGATGAAGTTGATGGATTTGAAATCTATGGAAATGACAGATACATCTATCAATATATTTCTGAAAAATATTCAGAAGATGAAATTAAGTTTGATATTAGTAAAATCAAACTTGTAACTCTGGATATTGAGGTTGCTTCTGAACAGGGGTTTCCTGACGTTGAATCATGTTCGGAAGAAATTCTTGCAATTACTATTCAAGACTATTCAACAAAAAAAATTATTACTTGGGGATCGAAACCTTTTAGAAACAACCGTAAAGACGTAACATATCATCACTGTCCAAGTGAATATGAACTTTTAAATAATTTCATTCATTATTGGATGATTGATGTTCCGGATGTAATTACTGGATGGAATATTCAATTGTATGATATCCCATACATCTGCAAAAGACTAAATCGTGTTCTTGGCGAAAAACTAATGAAACGAATGTCTAATTGGGGACTTGTGACTGAAGGTGAAGTATTCATTAATGGACGCAAACATACTACGTTTGATATAGGTGGGCTTACTCAATTAGATTATTTGGATCTTTATAAGAAGTTTACTTATAAAGCACAGGAATCTTATCGTCTTGATTATATTGCTGAAGTTGAACTTGGGCAAAAAAAACTTGATCACTCTGAGTTTGAAACTTTTAAGGATTTCTATACACAAGGTTGGCAAAAATTTATTGAATATAACATCGTTGACGTAGAACTTGTTGATCGTTTAGAAGACAAGATGAAACTGATTGAACTTGCCTTGACGATGGCATATGACGCAAAAGTAAATTATGCCGATGTGTTCTATCAAGTTCGTATGTGGGACAACATCATTTACAACTATCTCAAAAAAAGAGATATTGTAATCCCACCAAAAAATAAATCTCAAAAGAATGAGAAGTATGCTGGTGCATATGTGAAAGAACCTATTCCTGGAAAGTATGATTGGGTTGTTAACTTTGACTTAAACTCTCTATACCCCCATTTGATTATGGAGTTTAACATCAGTCCAGAAACTCTTGTTGATGAAAAGCATCCTACAATCACTGTGGATAAAATACTCAATCAGGAACTTACTTTTGAGATGTATAAAGATTATGCTGTTTGTGCAAATGGTGCAATGTTCCGTAAAGATGTTCGTGGATTTCTTCCCGAACTAATGGAAAAGATGTATCAAGATCGTGTCATCTTTAAAAACAAGATGATCGAAGCAAAGAAACAGTATGAAAAGAAAAAGACAAAAGAACTTGAAAAGGAAATTGCCAGATGTAACAACATCCAGATGGCAAAAAAGATTTCTTTGAACTCTGCTTATGGTGCGATTGGTAATCAGTATTTCCGTTATTATAAACTTGAAAATGCTGAAGCAATCACTTTAAGTGGACAAGTTGCGATTCGTTGGATTGAAAGTAAGATGAATGCTTACTTGAATAAACTTCTTAAAACGGAGGATACTGATTATGTTATTGCTTCAGATACTGATTCCATTTATCTTAATATGGGTCCTTTGGTTGAAAGTGTATACAAGGGAAGAGAGAAAACTACTCAAAGCGTTGTTTCGTTCCTTGATAAGATCTGTAAGGTGGAACTTGAAAAGTATATTGAAAGTTGCTACCAAGAATTGGCTTCGTATGTAAATGCATATGATCAAAAAATGCAGATGAAACGAGAGAATATTGCTGATCGTGGAATCTGGACTGCGAAGAAGCGTTATATTCTTAATGTCTGGGATAGTGAAGGTGTTCGTTATGAAGAACCTAAACTCAAGATGATGGGTATTGAAGCAGTCAAATCATCTACTCCAGCTCCTTGTCGAAAGATGATTAAGGATGCTCTTAAGTTGATGATGAGCGGAACTGAAAATGATGTGATTGATTTTATTGAAAATTCACGAAAGCAGTTTAAACAACTTCCACCAGAACAGATAGCATTCCCAAGAACAGCATCCGACGTTCAAAAATATCAATCATCTTCATCCATTTATGCAAAGGGGACACCAGTTCATATTCGTGGAGCACTTTTGTTTAATCATTACATAAAAGAAAAAAAACTTACCAATAAGTATTCACTTATTAATAATGGGGAAAAGGTGAAATTTATTTATTTGAAGAAACCAAATAGCATACATGAGAATATTATTTCTTTCATTCAAGAGTTTCCTAAAGAACTCAATCTTGACAAATACATTGATTATGACTTACAATTTGAGAAAAGTTTTGTAGAACCACTTAGAGCAATCCTTGATGCGATTGGGTGGAGTGTAGAAAAAACTGTAAACCTTGATTCCTTTTTTACCTGATGGACTTCCTTAAAGATATTATAAAAGAAATTGGAGATGATTATACAAAAGTAGCATCTGAAATTGATGAAACTGAAACTTATGTTGACACGGGTTCGTATATCTTTAATGCACTGGTTTCAGGTAGCATTTTTGGTGGTGTATCTGGGAATAAGATTACTGCTATTGCTGGAGAGTCTTCTACTGGAAAGACTTTTTTCTCTCTCGCCGTGGTTAAGAACTTTCTTGATACTCATCCCGATGGTTACTGTCTCTACTTTGACACTGAGGCTGCTATCACTAAATCTCTTTTAGGGAGTCGTGGTGTTGATACGAATAGAACAGTTGTTGTCAATGTGGTTACTATTGAAGAGTTTCGTAGTAAAGCACTCAAAGCAGTAGATATTTACTTAAAAAAACCTGTAGAAGAGCGCAAACCCTGCATTTTTGTATTAGACTCTTTAGGTATGCTCTCAACTGATAAAGAGATTACGGATGCACTAAATGATAAACAAGTTCGTGATATGACTAAATCGCAACTTGTAAAAGGTGCTTTTAGAATGTTAACCCTCAAATTAGGACAAGCAAATGTTCCACTCATTGTCACAAATCATACATACGATGTCATCGGAGCTTATGTACCAACGAAAGAAATGGGGGGAGGTTCTGGACTCAAATACGCAGCATCTACGATCATCTATCTCAGCAAAAAGAAAGAAAAAGATGGAACAGAAGTGGTTGGGAATATTATCAAAGCTAAGACTGCTAAGTCGCGTTTGAGTAAGGAGAACAAAGATGTTGAAGTCCGTTTGTATTATGATGAGCGCGGTCTTGATCGTTACTATGGTCTTCTGGAACTTGGTGAACTTGGTGGACTCTGGAAGAATGTAGCAGGACGCTATGAAATTGATGGCAAGAAGATTTATGGTAAGCAGATTCTTGCTAATCCAGAAGAATATTTTACTGATGAAGTGATGCAAAAACTTGATGCAATTGCAAAAGAAGAATTTAGTTATGGACAGTCTAATTGATTTAATTCGTGTTTATGAAAGTTCTTTAGAACCAGAAGTATGTTCAAGTTTAATTAATATTTTTGAAAATCATTCAGAGAAACACGAAAGAATTGTAAATGACAGAAAACCAAATTTCACTCAACTCAATCTGACTGCATCTTCAAAAGAGTTAGAAGAAATGAACACAATTCATCAATATTTGATTAAAAAAACTTTTGAATATAAAAAAGATTATTACAAATTTATTGATGAAAGATGTTTTCCAGAAGAACATGCTTTTGAACAATTTCGTATTAAAAAGTACGATAATAATGGAGAAGACGCTTTTGATTGTCATGTAGATGTAAAGGATCATCCTTCTGCAAGAAGATATCTATCTTTTCTTTGGTATTTGAATGACGTAAATGAAGGAGGAGAAACAGTGTTTAAGGATTTAACGATTAAACCTGAAGTTGGGAAGTTGGTTATGTTTCCTCCTCTTTGGATGTTTCCGCACATAGGAAATCCTCCAGTCAGCAATACAAAATATATTTTAACTACGTATTTGCATTATAAGTAAATGGATAAAGTCGAATTTTTGATTCTCCGTAATCTTCTTTACAACGAAGGTTATCTGAGAAAAGTCATTCCATTTATTAAGTCTGATTATTTTGAAGATCTAAATCAAAAAATTGTATTTGAAGAAATTTTAAAATTTGTGCAGCAATATAATGAACTTGCAACAAAAGAAGTTCTTTGTATTGAAATAGAAAAACGTGAAGATATTAATGACACTTCTTTCAAAGAAATCACACATTTGATTGAATGTCTTGATGATGTTCCTGCAGAATTTAATTGGTTAGTTGATACGACTGAAAAGTGGTGTCGTGATCGTGCTATCTATCTTGCATTGATGGAATCCATTCATATTGCAGATGGAAAGGATGAAAAGAAAAATCGTGATAGTATTCCCAGTATTCTTTCAGATGCTCTTGCCGTATCTTTTGATACTCACATTGGACACGATTATCTGTTAGACTACGAAGAACGTTATGAGTCCTATCACAGAAAGGAAGAGAAAATTGAATTCGATCTTGAATACTTTAACAAAATCACAAAAGGTGGTTTACCTAATAAGACTCTCAATATCGCTCTTGCTGGTACGGGTGTCGGAAAAAGTCTCTTTATGTGCCATGTGGCTGCTTCCGTCCTATTGCAAGGCAGGAACGTTTTGTATATCACTCTTGAAATGGCGGAGGAACGAATTGCTGAAAGAATTGATGCAAATCTTTTGAATATTCCTATTCAACAACTCAATGAACTTCCAAAGTCAATGTTTGAGAGTAAGGTGACTAATCTTGCAAAGAAAACTCAAGGTACTTTGATTATTAAAGAGTATCCAACCGCATCTGCTCACAGTGGACATTTCAAATCTTTGTTGAATGAACTTTCCCTTAAGAAGTCTTTCAAACCAGACATTATTTTTATTGATTATCTTAATATTTGTTCTTCTTCTCGTTATCGTGGAAACAGTAATATCAATTCATATACCTTTATCAAAGCAATTGCAGAAGAACTTCGGGGACTTGCTTGTGAGTTTAATGTTCCAATCGTAAGTGCCACACAAACTACAAGAAGTGGTTATGGTAGTTCTGATGTTGAGTTGACTGATACCTCAGAATCTTTTGGACTTCCTGCTACTGCTGATTTAATGTTTGCTTTAATTAGTACTGAAGAACTTGAAGGACTTGGGCAGATTCTGGTAAAGCAATTAAAGAATCGTTATAATGATCCAACCATTCATAAAAGATTTGTGATTGGTATTGATCGTGCCAAAATGAGACTTTATGATTGTGAACAGTCGGCACAGGAAGATATTCTTGACAACGGCAAAGAAGAAGAGTATGATTATGAAGAAAAGAAACCTAAAAAATCATTTGAGGGATTTAAGTTTTAAAATGTCAGAAATAGCAGATATCAATTTAGCGCCTTTAGGTAAATCTAGAATTGAATGGGCAGGTAGGGAAATGCCTGTTCTAAAGCAAATTCAAGAAAGATTTTTGAAAGAAAAACCATTGGAAGGAATTCGATTAGTTTCATGTAATCATGTTACAACAGAAACTGCACAACTTTGCATTGCACTTAAAAATGCTGGTGCAGATTCTATGCTAATTGCAAGCAATCCACTTTCAACACAAGATGATGTTGCTGCAGCTCTTGTAAAATATTGGGATATTCCCGTATTTGCAATTAAAGGAGAAGACAACGAAACTTATATTCGTCATGTTAACATTGCTCTTGATCATCGTCCCAATATCATCATTGATGATGGATCTGATGTTGTTGCTTCTTTAATTAAAGAACGTCCTGAACAGATTAGTGATTTGATTGGAACAACCGAAGAAACTACTACTGGTATTGTTCGTCTTCGTGCTATGATTAATGATGGTGTTCTAAAGCATCCTGCGATTAACGTAAATGACTCCCAAACCAAACATTTTTTCGATAATCGGTACGGCACTGGTCAGTCTACTCTTGATGGCATTATTCGTGCAACTAATATTCTTCTTGCTGGAAAGACTGTAGTTGTTGTTGGATTCGGTTGGTGCGGCAAAGGAGTTGCTCTCCGCGCTAAAGGCATGGGAGCAAATGTGATCGTCACTGAAATTGATCCTGTAAAAGCAATTGAAGCAACTTTGGAAGGTTATCAAGTTATGCCTATGAGTAAAGCAGCAATTGTTGGTGATATTTTTATTACAGTAACTGGCAATAAACATGTAATCCGAAGAGAACACTTCGAAAACATGAAAGATGGTGCAATTGTTTGTAATTCAGGACACTTTGACAATGAAATTGATCTAAAATCTCTTAAAGAGATGTCTTCTGAAATTATTGAAGTTCGTCCTTTTGTTAAAAAATATGTTACAGATTATTGTGATGTTATTGTATTGGCAGATGGTCGTCTTGTAAATCTGGGTGCTGCTGAAGGACATCCATCCGCAGTTATGGATATGAGTTTTGCAAATCAAGCTCTTGCGGTTGAATACCTTGTTCAAAATAAAGGAAAATTGAGTCCTGGAATTTATCCAGTTCCTGAAGAAAAAGACAAAGAAATTGCTGAATTAAAACTAAAAGCAATGGAAATTTACATTGATGAATTAACTAATGAACAATTGCAATACATTAATTCTTGGAGTGAAGGGACGTGATTAGTATTCAAAAAGAAACACTTATTGATGGAACTACTAAATTTACTATGACTAATAATAAAGTAATCGATACAAAAAAATATATTGAATTTGTTCGTCAAACTACAAGTCCTGCAAGTAGTGATTTCGCACAACTTCTTAGTCGTTTGACTGAACTTGAAGCAACGAATGATGCAGATGTTCCTCGTCTATTGACTGCTGCTCTTGGTATGACTGCAGAAGCGGGCGAATTTACTGAAGTTGTAAAGAAAATTGTAATGCAAGGAAAACCTTATAATGAAGAAAATGTTTTTCATATGAAGAGGGAACTTGGCGATATCTGTTGGTATCTTGCACAAGCTTGTATGGCACTTGATACTAATTTTGAAGAAGTTCTCCAAATGAACTATGAAAAACTGAGTGCTCGTTATCCTGAAGGCACTTTTGATGTATATCGTTCTGAAAATCGTGTGGAGGGAGATCTGTGACTAAAGAAAAGCAAGTAACAGTTAAAATGGATGCTCGTGCAGCAGCTGCAGTTCGTCAAGTTCTCTTTGAAGCACAAAGAGGGTATACTTATGATGAAGTAAGCGTCCCTCCTCGTATTGCTGATATTCGTTCAGTTATTCAAAGTATTGACGATAATCTTGGCGCAGTGCTTGGTTCTTGATCTTTATAGTCTCTTTTTTATAAATAACTAAAAAAGTATTTGTAAAAAAATGGACTCTCAAGAATTGCGCGGTTTAGTGGGAGCATATTCCGAAGTTTATGCTCCTCAAGAAGAACTTGATGAAGTATCATACTCAGCAAAGGCAGCAAGAGCAGGAAAGGACATCGGTAAGCCTGGCAAAATGTTTGCAAAGATTGCAAAGTCTGCTGCAAAGCGTTATGGTTCTGAAGAGCGTGGAAAGAAAGTTGCTGGTTCAGTGTTAGCAAAACTCCGTAGTGAAGAGATTGAAGTTCTTGAAGATATGTTGGATGAAGCAGTAAAAGGTGCTTCTCGTCACGACACTGAAATGAGAAAAGCAGCAGCATCCGAAAGAAGATCGGGTGTAAAAAATCGTCTATCAGCATCTGCAGGTAAAGCGAATGCTGATAAGATGGAAAGAGACGTGAAATATATGGATAAATTGACTAAAAATAATAAAATCATTGTTGGAATGGCTCACGAAGAAGTAGGACAGGTTGATGAAGCAATCACCAGCGAAAAGGGTAAAGCAAAAGCAGCAGAAATGATTGCTAATCGTTCTACTCCTTCTGGTAGAGCAAAGTCTGGTCAAGGTGCTTCTGTTGCTGCAATCAAACATATTAGTCGTGCTAATGTAGATAATCTTGGAGGAACACCACCTAATCTAAAAATTGCTAAAAATCCAGTTAAGTCTAGATCTTATGGTGGAACAGGAAACAAAGCAGCAAGAAGAGCAGCAGCACTTAAAAATGAAGAAGTAGATATCTTTGATGTAGTTCTTGAGTTTCTTCAGGTAGAAGGATTTGCAGAAACTCTGGAAGAAGCAGAGTGGATGATGGCAAATGTAATTGATGAGGAAGCGATTGCGATTGTTCTTGGTGAAGCACAAACAGCAAGAGAAAATCCTGAGAAGTATGAAAGAGAGCAGAATAAAAAGTATGCTCCTGTTCGTGGAGAAAGAACTCCTATGCCACCAAGAGGAGATAAGCGTAGAGAGGACTTTGAGAAGTGGTATGCTGCTAATGTCCGCTGATAAATAACCACGGAAGGTTGCTCTAACCCCTTGACTTTTCAGTTGAGGGGTTTTATAATGTTTGAGTTGGGGATATAGCTCAGTTGGTAGTAGCACTTGCTTTGCAAGCAAGATGTCATCGGTTCGAGTCCGATTATCTCCATTCTAAATACTTAAAAAGTATTAATATAAAATGGCAACAGAAAAAATAGATGCTAATAGGGGTGACTTGTTTGAAGCTTTTTTTGCAGCAGCTGTAGCTGCTAGATTTGTAAAAAGAGCTCAGACAAGAAATGCAAAGACGTTACCTCAGATAACATCTGGAGATGTGGATAAAGTATTAACTGAAATGATGAAAAAAGGATATACTAAAAATGTAAATGATGTTGGCAGCGCAGTTATAGATACAGTTACAGTTAATGTGTCAATTCCAAAAAAGGCTAGCGAATTTCTTGGAAACAAATCTAATTGGAATAAAGTATCTGATTTAAGAAGTGGAGCTGTGAATTTTGCAAATAGTCATTCAAGACTAAATGCTCAAGCGAGAGGATTGTCAATCAATAATAGGCAGGATAAAATAAAAGTAACAGCAGCTGGAACTGAAGATCAAAAAGGAACAAAAGCTGATGTCAAGGTTGAAGTCGATTCTCCTATGCATCCAGATAGAAAATTCAGAAATGTTGATTATTCATTAAAAGTTACTGGTGGCGAGCAATTTCACCAAGTTTCTGGATTGGGATTTGATAAGTTTCTGGATATATTTGGTGAAATGGGGATAAATGTTGCACCAGTTAAAAGAGCATATGAAAATAATCTCAATAATTTTTTTGACATTGAAGTGTATACTAAAAAATATTCTAGTAGAGAAGATGCTCAAAAAACTGGTGGTGGAGATAAATTAAAATCTGCAGCTAGAGTTGTTTATGAATATGCACAACAGACACTTCAAACTGGACTAAATTCTGAAGTTGAAACGGAAATAAAACAAAAATTTGCAGATTATATAATTTACGGTTTGTCTCGCGGAGTTAGAACAGAACTGGTTAAATTTGCTGGAAGTGGCAAAGTTAAAACTAGAGTTGCTGATAGGCAGTTTAGAAATGTGCTGGTTGGACATAGATATGTTGCGGAAATTAAGGCAACTGGAGATCCTAAAATAGAAATATATCTTGCTGATGAAAGTGGTAACAAAATGAAAGGTAAAGATTATTTTGTTATGCAAATAAGATATAAAATGGAAGTTGCTAGTGGAACCTCTGGCGGGGGGAAAGTTTATAGATTTTATCCAAGACATTATTTGGAAGCTCAGGCGGGGATGTTTTTAATCTAAATATAAGTATATCAAAACACAATATGAAGAGTTTTTTCCAATTTTTATCTGAAGCAACAGAATCGCAAGCGGCAGCGCAGGCGAAGAAACTTGGATTGCGCGGCGACGGACATGGCGGATGGGTAGATCGTGCTGGCAAATATGTTGCTAGAACTGAGAAGGGAAAACTCAAATTTATTGATGGACGCCAAGCAGCAAAGCAAGAACCAGGAACAGCAAAACAACCTACAAGAGCTGCTTCATCACCACAACCAAAAGCAGCAGCACAAGCACCAGCCCCTGCCGCTCCTAAAGCACCAAAAGGAGCATCAGAAGAACAGGCACCTGAAGATGGTGATACTCTCACTGTAGTATTCGGAAGATTTAATCCACCCACAGTAGGACACGAAAAACTCTTAAAGTCGGCAAAGAGAATTTCTATTGGTGGTGCAATTAAAATTTATCCATCAAGAACTCAAGATCCTAAAAAGAATCCTTTGGATGCAAACACCAAAGTTTCTTATATGAGAAAGATGTTCCCCGAGTTTGGGGAAGCAATCATCAATGATCCGGATATGAAATCGATCTTTGATGTTCTTGTGAATGCAGATAAGGATGGATATTCGAACGTAAATATTGTAGTTGGATCTGATAGACAATCAGAGTTTGAAAATCTTGCACAAAAATATAATAATGATCTTTATCAATTTGATTTAATTCGTGTAGTATCTGCTGGTGTAAGAGATGCAGATGCTGAAGGTATTGAAGGAATGTCCGCATCCAAGATGAGAAAGGCAGTAATGGATGATGACTTTGCTTCATTCCGCAAAGGAACACCAAAGACACTTGATGATGGTGATACTCAAAATCTTTTTAATGCTGTTCGCCAGGGAATGGGTGTACAGAAGACGAAGATTAAAAAGGAATCATATTCACTATGGGAAATCGCTCCAAAGTTTGACATGAAAAATCTTCGTGAAAATTATGTTAGAGGTAATATTTTTAGAATTGGCGATAAAGTTCAAAATTTAAATACTGGATTAGTTGGTGAAGTAATGCGTAGAGGAACCAATCATCTAATTTGCGTGACTGAAGAGGGTTATATGTTTAAATCTTGGATTAAGGATTTGATGGAATATACTGAGATTAAAATGGATAGAATGTATAGAACTCCAGGAAAACCAAATACATTAGCAGGAACAACTGGATATTTGAAATATGCAGTACAACAAACTCCAGGATCCACTCTAGGAAAAGAAAATATTCAAAAGGGTGGTAGGGCATTCTTAGATTTCATAAATAAGTATAAGAAAAAGAAAGTAAGTGCTTAAAAAATGTCTATCAATCCTCTGAACGATATTTCAAGAGTATATCTGGAACAGGTTGCTGTTGATGAAGCAAAACAACCTTTTCCTGCCAAGAAAGTTGAAAAACAAATGGCAAAAGCGAGAGCTGGTTCTGTATATGCTAAAACTACGAACGAACCTGCTCCAAATACAACTGATGCTGAAAAGAAAAACACAACTCGTTTCAGTAAGATGTTTCATGCATCTGAAAAGGCAAAGAGAGAAAAGCAAGAGACAGATAAGGCAAGACGTTCATCAACTTTTTATAAGGACACTCATCCTGCAAGTGCCCCTAAGATGAAAAAAGCGAATGAAGAAGTTGAGACTGATATGAAGAAGCGTCGTGAAGCAAATGAGAAGGCAGTTGAAGATATGAAGAAAACTGCTGCATATAAGAGTATGGCAGCAACCGCAGCGAAAAAGTTTGATGAAGCATTAGATCCAGTAGGAAAAGAGGATGCTGATGTTGATAATGATGGTAAGAAGACTAAAAAAGATAAGTATCTTCTAAATCGTAGACAAGCAATTTCTAAAGCAATTTCAACTCAAGAAGCAAGGGAAGTTAAAAGGTGGTGGGATGATGATGGTGATGGAAAAGGATATGAAGAGGGAGAAGTTTCTGGTAAGTTTAAGAAGAAAAAAGTAAAGGAGTCAAAAGGATATTATGATCCTATGGAGGATCCTGATTTTGATCCGCACGAAGCAGAAAAAACCAGAGGTGTTTCTGGAAAGAATAATCCAAAAGGTGGTAAAACTTTGGGTAAGAAAAAACCAGTTAAAGAGGGATACTCAAACTGGAGACAAGATCTTGCTGAAGTAATGACTGATGTTAAAGCAGAAAAGAAAATTGCTGAAAAAAAGGTTAATAATAAAATTGTTATTAATCCAAAACTTGATTTAGGTGAAGCGGTAGAAGAGATGGGTGGAACTCTTATTGAAATGATTGAAATTGATGAAGTAGATTATATTGTTGAGAGTGTTTATGATGAACTTCTTGATGACGGTTATGAAGAAGATGATATTGAGGATGCAATTGAGTATGCTTTAACTGAAGCAAAAGTTACTTTTGGGCATGATACTACTCCAGAGAAAAAAAGGAGTGGTATTTTAGATGCTGCAAGAAAAAAACTTTCTAATGTAAAGAAAGTAGCAAAAAAAGCAGTTGCCTCTGGTGCAAGAAAAGTTGCTAAAGGTGCATTAGGTGTTGCTCGTAAGATGGAAGCGGGCGATAAAAAACCAAGCACTGTAACAAGAAAACCCTCAACTTATCGTGGTGCTGGTGTAGGGACTAAAGAAAGAGTAAGTAGTGGATCTTACAAAGCACCCGAAAAGAAAAAGGCAGAGACAGTTTCTGATCCTTGGGAAGGTAGCTACAAAAAGTCTTCTGAGGTTAAGGCAAAGACTAAAAAAGCAGCAGCACCAAAAGCAAAAGCACCTGCTGCAACTAAGAGAAAAAGAAAGTCTAAGTTAGATGATCTGCTCGCTTCAGTAAGAAGTGAGAGTATTCAAATTGATGAGAAGACTTTAACTGCTGCTGAAACTAAAGAAAAGGAAAGAATCGTAAAGTCGATGAAAGATAAAGCGGCAGACTTTGAAAAGAGATACCCAGGTCGTGGTAAAGAAGTAATGTATGCAACTGCCACTAAAATGGCAAAAAAGATGGCAGAGCAGGCAATGGAACTGCAACCAAAAACACAATCTTCACAAAAACCAGATCAGCAACAAAAAAAAGTGCAGCAACAACAAGATAGAATGAAACAGCAAGAAGTTCAAATTCTTCAAAGAAAACTTCAGGCTTTGAGATCTGCACCTAAGGGAACTGATCCATCAATTATGGCATCTTATGAACCAGAAGGTGAAGTTCTTGATGAAAGAAGAAAAGAAGATAAAGTAGCAGGAACTCCTAGAAAACCACGTAATCGTGCTGTAGAAATCGTTAGAGATATGAATAAGGGTGGTATGATGACTCGTAGTGGTGGAACTGTTGCCCAGCATGAAGCAGGAAGAGGAGTGAAAAAGAACCGTACAGGTATTGTTGAACCTCAAAAACCAGCAGTGACTCCTGCTGATAAACTTGCTAGAAGAAAAGCACAGAAAGCGGCAGCACAGAAAGCAGCACAGGATATGTATAAACCAAGAGCAGGTGAGTCCGACTGATCGTTAAAAAACAATAAAATTCCTAAATAGGTTAGGACACTTCCATATACGGAGGACATCATGGGCGCACTTGTAGAACTAGTAAAACCACTTATTTTTGCGGCAATTAATTCCTGCCATACCAAGAAGCTTGTATGCGATCTTCTTGATCGTTATGTTAATACTACTGATAATGATGTTGACAATGTGATCGCTACTACTGTAAGAACTGCACTTTTAAAGAATTGTAAGTGATTTTTTTATTTTTAGAATATTTTATTAGAGGGGATCAAAAGTAAGATCTCCTTTTTTTATAAATATTTCAAGCATAAATTAGTAAAAAGGTAACAAGAATGGCACTCTGGGGCATTTCAACAACAACTGAAACGGCTGATAATAATTACGCTATTCCAAAGCATTTATCAGAAAACGATAGAAACAATACCCCATGGAATTGTTTTGCAGATGTGCGTGGTTGGATTTACAGAAGATACAATACATCAGAGCACTCTGGACTATCTACAGATTATTACGATGAAGTTTTAGTCCCTGTTGTTGGATTGAATTCTGTGGGACAAGGTGGTGATGCTGGATCAACTGGACTTGGACTCGCTGGTCCAGTAGCTGTATTTTTTGAGAATCCAAATAAAACATCTAGAATTTCTTTAGGTGGTGGCGGTACTGCTGGGATTACTACTGGAACAACTGGATACGTCCATGTAGTTTTTAATGAACTCGTATTTGCAGGCGCTGGCGCTACGGTAAATGTTCGCACTTTTGATGCGAATGGTAATAATGAGTCCGATTCAATTGTAGCTTATGCTACTTCATCCCTATATGGAGCACCTCAGTATGCTTGGGTTGGAGATGCAGCGACTCACGGATCCCCAGATGTATACACGAATTATAATGGGCAAATTACTAATAGAGTAGCATTTGCCTTCACTGCTCCCGGAACTGTATTGTCCGCAAACGTTAACTTCTTGTCAACGACGATTAATAGTCCTGTTTCTGTTGGTGGAACAATTCTTTTCGTTGCAGATACCACTGGAGTTGTTGCTGGAGTAAGTTCTGTTAGTGTTGTTGGATTAACAACTATTACCAACAGACCAATTGTTGCTGTCGGATCCACTTTCGTTACAGTTGGAACAGCATTTACAGTTGCAAGTGTAATTGGAGTTGGAACAGCTGTTAACTTTAGCACCCGTACAAATTCTACTGTTCTCAAAATTGATGTTGCTCGTGGATTTGTTGGCGTAGTAACTGATGGTTCTAGAGGCACTGGTGTTACTAGTTCTTTTGTTTCATTTGGAGTAGATCCTATTCGTAACGTTGGTGGCGCAGGAACAGTATTCTCTGGAGTTGGTATTGGTACTACTACCTTAACAGTGACTGCATGATATGATATTCCATGAATTGAACGAAGATAATTTTCTTTTATTTGCGATTAAAAATTATGAAAATCCCCAAGCAGTAACTAGGGAAGATTTTGATAAGGATTTAAATCATTTTAAGTATATTAAAAGATTATTGAAAAGATATAAGAAGACGGGTGAGTTAAAATCTCACCTTCTTCTTAATCATTTTATAATTTTGTATAATATTTTTGGTGAAGCAACTACTCCAATGCTTTTTCATAAACTTGAAAAAGATTTGTGGGATGTTACTAAAACTTTCATTATATTTCTTGGTAGACTTCCTGAATATCCAAAATCAGATATTCATAATATTCAAGTAGATCTTCAATGTTTATCCGAACTTTATAAAATTTACAATGGAAAAGAACAAGCTGGATAAATTAATTCGGATTATACGAGAGCAGATGGTAACTGGATCAACTGCTAATGCAGCGGGATTTAGTGGCGCTGCAGATCCAAAAGGTCCTACTGCTGGATTTGATCCTGTGATGGGCAAAGTTCAAAAAAGATATATGAAAGGAAAAAGAAAGCCCTGGTTAGATTATCTAAAAAATAAATAAAAGAAGAAGATTCAAAATTAAAAATTGAATTGGGATACTTACAATACCCAAAACAATGGAAGAAGTTAAAGTAGCAATTTTAGAGCAAAAATTAGAGGATTTAAAAGATATCATTGTCAAAATTGATGATGCTATCGAAAAAATGAGTGAGGTAAATAGTAATGTCGGTAAAATGCTTGCCGTTCATGAACAAAGAATTACCAAGCAAGAAGAGATTGACAACCTACTCTTTACTAAAATTGACAAACTCCGTGATAAAGTTGACAGCGATTATAACATCGTTGTCTCAAGAGTACAGGCAATAGAAAAAAGAGTGTGGATGGCAATTGGTGCAATCGCTTGCATTACTTTCATAATGAATAACACTCGTGTCATTGAAATATTGACACCAGAATCTCAAAGTCCTATAATAGAGCAACGCAACTTTAAAGATTAATTATGGATTTTGTTGATGTTAAATACATCAATTTGATTTCTTCTAGATTCCAAAAGTTTAAAAAAGTAAAAAATAATCTTTATAACTTTAGGTGTCCAATTTGTGGAGATTCAAAAAGGAACAAAAATAAAGCAAGGGGATATCTATATCAAGTTAAAAATAATACAAACTTTAAGTGCCATAATTGTGGGATAAATATATCTTTTAACAATTTTCTTAAGCAAATAGATTCAACAATCTATAAACAATATACTTTTGATAAATTCAAGGAAGGACATACTGGCAAAAATTTTACGTCGGAAGAACCAGTGTTTCATTTTGAAGCACCTCAGTTTAAACCAAAGTTGGATTTACCAAAAGCATCAGAAAATCAAAAGGCAAGAGACTACCTAGAAAGTAGAAAACTAAATCCGAATAAATTTTATTACACAGATGCATTTAAATCGTGGACAAATTCTCTAAAAGAAGTCTTCGATGATACTACTAAAGATGAACCTAGGATTATCATTCCTTTGTTCTATCAAAATACTTTAATTGGATTTCAAGGAAGAGCACTTGGTTCAAGTAAGATTAAATACATTACTGTAATGCTTAATGACAATGCACCAAAAATCTATGGACTCGATGAAGTTCAAAAAGATAAACCCATATATGTTACCGAAGGACCATTTGACTCGACATTCATTCCAAATGCGATTGCTATGTGTGGAGCTGACGGTGATGTTGGCAAGTGGGGTATTAATGATCCTGTTTGGATATATGATAACGAACCACGTAATTCAGAAATCCTATCAAGAATTTCCCGTGTTATCGAAATGGGACAAAAAGTTGTCATCTGGCCTTCATCGATAAAGGAAAAAGATATTAATGATATGGTTTTGTCTGGACTCAATGTTCAGAACGTGATAGAATCTAATGTATATTCTGGACTAGAAGCAAAACTTAAATTTACTACCTGGAAAAAAGTATGAGTAACGGCACAAAAGTTGTCAAGAGAAATGGATTAGTTGAATCTCTTGATCTGGATAAAATGCATATCATGGTTGAAGAATCGTGCAAGAATCTTGCAGGTGTTTCTGCAAGTCAAGTCGAGATGAAATCTGGTATTCAATTTTATAATGGAATCAGCACTGCAGAAATTCAAGAGATTTTAATTCGTTCTGCCTCTGATCTAATTGATTTAGATCATCCAAATTATCAATATGTTGCGGCAAGATTACTTCTTTTTTCTGTTCGTAAGCAACTTTATGGAAAAATGATGGAACTGCCCCATCTTGAAGAGCATATTTGCAATTGTGTAAATGCTGAAGTTTATGACTCTGAAATTTTTGTAAAATATTCTAAAGAAGAAATTGATGCAGCAAATTCTTTTATTCGTCATGATCGTGATTACTTGTTCACTTATGCTGGACTCAGACAAGTAGTGGACAAGTATCTTGTACAAGATAGGAGCACTGGTGGAGTGTATGAAACTCCTCAGTTCATGTATATGATGATTGCTTTGACTATCTTTGCAGAGTATCCAAAAGAAACAAGAATGTCATACGTTAAGAGGTACTATGACGCAATCTCAAAACACAAAATCAACATTCCTACACCAATCATGGCAGGTGTTAGAACCCCACTTCGCCAATTTGCAAGTTGCGTTCTTGTTGATGTTGATGACACCCTTGATAGCATCTTCAGCTCTGATATGGCAATTGGTAGGTATGTTTCTCAAAGAGCAGGAATTGGTATCAATGCAGGTAGAATCCGTGGTATCAATAGTAAAATCAGAGGCGGAGAAGTCCAACATACAGGCGTTATCCCATTTCTCAAAAAGTTTGAAGCAACTGTCCGATGCTGCACTCAAAATGGCATCCGAGGTGGATCAGCAACTGTCCACTTTCCAATCTGGCACCAAGAAATAGAAGATATTATTGTTCTTAAAAATAACAAGGGTACGGAAGATAATCGTGTCCGTAAACTTGATTACTCAATCCAAATTAGTAAGTTGTTTTATGAAAGATTTATTCAAGATGGTGAGATCACGCTTTTCTCCCCGCATGATGTACCTGGACTTTATGATTCTTTCGGGACAGACAAGTTTGACGATTTATACGTTCAATATGAAAACGATTCGTCCATTTCGTCGAAAACTATTAAAGCACAGGAACTCATCCTTAACCTTCTTAAAGAAAGAGCTGAGACGGGTCGTATTTACATCATGAACATTGATCACTGCAATTCTCACTCATCTTTTAAGGATAAGGTTGAGATGAGTAATCTCTGCCAAGAAATTACTTTGCCCACTTATCCAATTCAACACATTGATGAAGAGGGTGGTGAAATTGCTCTGTGTATCCTTTCAGCAATTAATGTTGGTAAGGTAAAGTCTGATGAAGAACTTGAGGAGTTGTGTGATCTCTCTGTCCGTGGTTTGGATGAGTTGATCGATTATCAAAAATACCCCGTAGTGGCAGCTGAGATCGCCACCAAGGCACGTCGTTCGCTTGGTGTGGGATTTATTGGGTTAGCGCACTATTTGGCAAAACTTGGGTTCAATTATGACTCTCAGGAAGCATGGGATGCTGTCCATGGACTTGCGGAATCTTTCCAATATTATCTTCTTAAAGCATCGAATCAACTTGCAAAAGAAAAGGGACATTGCGAATACTTTGGACGCACCAAATATGCCGATGGCATTCTTCCCATTGATACATACAAAAGAGATGTAGACGAAATTTCCTCTATCCCCTACCAGCATGATTGGGAAGTACTTAGAGCATCAATCCTGGAACACGGACTTAGGCACTCAACACTGTCCGCACAGATGCCATCGGAGAGCAGTTCCGTTGTGTCAAACGCAACCAATGGAATCGAACCACCTAGAGATTACTTGTCCATTAAAAAATCAAAGAAAGGTCCACTTAAGCAAATTGTTCCCCAATATCATACCCTTAAAAATAACTATACGCTTCTTTGGGATATGCCTAGCAATCGTGGTTATATACACGTTGTTGCTGTTATGCAAAAGTTCTTTGATCAAGCGATTTCTGGAAACTGGTCCTATAATCCAGAAAATTATGACAATAACGAAGTTCCTACTTCAGTGATGGCAAATGACTTTTTGACTACATACAAGTATGGGTGGAAAACTTCTTACTATCAGAATACCTATGATATTAAAACTGATGAAGTGATTGAAGAAAAGAAACCCAATCTTCAAGATTTACTAAGTGAATTAAGTTCAGTAGAGGAGGGAGAGTGTGAATCCTGTGCAGTTTAAGATTTCTTCCACGGAAGAACAACCACAAATTAAAGGAATGACGGTTTTTAATACTGAGCAAGTGAATACAAAAAAACAACCGATGTTTTTTGGAAAACCTTTAGGTATTCAACGTTATGATTCATACAAATATCCGATCTTCGATAAACTGACTACCCAGCAATTAGGATACTTTTGGAGACCCGAAGAGGTGTCTCTTCAAAAGGATCGTGGAGATTATCAAACTTTACGTCCAGAACAGAAACACATTTACACTTCTAATTTGAAGTATCAAATCATGCTTGATTCTGTGCAAGGACGCGGACCTGGAATGGCATTTATTCCATATTGTTCTTTACCAGAGCTTGAAGCTTGTATGGAAGTGTGGGGATTTATGGAGATGATCCATAGTCGCTCATATACCTATATCATTAAAAATGTCTATTCAGATCCTTCTGAAGTATTTGATACGATCATTAATGATGAACGTATTCTGGAACGTGCTAAGAGCGTTACAGAATCATATGATGACTTTATTCAAACCGCACAAGATTATGGTTCATCCAATATTTGGATGCACAATCTTGAGAAAGTCACATACGCACAACAAAGTCTCAATGATGTTAAACGAAAATTATACAGAGCAATCGCAAACGTTAATATTCTTGAAGGTATTCGCTTCTACGTTAGTTTTGCTTGTAGTTTCGCCTTTGGTGAACTTAAGCTTATGGAAGGATCCGCTAAGATCATCTCTCTTATCGCAAGAGACGAAAACCAACATCTAGCCATTACTCAGAATATTCTGAATAAATGGCGCGACGGCGATGATCCAGAAATGAAACAAATTATGAAAGAAGAGGAAGAGTGGACATATAAGATGTTTAATCGTGCTGTAAATGAAGAAAAGCGATGGGCAGATTATCTGTTCAAAGATGGCAGCATGATTGGACTTAACGATAAACTTCTTCAACAATACGTTGAGTGGATTGCTAATAGAAGGTTAAAGGCGATTGGATTAAAACCTCAATACGATATTTCAGCAAACAACAATCCACTTCCTTGGACTCAGCACTGGATTTCCTC
>JACCDP010789037.1_pt1 | contig 23844 bp, 26 predicted proteins | sample 7445841 | NCBI WGS metagenome assembly JACCDP01 (sample SAMN15323441, study PRJNA562643) | freshwater metagenome | isolation source: river surface water | place: USA:Blue River Watershed | collected 2017-08-17
ATCCAATCCTCCCAAATCCAAAGGAGATTTGCTCAAAAAGATTTCCGAACTGTATTCCATTCCTATTCTCAAACAAAAAGTCAAAAAAGCTGTAGACACAGAACTCACAGTTCTTCATGACGGAATCCGCCGATTTGTTCTTCAAAACAAAGAGAGTTTTTTACAGGCTAATGAGATCTTGCTGGAAAATCAGCCTGTCTTGAAGAATCAAACGATGAAGTCTGTCCAGATTCTTCTCTTTGCGACACTCCGAGATGTCTTACAGCCCCCTGGCGATTCCACTGCGCAACCCTGTCCTGCTCTCCGAGTTGTGCATGCAAAGATGAAAGTGGCGGGTAAGAAGGGTGATGAAGGATACAAAGAGAGAAAGGACGGAGGAGAAACAAAAGTCATGGAACTTTTACAGGCACCGCATGTCTCCGATCCGTTAAAATGGAGACTTCATTTGGGTCAATATGCAAAGAAAAACGATTTAACGGATGCTTTTTTAATGTGTTGGGATTCCTTTTCACGTTAGGTGCGGTAAATGAGAGTCTAAAAAGTCCTTCTGAATCCGAAGAAAGATGGCGACTCTCCGCGAAATGGAAAACGTGGCCCTATCCATGGGCAACCTGGAGGATATTTCCTCCAGAGGCCTAAGTAATGACCTCGGTAATGTAATAGATATCACGGATAACTCCGATGCTCTTGGATTGAATATGTTGGCCAATCAAGCAAAAATCTCCTTTGGCGGGCCAACCTCTTCTCAAACAGTGAACATTTCTGCTCCTCCTCCTGCTCTCAGCGGCATTGAAATCACAAATCTTGAACCCTTGGAACCTATCACGTTGAACATGGACAATACAATCGGTGGATTGAAGGATTCTCCTGTAGAAATCAAGTTTGCTCGTGAGGCTGCTCCCTTATACAGCAATCAGCAGACTGCAACAGGACCCTCTGTCAGTCTCACACCTGTGCAGCAGAGTCGCAATCCTGAACAAGAAAAGAAAGACAAGATTGAATATTTGAACAAACTCCAACGTCTGGAACAAAAGGGATTCCCGGTGGCCCGCAAGTTTACGATGGACAACTCCTTGGACGAAATCAAGGGCGAATATGATCGCTTGGTGGATGCTCGCAATTTGGAGGGATCTCTGCGTTTCCAGCGTCAGGCCCTGATGGGAGTTGTCACAGGGTTGGAATGGATGAACAACCGTTTTGATCCGTTTGATCTGAACTTGAATGGTTGGTCAGAGTCTGTTCACGAGAATGTAGAGGACTTTGATGAGATCTTTGAAGAGTTGTATGATAAATACAAGGATCGTGGCAAGATGCCCCCTGAGGCTCGCTTGTTGTTCTCCCTTGCAGGATCAGGTTTTATGGTTCACGTGAGCAACACCTTTATGAAGCAGCGTATGCCTTCTGCAGAGGATTTGTTCCGGAAGAATCCTGATCTGGCTCGTCAGTTTGCGCAGGCTGCAGCCTCTCAAGCAGGATCAGGCTTTGGAAACTTCATGGGCATGGCGATGGGTGCCACAGGTGGCGGTCCTATGGGTGGGACAGGACCCATACCCCAGACGCAGGGACCTGCAGGACCTCAAGGAGTAGATCCTATGAGTCCCACAGGAGCCTTCTTTGGATCTTCGCAGCAACCATTTGGTGGGCCTTCGCAACCATTTGGTGGGCCTTCGCAACCACCAATCCCAAATTCTCCCCAAGTGATGGCCTCTGTAGAGACTCCAAGACAAACGGCTCGGAAGGAGATGAAGGGTCCTTCCGGAGTTGATGATATTTTGAAGACCTTTGAAGAGGTGCGGAGGGCAGAGGTGATGGGTGGTATGGACGGCGGTATGGCGGGTGTCCCTATGATGGCCCCTCCCACAATGAATAACATGGCAGTTCCTGCTGCGATGAATCAGCCTGCAGTCACGGCTGTCATGGAAATGGAGTCAGTAGTCAGCGGTGATTTTGCTTCTCAGGCAGAATCTACACGCACAGGAGGTGGACGTAGACGCAGAAAGGCAGCGATTAGCGGAAATACCCTTTCTCTGAATGTATAATGTATGAATAATGAAGTTCGCCAGAACTCTAGAAAATACAGCAACGATAGGATTGCTTCTTCTTATCATTGCTCTATCCAGTTATGTCACAGATGAACTTGGAATCTGGTTTTATGAAATTCAACAAAATGAAAATAGAATCTTTGATTTAATCCATGAGTTCACTCCCGATTTTCATGAATACGGCGGAATTGTGAATTTGATTCCATTGCTTTTTTTGGGAACCTTTTTGTTCACCAAAGGAAATCTCATTTGGGAGTTTGCGGAGAAGTTTTTGATTCTGATTTTTTTGCGATCCCTCACGATTTTTTTCACAATTTTGCCCAAACATGAAAACTGTTCCAAACGATTTCAATGGTCTACCTGTTTGGTTGGACAATGTTATGACAAAATCTTCAGTGGACATACGGCTCTGACAGCCCTCGCTGCATTACTTCTCAACCGGGGAGGATATATACCGACCTGGTTGGGGATTTTGTTTGTGTCACTTGAAGTGCTCTTTATTCTTTTAACAAGATCTCATTATTCAGTGGATGTCTTGTTTGCAATGGTGATTACGTATTTGGTCTATGATAAGAAGACCCTCTTGATTCATTAAGCAATCAACTTACTGAGATTCATTGTGTAGACTTTCTCCACACTCGGTTCTTCTTGTTCCTCCTCCTGGCCTTCCTTCTTGGGAGCACCATAGACTCTCTGGTATTTTTCATTCAAGCGTCGGAAGATCTCCGTTTCCTCAGGAGTCATCCCCTGCGCAGCAGCAGGATCCACTGCAGGTTTTTTCACAGGCCCCCAAAGATACAAATCGCTGTTTTCATTGAACAAGAAAGACAAAAACAATAGAACAAAAATAGTCATAATCAAGGCTACGAAGACATTTCGTGTAGCAACGAACAGGACTGTAAAAATCAAAGCACGGCGAACCCAAGGATTTACAAAGATCTTTTCTTGTTCTTTGCTGATTTCCATGCCAATGAAACGACCTCCCAAGTTTAATAAGAGCATCATCAAACCAATAAAATAAGGATTTGTATTCAAAGCCAAAAAGATTTGCTCTATGGGATTGATGACCACAGGGGCCATTGTAGGAACACTCATTGCCATCGGAGCCGGGGGAAGACTCATCTAATCTTTCTCAACAGGAAAAGGAACCCATGGAGTGGATAACTTTTCCAAGTCCTCCATGTAAAAGAACACTACAAAGGCCAACATGACGCCAACTCGGGGACACCAATAGGTCGCGAAGAATACAGAAAGAACAAGCACAGCCCTCCAAAGAGGAAACTGATACAGTTTCACCAACTCTTTGGGATAGGGTGACTCTAAGACAGAACCTTCATACAACAACCAAATAAAGAGGCCTGCTGTGACTATGATTCTTGCTGTGGCATCAAATACTCCGTCAGGCTCTAAACCCATCCAGAACTCTACCGCAAGCGAGCATTTTATTTTAGTCTCGTGTAACTGTGTTGCTTTGAACACTTCCTGTATTTTTCTCCGTTAGATCCTGAACTGCTGATGTATCTACTACACTGTCTTCAATCAAGAGGGGATTTTCACCTAACACTTGTTCCACAAACCACTTTTTCTTCCCAGGCACCAGTCTTACATTAAAGTCAGGTGTAAACCCTTCTTGGACCCCTGTTTTGACTACAGGGTGGACACCCCCGGCTCCAATCAACAGAGCACTCATTAATCCAACTACAACTCCTAGAGGCCAGCCAAAGACGATTGTAGTAAGAACTGTAAATGTTAACAACAACGCACGGCCTAAGAGACTGTCTGCCTGTCTGCGAATCTCTTTCGGGATCTTTCCTACAAAGACAATCACGAGAGTGGCAAAGGTTCCCACAAGCAATGCAACAGGACCTTCATATTTGGAAAACAAGTCTCCCATCTGTTCACGAAATCCGCCTTTCATAACTACTGTTGCTGGAGAGGTTGACATCCTTCTGTTGGAAAATCATAGATTTTCCGTTTCGTTTTATATCCTTGGAAACAACAGAGGTAGTCGTGAGACTATGGAGTATTGTACATTGAATGAAGCCTTTCCTGATGTTGGGAGTGGTCCTGCCGCACCAGGTTGTGTAGACAACAAAGCAGGAGCCATCGCAAGAAAAGAAGAACGCAAAAAAGCCAAACGGTGCAAGGGTCCTCCGCTCACCTTTTTGGATCCACCCGGAGACCAACCTGTGACAGACCCCGATCGTCCGGCTCTCCGACCCAAACCTGAAACCCCCCCTATGAATCCCTTGACAGGTCTCATTCAACATGCTCCTGTAGATGCTCCTCCCAAAGAAGCATTTCAGGATTTTCAGGATCCACGACCTATGTCAGAAATCCTAGCAACCTTTCGTTCCGAGCAACCTCCTGCTGATGAGGCTGTTCTGAATACAATGCCCAAAGGGATTGCAGGACCCAATAAACAACAACCCAACAAACTTCCGAAGTATTTTGGCGCAAACTTTGACAGTGATGATGTCACAGAAGGATTTACAAGTTTTACAAATATTATTGGGGATGATCCTGGATACCGTCTAGACTATGATTTTACGCAACAGTTTGCGGGAACAGGTGTGAACAAAGCCCAGGGTGTAGAAGTCTTACCCACACCCTCTGTCAACAACGTATGGAAGCCGTTGACACCTGGTGGTGCTAGAACAGCCTTCTTTGATAAGTTGCCTCTCCCGGGTGGAACCATTCCTATTGATCAAGTGAAAGAGGCACCTCCCTATGACAAAGAGGAGTTCTTCAAGCGTTTGGATTCTATCTATGCTCGCTTAGATGATCTGGAAGTCAGACGTTCTGAGAATGCGCAGACAGAGGTTTTATTATTTATCATGAGTGGTATTTTTGTATTGTTTAGTATGGATATCTTGGTGCGGAAAACAGGAAATGTTCGTGTCATGAGACGAAGATAAAAAGCAATTTCATGTTGATTGTCAACAGATGATTGATTTTACGCAGGAGGTGAAAAAGTTTTCCGGAGGAAGAAAGAGATTTCATTGACAATGGCTCGCTGCCTTTCTTCATCCTCATAGTTCTCTTGGATTAACTGTTCAAGAATCGTTGTAAATGTCTCAACTCTAGATTCAACTTCTTTTTTGTCCATACCTTCTTCCAAAAGTCTGCCAAGGAAATATTCCAGATTTTTCAGAGTGTCTTTGTCTTCAAAATACCCCGCAAAGAGTGTAAGCAGCCCTCGCACAGATTTGACGTGATCATCTCTCTCTCCTTCCATCATTGTTGTTTCTAGGATTCGTTTAATATCTTCAATAGATTTGCTGAGAGAGAAGTCAAAAAGGCTCATATTCCGAAGACCTACTGTGAGACCTGCAAGATCTGTATCAAAAGGCTCCAGTCTAAGGTTTTTCCAAGATGCTGCAATGCCATTTAAATCATTGATTAAAGACCTTGCTTTTGGAGTTCCATAGGCTTTTTGTATGAAACGGTTGAGTATGGGAGGAGTGGGAGGTGTAACAATCGTTTTCTTACATTTGCTTGCATCTATTTTTCTTTCTATGCGGAGAAGTCTTTCAGGATTTGTATAGGAAACAGCATAGATTGTGCCGTCAACTTCCTTAAATCCATAAATGAATCCAAAATTGTCTCTATCACCGCAGTTTACATGATCTCCAATGTGTAACTCCTCTCCATCTGCACCAGTTGCTGTCAAAATATCAGAAATCAGTGAAACATTAGAATTGCTTGGGGTGGATGTCACAGCCACAAGCCTTCTTGATGCAGGAACTTCTTCCTCTAGAGACAATCCCCTCAAACCGTCTAAAAGTGAAAAAGGTAGAGTAAGACCCTGAAGGACAGGAGAAGAAGGAACAGCAGCAGCAGAAGGAGCAGGGACTTCCGCTGTCAGAATCTCCAGAGTTCCTTTTACAGGTGTTCCAAGATTCTTATAAAATGTTTCTAAACATTCCTTTTCCATAAGAGCACTGACTTTGCGAAGGAATCTGCGAGCATCTTCACATTCAGAAGCAAGCAACAAGGATGTCTCTTTGAAACAGGAAGAATAGGTTAAACTGGCCAGGAATGTAGACAATCTCCATTTATACATCTCTCCAAAGGCTTGTTTCATCAATGTGGGAGTGAGTTGGAGAGCATTGAGAAGAAGGGCTTCGTCTTTTGTAAAGACTTCATTTAGCCAATCCACACGAATCGCATCGGATTGTATATGAGATTTGGGAACACGGATTGTAAATGTATACGGGCCCAAATCAAATGTCACAGTTTTTTCAGAAGATTTTGCAGCAGGCGATTCTTTGTAGAATCCTGTGATTCTCTTTGGTTTTTTTACAAGAAGAGGTTTTGGGGGAATCACCTCCTCTTCTACAGGGGTTACATCTACTTCCTCTTCTTCCTCTTCCTCTTCCTCTTCTTCTACTGTTTCTTCATTATTCCCTTCTTCCTTGGGCCCTGTTAAATAAGGTATCCGTTCTTTTGTAATATGGAATAAATAGAGTTTTGTATCCAAAAAGTTCAACACTATAGATTCACCAAGGGCAGCCAAAGGAAATCCAACCTCAAAATGCTGACAATCACTGTCTTTGGGACATTTGATTGTTTGTTGCGCCTTCGGAGGCCAGGATACTGTTTCAGACTGATTGGGATTGGATAAAACTGTGACATATTTTTCTAAAGGTTCAGGATCTGATTTCACTGTTAACTTTGGTTGTATATAATACGATTTATTGTTTACTTTCTTCTTTACAAGAAGGCCTACAGATACCTTTGGCTCTGCAGAAATTGGCATATCACAACTTCTCACAAGAAATCTTTCATGGGGAAAGACCAAAATATCAGGTTCAAAGAATGTAGGAACTAATCTTGATTTCCCTTCTTTCAGCAAGGAACTTTTTCCATACATTTGCTCCAAAATATGACAACCATTTTTCAAGAGTGTTGCATTTGTAGGTGTCACAACAAAGACACGTCCAGGATTTTTCTCTTTGAGTTTCATAAGTTCATCAAATAAAAAGATGGAATCATCGTTCGGTGTTTCAGGATAAAAAGAGCCTGTAAAGATTAACACAACATTTGGATAGGCTAACTCATATTTTTCGTTCACGAGTTTATCAAAAATCGTTTCATAGACTTGCTTATTCCCTCTTATATTGGGGATTAACCAAATAATGTGAGGTTTATCATCCATAAAATGAACTTTGCGTGCTCTTTCTACAAAATAGTTCACAGGCAAAGAGGGTTTACAGTCTCCATATTTGGGATAGGATGTATAGAGACCTCCTGCTTCATACGCACCGACACTTGTGACAAGTTTTGTTTGTTTTTCAGCATTGACATAGTTCAACAATCTTCGTTGTCTTGCTGCCTTGTCTGAATCAATAGCAAGTGTAGTTCCTTCCACACGTATATCATAGACTTCTAACGTATATGCACGAGACATACGACTGACATTGGTTGTAGCGGCTTCTTCGCTATATTCTCGTCTTTCTTCCAAAACATTTGCAAAACGAACCCCCTCTTTTCCACCACCTCTGATGGGTTCTATCACCCCGGTTCCTCCTTGGAGAAGACTTGCTGATGGATTGTAATCAGGAGGTATTGTTGAAGTTCCACCACCACCTCCTTGGACGGGAACAATAGGAGCCGTTCCTCCCTGTAAAAGACTTGTCTCTGGATTATACCCTGGGGTTGGCAATGCCATCTGTTGTTCCCCACGAAAAAAGTAGCCTAAGAATAGCCCGCCAAAAATATCAGTCATGGAAGTTCTAAATCCTGAATCTGTTATCCTTCCTCGCCTGGATACTGTCCCTGAACAACCTACACGCCGGAGAAAAATCCATTGCAAACAAGAACTGATTGTAAACTCACTTCAACGATTTTATGCTGGTCGTAATGATATTGATGAGATTGTTCAAATGCTCCAAGGAACTTCTGATATTAGTTTGCGAGTGATTGATTGGTTTGTCACAAACTATGCTCGGAGTCACAATACCTCTTATATTTTAAATGATCAAGAGTTTCTTGTCTATCGCGACTACAAGTCTCAACTCAAAGCGTATAGCAAGAAGTTGTTTGATCCCTTTTGTAGAAGAGAACGTATCTATTTCCAGGTTCCCAATCATGCCCCTTTCTTGACCACTGTGGCCAAGTTGAACTTTTTCCGTTGGGCGATTGAGAAAGACATTTTGTCCTATATCAAGCAGCATCAGGAGGTCATTGAAAAGGAAATGAATCTGTCTATGAAAGAGTTGGCCAAACTCCGCTCATCTGCGACACCCTCAACCGGAAGCAGCACTTCCACAGTTACCACGACGAGCACAAAGTCATCTACTCGTCGTCGTCTTGTAAATAAGGAATCCGCGGCAATCAAGGTCATGCAGAAGCATGAGATTTCTATGGAGATGAAATTTGACTAGATTCTGACTAGATTCTGACTAGTCTTTGAGGACTTCATAAACAATATTACTCAGACCTTCTTTTTTCTTGGAAAAGCGTTCCACATCATATCCAATCTTTTCTATGGCTGTTCCATGGGTAAACTCAAAGACATCGGTGATTGTATTTGCAAAATACAGCCCCTGATGTTTCAAGCAACGGAATGCAGAGCGCAAAAAGGAGTTGGAATGAATAAAAGGAGGAGAATCTTGTTCCGTGAATAAATCATTGATAAGAATATCAAACCTTTCTGGTTGGGATTTCTGTAAAAAGACACGCGCATCACCCTCAAAATACGTCACACGGTTTTCAAACTCTTTTAAAATAGACTTTTCTAAAATATAAATACTTTCCCAATCAATATCTACACAGGTGATAGTTGCATTTGGATATGCAGCCAATAACTCATAGGGAATCGCACCCATGGCTGATCCTAAACATACAATATGAATAGGCTCATCTTTGTCAGGAAAATGATAATAAATCCGATCACAAATCTTTCGCGCATACCAATGAACAGTTTTTTTGGTTTTAATATCCAGACGACTGTATTCCGTTGCTGATAAGCGTGTGATTGCTACAATCTGTGTCCCCTCTCGTTGAATATAAAACTCTTTTCCTTCATACAAGATTTTTTGCGGTTCACTCATTTACTAAGTTTCAAGAAAAATCTTCATTCAAAATCTTCACTGTCAACTCGTTGAGCGTTTTAGATTTTGACTCACTAGTCAAAATCTTCACTGTCACTGCTTACAGGCTCCCCACGTGCACGCATCTTCGCCTTTTCCTTGCGTCGCTTGATCTTTTCTTTCTCCTTCTGCTTCTTTTCGCGCTCAGTCAGTTGCTTTTCCACCTTAATCACATTTCCAGCAGCATCCACAACTTCATCCACACCAATCTCTTTCGTGAGTTTCGCAGTGGAAACACTCCATGTCTCTCCTTCTACCTTCACCTCTCCGCCTCCTACAATCCACTTCTCTGTCGTCGTAGCATCAATAAACTCTCCTGCGTGGGAGATAATCACAATGCCTCCTTCAAACTGTTTGAGAGCACCTGCAAGAGCACCAAGAGAATCACGATCTAGGTAGTTTGTAGGCTCATCTAGAACAATCAAGTGAGGATGTTGCCAACACGCAGCCCCAAGAACAACTTTGACTTTTTGACCCCCTGAAAGCCCTCGCATGCGATGATGGAGGGTAAATTCAGGATCAAGACCTACATGTTCAAGATGTTTGGCAATATTTGCGGAAGTAAGAGGAACAGAATGGAGGCCTGCAGCGGCTGCTTCTTGTGCATCTAGACGATCTGCAAGTTTTCCAAATCCATTCTCTTCTAGCCATCTGCGAGGCAGCCATTTGTTTTTATCAGGAGTCATTCCCACAAAAGACGTTTCATATTCAAAGGTGGATTTCAGTTTGCGGCGGGCGTGAACCTGTTCTACCACAAACTTTGCTCCATCTAGAACAATCTGAGATGCCATCTTCTTTTCCTCTTCCTCTGTGATCTGATTTGCAACTTTGCTGAGGGACTCTTTGTCTTCACCCGATGCAAATCGCCACTGAATATATTCATTCGGTGTCATATCAAGATGCTCTTCTAGGTGGTGAAACGCATGCTGTGCTACATATGCAATACGAACATTTGGATGCTTCCAGACAGAGCCTGCATTAGGAACAAGTTCTCCTGTGAGGAGTTTAATCAGTGTTGATTTTCCCGCACCATTGGGTCCAATACAACCAACTCGGGACGATAGAGAACAAACAAGATTTGCATTGGTAATCACGTTCTTTTCTGCAGTAGGGTATTTGTAGGAAACACCTGTCATCTTAAGAATCGCCTTGCCTTTTGTATTGACACCTTCTAGAAATCCGGGTTCAGGAAGTTTGAAAGAGAAAGCAGAGGTTTCCAGCGAAAGATATGATTGTGCTTCGGGGTGAACTGCTACAAAAGCAGAAAGATTGCCTTTATATTTTTTGAGTTTGAAGGAATCGTAATGAAGAATGTCTGTGCAGACATCATCCAGAAACTTTGTATCGTGAGATACAATAAGACAGGATACATTTTTACACTGGGTAGTGAGATAGTTTGTAAGCCAGGCCACATTTGTAGTATCTAGATGGTTTGTTGGTTCATCAAGAAGAAGAATGTGTGGATCTTGAAGAATCGCCTTTGCAAGAGCAAGTTTCATCTTCCATCCCCCTGAAAGAGAAACAATCGGAAGATTCTCTGTAAATCCAACTGCTTTGAGTTGTTCAAATGCCTTTTCTTCTGAAATCTGAAGAGAACTTACGAGATATTCAACAATCGTGTAACTTGCTACACTTCCATCAAGGTCATGCTCCACAACTGCAGTCCGAACAACATCTTTGGAAGGAAATCCTTCTACTTGACCATTGGCAATGGCTCGTAGAAGCGTTGATTTTCCACATCCATTCGGTCCACAGAGTCCATAGCGATGATTGGTTTTGAGATGAAGGGTTGCTTGATTTAGAAGAATCTTTCCGCCATAGGCAAGAGAGAACTCACATTTACAAAGATCTTCACCTTCCTCCTCTTCTTCACCCTGTTTTGCTTGAAGAGATAGATCAGACTGGCTCTTTGAACGAATCATTTCACAAACTTCTGCTGCATTGGAGATATGCGGAGAGAGGACAGGTGTAAGAATCTCAGTATGCCAAAGTTCACTGCTAAACTCTTTGAGTTCACATGCAAAGAGCATGAGAGATGCTGCATAATCCAAAACATCTTTCTCAATATTCACGATTCGTAGAAGATCCTCCTTTGCTGTTTCCAGTGAGTATTTTTGGAGATCTGATTGAGAACCCTTTGCTGCTTTTTGGAGAGTTGCATACGCTTTTGAGCAGATATCGCGAACTTCAGGATCCGATGTTGATTCTTTTGCTGTGGTAAGAAGAGGCAGTAGTGTGGGAAGAAGAGGCGAAGCATGGCTTGGATTTTGAACAAGTTTACACATGTTATCACAAATCACAGCCGCTCTACGACGAATCGCAGAAGTCTGGGAGCGAAGCCCTCTTTCTAGCAAAGGAACAAGAACAGCAAGCGTAGGAGGTTCCACTGCCTGAACAAAGGTTGTAGCGGAAAGTTTATACATACATTCTTCCAGTTGATTTGGGTGTGCAATGCAGGAAACAAGAACAGGAAGCAGTGGTTCAACATCTTTGTTTCCCATGCATTTACAGACATCAAGAAGTGCCTGCTCAGCAGCAACTGCAATATCTTTCCGAGCATCTGCTGCTTGTTCAGCCAACTTTGGAATCAGTTCAGGGAGACATGCTGCCATTTGCACAGGTGCGATTTGCGCTAAGTGACTAATGAGATGAAGACTTGCAACACGAATCTGCCATTTTTCTTTGATAGAGAGTTTCTCAAAGAGAATTGGAAGTGTAGAATATTTAATCGCATAGGGAGACATAGAATCTAGAATACTTTTCATAGAGTCTAGCGACGGTAACACAGGTTTCGTAGATTGATTCTGCGAAAACATGAGACTTTGTTTGAGAAGGAACGGAGAATCCGACATAATCACTGAGGAAACAACCAAGTTCAAAAAGATTAAATTTTAGAATCCGATCCTTTTTTATGAAATGTTTGTTCCATATTATTCATCTGTGGTTTCAAACTTTCATAAGCATTTAATGTATCTAGATTTTGTTTCTTCACCCAATCTTCAGGCTCCCATGTATTGGTAAAATTACGACCCAAAAGTCGTTTGGACTCCTTCAATCCCCGATCAAAGCGATCTTCATAAATAGCAGATCTGACTTCACGAATCGCATTGCGAGGATCAAACACAGGCGCGTAGCCTTCAAAATAAGGATTTTGCGAGAAACTGTCTTGCCCCGCTTTCATGGGTCTATTCTGCAAATACTGCTTTGTATCTTTCTTACGACTATCAATAGGATTCATATCATTGAGGATTTTTGGACCATTCAAGTCGGGGCGATCATATTGGAGGTAGGGGCCATCCGTTTGCCAGTGTTCAAACTGACGAATGTTAGCAGCATCTCGTGTAGACATTTCGCGTCGGGAGCGAATATTCATGGATAAAAAACTCATTTCAGGTGTATAGGTGGCAGGAATCGGTTCCATCTAAACTCCTCTCTCTTTGTATGAAAAGAAATGAAAGTGTTACCATTTATCCTCAAACAAAAACAGGCTTCTCTTTCTATGACAAATCTGTGTTTGTTTTTATCACATGGAGGACGATCTTTTTGGCAGACAGAGGAATCTACTCTTTCTCAAAAAGAGTTGGAACATGAATATCTTCTTCCCAATGGATTGATTCCCAAGAAAATCTTTTCTGCAAACAATCTATTTTATGTTTGGATTGATGCAGAGAAAACAAAACTAGATGATTTCTATACCTGGGAGGAGGCTTATAAACATCCAGAGAAGCCTGAATGTTGGCGATCATTTTATTTCTTTGAGGATGCGTCAGGAAGCCCTTGGTTTTCTCCTAATGCATCTCAAGTGGAGGCAGAGATTGAAGGCAAGTGCGTTCAAATCTATTACGAGGACATCTTAAGACTTAGTAAGGAGTAAGACTATATGAGCAGCTTTCTAAGAAATAAAACCCTCAAAAAGTCACATGATTTGAGTGGAGAACTCATGAGTGAACTGTTTCGGAAATCTGTAGAAAATCAGGACTCTCTTGTCAAGTTTTTAGATCAAGAGGCAGGGGGTGCTTATAAGAGACAATGGCACAAGTTGGAACGTGGTCTTCGTTTGAATCGTTTGCGCAAGTTCAGTGAAGAGGAGGCGAGACGTTTGAACTTGAGTGATGGGGAAAAACAAAATCTTCTAGTCTTGCTAACAAAAAGTTTAGAAAAGAAACTTTTGAATAGCAAAACGGCTGTGATTTATGATCCTGAAAAGGAGGCAATTACTGAAATCAAAGGTCTCGTAATGCATCGGAATTCGGAAGGACAAATGTTGTTTCAACTCATTGATAAACAGAAGGCTGTCACGTTTCGGAGAAAAAAGACAACAGAAGAAACAACTCAGTTGGAGGTCAAAATCTTTGATAAAGAAGAATCTTTCACAAGACAAAACTGATTCGGTTTGTGGATGATCATGTAATGAAGCATTACAGCATCATCACCAATAAAACCTCCTACTTTTAGTTTCTGTATCATCACTGTATCATACAGTTTTGCAAAATCAATCCAGCATTGTTTAGAGCCAATCAGGATTCCATTCTCCACACGCTGTTTTCCCCGAAAATAACTGGATGCAATATCATCGGCTCTAAAAGGCTCCGGGTTTGCAACAAGGATTCTGTCTATAGGAATCTTTGGAGATGAATTCAGTGTTTCAATAGTTGGCAAAGAGGCAAACTCAGAGGGATGAACCCAGAGAAAATCAGTGGATCCAAAGGGATTCATCTCCACGGCTTTCAGCATGAAATCTTTTCGTTCAAACAAAAGTTGTAAATCTTCTGCTGTTCTTCCCAACTGGATCTCGGGATCTTGTTTGACTTGTTGGGACCAAAAGTTGGGTAAGAGTCTTGTAGTAGAAACCCATTCACTTCTTGGTAGCACAACAACACGTGTTATATCTTCCAAACCTTTCCTAAACAAAGCAAGTTTGTCAGCAAGAGTTCTTTCCGTAAAAAGAATCGTAGGATAAGGAATCTTTTGTAACAAATCAGAAAGACCAGATGTTAGTTCGTAGATCGCTGAGACAACGACAAGTTTGGGTGTTCGGTTCACAAAGGTTCCTTCATTATATGAAAAATAGGATGTGGGAATGGGTGCTATCTTCTTCTTAGAAATACCTGTTGCAATCCATGATGTCATTTCTATAAAAGAACCGGTGACCTCCACCTAAGAAAAATCCGCAAAGATAGAGTAGAACAAAAAAGTTGAGTTGCAAAAATGTTGTCCAACTTTCAAGATATGCTAAAACCTGTTCTAGATACGATTCAATCAACAGAATCTTTTCTTCCCTTGGGAGATCATTCCCTGCTTCAAAAAGCATGGAATGAAGAACACAGAAATCTTTTAGAAACCCATATTCGGGAGATCACTCAAAAAGAGGGTCCGATGGAAAAAGCCGAAAAAATCTTAGATCTTACATCAGATGCTATGGCCCTCTTTCTCAAACATGCTGGAAACCCTACTTGGCAATCTATGACTGTTGAGCAAAGAAAAGCAAAGATTGCACATCTGAAAACAGTTCCTCAGATTGAGCAACGAACACCTGCGTGGTATGAACACTATTCACAGGTTCTTACAGCGAGTGAGTTTTCCAGTCTCTTTGGATCCCAAAAAGCCAGACGTGCTCTGATCCTCAGTAAGGCATTCCCAAAGAAGGAAGAACGAGGCTCCTACCGTCTTGCGTGTCCTACACAGGAAATGAATGCTATGGGCTGGGGGATTCGGTTTGAACCCATTATTAAGTTGATTCTGGAGCAGAAATACAAGTGTAAGATTTATGAGGCTGGTCGTATTACCCACATGGAGAATGGATCACTGGCTGCATCCCCTGATGGGATTCTAGAAGAGGCACCGGATGCAAAGCAGATTGGCAGACTCATTGAAATCAAGTGTCCCTATACGAGAGCGATTGGAGGCGAGATTCCTTATGAATATTGGGTGCAAATGCAGATTCAGATGGAAGTGTGTGATTTGGATGAATGTGAGTATTTGGAGGCAGAGATTGTCTCTCCTCGTCAAGGTGTGGAAACAGTGGATATCAGTGGTTGTTCCATTCAAGGGTCTATCTATCTGTTGAAGCAGGATGTGGAAGAAGGACAGCCCTTCCATTACAAATATTTGTATGGAGATATTGGTTCTACAGAATGTCCTTCCATTCCTGAAGGATACAAAGTGCAAGAAACGATTCCTTGGGGCCTCAAACGATGGTATCGGAAAGTTGTGTCCCGAGATCGTGGTTGGTATAGCGCAACCGTGATTTGGCAAAAAGCCTTCTGGTCAGATGTTGGATTAGCGAAGGAAGGAAAGCCCTATTCTGCACAAGATGTAGATTCGGAGACAAAATCAGACAAGTGTCTCATTTCAGACGATTAACAAGTTGCTGGAATGTTACCTCTCCTGTTTCTAACTGTTTAAGGTGTTTCCATACAAGTTTTTTGAGTTGAAGACGTCTGCGAAACACCTGTTGAAACTTGACAAAACTCCATGTTAAATCTCGTTTTTGAAACTCATGATTCACAAGATATTGCCTGTAAATCCGAAAATGTTGGACTCCCTCCAACCTGTAAAAAAGAGGTGATATGCCTTGGGCAAAGACATACCACTTCTTTTTATCTTCTTTCAACTGTAACTCAAGCAGATAATGTTTGTGTTCCATGGACTTCTAGTTCAAAGACAATATCTTTATTTGGATAGTTTCCGTAGATCTCAGCACACCGCACAGGAGAATCCTTGCCAACCCGATACTCCTCTGGAAACCGATTCCATAGAAGTTTGTTCTCCTTGTAGGACATGTAATCGCGATTGGCCATCTTTGTTGTTCCTACACTGTAAATAATATGGTCCCAATCTGCCTTGTCCGTCTTCGCACCCTGGCCATGATCATGATAATGAAGGGTTGGAACAAAGAGTTTGCCATTTGACATGAGACTATGAGAATAACAAAGAGGTTCATAGTTGTGCTTGCCTTCCTTGAGTTTGCAAACAAGATAGCCAAACTCACTCGTATAATGATTTGCAAAGAAGGGAAGAATATCAGCAGGTAAATCAAAGACAGTAGGATTCACACGCTTCAAATCATTTAGTGTTTCAGCAATACTTACAAGGTAAGATCCATGTGAAATCACAGGAAGAGGTTCAAAAGAACGAGAGAGAGACGCAGTTGCTGCAATCTCATACATTGGATAAGAGCGAGTAGGAGGCTGGAAGACACTCTTTTTTAGATCATCAAACATAGCCTTATACCTGACTTTGTGGAGTTGAAGGCTTTGTGAACCATAGAAGGGTAGAATCATAAGGTTCTCATCAATGGAATCTACATCATTCTTGTAGAAAGTCATTTGTCTTTTACGGTCCATAGAAGGAAGAACAAAGATCTTGGTGCTTTCTATAGAATTAACTGGAAAGGGAACAATACACATTCACTATGAATCTGTATTTTTCCTTTGAATCATTCAAATTTTATGCTAACTACTCCTTTTACAATGGAGTAGTTTTATAGAATGACATAGTAAACTCATGAAGAGGTCCTGAACAGTTATCGGGATATCCTCGCTTGTAGTTGTTCGTGCGCTGTAAATAGTTGCCTGTGAGATTGGTCCTGGCCTCAAAATCGGTCTCATTGCAGCAACCTGCTCTCAAGCAACCAATCGTATCGCGAGGGGCATTTTGCAGCACATCACTTAACAAATGATAGGGCTTACGAGGTTGTGTTAAGGAAGCAGGACCGGGTCCTGAATCCGATCCCACTTCTGTCTTTCCTTGCACATTGAAATCAGCAAAGCCCTCTTTCTCCTCTTTTTCCTTCAAAATGGAGGCGGGTTCTAACATAGAAGCCGCAGGACCTTGCATCCCCAGGTCCGAGGAGGCAGGACCTTCTGTTCTACCACCAATGGCCTCTCCTCCGCGAAAGCCCTCATAATCGGCAGGACTCAGCATAGATGCAGAGGGACCCGCAGTTCTACCGCCAATGGCTTCACCACCACGAAAGCCTGAGATGGCTTTGCTTTTCAGAACCGCCAGTAAAAAGACTATCAAGAAAAAGAATCCAAGTGTGTTCAAGATTCTGGTGCTCATTCTGTATTTGTGGAAGATTTATACCGCGTAGCGGAGTGTATAGGCCCGAGCATTGGAATCATACAAAGCCCTGTCTCTCTTATACAGATCTGCAATCTCAGGGACGAAAGGATCATTTGGATTAGGATCTGTCAGAAGGCTGGTGACACTGAGTAGCACTTTGCTAATCGTGAGAGCAGGAGACCATTGCTGCTTGAGAATGTCCAGACAAATCAAACCGGACGCATTAATATTCGGGTGATAAATCTTGGTAATGAACTGAAGCTTGGGTGGCTTGAAGGGATAATCCACCGGAAAGAGGATTTCAAGTTTAAATACGCCACCCTGATAAGGACTGTCTGCAGGGCCAAGAATCATACCTTCCCAACGGAAGAGATCATCGCCCTTTGGGCCTGCACTGCAGTTGGAAGGGGGATCTTGTTCTAGATCGCGGAGTTCTTTCTGAATACGCCGTAACGCCATTTCTACTTGTTTGTCTACAAGATGGGAAGTTTGGAAATTCAAATTTTTTACCCCCGCTCTGATAGAATGGTAAGCGCTCTTCCATTATTAGGTGAGTTCCTTGGAACCTTTTTACTCGTGTTGTCTATCATTGCTTCAGGTGGAAATCCTTGGGTGATTGGTGGAACTCTCGCTCTGGTTGTTCTCTTGATTGGAAATCTCTCTGGTGCTCATGTCAATCCTGCAGTATCTCTTGCAATGTTTGTCAAGGGTGCTTTGTCTACACAGGAGTTGGTGAGCTATGCTGTGGTCCAACTCTTGGGTGCTACGGCGTCCGTTTATGCTTTCCAGGCTTTCGCCTAGGAAAAGCGTTTGCTTGAAAAGGCTTTCGCCTAAGTTTGATACCGAACGGCTAAGACAGCCGCAAGTCCTAACACAATCGCCACTGTGAGCATGGTATTTGATAAAGAATCATCATAATCCGAAAATCCTTCTGCTCGTATCATCGGTTTGTTACAATCATTGTCGGTATGATTTGCGATACGCGAACCATCCGGACAAAACTCTTTCACATCATTCTCCTTTTGCCATTCATCTTGAGTCATCCACCGATCAAACACCCAGCGCGATTGCGTAGGTCTTCCGCCTACTGTTTGAATATCTCCCGGAAACAAGGGACGAATCCATTCTTTGTTCTCACGACTCCGAAGTCTGCCAAACGCATCTCCTACAGGCAAACGAACTTGTTTGCATTTGGCATATCCTGTTCCAAACAGTGTATTGAGAACAGGGACTGGATTCAAAGCAGCCTGAGCATCTTCCATCATTCCTGGTGCAAGACCTTTTAACTCAGGCATACCCAAGTTTCGCATAGCATCTCGCACTCTCTTGCCTAAGACTGTTCCTTCAGGAATCCCATTCATATACACCCACATGTCAGCCCCGTTGCTGCACTTTGTCATGGTTCTCATGAAATAGTTAACTCCCATGGGAAAGGGCTTGGTTCCCATGCTTCTTGTTAGAGGATTGCTAGGACCACCAAATCCAATCATATCCGAATAATAAGCAACGCCTTTGATGGAATCAAAGACGGAAGAAAGAGAATCACCTGCTCTGACACCAACCTCGTTGGGAAGAGGAAGTTCATCAGAATAACTGTAATCAGGACCGACAAAATCGGCTTGGGCAGGCAACACAGGCAAAATAGATTTTCCTGTGTTGTTTCCAAGTTTTTTTGGATCTGGCGTCGCCATTATCTAAACCGTTTTGGTATAAAAAAAGGAGTGAAATGGTTCCTCTCACGGTGGCGATTCCTACCCTCCGACGATTTGGTTTTTTAGAAAAGACAGTTCCTGCTTATTTAGACAACCCTCTGATTACAGCGGTTGTTGTCTGCGATGAAACCGGAGAGGATATTCAACAAATAGAACAAAGAGCATGGGGGAAGCATCCGAAGTTGAGACTTCACAGGAATCCCAAGCGTTTGGGAATGTATTACAACAAACGAAAATGTTTGGAAACAGCACCCACGGATTGGGTGGCTGTATTGGATTCTGACAATATCTTTCCTGAAAACTTTTTTGAAACCTTAGTGGAACTTTGGAAGGATGAAGGCGCTGACAAAAAGACTGTGTATGCATCGGGCCAGATTGTTCGTCTCTTTCAAAAGACAGGAGAATCAGAACAAAGAGGAAAACTGTTTTCAGGAATGAAAATCACCAAACAAAACTGGAACACAGCCTTGAAAACTCCCGAATGGAACTTTGTTCTCAATGATGGAAACTGGATTGGTCACAAATCTCTCTTGGATGCCTGGCCAACAGATATCCAGGAGGAACAGATTAGAGCCACAGATTCCCTTCGGATTGTGCGCAACTTTGTCTCCAAAGGTTTCACGTATTTTATTGTTCCTGAACTTCGCTACATCCATACTGTGCATGATGATAGTGAATGGATGAAGACGGAAGCCGAGAGTAGTTATTTGTTGGCAACCACAAACTGGTTTCTTTAATGCGTTCAAAATTTGAATTCAAAAGAGGCTATGAAGGTAGGCTAACCATGACAACCTTGATGTTCCCAGGGATTCAAAAGAAGAATCGTTCACCTGTGACGTGGACGGAAGAGGAGTTGGAATGGTTTGGAAAACAGCCTCCCAAACCCAATGACACTACTTGTAGTGAATGCAAAGCAAATCTAGAAGAACAAGATCATGAAGACACTTTAATTTGTTCAAACTGCGGAACGGTGCTTGAACGAATTATTGACTCCACTGCTGAATACCGTTTCTTTGGTGCAGATGACCGTTCAGGGATTGATCCTTGCCGTGTTGGAGCCCCGATTGACATGCGATTTCCTGCTTCCACTCTTGGCACGATTATTCTTTCCAGAGCACAAGGTGGTTCGGCTTCCGCCAGCAAAGCCATGTCTCGGATTCGCAGATATCATACTTGGAATATGATTCCGTATAAGGAACGATCCTTGCTGCAAGTCTTTGAACAGTTTGCTCTCACAGCCACCAACTTCGGCATTAATGGAAAAGCGATTGATACTGCAAAAGAACTCTACATTCAACTTGTGGAACACTGTGATCGTAGGGGTATGTCCCGGAACTGTGTTGTCGCAAGTTCCATCTATGCTGCTCTAAAATCTGTAGGAGAACCGAGGAAACCAAAGGAGATTGCTGATATGTTTCATTTGACCACAGCCCAGTTTACAAAGTCCTACAAATATTTCCAGGAAGTTCTTGCACTTGCGAAGCAACGTGGTCTCATTACTGATACACTTGCTCCGGCCAGTCAAGCCTCCACACGAGCCTCCGATTACATCACACATCCTCTCAGCAAACTTCCTGTGGAACGCAAACACTATATGGATATTCAGTTTACAGCCATCCAAGTGGCGAACAAGGCGGAAGATATTCTTGTGAGTCCTGAAAACATGCCTCCTAGTTTGGCAGCAGGTGTTCTGGCATTTGTCCTAGCACGCATGGGATATCCAGAGATTCCTCTGAATCGGATTGCGAGTGTTTGCAATGTGAGTGAAGGAACACTCAGCAAATGTCTGAAACGGTTGGAGGCTGCTGAGGAGGATCTGTGGAAAAGTTCTTAAGAAAAGGTAGAATGGGACAGGTAAGCTCCTCGGCACTTCCCTCCAAAGAGGAAATTTTACGCAAAACAAGGGGTGGAAGAGATATTGTGAATATGGTCTTTGATTACATGGTTCGCAAGACTACTTTGCGAGAGTTGTATGCTTTGGCCAATCCAGATGAGTGTAAGAAATACATCTTTTTAACAGCCGATGCTTTGGATGTGATGTTTCGTCGGATTGATCTGGAACCCAGAGAAAAGGATAGAGGGAGAATCTATTTCCAGAAGGTGGAGGAGTTAACAAAGCCTCATACAAGTGATGATCCACGTGGAAAACAGAGAAAGGTGATTTGCTTGAAGTTGGCCTTCTTGTATATCCGCATTTTCCAAATCTTTGCTTCTTTGGCTTTGAGTGTCTTAGATGTGGAGACTGAAACCGATGTGAAGTTTTATGAAGAACTTCAACGTTTGAGAGGGTTTGAAGAGGATGTGCCTCTGTTTGGTAGACGTCCTTTGCGTGGAGGAGCTGATGTAAGGATTGACTCCTCTTGGCCCACCGATTTAGAGCCATTGAAACCGTATCTACAGCCGATTGAAGGTTTTTCACAGTATTACCGCATGGGGTCTCTGTATATAGCCACAGGCCCTTCCATCAATGGAAAGAAAACTGTGATTTATGAGTTTACTATGCCGAAGAAGCGCTCAACACAACGTGTGGAAGGGAAGATTTCTGTTGTTTCCTACAACATCAATACTTATGTCTTACGACTCACAGAAGTGAAAGATGCGGAAGGATCTATGATTCCTGATTTGGGAGAGATCCGATTCTCCAGATCCAGTATCAGTCAACCGTTTGTAGAGTCTGGAAGAGAAGTGGACCCTTCCACAGGTGCTGAAAAGAAAGTTCTACGTTCCATCCCTGATGCAATCAAGTATCGTTTGAAGCAAGTAGCAATGAAGAAGGTGGAAACGGACTATGATGAAGTCTATAAGCCTGATCTCTATGAGAGAGACTATGGAAGAGAACCCTATGGTAGAGCAGCCTATGGAAAAGCAGAGCCCAGTGGGGAAGTGCGGGAAGGTCTTCATACCAAAGTCTTGATGGATGCGTTCCGTCAAGTAAGACCTGTGAAGGCTCACTGTATTGCGCGGGCATTACAACTGTTGGGAACAGATGGATTGAAGTCTGCCTTCCCTCCTCAAATCTACAGCCATATCTGCACAGCCAAGTTCATGGCAGACAATCGTTCTCTTCCTGCTGTGGATGATAAGATTACCACAGAATATGGTATCTATGCCTTAGCCCAACTCTTCTATGATATGTTGGGAACAAATGCTCCTGAGATCAGTGCTGCAACTAGAACACAATACAATGATTTCATCAAGAAGATGAAGTTTGTGTTTGAGGATGTGAAAGTGACACAGAAGGAACCCAGCACGTTGGCGGATGTGAAGAATCGTTTGCCCACCTCTGTCTGTGATCCTGCGACTATAGGAAACAAGACAATCACAATCAAGAACAGAGAGTTGATAAGACAAATGAGACAGTATGCACGCAAGATGATTGACTATCAGATTGGACACACAGCGAATGTTGTGAAGATTCTGAAAAAACTGTTTTTGATTCCTGTGAAGCAAGGGATGAGTTTACAGATCCACCCCAATGTGGCAAAGTATGGAATAGAAGAGGTAAATCGTGTAGGCGAAGAGGCACGAAATCTTCTTGTAGAATATTACAGCCAGTGCGAGGGCATGTATCGTCAGGCTGTAGAGGTTGTAGGACAGAACAAGAAGTTGATTGGGGTTTAGAAATATCTCTCTAAGATAGGCAAATGGGAGATATTCCTGAACTCCAAAGAAAACACTATGAGTATAAAATTCTAACAAAGGAAACATTTCCATCGTTAGAATATTATGAAAAATACAAAGCCAGTAAGACACAAAATGGAAAATCTTATTATTACAAGTTCCGATTCAGTCAACTTGAGTTAGAACGTCATGCAAAGAATATGCTAGATGAAGAAGTCAATCAATACATAAATCAAGGTTGGAAACCCATCGGTTGCTTTATGAGTGCAGCCATTGATAAGATAAAATATGTGACAAGTTTTACAAACCAAGGATGTAACTTTGAGACATTTACTCTTTTTTGTTTCACTCAAGTTCTGCTGTTGGAAGAGGAGTATGATGTCTATGAAGCAAGGATTAAGAGAGAGGAAGATGAAAAGATGAAAAAAGCACTGTTACGAGCACGAGTTGCTGCGTTTGAAGAGACGTTGTAGAGAATACTGTGTTAAAAAACTAACATTATAGAACTACATCCTGCACATTGGACACTTCTTAAGATAAGATTCTGATCTTTCTCTTTCGGTTCGTTCTGATACCCATTTATCATAAGCCTCTTCATATTGCTGGACCAAGGGATCATTTGGGTCATATTCATCTTCAGAGTCATATGGAAACTCAGGTTCAGGATCATTCCAATAGGGAGGCCAATGACAGCGTTTGAAACAATCTACACAAATTTTATGTTCGCAATATAACTGTTTCACACACATCTTTGTTTCCAGACAAATAGGACATTCCTGGTTGTCTGAAAACTGTAAATATTTTAAAGGAGTATTGATTTTTCCTAGTATTCCATAAAAGTGAATAGCACAGAAACCACATACACCATGATGACAATATAGATACTGTTCAGGTAATACATTTTCACAAACAAGAAAGTTTGGACATTTTATAGGTTGACAGTTGTGGGAACATTCAATATCTTCATTTTTCATATACTCGTTTTCATTTATTTGAATAAGACATACACCATAACCATTACAGACTTCTTGCGGCATGCAATAAGTATCTAGTTTAAATTACTCAATTTTTACACAGAGCAGCAGGTATACTGCTTGCCTGCAATAGGGTTTCCTACACAGCCACCCGTCTGATACGTGCAAACATTATCAGGGAAATAATAGTTGAAGGTGCCGAGCTGGTTTGCGCAGTAGTTACACATCCAGGCGCATCCCGTTCCAGAAGAAACAGAGAACTGGATGCAGTTGTTCACAGGGGTGATACCTACCTGCGTGTAGTTCTCATGAGGAGCAGCACTCGTAGCAG
>JACCDP010346326.1_pt1 | contig 23842 bp, 13 predicted proteins | sample 7445841 | NCBI WGS metagenome assembly JACCDP01 (sample SAMN15323441, study PRJNA562643) | freshwater metagenome | isolation source: river surface water | place: USA:Blue River Watershed | collected 2017-08-17
ACTTATCGGACGGTGGATTAGCCCAAGCGATTGTTGAGAGCTGCCTGCGTTTTGGTGTTGGAGCAAGAATCTGGCTTGAAGAGCTTATGGAACGCGATGGTGTTGATCCAACTGCGGCTTTATTTAGCGAATCTCAGGGAAGAATGCTTATCTCGGTTGGCCGTGAAGATGACGTGAAGTTTGTTGGGCTCTGCGAGGCTAGAGGTATCCCGATTCTGAGACTTGGTGTTACAGAGACTGTCAAGGAACTTATAATTCAGGATGTTGCCACTTGGGGATTAGAGGTGCTTCGTAACTCACACAGTTCAACTATTGCTGAGCTGTTTGGATAGATTTGAGGGAATTTTAAACTTAAGGTTGAAATCGCTGAGACTTTCGTTTTAAGTCGCTAGAACAGTTGCCATTTGAGGATATTGTGCGAAAATCGATATAAAAGTAACTGTTGAAATATGGAGACAAATGGCCAAGATAATTGACAACAACGAAGTGCTCCTTACTGACGAACTTCAGCAGTCTTTGCCCCTATCAAGTCGCTTGGATGCTTGCGTCGGCTATTTCAATCTGCGAGGCTGGGGAGAACTCTACGAGTCCCTTCATCAAATGGAAGCTCACGAATTGGCCAGAGGAGACATGCCAAGAGTCAGGCTGCTTGTAGGTATGGCTCTTGCCGGCGAAGAGCAAGTTAGACAGAACTATGACATTGTTCGGGCCAGAAACGGTGAAGACGAACCGAATATTCAAAAAAAGATTTTGGTAGAGAAACGGACCCTGGAAGGCTTCGCCCGCCAGCTCATGTGGGGAGTCCCTGACTTCAAGTCAAAGCAATCTTTGCAAGGCCTCCTTGAGGATCTTAAGAATGGCTTTTTGCAAGTTTCCGTTGTGACTAGAGCGCCTCTTCATGGAAAGCTCTATATCACGCACACCGTCGACGGGTTCCAGAGTAAACGCGCAATCGTAGGTTCCTCTAACTTCACTCCCTCAGGGCTAAAAGTAAACGGAGAATTAAACCTTCTTGAAACTGACGAACAAGTAGCTACAACACTTTTCAAGTGGTTCGAAGAGCAATGGTCGGATCGATTCACTGCTGACATAACCCAGCAATTAATTGAACTACTTGAAGATTCTTGGGCATCCGAGAAACAACCAAGCCCAAGGGATGTTCACTTGAAAATGGCTTACGAACTTTCGAGAGATGCACGCAATGGAAAAAACACCCAAGTCCCTCAACAGTTGGCCGATTTTCTTATGCCTTGGCAAACAGACGCGGTGAAGATAGCAGCGAGAATATTGGAAACCAAAGGGTTGGTTGTTGTTGGAGATGTGGTTGGTTTGGGAAAAACACTTGTAGCAACTGCACTTGCCGCAACTAGAGAAGAGGCGGTGCTAGTTATCTGCCCTAAAAACTTAGTTTCTATGTGGCAGGAAACACTAGAAGAGTACGAGATTGCGCACAAAGTTGTTCCACTCAGCATGACTAAAGATTTACCTGGCCTTCGCCGCTACAAGCTCGTGATCATTGATGAATCTCACAATCTTAGGAATAAGAAGAGGAAGGACTGGGCTGCAATCAGAGATTACGTTCAATTGAACGAAAGCAAGGTCATCCTGCTTACCGCAACTATGTTCAATGCAGACCACTCAGACATCGCGGATCAACTAGCAATCAAGCTCCCAGAAGACCTTGACTTAGGAATTAGGCCAGAGGTGCTGATTGAGAAACTGCCCGAACGAGAGTTCGAACTTGGACAACAAGTTGACGGGCCTTTGACCTCACTTGCGGCTTTCAGGAAGTCGCCCTACACCGAAGATTGGCAGAGACTCATCAGCCAATTTATGGTTAGGCGAACTCGCGATTACATTGAATCAAGATATGGGTTGACCGATAAAGATACTGGTGAAATTTACTTCGAGTTCGCTGATGGGAAACGATTTAGCTTTCCCAAAAGAGACCCCGTCCCTCTTGAGTATTTGGGTGGACCCAACGATCCGGGTGACCAGCTAGCCTCAGTCAAGAACTTCGACGCCCTAGCGAATATGAGCTACGCTCGGTACGGTCTGGGAAATTACTTAATGCCGGATTTCGAACCTGACGCTCAGTATAAAGACCTCGTAGATGACCTCAGGAGATCGATTTCGTCTCAGGGTTTCATTCGAACAACTATCCTCAAGAGACTCGCAAGCTCACCTAAAGCGTTTTTCATAACAGTCGAGAAAATGCTTTCGAGAGCCTGGATTCTCACCTACGCACTTGAAAACAATCTTCCAATACCAGTTGGTGCTTTGAACGACTCTGAGTATCTATTCGAAGCAGAAATCGATGACGACGAAGATGACTACGAGCCAGAAGATGCTTTACTGGGTGACGCACGCCTAAACATGTCCGAGAGTTCTTGGGCTGTAGGAATTACTCCTGATCAGTGGCGTGAAAGAGCGTCTGTTGCCTACCGAAATTTGGTTACGAACCAACCGAAGGGGCTTCGCTGGGCACCTCCAGAGTATTTCAAAGTTGACAAGCTGCTTACAAATGTCAAGAAAGACAACTCTGTCTTGCAACAAATCATAGACACCCATGGCAACTGGGATGTTGCTCATGACACCAAATTGGCTTCCCTAGCTGCTCTGGTAAACAGCCGAGCTAACGGACTAAAAACGCTTATTTTCTCCGAATACAAAGACACAATTGACTACATCAATAGAAATCTCCCTTCTCTATGTCCTGGAAAATCCATTGAAGCTGTATCGGGAAAAACCTCAAACCCTACAGACTATGCACGCCGATTTGCCCCGGAAGCCAATTCCAAACATGGAGGCTTAAAACTCGGAGAGTCTGAAATCGACGTGCTTCTAGCAACGGACGTGCTTTCTGAAGGTCAGAACCTGCAGGACTGCGACACTGTGGTCAATTGGGATCTACCTTGGACCATCATTCGAGTAATCCAGAGGGCTGGTCGTGTAGACCGTGTGGGTCAAAAGGCAAAGCGCATCAACGTTTACAGCTTTATGCCACAGAACAACGTCGAGGAAGTAATCAGTTTGATTCGTAGGCTTCGAGCAAGATTAAATGAAAACCAGCGACTATTCGGTGGTGGCGAGCAATTTCTTGCCGACCAAGGTGACGAAATCGAAAACATAGAAGGGCTCTTTAATAGAGAAGCCCAACTCGGTGATTATGAAGGAGATGTCGACTACGGATCCTATGCTTTGGGAATCTGGGATTCCGCTACTGATGCCGAACGAAAGAGAATCATCTCCTTACCCTATGGCATACACTCGACGAAGCCGATAGAAGTTGGAGGGTCAGTGGGTGTTCTTGTCCACGCGGTTGCAGAAAATCAAGAGACTGGCCATGTTGACCACATTGCATTCGGTGACCTCGACCTTAATAGTAGGACACTGACACAACTTGAGGCTCTAAAACTTTCAGCATGTGCTGTTGAAGTTTCAGCTCCACCAATGATTCCAACCCACTTCCAAATTGTTGAGCACCTTGTCAATAACCACATTTATGACCAAGCAAACAATAAAGCTGTTAATCAAGTTTCCGGATTGAAGGGAAAACTCTACAATTTGATAAGAGAAGCGACCGACAATGACATAGCCCGGGATGATTTGTTTGGGCAAAATCTAAGAAAAACTCTAAACGAGATTCGAACCGATATCTTGAGATACCCAATCTCAGAAAATTCTAAGCGGGCCCTGAGCGAGATTCTTAGGTCTTCCAAAAGGATGGGTCTTGAACCAACCTTAAGCCAAGTGGTTGAGCTTTATGAGAATAAGCAGCTTTTTGAAATCTCAGAATCGCAACTCGCCACCCTCACTCTTGTTGCATCTTTGGGAATGAAGTAATGAATAAATCCAACTTGGCCAAGGAAATATCGGAAAACTACCCGTCCAAAGGCGTGGACTGGATATTTAATAACTTGCTTTTTTGGAATACCGTTAACCAGCAAAAACAAAACATTACGATTGGTGGGCTACACTTCACCGTAGAGACGACCCGAGAATTGGCTGGCTTCAAACTCCTTAAGGCCGTCTGCAATAAAATTCCCCACTCTAGCGAGCTAAGAGAACTAGACAAGAAGTTAACCAAATTTGCTCCTGAGAGGCTTCTTTATGTTGAATCACCTGAATCTATGCAATGGGTTTGGCCAAAGAGGCTTAGTTCAGGATCGAAAACAGTCGAAATTTGGGCTCATAGTAGGGAGTCCTTGCCCACTTTTATGTGTCAAAAGCTGAGCGGAATCTCTTTTGAAGAAAAAGAAATTCGAGGTGGAGTAACAATCACTCAAGTGGTCAATCGTTTGCGCGGGCAATTCGACACTACTAATGTGACGAATGCTTTCTTTAAAGATTTCAGCAACCAGCATGAGTCTTTGTCCAAGTCAATAAGTGGCCTTGCTGATGAGGACGCGGCAAAGAGATATGCAAGCACGTTACTAAACCGTCTAATGTTCATTTACTTCATGCAGAAAAAGGGTTTTCTCAACAACGATTTAAATTACCTTTCGAACTGTTTGATAAAAATGAAGGAGCTCAATAAAAAGAACCGATTCTACAACTTTTATAAGGATCTTCTTGGGAAGCTCTTCAGCACGCTTGGTTACAGTGACTACGAAATTGAAGATGCTGACATAAGAGATTTAATAGGCAGTGTACGGTACATAAACGGCGGAATTTTCGAGTCACAGGAAGTTGAGAAATCGTTTGAAATTCAGATACCAGACAGTGCTTTTGAAGATATTTTTAAATTCTTTGACAAATACGTCTGGCACTTGGATACACGCTCGACAGGTGTGGACAATGAAATCAACCCGGAAATCATCGGTTACATCTTTGAGCAGTACATCAACTTAACAACTTCGACAGGTAAGAAGAAGAGTGGGGCGTACTATACAAAGCACGACGTAACCTCCTACATGACTGAATACACTGTGGTGTTGCGTTATTTGGACGAAGTAATCCGGCTTGGACATAGCCCATTTAATCTCGTTGCAGAAGATCCAAAGCGTTACTTGAAATCAGACTTACTTCGAGGATACGACTTCACATGCGACGATTGGGTTGAGCTCCCAAGTGAGCTAAAAGCGCTAGACCTTTCTGATCCAAGCACTTGGAACGCATCGAACGAGGTGGATCATGATACCAGTGTTCAATTAGATCATGAGGACTGGCCTTTGACAGCGAAACGAAGGTCTGAAGTGGATCAAATGCTTGAGGATCTAAAAAGTGGTTGTGTCAAAAATCTGAATGACCTCGTGAGCTTCAACCTAGACACGCTCCAGCTCGTTAGGGACCTTCATGACTCATTAGATGAAGTTTCAGATTTGGAAGACCTTTGGAGCGCCTGTAGCTCATTAGCGGTAATTGACCCCACATGCGGCTCAGGGGCTTTCCTATTCGCGGCTCTCGAACACTTTGAAGAAATCTACGGTTCATTGATGAATGCGAGAGCAGTGAACACCACTGGGCTAAAGCTCCCTTCCTATGTTGAAATAAGCAAGAAACACCCGAACCCCAGGTACTTTATTAGAAAACATTGCTCCCTGAAAAACCTGTACGGCACTGACCTTATGGGGGGTGCGATAGAGACAGCGAAGCTCAGACTTTTCCTATCTTTGGCCTCATGCCTAGAAACGGTTGACGAACTAGAGCCTCTACCTGATTTGGATCTCAACCTACGCCAAGGAAACCTTGTTTTGGGAATTTACTCCATAGATGACCTTGTCGCTTTGGAGAATGCAGCCATAGGTGCTTTGGGGTCAACTGGAAAGCGGCTCGCAGCTTCGCTCGAAGGAATGGCAGAAACCTACAGTAAATTTCTTCAAATGTCCGAGAGTGCTGGCGCGGATACGGCTATCCTGAAGTCACAATTTGAAGCGCAAGCAGCCCCGCTCAGAGCTTTGGCTAACGAGCTTTATGCCTCGGCTTTGATTCGAAATGGCGTATCTGTCCCAGACTGGCTAGCCAGCAGGGAACCTCTTCATTGGTTTATAGAATTCCCACAAATTTCGAAGGCAGGAGGGTTTGACGTAGTCGTTGGGAATCCTCCTTACATCTACACTCAACGAAAGGCAAGTAATCCATTCGATGCAGAAATGATGGCGGACTTTGCGGAACTTTATCCCAAGACGAGTAAATGTCCGGATTTCTATGCCATATGTTACGAACGAAGCTTGCAGCTCCTAAACCTTAATGGACGTCATGCGTTCATCGTTCCAAATAGCCTCGCATTCTCAAATGATTTTAGAGAACTTCGGGAGGTTATCTCAAAACAGAATAAAGCGGAATGGTGGTCAACATATGGAAAAGACCCCCAGGGGTTATTTACCCCAGTTCCAGTTAGAAATACAATACTGATTCTCGGCCCAGGCAAAGGAAAGTTCCAAACATTCCACAAAATTATCACCAAAGAGAGTAGAGAGACCCTCTTTTCCACACTAAAGTTCGTTGAGTGCTATGACAAACCGGGCGAGCCGGTTGTGCGATCCGGGGCGTTACAGGAGCTAGCCACATTCATCCAACTTCGAAAGAGATCCGAGTTGGAAAAGGACTCGGATTCTAATCTGATTTACGTAAAAGGGGTGGCCTCTAACTGGTTCCCAGTTTTACTTGGGGAACCAAAAATGCTTAACCCGAGGAAGGAAGTTGATCCAGACCGAGACTACGATCCACTTACCATAAAACTCAAGGAGAGCGAAAGTAAAAACGTTGCTATCGCCGTGCTCGCTTCAAAACTTGCGTTTTTTTGGTGGCAGGCTGTTGGCGACGACTACCACGTCAAAAACGAACACGCCCAAGCGCTCTTGCCTCTGGTTGAAATTGCTTGTCAAGACAGCAATTTGGTGGCACTGGCCAACAATGTCGTTGCTCTCGGAAGAGAGAATTGTTTTGCCAATAATCGATTAGGCGCTTTGGCTCCGAATGTGAAGTGGTCCGATGTCCGAGCTGCCACAGATGCTTTTGAAGAAGCATTGCTTGAATCCTTAAATTTGTCTCATTTATGGGTTGAATTGAACATTTGGTACAAAGCTACCGCACGTATAGACTCCGATATAGCTGCAGCCATTCCGCTGTCTAGGGAAGAGGTTCAAAAGACTTTAGGTTGGTAGACTCTATGGGAGATGTCCTGGAAACCATATTCCCTTATGAACTCGCATAAGTCTGATTACCTCACCGTCATCATCCGGCCCAACTACAACGTCCCCATAAGTAGTGACATTCACTATCGCCCCCGATGTTATTCGAGAATTTAATTCACGAATAAGTTCTATCGCGTCTTCCTCAGCTGAATCCAACAAACTCTTTTGGGTTTGGAGATGAATTACATCCTCACCAGTGAACTGATAATCATGAGGTAGGTAGTACCCTCGAATGTCGTCTGGATTGAGATCTGGTTCGTCACCGAAGTAACCGATGAGGATTGGTACTCCTTTTATGTAGCCCATCACTGCACCATCAGATGCCACTCTGACTTCTCCCCCTTGAGGGAAGTAGCGAAGCCACTCGCGGACTTTCTCCTTTCCGCCTTTTATCTCATTCGCCACAGAAACACCATTTTCCAAGGCATCCCTGAGAGCTTTATTCAATTCAATTGGCCTTTCACCAATTGGACCGTTCCAAACGGCTCCGACTGGTGGTCTTGCAAAGATACGTTTCTTCTTCTCAGTCGCTTTATCCACGAACGTAGTTACCTCAGGAGCTTGCGGTTCTAGCGCCATCGTTGAACTAGGTCGCCAGCCGTTGCGCAAATCTAAGATTCTTTGAAGCTGCTCTGAGCAATTGCTCAGGATGGGAAGGGCAGAATAATGCGCAAGCGAAGACATCAAAGTAAGTATGTCTTCGAGTGTATTAAGATCAGGTTCTAAACTTCCGTGATTCCAGCTATTTAGTTTCTTTCTCAGAGAGTGACCATCCTCTTTCCAAGCAGAATTGTAACCAGGTATCGCTGATTGAACTGGTGAACTTGTTTCTCCGGATTCTTTGAGCAGAAATCGAATATCCAGACGGTCGTCATAGACAGTCTTTCCTTGATTCATTCTAAGAGCCCTTAATTCTCTAAACCAATCAGAATTACCTTGGCGTAAGAAGTTTAGATTGACTAAATCTCCAAGCTCTTGACCAAACTTGCGAGACATCTCGAATACTGTTCCTGCGACATCAGAAACATCATCGCCTGAGATTAATTTTGGTTCACGCAACATTGTCATTACTTGCCGAAGTCTTTCATCACTGCCAAAACACGCGTGATAGTGAATGCCACAGCAACCAAATTATTGTTTTCAGAATCACAAATGACAAACAATTCATTTGATCTATTTCCGGCCGTGGTGGTCGCTAGCTCCCCGCGTTTCCCAACTTTCAAGGCGCCGTGATTATTTAGAAGTTCAAGAGCTGACTGGCCCTCGAGAAGGTAGTCGAGGTCTTGTAGAGTAGACTGCTTCAAGGTTTGTCTGAGTTGGTTATCTCTATACTTCATAGCTCTGAGTTCAAAGGACCATAAGCTTCGGTCTCCTTCCAGAGTTTGAAAAATCCCTAATCTTCCTGCATTCTCTAAGCGATCGTACTTTTCTTGGCCAGATATCTTGGTTATGCAGCTCACCTGCGTTTTATGTGTGGGCCACCGAATTATTGCAAACACCATGTTGAGTTCATCAAGTGTCGTCACTCGAAACTTGTCACAAATGCCTTCGATTTCGTGCTCTCCCCCATCCATGGGCTTCCCTAAATATAACTGATCTGTCTCCAGCCATTCAATGGACGCTAGGCCAACATCTATCTTAGAGTTCAATTTGTCTATGCCTCTTTCTCGCTATGCGTGTAATAAGCGGCACTGCCTGAAACTTCGATGTTAAGGACTGGGATAATCGTCATCGTTCCTGCCGTGTACTCAAAAATAGCGTTTTGTGAATATTTACCCGCCAGTGCAATCACCAAATTTCTACTAATAGCCTTACCATTTCGCTGCTGTTTCCATACCGCGAAAGACTGCTCCTCCCAGCTATCGTCGATGGCGCGAGCTATGGCCTTGCTGAAGCCTAGATCATATGCTTGTAGATCAGCCATTAGGGATTCATTACGAAGATCGTTTGCGGTCTGATCTAAGCCCTCGCTAAATGGGTTCTGAGCTGTAATCACCCAACAGTCATTTACTAATGGCGAATTATCCGGTATTTTACTCAAAGTGAAATCAGAAAGGTAATCAAGCGGACTCAAAACCAACTTGTGCGCGCCAAACAGGTCTTCGAATTCGATGAACACATTTGTTGAAAGGTACTGAGTGCTTAGGAAAGTAGGGTCTGAGTCTGGTAAATTACTCAACTGTTTGTTTCCTCCCCGTATTGAAAATTCTCTTCTAGTCTAAACCGGCGTATAAAGAAGTTCAGAACTAAGCCCCACCTAGAAAGAGGGAAAAGTGGGACCTAGTTCTGAGAGTTTAGGCAACTTCACAGGGAGCAGACTAAATAACCTCAGGGCTTCTCAGGTACAAAAGCAAATAAAGAAAAGATCATGAAATAAGCCTCCAGTTGTCTAATCTTCGAGCTCTTCCGCGGAGGAACCTAATTCCTTGAACTTCTTCTGCATAGTCGGGTTGCCTTTAGTTAAAGCCTTCACGGTGACCTTATTCGCTGCATCTGAAGTTGCGCCAAGATACTTTGCTACTGTTTCAAGATCTCGCTTTGCCTTCTCGAGAGCGGCTATCGCGTCATCGATGTCCTTTAGAGTAGCCTCAAAGGACTTGGTGGCTTTCTCGGCCTTACCTGCAATTGTTGATTGCATTTTGGCAAGATTTTCCTCGAAATTAGTGAAGTCCATATTCGCTCTCTTTATCTCATTCAGTTCGCGAAGAGTATTCACGTTGTTCAGAGCAGCAGTTCGCAGGAAAGTGATGAGCGGAATAAACAGCTGAGGACGAATGACATACATCTTTTCGTATGCGTAAGAAACATCAACGATGCCGTCATTGTAGAGAGGGTTATTCGGTTCTAGCTGAGTGACCAAAACAGCAAACTCGCAACCTTTTTTCTTCCGATCTTCATCGAGTTTCTTAAAGAACTTATCGTTCTTTTCTCCGTCATCCTGGCCTTCCTTTTCATTTTTCATCTCAAACATGATTGAAAGGAAAGTTAGACCATCCTCGGTACGATCCTTGAAAATGAAATCACCTTTAGTTCCTTTTTCGTCGGACGCGCCTTTAACTGCCTTGGTGTCTTTATAGAATTCAGCATTAGGAAAAGCCCAGGCGCGGACTTTGTTGAAGGAATTGAGACAGTGTTCTTCTAGGTCAGCTCCAATCAACGCGCTACCTAGACGTGATCTGAACTCTTTCAAGGATTGCAGCTCTTCTTGGAAGCGTTTTGACTCAATCTCGCGTGCAGACCTAACCTCTGCAAGTTCCAGTTCTTTCTTGGCCACTGCCGTCTGAAGTTCCGCTTTTAGCTGGATGATTGACTTTTCGGCTTCTGAAACAGCATTTTTACGATCGAGCTCTGCCTGAGTTTTTCCCTTCTCGATTTCAGCTTGCAACTTTTGGATTTCTAGCTCTTTCTCCGAAATCTCTTTAGCCAGTTTTTCGGCTTCGGTCTTACGAGCTAGTTCGATTTCTGTACCAGTGTTTTCGAGTTCAGCCTTGAGCTTCTGAATCTCAAGTTCTTTGTCGGATAGTGCCTTTGCCTTATCGGCTTCAGCAGCCTGCTTGGCAGCTTCGATCTGCGCTGCTTGCTTCTCCTGCTCTAGGTGAAGTCTTTTTGTTAGTTCGGTTTCGAACTCTTTGGTTCGAACTTGTTCTAGTAGACCGGCATACTCAGCCTGGTCTACGCTAAATACGGTGTCACAGTGAGGGCACTTGATTTCGTGCACATTTCTCCTTCTTGGTGCTATTTGACACTCAACTGCTGCTGCTTCAGCCAGGAACCCAGGTTTGATGCCCTTGTTGCCCTACAACTGAAAACAAATCAACCGTTTTCGTGTACTCCCCATTTTGGGTAAGTTTTACAGGATAAGCCCTGCCACTGACATTTGGCAAGTCTTTCTCTAATAGCGAAATGTTGAGATACGTACACCAAATTGGAACCTGATCTCTAGCTCCATCAACCGGCTCTGGATTATCTATAAGCAACAATTGAATTGCCGGCCGTAGGCTTTTCAAAAGGCGATGTTACCTTGAGGGTTCTGATTGAGGTAATCTCCGCCTAAAACATCGATGAGGGATTGCCTTTCCATCGTAGTGGGAAATGGTATGGCTCGAGCTTATGTAAAAAGATTAGAAGACAGCATCTTCGCTGTAATTACTGCCTCCCTAAAAGCTATCTATCTATGAACCTTGTGGCCCAGAAACTCCTGTCGGTTTCTCTCTGTCAGCAAAGGTTAGTGGATTGAAATTATCCATGAAGTAAGTAACAGCGGGATCGACTTTTAGATCCTCTTGACTTATTGGCGCGAGTAGTTTCATTCGGCTCAGTTTTGTGCATCTACTTAATGCCACATATGTTTGTCCATGGGCAAAAACCCCCTCAGGAGTGAACCGAACCGCACTATATGTCTGACCTTGGGATTTATGAATTGTTATTGCCCAGGCTAACCGAATAGGGAATTGCGTATAGGTCTTGACTACATGAGGATCCAAACCTGGTTTCAATCCTCCACCTATAAGCACTCGATTCCCTGCAAAATGCGACACCTCTTCCCAAGTAGACCTTCTAACCTCAAAAGGCTCTCCGTAATAGTAGATGTCTTTGTTCTCAGTTTTACTTTTTCCCTCATCTTTCAAAAGTCTTGAAATGATGAGAGTGTCTTCGTCTTTTATCCCTTGGACAATCCCTCTATCGCCGTTTGACCAGCGACGTTTCTTACCTCTCACGGTTACTTCACCGCCTTGGTCGTCGTTCTTTATAAACATGATTTCTGCTCCAATTTTTATATGTAAGAATTTTTCAGGAGCAACATCGTCAGGCCACGTTTCTTCAGATTCCTGTTTTCTTCTAGGATCTGGATATCCCACTTTCCCTGTGAAGGTAACTACATCACCTACAATCGCATCAAGTCTCGATTGATTGAAGTCTTTCACCTGGTCTTTTCTTGGAAAAATTGAAATGATTTCTGATTCCCACTCAGAACTGTCCGCTGTTACACGATTGTTTATCGTATTCAAGGTCTCGGGGGAACACACGCCTACCCGAACTTCGTCCAGTGCCGCCTTATATTTCTTGGCGTCATCATCTGCTAGAACTCTTTTGTTTATTACAATTTCTATTTCTTCGAATTCGCCATCCTCATAGGCTCTCGCCTCAAAGAACCAGTTACCCATGGGGTATTTCTTTACCATTTCCGCGAAGGCTAATGCGTCTTTCTTATCAGGCACTGGCGGTAACTGATAGGGATCCCCGAGAAGCAGAACGCGAATGCCCCCGAAAGGTTTGTCAGGCGCGCTGCGGGCTGCTCTTAGTTTGTTGTCAATTGCGTCAAGACAGTCAGCGCTCACCATAGAAATCTCATCAATAATCAAAACATCAATGATCTGGAATTTTTGTCTCGCTAAAGGCGACAGATGGGTCCAAGTCTTTAGGGACAGTCCTGAGTGGGCTGGGAACCCGAAGAACGAATGAATAGTCTCGCCCTTTACATTCATGGCGGCAAGTCCGGTGAAAGCACAAATAAGCACTTCCTCTCCCTTGGCCCTCGAATTCGCTGCGAACTTCTCAATCACTTTGCTCTTACCCGTGCCGCCCGCGCCTAGAATGATCTGATTCCGATTGGAATTTGAAAGGTAATTGACTACTGCTTCGGTCTCCGCAAAACCTGATTCCTTGGAATCCGGTTTTACCGTTGATCCAGACTTTAACTGGCCGAGGAGTAATTTCTTAGCAGCCTTAAGTTTCACGAATGTTGGCATGTCGGCTGTTGTGGCTAACGCATCGAAGTTCTGCGATATTTTTTCTTTAGTGAGTGGCTCGTCAAGATTGAGTAGCTCTTTCGCTGTTTCTAAGTCCACTTTTCCCAACTTTTCCCGTGTGGCTATTACAGTAAAAATAGCAGAATTTTAAATTGGAGCATATAAAGATGGCAATTTCAAAAAGTGGGGTTCGGTGGCTAATCGAAGCTACTTCTTCACCGCAAAATCATAAACTTGGCGATTGGGTGCTCGATGCAAAAACCCCCCTGGATATTTTTTCTAAATTCCATCTTGGGCTTATCTCTGAATGGATAGACAGCGCAAAGAAAAACCCGAGCATTGACCCCCTTTCCCCTTGGATTGCAGAACTTACAGACCTAAAGGCAAAAGCCCCTAAGAAAGGGGGCATGGCCGGAGGGTTTGGGGTAACACTTCCGGTAGAAAAAACCGTCAGTTTCAACAACCATGAAATCAAGCTTCTTGGCCAAGCCAAATTCTACCTAAGTGGTTGGAGCGACGACTTCGCCGCCAGGGCGGAATCGATAAACCTGTCGGATTTGAATTCCAGGTTAATTCCTAAGCTCTACGAGTTAGGAATGACTTCTGGGCCTCAAAACATGCCTTACGTTGTGATGGAGAGAATCGAAGGTTTTGACCTCTCCATCGATAAATTTAGGCCATTGTCCGCTTCGGCTTTCAAAACTTTGGCTACAGATACTTTACGTGCTCTGAAGTACGCACATGAGAAGAAATATTTCCATACTGACATAAAGCCGGCGAACATCATGTACAGCGAATTGGATGATACCTATGTGATAGTCGACTTCGGAATTGCCCGTATCCTCAAGCGAGATGAAGTTGATGGACAAGTGGGTGGGACTCAAGGTTATAGAGCTCCGGAGGCATATTCGGAAATAAGTGCACACAAAAGCGATCTTTATAGCTTAGGCCTAGTTTTTTACTACGCACTCACTGGTAAGCAACCCGTATTGGAAGCCCTGCAAAAACATTGGAAGGCCAAAAAAGATTTCGAATCAAAGCAAGTGGTGATATTGCGTGATGCTGAATATCAAGAATTAATTGGTGATTTGAAAATCGATTTGAGTATTCTTGCTGAGGATCAGGCAAGCCTGCTAGCACGAATGCTGGAACCTGACTATAAGTTGCGATCTGAGGTCACAGAGCTGATTGGATTAGCTTCGCAACTCCAGATTGGGCCTCAGGTATTTGACGTTGATTCTAAAAACCCCTGGGTTATCCTTGTGAAAGCTCTCGAAAACCAATTAAAGCAAAGCGGGTCGGCTAATTTTCGAATCTCGGTTCGAGAAAAGAAACACGGGAATTTATGGATTAAGACGATTACTGAATCAGGGACCTTGAAACTTGTTTGTAGCCGACCAAAAAACCCGATAAAGCTTAGCCAGTTGGGTTGGAAAAATGGTGCCGCCGGCCTAATGGTCTTGGAAATACCAGATGACAAAGATTTCGGTGATTTGGCAAGACTAATCAGTAAGGCTCTCAAAAATGGGTATGAGATTGAGCCCGCATTCACCTACACGTTTGGTTAGTACTCCAGTGGAAGCGATTGTGCAGTGGTCAAAGGTTCGTCTTCAGTTCCAGCCCCTTCGTTGACCCAAAGAATGTAAAGCCTAGATGGTATGGTACCAGTTAACTGCTCCAGGATTATGCTGTACTTACCCAGCTGCTCTTGGTAGTGTTCCCAACGCTGCTTTAGATATTCCTCTTTATCTGTCTTGTAGTCAACTAGAACGAAACCGTCCCCTGACTTAAAAACTAAATCGGCAAATCCCTCAATCATTTTGACTTCATCGCTTGGATCTACAAGAGATAGGAACAGCTCCGGGTATCTCTCTGTCGATTGCAAAGCTTCAGTAATGATGTCAGTTTTGAGGATGGCTTTGATGGCGTCTCTTAACCGACCTGCATTTTCAAGTCCTTCAGACCAGATAAAGCCTTCAAGTGTTTCCTCGTCGGGCACAGCGCCGAAGTTAATAACTTTCTCCATTACGCTGTGAACAGCATTACCGAATTCACCTCCAGCTGCCATTTGTCTGGCTTTCTTAAAATCGGCACTAGTTCCAGCTTCCGAATAGTAACTTTCATCACTAATCTCCTCCCCGTCTTCCTCGCTTTGCTTCAAAGAGGAGAATATTTTCATACTCAATTGTCCTTTTGAAGAAGGAGTGATCAATCGCTGAAGTTTAGAGGAAGCGATTTGGTCTGAATAGTCTCGATCAAACTCCTTCGATTGAATTTCAAGCCGTTGTTCTGTGTACTCAGGATCCGCGCCGTGCTCAATGTCATAACTTGCCCACTCGAAAGGCAGATTAGTTCCGTCCTTGAATTGATTCAACCTTTCAACTATCGAGTTAGACCGTGCTCGCACCTCACCAGGGTTTGCGACAGCGCTCAAAATAAGGTGATCCTGCGCCCTCGTGACTCCAACATACAAAAGTCTGTTAAGTTCCAATCGATCTTCTTCAGCAATTACCTTCTCTTTCAGCTCTTGGTAGCCATCGCTTGCTATCCACGTCTTGTCTTTATTGCGACCCAAATAGAATTCAATTTCCTGTGACCTAGAAACTAGCAAAGTATCGTAGTTGTTACCGATGATTGAGGAAAGTCCAGATACTACCGTTATCGGAAACTCCAACCCTTTAGATGCATGGATAGTCATAATCTGCACTGAGTTAGTTTCCGTGTCATCTGGCATCGGGAGCGAAGACCTGCTCTTCTCATCAATCGCGGCCTCTAAGCTATCGAGATACTCCAGAAGGCCGTGTCCGCCTTCGTTTTCCCACTGCGATGCATGGGCAAGTAACATTCTTATAGCGCTGGCTTCAAATTCACCATTCTTATCAAATCTGAGTTTCTCAAAAATCTGGTTTTGATAAACAAGGTAGTTAATTACGGAATTCGGCGACACTAAATCAGCGTTCAACCTAGTTGCGAACAATTTCTCCATTGATTTTAGAACCGAAGGTTCACTTCCTGTGGCCCCACCGTCAATACTCCAGTTTGATTTCACCTCTGAACCAGAGACGTACTTAAACAGTTCCTCATCTGTGTGCGCAAAGAGTGGGCTCTTCAGCGCGGCCCAAAGAGCCATATCGTCATCAGTCTGTGCAACTACTCGAAGTGCGTTAATTAGTCCTCTCACCAAAGGTCGAGCAAATACAATTCTTGGATCTGAAGATCTGAACGGTATCTCATGTTTTGCCAAAGCCCTCAGGAGTTCATCAATGTGCCCACGAACCGGGATAAGAATACAAACATCCTTGAATGTAGCGGGATCGCTTCGATACTGGCGGCTCTTGTTAACTCCCTTGCCGATCTCCTCAGTTACTAAGTACTTGTCATCTATAGCCTTACGAATCTCTTTGGCGGTCCAGTCAAACTCCACCTGAGTTATCTTCGCTGTCTTAGCCTCGGGAGCGCTAATCACCCTTACAGACGGTCCCGATTCAGCTTGAACTGGTTCGTGAATAATTCCGAGCCCCTTGTAATCTACGCCTAGGTATAGCGGATTTGAGGCGTCTGTTTGTGAGTCAGCGAAAAGCCAGTTAACAAAATCTAATATCCCCTTGGTCGACCTAAAGTTTGTTGTTAGGTCAACAATTTGTCCGAACTGATCGGCCCTCTGGTTCTCTGAATAATTACCTTTGGCTTCTAGGAAAGTATGGATGTCCGCGTTCCTGAATCTGTAGATGGACTGCTTTGGATCACCGACTAGAATCAGTGATCCAGGTCTGGGTGATGAATCACCAGGCTCGACGGTTATTAGTTTAATAATCTCCCATTGAACCGGATCTGTGTCTTGGAACTCGTCCACCAGCATGACCTTGAATTGCATGCCGATTTCTCTGGCTAAGCTGGGATTATCTCGGAGAAGGTCTCTAGTCATGAGCAGTAAATCATCAAACTCGATCTCGCCTGTTGATCTTCTCTTTTGTTGATCATTCTTTAGCTCGATGATTGCGAGTTTGATGAATTCATAAACTTGATATTGGTATTCGGCGGACTGTTCGGTTGGAAATTTATCCAAATTTATTTCATTTACCGTTGCAAACTTTTCATCAAGCGCAACAACAATATCTTCCATGTGACTAGCACTAAAGTTGACGCTCTGAAGGCCGTTTTGAACCTCAAGGGGCAGCTTTAGCCATGCTTCATCCGCAATGCGTCGAGCCCGAATAATCCTGTGCATAGGCCCGGCAGCTTCGCTCGCAATTTGGAATCCAACCGGGAGATCAGCCTGTATCGAGTTATCAGACAGTATTCTTTTGCAGAAAGAGTGGATTGTCCCGATAGGCGCAGTGTCTAAGAGATTAACCGCATCACCAATTCTTTGTCTTTCAAGATCCGAGGACGCTTGACCGCTAGCCTCAACTAGTGACTGGCGGAATCTAGTTCTCAATTCAGCGCCGGCCTTCTCAGTGAAAGTGATAGCAGCTAGGTTTGTGATGCTAAATTCGCCCTGCTTAGAAATTTGATTGACAATCCGATCTACAAGAGTTCTTGTTTTCCCTGTCCCCGCTCCAGCGTCTATAAAAATGTTCGTATCAAACGCAGTTAGAGCTAGGTCTCTGGCGCTTTGATCCGCGAGTATTCTTTTTTCATTCATCGGAATCGGCTCCTTCAATCTGTCCCCCACCATTCTCGATCGCTGAGTTCGCTAAAGATTTCTTATACTTCTCCTTCACCACATCTGACGCATCCCCTAGAGACGAGCAAACTCGGCAATATTCGTGGTCGTAAGTTGAGCCCGCCGTCTGAGGGATGAATAATCCGCTCTCACCAGTTCTTCTAATTTCTCCAAGTTTCTTAGGAAGTAAATCATTAGGGTCATGGGCGAAAATTGCATTAAGGTACATGTCCTCACCCTTTTCAGCGATAAAGACAAAGTTGACGTTTACCTGAGCCTCTTCGTATTGGCTTAGTACCGCCCTCCTATAAATCACATCCTGGAGGGTGTAAACGTTTTGAGACTGCCTAGTAGATGGTTTCTTAGACTTGCCAATTCCCAATTTTTTTTGTTGTTTATCTCTCGAACCGGTCTTAAAGTCCATTACTCCAAGGAATTTCTGATCCTCGGAGATGTCTAGCCTGTCCATCTGACCTACTAACCAATGTTTTTTACCATCATCATCGGCAACAACTAAATGCATTCTATTTCCAGCCTTGCCAAACGGCTCCTCGGCGCTTTCAATTTTCAATGGTGGGCTGCCGCGCAGAACCAATGGTTCCGTTGCGAAGAATTCGACAACTCCTCGAATTACTTTTCGTAGATGAAAATCAAAGCTGGTACCCCAACCAGCCCTGCCGGTAGCCACATATGAGTCCAACACATTTTTGTCTGTAATCCTCGATAGGAATCCGTTTATTAATGGTTCATCCCAAGGTCTTCCTGGCTCTGGAAGTAGTCCTTCTGTCTTGCAGTATTTGATGAACAGTTCCATTTGCTTATGGAAAAAAGTTCCAAATGCAGTTGGTGAAAAGGACTTGAGTTCATCGCGATTGTCGTTTGGGTTAAACCCCAACACGGTGAGGGCAAAGAATTCGTAAGGGCAACGTAGGAATGTGTCAATCCGCGAACTGGATAAAGGACGCATGTCTGTGGGGAACCAAATTTTGGTAGCAGGAGTAAGAGCGCTTAGATTTCCGAAATACTCATTAAATTGAGGATTTCTCCAAGCCCACATTGATCGACTAAATCTTATCCAGTCTTCGTTTTCAACCTTAGGTGCAAGTAAGGCTGCTTCGAAGTCAGAAACAGGTGGCAAGTCCAAACCCTGGAGCTGGAATGATGAAAGGTAAGACGGCACTTCGATGAAGTGTCCGGTGCGTTTTCCGCTCTCTTTAGTCAATGAATTTGGTATGAAGCGACTTTCAACATCGCCGAGCTTTGATGAAGTCCCCGATCTTGGCCTTGTAAATAATGTCTTGGATGAGCTACCAATCATTGAGGAAAGTAGTTCGAGTGTAATTTGAGTTGAATTTTCCGAAGTTTGCGCTGCCATTTCTGGCTCGGCTAAATAGTCGAGCAATTTCTTGGGTAAGAATGGGTCTTCCTTAGAAACTTCTGGTAGCAGCCCTTCAGTCGCGCCAAGTACATACACGGAATCAAACTTCAAGAACCTTGCCGACTCAATCGTTCCAACAAATATCCCTTGGCTCCAATTACCTTCAGTAACTCTCCTGGCACCAAGTTGCGAGTCAATCCAACGAGACAAGTTCACTAGGTTGCCGCGAACAGGCAGCCCCATACCTTGATAATCCTCTCTGATGCCTTCTAACGAACTCAGGTCTATTGAATCTAAGAGAGGCAGCTCTTGGAGGAGTAGCTTTCTTATGCCGACCCATCTTTTTTTCTCAACTGAATCGTCGTCTAAATTTATTTCACCTTGGTGCAGAGACTCGACGAGATTCAAAAGGCCAATGCCTAACTCAGTCCAAGAATTTGCATGTGCCAAAGACTGCAAATGAGATTCTAAATAATTAAGTAAGTGCTTCAAATGTTCGGCTGAAATTTGATCATTCTCATGGAGGGCTTCGGCTGACAAGAAATCTAATATGTGAATCCATTTAGCGGTGTCCGCATAGAGAGAATTCTTTCTGACCCATTTCCTGACATACTTAGTTTCAATATTTACGCCTTGGACATGCAAAAAGCCGTTTTGAAGGAGCCTCATCAATTTAGGTCGGTCAAACCCGGAAAAGTCAGCTCTCCTCTCGGCGAGGGCGTCTGAGATTATCTTCAGAGTTCTAAATAAGGCAGATTGTTGGCCGATGAACTTGCCTCTACCATGCCAGGTTATCCCTGCGTTATTTAGAGATGCCTGTAACTGAGATCCGTACTCAGATATGCTTGGGGTGACTATGGCAATCCTGTCCGCACGATATTCAGTCAAGTCTTGCATCACTGCTCGAACTACAACTGACACTTCCGTCATAGGATCTGGACAAGAAATCAAATACATGCTTGTTGGCTCAACGTCCAACTTTCCTTCAACTTCTTCTTGTTTCCAGTGTGTAATGTCTGGACCTGATTCTGCAAGAAGTCGATAGAGATTTCTTATATTGTTAGGTAATGCTGAGACTAGCGAATGTATTTGACCGAAATGACTTGAGAGTGGCTTACTAGAACCAGATGCAAGTATATTTGAAAGCTTATTGGATGCGAGTCGACCCGCAAAAAGATTCCTAGCCTTGAGAACATAACTCAGGACATCTTTCTGAGTAGCGTTTAAGAAACTTTCATCATTGAGTGTTCTGAGCCGTTCGTCTTCTACATATTCGAGGCTCCTAAAGACTTTGGCTATCGCCGAGGCGGTTGCTAAAGACTGGTTTGATTTGTATTCCGCTTCTGAAGATTTTGCCATAAGTGCAAATATGGCGGCCTCAACCACTTGGCTACTTGGTTGAGCGTCGGTTCTAATTCCAATTGATTGAGCGTACACTTCGATCAAATCCGACAAAGTAATTACTTGGATATTTCCAAGCGCAGTCAACTTATCTCCCGCTAAAGTTTCAGCTACCTGCCTCCTAAAAAGTAGCCCTTGGAGAGGCTGGTCAACGATCAAAGTAACGGGTGCTAATGGGTTTTCTTTCTTAAAGTCACGAATGGTATCAGCGATGGCCATTTGGAGTTGACCGGCAGACTTGAATTTCTTCTCAGAATATTGGCTCATAGCCGCATCACTTCCCTCCCCCAAACTCGCTTCCCTTCAATATACATCCTTCACAGGAAAGGTATGCCAGCAGTATCTCTGTCTTCAAAGAAAACGACACTAGGACTATGCCTAAATCATCTCAACTATTCTCTGTGGTGTTCTGGGAACTCTCTATCGGCTTCGAACATGATAATTACGGAGACCCTGAGCCCTTTTATCAAGCGGGCACCAATAATGACACTTAAAATTCAGTAGCCTAGCTTGGTGAAAGTTGCTTTCTTGTAAAGCGCGACGAATCAGGCCAGTGGTTTTATGCGAGGAAATCCGGACTGAGCCAAGACCTGCCCTTGTCGGGAACAATGTGCTATCTTGCATTTGGCTGACCTTTAGCCGTTTGGATCTAGGCTGCCTAGGTCTGTTTCATGCAGTCTGCTCCCTTGTGATTCTTAGGCGGTGCAAATACAATCGAAACGAGCCAAGGGGAAACCTAGAGGTGCTTGGGTATCCAAGCACGCCGCATCTTCAGGCTAGCAAGAGGATGTGTCTTCGCTGGAAGATGGAAATGGATTAGCCATTTCTGGTGGGAGCTAGCTAAATTAATCAAAAATTAATAAAAGCATAAACCAAACAAAGACTCAAAGTCCGTAGATTTCCCCTTGGCTCATATCGAAGGAGCAGTCTTGAGATCTAAACATCCCTACGATGAAATCGAGCGTTCCGTTTTTAAACGACTTCATATCACCAGTGACTCGGAAGCATTTGCAAGAAGTGTAATCAACCGAGAAATAGACGCCTATCTAAACATAAAAATCAATAAGGGTGGCAGCGGTCGAACGCGTCAAATATCTGCACCAATGATTGAGCTTGCCAATATTCAGCGAACAATCTTGCGTGCATTGGAGGAAATAGTCTCTTCAGCGCCTAAAGGGAGACCGCTCATACATTCTGCGGCACATGCCTACCGGAAATATCGCTCTCACACTTCAGCTGCAAAAGTCCATCTTGGTATGAAATGGGGTGTAAAGGTTGACATACAGAAATTTTACGATCACATCACCGAGCAACATGTATACCGTGCTTTGCTCAGAGCCGGGCTCAAAGATGAGGCATATTTCTGGACAAAACTCTGCACTCGCTTGCCCTACAACTGGCCAGAAGGCCTTCCAGTTAAGTACAGAAGGTTGCAGCGAGCTCTAAGTCGACCAGAGCCAAATTACCTTTACGATAGCCGAGACAGGTGGTTTGCGCAGCTTCTCCCTACGCAGATTTTAGCTGGACGCATAAAGAAGAAAACCGCACAGCTTGCTCAGTCAAACGGGACGATATACAGAATATTGCCTCCAAAGCGAATCTTGAGAATCTTCTTTTGGGGTCGGCGAGTTAGCGTCCCCGATTTGAAAAATCTTGAGGTGCAGCTACTCTTTGAACGTGTGAAGAAGGTCTTTGGTTTGGATCTAGATAAGAAAGAGAAACGTGCGTTCGAACAACAAATTCGGTTCAGCCGAAAGCGATGGCGGAAAAGAATTATCGAGATGTATGAAGACCGTGTCGCATTTGGGTATGCCTACGGCGATGAGCGACAAAAACATTACCCCGTTAGACCAGAACAGTACCGGATGCGAAGAAAAATCGGCTTTCTTCCCCAAGGTTCTCCCGCCTCGGGATTGATTTCAAACCTAGTTATGAAACCGTTTGATGGGGTGATAATGGAATTCTGTAAGGAAAACGGTTTAAGTTACACGAGATACTCAGACGACATCGTTATTAGCTCAAAGAAGAATGACTTTTCTAGAGATCGAGCCTTGACAATCATCTCTTTCATTCAGAAACTTGCCGAAAGCAACGGCTTTAGCCTCAATCGTGAAAAGACCCGAATTATGACACCTGGATCAAGGAAATACGTTTTGGGGGTTCTTGTAGACGGCAAAGAGTTGCGCCTTGGGAAACACGAGCGCGAGCGCATTAAGCGAATGATATATCAGATTGCGAAATTTGGTGACTTTTGGTCCGACAAACAACCAGCACTTCATTTGTTGAATGCCTCACGCTCGCTTCCCGGAAAAAGATTAGGAGCCTACAACTCACCACATACACCAAGCGAACCTCTTGAATCTCTCTTGGGATGGCTCTCTTACTGCAAGACCGCCGACTTGGAGTTCCTGAAAAAAACGCATGCCTCCTTGGAGAAAGGTAAGTGGCATTTTAAGGAATCGACACACTTAGATGCAATATTGAGTCACACCTCTCAACTCCTAAATTTCAAAACTAGAGATGGCAACCTCGAGCAAAACCCTTGGGCTGGTCCACATTGGAGACCTCCCTTGACAAAAACATCCGAAGACGAGTCGGGCACAGAAGAATCTCCTCGTTAGAGGGTTTTAGTCTTTCAGTTTTTTGAAGCAACTACGCACCGAATTAAATCAGTCAAATCGCCAAATCTCGTGTTCCTGGTCCGAGTTAGCCAATTACTTGGTCTCCTATAAATGCATCAGGGGCAAATTCTTTTGCCTTTTCAAGCGTAGTTTGCTCGTAATCTAAATCCCCAGAAATTACTGCATAATAAACCTTATCGGTTGGTACCCAAGAAAGAGTGGCTTTATCAAAACGCTTCTCCGAGTAGTCCGAATAATCCACATAATAAAGACTTAGTGGTTTATCGTTATTCAAAGTGTCCACTTTGAAGTAAAACTTCAACATCGAAATCCTCTAGGCTAACTTGGTATGCGATTCTTTACGGTCTGAGAGGGTCTAAATAGGCTCTTTGGCGCAATAAAACATGTCCACTCTATGTTTACAGGACTTATCAAAGACTATCCAGCTGTTCTTTGGGGCTAGTTTGGCCGCCTCAGCATGGGGATCACACATGAATTCAAACAGTCCACACTTAGCGCAGATCAGCCTATGTGTTGCCTGCCCCTGGCAATCTAGGTAATCACAGGTGACATCAAAATCGAGATGGTCGATCTGTTCAACTACCACCCGAGTATCGGTACCTGAAATTTGATTCAAATCATTCCACGCTTAACTTTGTTACTAACAGAGCTTAAATCTACTTCTGATTACTTCCTGTTTTCTCAATTAACTCTAGATGTTGGCCAGGGAGGGCAAAGATTGTCCCGAAAGGATTGCCGTCGGTTTTCTTGAGCCGACCAAGGAGATTCAACGCCGCAACTTCATCGGCGCAATTAGCATTATCGAAACCCCAGAAATCATCCTCGGCAGCTCCGAAAACTCCAGCCAGGGTCGTAAGAATAAACTC
>JACCDP010397227.1_pt1 | contig 23836 bp, 30 predicted proteins | sample 7445841 | NCBI WGS metagenome assembly JACCDP01 (sample SAMN15323441, study PRJNA562643) | freshwater metagenome | isolation source: river surface water | place: USA:Blue River Watershed | collected 2017-08-17
ATGAGCGAATCCATGCAAACACAGATCGACCTCGAGGTCAACAAGATGCGTGCCCCTGGTGGCATGGCAGCAGTCATGCTGAACAGGCATGAGTATGAGCAGCTCATCAGGAAAGCCATCACCAATGGCACGCTGATCGGGTACGTTCATGGCGAGACATTCACCCGCGAGCGCATGGAGCGCAAGTACCGGGACATGGAGCATGAGAACCAGCTCTTGCGCGAGAGGGTCAAAGACCTTGAGCTTGAATTGATTGCCGCTGCCAAATGAAATCAACCCGGCTGCCACGTCTCATCAAGGCAATCACTGACATTGGCATGACCACGACAGAAATTGCTGAGACGATCTATTGCACGCCCAGATCGGCCAGGATGCTAGTTAAAAGACTCAGAGACGACAACCTGGTCCACATTCAGCAGTGGGTCAAGATCGATGGCCACGCCAACCCTGTTGCTGTTTACAGGTACGGTATTGGGGTTGATGCCGTGAGGCAGCCACCTGTCAGCTCAACAGATAGAGTGCGTAAATGGCGGCGCAAAGAGTCACTCGATGACAAGGCATTCAGGATGGCCCGGCAGCGTGGCCGCAGAGTAAAGATTAAACGTGATCCGCTGGTGGCGGCATTCTTTGGAGACGTGAAGTGAAATTATCCCCGTATGTCAATGTAGACGTGAAGATGCCAAAGGATGTTCTTGAGGCGCTCACGCTGCATGAGTTCTATTGCATTGGGTCAAAGATCAAAGAAGTCACGCCAGAGTCAGTGCGCGAGTTTTTGACTCTGCGATACAGTGAAAAGATGGCAAATAAATTTAAGCCAGAATATCTTTTTAATTGCCCAAAGATTTGAGCAAATCGGCATCGAGCAAACCCGCATAAGGTTTCATCTCAAGCGTGCGAATATCTTTTCTGCTTGGGTTTGATGGGTCAATGATGCCTCGGTTGAGGCGGTGCATCAGCAGTAAATCGAATATGTTTTTATTGCCCTCAACTGCACCAAGACCTTGACCAGGCACGCCCAATGGGTATGCAGCATGACCTGATTGCATGATCAATGGGTGATCTGGGAATATTTGACCGACATTCAAAATGCTTGCATCAGGCAAATTCAATTGATTTGGATCTGCAATCGCCAGTCTGGCCTCGCCAATACTCAACCCGCCTTCATTTCTAAATTCCTTGTCAAGCAATGTTTTCTTCATTGCCTTACGCTTACGGTCAGACAGATTTCTGAATTGCTCAATGCTTGCTGGATCGTCAATGCCAACCCAGTCTGGAATAAATCTGTTTTTGATTTGCCGATCAAGACCCTTTTTTGTATCCTTGCCCATAACGGTCTGAGCATAAGACAGCATGGTTTCACCCGTCATGTTGGCAAAGTCACTCCCTGATGGAGACATAACCCAAGGAATATACAACGGGTCCTTGCCTGTTGTCTCTTTGAGCATATTCGCCATCTTGTAAATATCACTGGCTGGCTTTGCTCCTGATGCCCAAACCTGTCCAGGGTTTTCGTACATATAAGGCTGACCACCCTGCAAATACACAGGTCGATTCAATGACACGCCATCAATGTCAGTCAGTAAACCAGTCCTGGTGCGGTCTGACATACTGGTGATGAATGGATAGTCTTGGTAGTCCGCAAGGTTGATTTTTGGAATGGTGTAGTCGTAAATCGGGACAACGTTTGTCTTTAGATTCCTGAGTCGCTCTTGTTCCAATTTTCTGGCGTCAAACCTTGGATCAAATACATTGTTTCCAGGCAACATTTGGCTGCGCGTCCCCTGCGTCAGGTCTTGCAACAACTGAGCAGGCAAACCGCCACGCGCCATCACGTTGGCCGCGACTGGTTCCATGGCACGCTCTGCGGCCATGCCGGCACGCTCAAACTGTGAGGCATACGCTGCCTTGGGGATCGCGGCCAGCAGCCCGGCCTCTGGCAGTACTGGTGGCAGCTTGGCCGTATCCATCAGGCCAGCAACGCTTTGCAGCGCGTTCTGGGCCATCTGGCCGCGGGGTGCGTAGGTGTACTGCTTGATGAAGTCTTGCGTGGCCTTGTCGGCCAGCTTGACGCCTTCCTTGGTGCCAAATTTCCCTGACCTGATGTTTTGCAAGATGCCGTAAGGAATCCCGGCCATGGTGGCGGCGGCACCGCTTCCCAGGGTTGCACCCGTCTCACCAATTGCCTCGAGGTAATCCAATAATCCTGCCATCATTGCACCTTAGTCTGCCAGTAAGCCGGGAACCAATTGGCCTGCGCTGGTGGAGGTTCCAGCAGCACGGGTTTGCTGTTGTAGCGCACGCTGACGCAGTTGATCCATGAGTGGGGTCAATCCTAGCAAGAATTCTTGCTGTTGCATGAACCTCGGGTCAAGCACGCTGCGAGCCACTTGCTCTGCCACATTTTCATTCATGCCTTGCAGGCGTGGTCCAAGTTGGCGCATCAAGTTCATGGCACCACCAGTGATGTTGCCACCAACCATCTGGGCACCAGCTTGCAGCATCTCTGATGGTGACTGAGCCTGCAATTCGGCAATGTCTTGCTGGATCGGCGCAGTTGGCGATCCACCCTCAATGCGTGCCCTGGTCACGGCCATCTGGCGCTCACGCTCCAAGTTCTTGATGAATGCCTCGTACTCGCCTTGCGAGTTGAAGACAGTGCGCATACGGTCACGCATCTCACGCGAGTTCAAGAATTTGTCAGCGATGTTGGCCGTCTCGCGCATTCCATAAATCTCATCACGCAAAGACTGCACCGCGCCCAGGCGGTACATCTGCTGCTCGGCATCCCCTGGGAATTTCTTGATCTCACGGTTGATCTCTGCTGGAGTCTTCTTCAAGAAGTTCTTTGAACCCAACTCAAGCGCGTCTTTGAGCAGTGATTCGCTGGCAAATGTGTTGACAGCATCACGATAGACTGGGACGCCAGTTTTCTGATCAGAGATCGCATTGAGCAGATCCATGCGCAGAGTGTCCAGATCATTTGCCCGGCTACCTTTGCCAGCTTTCCTGGCCTCGTTTGCCATGTCGCCAACGTACTTGTAAGCCTTGTCCAGCAACAGCATGGAGTTGGCAGGCAGATCGGCATACTGGGGCAGGCCGCGAGCAGTCTCAATGGCAGTCTTTATGTCCTTTGACTTGGCCAGCAACTCATCAATTCTTGGAGAGTAAACCTCACCCGCCTCAAATGCTTGCTTGTACAACGGTGCAGCCGCATCTTTTCTGCGCTGGATAATTTCTTCAGCAACGTCACCAATGTCACGCGCGCCAATAGCCGTGAGGTCGGTAATGTCTTGAGTGATACGCGGCCCAGCGCCTGCTGCACGCTCGGTCAGCATCTGACGCACCTCTGTCTGTGCGCCTTGTGGGATTGCCATTGACCCGCGTGCCAGGCGGCGCATGGCCTCACCACCAATGTCAGCCAGCGTCTCATCCCTGGCCCCAAGGGTACGCACCACGCCAGCCTGGCGTGCCGCCAACTCATCTGGTGAAAGACCCTCTTGGGCCAACTTTTTGGCGATCAGTTCACGCGCCTTGGTGGCAGCGTCAACAGGTTGAGTTACGCCAGTTGCCTCAAGAATCTTGCGTCCACCAGTTCCAATGGCACCGGTCACTGTCGGTGCAGCAGCACCAAGAACACCACCAAACCCACCACCAATCAGTCCACCCATGACCCTGCTCTCAGGGCCACCAGTAGCACCACCAGCACCGGCAGCCGCACCTGATGCAGCGCCATAACCCATACCTCTGAGAGTCATTGATCCAAGGGTTGGCAAAGCAGCAGCCGTGCGAGCTGCACCAGTAGCGGCAGCGGGTGCCGTGGCACCGCCAGTGAATGGAGCTGCAATCAGTGCAGCAGCCGTAGGCAGCAAACCGCCAAGAAGTTCACCCGTGAAGGCGCGGCCTGGGTACTGCTCTTCGTACTGCTTGATGCCGCCTCGGACTCTGGCCAGTTCTTTCTCGTATTGCGACTGCGGTGCCTGACCAGTCACCAAACCACTCAAGGTCTGCTGGGCATCAAAAGCGCTCATGCCTTTTGACATTAAGGCACGCATTGCAGCCTCAATCTCGTCAGCAGTGTTGAACGTCAGACCTTGAAGTAAGGACCGGCCAAAGCCTGCATCAATTGGTGGGCCGCCAACCTTTTTGGCGCTGGCGACTGCTGCCTCAAACCTTGTCGGGGTGTAACCCTCAGCCTTTAGGTATCCAACAACATCGTCTTGAGTTGCATTTTGGGCCTGCATTCTGCGCACGTTTTCTTGTACGCGCTCAATGTGTGTTTGAGTAGCCATTATTTGGGCCTCGGGATAAGGTTGAACCTGTCGTACCAATTGCCTGATTGTGCAGGCGTAGTGGTTGTCGATGATGCTGGTGATTTTTTGGCAGCATCAGCAGCAATTTCTGCTGGTGTCTTGATGCGCTTGAATGGATCAAACACGATCTGGTTTGAGTCCAGCTTGTATGCATCAGCATACTGCTTATATCTTTCACCAACATCGGCTGCCATTTGACGTTGTGACTCAATCAAATTTCTTGCTTGAGCATAAAAATCTAGCCTCACGTTATCTGCAAGAGACTCTCCAGTTAAAGCCTTGTTGTACGTGGCGCGAATTCGATCTGGCACGCCACCGGCATTTTGCGCAGTTGCTTGTTCTCCTTGCATCACGGTTGATCCAGGGTCTAGGATCTTCATGTATCCATAGACCAGAGAAATGTCACCCGCTGCTGATGGATTAAGCGCAGCCGCTTCAACCTTCCGAAATGCCTGCGCCAACTCAGTGTATGGTTTCATCTGTGCAGTAAATTCAGAGCGCAAATCTTTCTCGTTGCCGAATGCCTTGCCAGTTCCAGGAATGATGGGCTGGGGACCAGTAGGTGCAGCAGCGCCAGCAGCCGGTGCCGCAGGTGCTCGAGGTGCGCCTCCAGCAACAGGTGGAGGCACAACAGCACCAGGCGCACCCGCAGGCGCAGGCATGGGCGCGGTCAGGCCAGCACCCCGGCCACCGCCACCGACTACGTAGTAACCCGTTTCTGCACCACCAACCACTTGAGGCGCAAGATTGACTTTGAATTCTTGGCCTGGTTTAGCTGTGCTCTTGTCAACTACAACAACACGGTCACCCAATCTTTCAAGAACAATGTCTCGAGGTGGTCCGAATTCAGTGATTGCCTTCATAGCTCCAGACTCATAACGCTGCACCTGGATTGGTTTTCCAGCAGCATCAGTCATCATCATGGGCGTACCAGTTGGCTTGTCCATCGGGGCAAATTCAGCCGGTACAACCTTAAAGCCACCAGTCTTGGTGCGCTGCACTGCTTGGCCTTGAGCGTTTAAGTAAATGTCGCCTTGAGTCTCTTCAAATGTCGGTGCCAGCTTTTCGGCCATCTCTTGGTAACGCTTGGCGTCCTCGCCTCTGTTATTTGCAACCATAACGTCTGCTATTTGACGATACTGGTTTGCTTTGATGACGTTTGCTGGAATTGCTGGAGCAGCAGGCGCTGCTTGTCCGATCATCTCAGCACGCTGCACAGTGGGTCCAGCAGGTAGTCCAGGCATGGAAATAGCCTGTTCAGGCGTAATGGGTGCGCCTGGAGCTGGCATCTGAGCTGCGCCACCACCGCCAAGAATCTTGGCGACACGCTCTTGCAGATCCATCTGGCGCTTGTACTCATCCAACTTCTGACGAGTCAGCAGCTGCTGAATCGCACCCTCTTGAGCCTTGCCATATGCGCCCGTCCCAGCCTGCAAGCCTGCACCAAGCGCCTGGCCCAGTGAGATGGGCACTGGAGATGGGCCACCTGCTTGGAGCAGGGCCGCAGCCGTGGACAGCAGCGCTTGGCGCTGCATCGACTCTTGTTGTTGAGGCGTCAGGTACTCACTCAGGGCAGACGTGCCGCCGCCAAAAATGTCACCCAGCAAGCCCATGTTCATTGTTGCCATGATGTTTTTCCCTTAACCCAAGCCCAGCAAACCGCCAAGGATTGCGCCATAACCTGCATACTGAGGGTTTGCAGCGCCACCCAAGATGCTGCCCAACTGAGCGCCACCAAGAGCACCGCCAAGACCACTGGCCATCTGATTGCGGTAAATCGGCGTGGTTGTCGTGCCGCCAAGGTTTGGCACGTTCTGGCCCAAAGCACTGCCAGTCAGGCCAAGGCGCTCGGCAGCCAGGTTGCGTGCAGCGTCAAGCCGCGCCTGGGCCAACTGCTGGCGCTGCTGCTCGGCAGTCATCACAGCCTGCGCACCCGTCATGCCAAGATTTTGCTGCTGGGCACCCAAAGCACCCAACTGCCCAACGGCAGTCTGGCGAATGCCTGCACCAGCGATCTGGTTGGCAATGTTGGCCCTGGCCGCCTCCATGGCCCTGGCCGCATCAGTCTGGCCTAGGCCAGCAGCCGTGGTGAACCCGGCAGAGCGCAACTGGGCAGCAGTGTTGGCCGCTTGGCGCATATAGTCTTCGTTGGCCAAAGACTCAGCCACTGCCTGGCGCGAGCCGCCAAATGCCCTGGCCCCAACTGCTCTGGCCTGCTGGGCCTGCTGGGCAATCTGGCGCTGGCGCTCAATGTCTGCCAGCGTACCTTGCACAACTTGCTGCTCGTAAGGGTTTTGATAAGCACCCATGTACTGGGCACCCGTCATGGCCTGGATCTGCTGGGGCGTGTAGCCAGCCTCTGCCAGCGCCAACTCGGCAGCCCGGTTGGTGGTCTGCTGACCAGCACCACCAATGCCGGTGGCCGTGAGTTGCTGTTCTGCCGTGGCGTAGCCAGGCGTGAAACCCTCAAACTGCCGGGTGCCAAGACCTGCCGCTGCGGTTCTGGCATCAGCCAACTGCTGCAAATATGCGGCCTTGATGTCAGGATCGATGGACGTTGAGCTTGTTGAAGATGACGGCGTGCTGCTGCTGCCACCCAAAGCCTTTGCGGCCAGAGCTGCGCCAGTTAATGCCTGAGTCGGTGTGAGGTTGCTTAAGAAGTTACCGGCAGCACTTCCAGCACTTCCCAACAGACCAGCAAGGCCACCGGCACCAGCAGCGCCTGCGCCAGCACCTCCAGCAGTCAAACCAGCGATGGCGTCATAAGCAGCCAGATCGGCAGCGCCTGCACCAGCAGCGCCGGCAGCACCGGCAGCGCCTGCGCCGCCCAATGCATTCATGATGTATGGGGCACCAAAATATGCAGCAGTGCCAGCCGCAATCAATGGTGCATTCTGAGACAAGCTCAGGTCTTTATCCACCTTTGCCAGAGCATTGCTGGTGCTGCCAATTGGATCTTGGACAAAACTAGTTGCGGCCTGTCCTAATTGATTTAATGCGCCCATTTGAACCTCATTGTGGCTTCGTATGTTCTGAACAATCCATCATCGATCTTCTTGATTTCTGATGGGTAAGTGAGTTGTGCAATCAATTCATTGATGCGCGGGTTATCGTAGAACGTGACGGCATAGTCGTACCCATGTTCCTTCAAGTCATCAAGGTACTTTTGCACATTTGACACAAGGTCTTTTGCACGTTCGCCATTGATGCAATGAAACTCGATACCGTTTTTCTCAATCTTCTTTGTCAAGATCAGAGTGTCACCCTGACGCACAACAAAGTTCCCCGTCTTGGGCGCATTCATCAAACCATCAAAGTAGGCATCAACCGTCACGGCAAAGCCGCCATAGTTCTTCGCCAGGTCTTCGGTGAGGATTTGCCTAATGTCTTTCATGGTCAAATTTTAAGCCTCAACGCTTGCCTGCGGCGATCACGTCCAAACGGTTGATGCCGACTCTCCAGTCATCGAGCACCGCCCCTGTGTATCTGACCTTGACCTGGCGACCAGTAAACCGCACGTCTGTCGGCTGGCTTGCCGTATATGGGCCGTAAGTTGTCTCTGTTGAGGTCGGATACATTCGCGTCTTGAACGACACAACAACCTCACCCAGGGTCTGCTCGTCAGGAATGATTTGACGCACCCGCATCACCTGCTCACCTGTTCCGATCTCCACCGGGCCAGATTCAGCGTAAGGTGCGACAGAGTCATAAGCAAACCCAACCTCGTGCTCGTAGATATACCCGTCAGATGAAACCATCAGTGGGTTCAAGTAGACGCCACGATCAGTTCCAGCGGTGCGCGACAGAGATCCAATCGACCAATGGTTCTCGCGGTAGTTGTAGGTGACATATGAGTCATTTTCATTTGACTGGCTTGACGGGTAAAACCAGATGACCTCGCCATACTTTGAGTTGTGGACGCAATAAATCTTGCTGGCCTGGTTGTAGTTGATGTTTTGGAAAATATAGTCGCCAACATCAGAAACCAATGGCTTGACATACCCGTCATATACCCAAAACCCTGACTTGCTCATCCAGATTGCTGCCGTGTCAATGGCCGCCACAGACTGAGTGGAGATCAAGCCGCAACCAGACCCGGCCTTCTCAAATGAGTACACGTAAGGCAGGCCAATGTAGGTACCCACATGAACGTCAACATCTGTAAACAGCAGGTTGACGCCTCGCACGCGCTTGCCTGCCTTGAGAGATCCGACAGTTGCAAGCTCAAAATCTCCTGCCTGGTTGGTGGCTGCCGGGGTCCAAACAGTATTGTTTTCCTGGTCACACCACTGAACCTTACGGGGATTGCCACCCGCGCCCAGCGCAAACACAAAGCGTTCTGCCGTGGTCATCACGGCATTGCAGCCCGTTGGCGCGTTGGTGATGGCAGCGGCCAGGGTTGGAGTTGAAAAGCCCAATTGCCACTCGTAGAGCGTGCCATCAGCGTCTGAGCAGGCGACCAGGTATTCGCCCCAGGTATCCAGACTCCAGGTCGTGGCTGGCGTCACAGTGCCAGTGTCAGGCCTTGCCACACCATAGGCATAGTTGCCATAAGTTGAGTATCCATATCCGGTCTTAATGACGGCATCAGCAACACCGGCAGTCAAGCCTGTTGGCGTAATGTCTTTGAGCGTGCCAGCCTCATTCATGGCGTAGAGATTGGAATTCGTACCGGCAGCGATCCAGCGATCCCCTGAGTTGTCGCGCCAGGTGATCAAGCCACGGCATGACCCGGTCAGTTGACTGTTCGATCTCTTGCGCCATCCACCCCAGGGCCGCAAAGTCCCCTCAAACCAGCGAACCAGGTTGGCGTCAAACCACCGCCCGGCAGACTGATATTCAGTGCCGTTGCGGTACACGCCTGGGGGGATTCTGAGTGCGGTGAGTGCCATGATGGGATTATGCGGAAAGATTCGAGACAAAACTCACGGTGGCAATCACTGATGGGATCGCTGGCCTGGTTGGACTGGTCCCGGCAGCGTACTGCTCAATGGACACACCAACGTCTGATGGCCGCCACATGAGTTGCAGGTAATCGCTCTCGGCCAGGTCCACAAAGTAGTTCAAGGCCGCGATCATGTGCGATGGGTCACCTGAGCTTTTCCTCGGCGAAAGCCCAAAACGTGATCCTGACTTGGCAATGTCAGTTCCATTCTTGCGAAACCAGACTTCAACGTCTTGCGTGTCATTCGTGGTGTTTTTGAATTGGATGCTGAATTGCACGTTGTAGATGCCAGCCTGGGACACGTTTAGACGTGATGAATTTGACAGAGTGATCCCATTTGAGTAGTCAGTTGTGTCAAATGTGATGGCATATGCAGTTGTCGTATTGGCTGCCGTCTGGTCGGTTCCATCTTGAAAAGCGCCGTAAGGAACATTTAAATATTTACCACCTCGAGGCCCAAGGACCGTTGACAAGATATTGGTCAGCTTTCGAAAGTACACCAGCAAGCCGCGATGGGTTTGCGCAGTCAGGCGCTCGTCATAGACCTGACCTGGTGAGGGCAGATCTGGCGGTGCCGGGGTTTCGAGCTGCTGATAAAGGTTTGTCATGTCAGGACTGCCAAAGCCTCATTGGTGTGTTTGATGCGGTCTTCGAGGCCAATTGTCCCACCGTTGATCTTCTTGGTAAGTGCTGCCCAGTCACCTGCCTCGGCCAGGCGGTTGCAGTCATGCGTTGACCAGAACCAGCCGGCCGTCAAGGCAGCGTACTTTGGCGTGGCCACCAGCTCGGGCTGCATGACAAAGTCAACTCCCAGGGCCTGGCCAGCGTGAAAATAATTGCTGTATCCAGTCAATTGGATGCAACCTCTGCCAATAAACCTGGCAGCATCACCTGATGCCTCGTTGCGGTTTCCCATACGATCACAGTAAACCTTGTTGGCGATCTTCTTTGGGTTGCCAGCGTACTGGTTGGCAACGTCAAGTGTTGGGAAACGCTTGGGCCACAACTTCATAAGAGTGGCTGCACGGTAATTCAAGTTCTCTTGCAGCACCTTGAAGTTTCCACATTCATGGCCGCACTGACCAATGAATGCGGCCTGCTGTCTCTTGGTGGATATATTGAACCGGCCAAAGGTTTCATTGAGCGCATCAACCCACTCAGGGCCAATGTGCAGCTTTTTGAGTTGATCAGCGTTGACCATTGATCTGCTCCCTCACTTTGTTGTAGGTGTCGATGCAGGCATTGAGCTGGACTGTGTTTCTGTCTCCTTCGATGGCGATGGCGACAACAGCTTTAATAGCCTCTCTGTAAGGGTCGGGTCTTTCTTCTCCCCGATCTCTGATGGGAGGGCTGGCATCTGGGGCGGTTTGTACGCAACTTGGGGCGGCTGGGACCGGGAGGCGCAACCGGCCAGCATCAACAAGAGCATTAATGTCAGACTGTTTTTTGTTGATCTCATTCTTGGCCTTTCGCAATGTTTCTGTTTGGTTGTTGAGAGACGCTGCCAGCTCTTGCTCTTTGGCGCGTGACTCTTCATTGAGCTTGGCAATGTGAGCCTGCATCTCAGCGTCACGGTCAGCATATCCACTGTGATGGCCGTAAGCATAAGCACCGCCAACAGCAATCATGGCCGCAATGATCAGGTATGGATTCACTGCCCAGCCTCACGTCTTGCTGCCGCGATCTCCTCGCGGACGTGATCTGGTTCCAGGTGCTCGGGTGGCGTGGTCGGTGGAGGCGGTGGCGTCCAGCTTTCATCCAGAGGTGGATTGATCCAGACTGGCAAAGCACCGCTGGGAGGCGCAGAAACAGGGCTAGAAGGCGCTGGTGCAGCCGGGGCAGGCGTAGGTGTCGGTGATGGGTTTATTGCGTTGCTGATGGCCCCCACGGCACGTTTGCCAACAATGCCTCCGATACCGCCAACAATCAGCAGCACAATGTCATTGAGCATCTTGGTGTATGCCTGATCAATGGGTGCCATTGACTTGATGGGTTGCGTCACAAACGTCACGCTGTATAGCAGGGCGATCACAATGCCAAACAAGATGATGGTGATCATCACCACAACAAAGCCCCAGATCCTGACCTCGATCTCTTCGGGGCTGTATTTATTTTGACTTGACAACATCGGGTTCCACCTTCTTTTCAAGCACTGGAGCAACAAGGTACTCGGGGCACGTCTGCGTGAATTGACACTGAGGTTTTTGGCACTCTTTCAATTCAAAGTTGTTGGGGTTCTGGCAAACGTAGCGATAACGATCCTCGCACCCAGCCAGCACCATGATAGTCAGACAAAGCAGAATTCGCATTTACTCTTCCTTCCTGTTGGCCTGATCCATCTTCTTGCGTTCTTCCTCAAGTTGTTTGCGCAGCCTCTCCATTCGCTCAATTTGGGCCTTGCTTTCCTTTTGCGTTGACAAGGTATCAAAGTACATGATCCCCACAATTGGCAGCATCAAGCAAAACACCAAGACCATTGCGATGAGCGCAATCAGAAACCCCATCGCACTTTTCTGTCCATCACGAGGAGTGACCAGAACACGCTCAGGTAGACGATTATCAACAAGGCGGCGGCCAGGTAGATTGCTTTGTCCTGGAGATCGCTGATTACCCTTCTTCGTTGCCATCTTGCCTGCGCCTCACGCTGATCACGCACTTCCCTGGCTTGCTCTTGCTCAACTGCAATCTGCTCACGCATCTCATTGAACCGCGTCCACAAATCTCCCAACTCTGGCGGCGACTGATAGATCATTTGCTCGCGCAAGTCAGTCTCCATCTGCCTCAACTGGGTGAGCACAAGGGTGCGCTGCAAGGCACGCTCGGCCAAAGAGTCAACGCCTTCGTAAACTTCTTCCTTTGACTTGCGCTCTTCCTCTTTGTAGAAGTCTTGGATCTGCTGCATATGCCGCATGAATTCACCCAAGCGCTTTGCAATGTCACCCATGACCTGGTTAGGGTCGTAGGCTGCGACTTCCTGGACGCGCTTTTGCTCTGCAACGATTTGTTTTTTTTGCTCTTTGGTTGGGTTTGGCCCAAACATCCCAGCAATTTCACCAACGATCTTTTTAACGTCACCGGCAGTATTTTTGACATCCTTATATGTGGCAATGCCCTGCTTGATAGCGCTGAAAGCGCTGCTTGCAAGCATGAGTATTGATATTGGATCCACATCTTAGATGCCAAGCAGTTTCTTCACAATGTCAGCAGCAACCCCAGGTCCAAACAAGATGGCAGCGATCACGATATATAGCTGGATCTCGATCTTTTGCATTCGGCTTTTTCCAGACTCGAGCTTTTCCTCAATCGCTTTATATCGCTGATCGCAAATGGCCTGGTGGATGGCAAATTCTTTTTCCACGCTGTCCATTACCAAGGCACTCCAGTGGCTTTAACAGGGTTCTTTTGCAATTCAATCTGAGCAGCTAAAGCCTCTTCAACAGCGTCTTTATCCACACCATTGGCCCAAATCCATCCTAAGACAGTTTCTTTGGTCAGAGAGGCATATGGCACTGTTGGAGAACCATCACTCCATGAACAAGTGCTGTAAACAGATGCAGAGTAATCCCCATCTGTTGCATTTGCTTGCCAATGTGCTGTAGTGACAAAACCATCTGAGGTTTGTCTATCCAACTGAGATACATTCCAAACGATTGTTGACATGGTTTATGCTCCTTCCAAAGCAGTTATACGGGCGGTGAGTTGGGTGATGATGGCTTGTTGTTCTTGAATGAAAGATACAAGGTTTGCCATCACTTCAGATGAAGATGGTTGGATAGATTGATAGACGGGATTGCCATCAGCATCTACGGCATCTTTTTCTCCATTGCCCGAATGCTTGGCAACTTCCATAAATTCATGGGCAACAAAACCAACCCCTTCGCCAGACCCATCCCACCATTGCCATTTCTTGGGTTTCAAAGCCATGATGAAATCTCTAGCGCCTGTCAATGCCTGTTGGTCGTTCTTTAAACGATAGTCAGATGTAAGGTTGTAGAGAACACCTGTTGTGCCGTTTTGCGTGATGGAGCCAATACCGCTGCCGTTGTACCTAAATAAAGCATATTCAGCACCAGATGCCGATCCATTTGCGTGATGGATTGCAGTATATGTAGCCGATGCAGGAACAATTGACACACCTGATTGACCAGATGTTGAAGTCATCCCCACCAGCAAGTTACCGCTGGAGTCGATACGGAGGCGTTCTGTGCCGCCGCCAGTAGCACCGCTTGTGCCGCCAGTACTAAATGACAGCGCCCCAGCATCTGAGGCGATTCTTGTGGTATTCGCCGTGCCAATCGTCCCTGAGCCATCTTCAAAAACAATCGACGTTAGTTGTCCAGCAGTGCCACTCCTAGACAGTCTGATTGCAGCAGCAGCAGTGGTACGAACATCAAGTGCGATTGTTGGCGCAGTAGTACCAATCCCAACCGAGCCATCAGAGGTTATGCGTAGGCGTTCTGCTATTGCCGCAGTGCCATCCGCCTTGGTGTTAAACGTTAGATAGCCGCCAGTGTTGTTAGCCGTGGCTCCGGTGTTGTACGCCTCGACAGAAGCAACGCGAAACTGACTCGCACTGCTGTTATTTGTCTGCACAGCAGACCATCCGCCAATCAGTGTGTTTGCAGTTGTGCGCGACGATGCAGACTCAAATACTGCTTGGGTCGCAGACATTGTACTGACAGCCCTGCCCCAACCGTCATAGTTGATGGTTGTAGTACCAATCCCCACATTCCCAGCAAAATACGACGGGGCGCTGCCCGACACATACAGGTTCCACTTGTTCGAGCCGCTGGAGACTAAGGATGTGATGCCGTAGTTGTTGACTCCCGCCGTAAGGTCTGGAATGTACAGACCGTGGGAATTTGTGATTGTGGAACCCGCACCTTTGCTGGCTCCTGCGTACCAAAACCCGGCGACATCAGCCGCTGTGAATGATGCTGCTGCGGTTTGCACAAGGGCCGTAAAACCACGAACAGTAGACGTAGCAGAGGCGCTGCCAACCAAAGCAGAATAAACACCCGTTTGATTTGCGCCTGTTAAAGCAGACGAGGTGACATTGATTGCTCGGCTTGCGTCCCCCGCACCCCCCACCCCCATATACCCGTTCACCGTCACGGTGTCGGTAGAGGCATCGCCGAGGGTGGTGTTGCCCGTGATGTTGGCGTTGCCAGATACAGACAGAGCGTTTGTCGGGGAGGATGTACCAATACCCAGACCTGTGGAGGTCAGGCGCATTTGTTCGGAGCCTGTAATGCTGAACAGGATTGGATAATTGTTGTCGTTTGTAATGTTTGCTACTTGACTGGTGTTATCCCATCCAATGTAAAACTGTCTAGTTCCAGAAGAATAAGTTTCAAACTGCTTGTATCGACCAGAGCCATCAATTTTTACTACCGCTGCCGCCGCACTGTTTGACAGACCCAAATTAGTCCCATCAAAACTCAGCGCACTACCCGTAGTCAGCGCCTTTGAGCCATTCAGATAGGCCACACCATTGGCTGTGCCTGCGCTGTTGGACAACGTCCCGGCCACCGCCAGCGTCTTGCCAGCTCCAACATTCAAGCCAACGCTGGTGCCGGTGCCATCGCCCTTGAATACTGCGTCAACAGTGTCAAGGTCAGTATTGATCTTTGTGCCCCAAGTATCGGTGCTTGCCCCCACCTCTGGTTTGGTCAATAAAAGGTTGGTCGTTGTCGTATCTGCCATTTTTTACCCCTATGCGGCCTGCTGCCACGATGTTGAATTGTCTGCGATCTCGGTCCAGGTTTCAGTGGTGTCTGACTCTGGAGTCCATGTCTCTGCCGTGTCTGACACTGGTGACCATGTCTCTGGTGTATCTGACTGGGCAGTCCAGGTTTCAGATGTATCAGGTACTGCACCCCATCCAAACCCAACCATTACCCCGACAGATCCAACCGCCTCATTTCCGATTATCGCAACTGAGATGACGTTTGACGCACTGCCAACAGCGCCGGTTCCAGAAACACCTGTAATGTCCTGGAAAGAAATCACCTCTGCCGGCATAGTGCCAACAGCACCTGTGGCAGCGTTGCCAGTTATTGCTGTTGACCTGGTAGTCCCAACAGAGTCAACTGCACCCGTGGCAGCGTTGCCAGTTACATCAATTGACCTGGCAGGCGCAACAGTGCCAACGGCCAACGTGGCCGCATTGCCGGTGACTGCTTTGGATGAGTCTGGTGCCAGCGTGCCAACGGCACCAGTGGCTGCATTGCCCGTGATGGCAATGGTGATGGTGAGTGTGACGGTTCCAACATTGCCGGTGGCAATGGTTCCATCTTCTTGAATTGATCTGCTGGCTAGGACGCTGCCAACGGCACCAGTGGCCTGGTTGCCACTGATGACTACGTTGCCTATGCCATAGACGCCCCTGCCGTAATAGCCTGTGCCGTAAGCAGCCATGGCGCTGCCCCTTAGATCAAGCCAACCGGATCAGGCCGGTGCTTGCATCATTGGTTGGCATGGTCAGCGTGAAGGTTCCAGCAGTCACGGTCTGGCTGCCGAAAGTGTGGACGCTGACTGCCTTGTTTGACTGGGTCGAGTTGTAGATCAAGACCGCATCAAAGGCCGTGGAAAGGGTCACTGAGCTGTAGCTAATGCTGGCGCTGGGGGTAACGAATGCCGTGGTTCCAGAGGTGCTTGGAGCCGTGCCAAACGTCACCGTGACGCCACCAGCCGTGTACCCGGTGCCGGTCACCTCGCCAGTTGAGCTGTATGCCGTGGTGGACGCATTGACGGTGGCGCTTGCCAGGTACAGGGCAGCCTTGAAAGTGTCTGCCGTGGTGGCAGCTCGGACAACGCCAGTGCCAAAGTTGTGGTGACCGACAAGCAGCTCACCCTTGAAACTGGTACACATTGCCGAAGTATTCGCCATGATTTAACCCTCAAATTTGTTGACTGATGCCATCGGCAAAGACGCCGCGCTTTAGCACCATGTTGACTGATCGATGGACCAACTCACCCTCATGCCAATACTCAACCCAGCTCGTTGTCTCGGTTTCAGTATCAATAGACCCCTCACGCTTTTCCAGCAGTGACTCGTCCATCTCGCCTTTGGTTGTCGTTACCATCTAATCACCCAAATGTTTTTGCCCGGGTCAGCAATGCACCGCCACTGGTTGAGCCTCGATCATCTGCAATCTGCAACTGATCCAGGCCTGCTTGGTACAACGATGACCACACCGTAATTCTCGCATCATCTTGCAGGTAAGGCGCAGCCTGGAGCAATGCGCCATACAAGTAAACGTCAGGTGCTTGCGCCAGCAGCCAGTTGGTTGAGACGGTAGATGACAACTTGGTCAACTTGGCGTAATACGCCAGCTCTGCGGTGTATGCAGCGTCAGGAATCGGCAGCACTCGGATCTGGCCGCCAACAATGCCAAAGAAGATCGGCACGCCACTGGATCGGTATTGCACGCTCAAGGAGTCAAGTGAGTCAACAGTCTCAAATGTCAAAGGCGTGATCGGGTTGGTGCCGGTGAGCTTGATGGATTTTGTTTCCAGGAAATCATCAGGCACCGCGCTGTACTCGGTAGAGATCGATGCCGTGGATCTCACGATCATCTGCCGAGTGCGCAGTTGGCGCTCAATCTGGGCCTCGGCCAACGCAATGAAATCAGGTATTACCGTTGTCAGGTCGGTGCGGTTGAGCCAATCGCCAACTGATGTTTTCAGCTCGGTATATGTGGTCAGTGCCATCAGCTTGCCTCTTTTTCCATTTCCTCTTTCACGATCCAGGTGTGCTCATGTCTGAATTCAAACGTGCCAATGTGGCCGATCTCTTTGCTCACGTCATGGTCAATATACACCTTGAACCCAAGCTCTTTTGCCTTCTTGCAAAAGAACACGTCCTCGCCCATGTAGCCTCTGGTGTCGTACTGCCAAGGCATATCGAACCAAGGTTCTGACATACCCTCAAAGACGCCGCGCTTGATCAACATGATGCCGGTGCCAACGCTGCCAACTTCTTCCAGACCAGTGGATTCTGGCATTGAATAGATCGGTTTGCGCTTGCCGTTCTCATCATAGTTTTGCGCGGTTGGACCTGTGGGCATTCTGCGTCTGGCGCAGTTGGCCGCAACCAAGTCAACGTCATGTTTCAGCAGCCGCTGGATCATGTCCTGTGGAAAGGTCATGTCAGAGTCAATGAACAAGATATGCGTGCAGCCTTCACGCAGCGCATCTAGGCACAAGTCAGCACGCTGGTTCTGAATCAGCGTGCCCTGCAACAGTTTCAGACTGATGGCGTCAGTGGTGTTGAGCGTGTGATACGCCACCATGTTGACCATGCAATATGTGTAGTTGGTGTGGACCTGGTCACGCGCTGGCGTGCAAACGGCAATGTAATTCATACTTGGCCAGGCCTCACGCGAAAGAATCGATTGTCTGGATCGTTAAGCCACTTCTTCATGTAAGCCTCATCATCGAGCTTGCCTTCGGCTTTGAGCTTGTAATACAAGGCCTCTGGGATGCTGGCAACGTGATGCCACTCGCCTTGCCAGTTTGCCCTGTTGTCAATCGCTGCAAAGTCACGCTTGTTGGCCTCAATCACTGCCGTCACGTCCTGAGAGGTCTGGATCGTGGTTTCTTCGGTATCAGGGTTGAAGTGCCAGGTGCGCGTGATGCCCTTGTCGGGGCTTACATCAAAAAGTTGTTTGTCCATGTAAGTGGGGCCAGGTTTCCCTGGCCCCTGCTCCTAGTCAGTTATCAGGAGGTGATCAAGTCAGCGGCCAGGCCGTGGGCATTTTCAGCCAACACTTTCAAGCCATACTCAATCAACAACATACGCTTCTCAGCGTCACCAGTCTTAGCCAATTCGACTTGCTGGTAAGGACGCAGCACAGTCATCTTGGCGTAGTCGGGGTCAATCACCCATGCGTCACGCTCGCGCTGGAAACGGTTGGCAATGACTTGCACGTTGCCGAAATCGCTGACATAAATGTCAACGGCACCGATCAACGTGGCAGGTTTTGCGCCGCCATCGATGTTGAAACGTGAAGAGGCAATGCCAGAGAAACCAGACACGCGCTGCTTGTTGACAGGGCCGCACATCAGGATCTTTGGAGTGCCGCCAGCAGTCCACACCTTCTGGATGACGTTCTTGAGGATCGTCTCGGTGAAGGTGCGCACGTTGCCGTCAGTGCGAGCACTGTTGGGCAGCGTGGTGTAGCTGGGATCAACGCCGTTGGTCTGCTTGTCAGTGTTGGTCTTGACAAACGCGCCCAAAGAGGCAGTCACGCGAGCAGTGGTCGTGTTGCCGGCAACAGCAACACCGCCATTCAAGAAAATGTATTCTTGATCGCGCTTTAGCTCGCTCCCGCGTTTCGCGATTTGATAAGCTAGTTCACTGCGGCGTCCTGCCTTATTTACTACTTCCTCAGTGTTAGAGAGGATAATAGTTTTACGACTGATCTGAGCATAGTTGGTCAAACGCACGGTGGCGGTGACAGCATCAAAGGACGCAACATCGTCCCCTTCAAGCTGCGCATTACTTCCGGCATCGGCCAAAGTATCCGTTTGCCATTCGAATAAAGTATTAGAAATGGTTTCGCGGCCAATGTTGGATTGGAACGGGGTTTCTTCGGGAGCAATGTTGGTGATCACATTGCTCAGATCTTCGCGGATACCCTTTGCAGAGTAGCTCGTGAAGGTATTGGTGACGATAGTCATGGTGTTACCTCAAAAGTTGATAGATTGCGGATGCCGCGTCATCGACACGGCCAGTCTTTGCGAGACGCTGTTTGGCGCGAGTTGCCTCAGTTGTTTGGGATACCCGGCCTGCTGCACCTGGCTTGGCAGGCCGTGGACCGTTATTGGTCACAGGGGTGATTGCTTTTCGCTTGGTCATCATCTGGTCGTACAACGCTGCTTTACGCAACGCGACAACCGCCCTGTGATCCACAATGGCTTTTAGCTCCTCAGGTGTGAATCCAGTCTTTTGACCGAATTCGACCAGCATCTGCTTTTCTGCTTTCGCCTTTGCCGGGTCTTTCCACTCGGGAATGACTTCAAGCAGCTTTGTGTGCTGCTCTTGCAAATGCGATTGAAGTTGCTGCTGCTGCTCTTGCTGCGAGAGTTGAGCCACTCGTTGCTGTTCAAATTGAATCGCTTGGAGTTTTTCTTGTCTCTCGCGCATCACCTCTTTTTGCCGCACCCACTCGATGGGGTCTTCTTGGTAAAGACGGTCCCAATCGACTTGAGGTTCAGCATTTTGGAGCTGGGCCTGTAACGCTCCCAACATCTGTGCGTACTGCGCACGTTCGGCACGCACTGCCTCAGTCTCAGCCTCGACCTGTTTCCTGATCTCAGCGATCTGCTGCGTTTTGCGTGTGTAGTCCTGGGTCCGCGAGTAACCTTTTTGCAGCTCGTCCAGCGTCACCTCAACTTCTTTGCCGTCAACTTTGACGGTGAAGACGGTTGGCTGTTCTTGCTCCTCGGATTCCTCATTTTCTTCGGACTGTTCCTCTTGCGTTTCCTCATCGGCAGCGTCTGCATCCGCTGATGATTCATCGCTCAAGGCCGCGCCATCATCCTCTTCGGACTCTGGCAACTGCGTCTCTTCGGGCGACTGTTCTCCATCAACTGGCAGTATTCCCTCGAGAGCGTTGGCCGCTTCGGCCAAATTCATTGGACCCGCAGGGGCGCTTACTTGTGCTGCCTGCGTGCTCATACGGTGACTTTCTGGGCGCGTTCAATTGCTCGCTGCGCCAGTTTGCCGTTGTCCACCATCTTGGTGACTTCGGTCTTGAACAACTCAATGGCCTTGATCATGGCGTAAGCCTGCTCGCGCTTGTCAGCCTCCTCGGGCTTGCTGCCCTTGAATGCCCACAACTGCTCGTTTTCGAGCTTTTCCAGCGCAGCCGCAAAGACCTCGTCTTGCAGCAACTGCTCGGCCTTTCGGCCCTTACGCACCTGATCTTCGTTCATTGAACCATTCCACTATTAGGGTTGATGGGTGGCACTGGTGCCTGGGTCGGCTGCTGCATGGCCTGGGCCATGAGAGCTGACTGCTGGATCAGTGCCTCTCTGTCCATAGCCTGCCGGGCTTCAATCTCGGCAGTGCTAATCTGCACCCCATACTTTAACTCAAGCTCGTACTTCTTGAGCATTAAGTCCTGGGCGAGTTGATCTCTTCGATAATCATCATCCCGAATCATCTGATCACGCTTCAATTCAAGCTCGGCAGCCTTCTTCTGAATGTCGGCCTGGATGGACTCGGCCTGGACCTGTGCCAGCACCTGTTCGGGTGTTGGGCGCTCGGGTTTCTGAGGCGGCATATACCCTTCGGGCACGTCCTTGAAGTACTGGCTGGCATCCTTGAACCCGGACAATTCCACAATCTTGCGCAGCGTGCGCGAAAACTGGGTCATGCTCACAAATGGGTTGTCGGCACCCATGGTGCTCAAGGCCTGCTCTTGCTTTTGCAAGATCATCATCAGACCCTGCAAGCGCTCGTTCACGTCACCCTGGCCCAGGCCAATGTTGATAGACACGTCCATGGAGTTGTCCCAAGCGCGGGGGTCGATCTGCACCCACTCATTGCGCAGGCGCACCATGCGGGGCTTGTCCTGGTGGGTGGTGATCAAGAACAAGATGCCCTTAAAGAGCTTTTTCATGCCCTCGGCCAAGATCCGCGAGGTCAGCTCAATGCGACCCTGGCTTGCGCTGATGGTGGCGGCCACTGCCGCCTTGGTGCTTGACTGCAAGGCGTCAGCATTCAAACCCATGGCGGCCTTGCTCATGCCGGTGCGGTCTTCCTTGATCTGGTCCACATAGTCCAGCATGGGGAATGCGGCCTGGCCCACAAAGGGGGTGTTGAATGGTTGCACCATGCCAGGGGCACGCATCCTGATCACGGCACCCGTCTCATTGTTGAGCACGTCATCGATGTTGACCTGGCCCTCAACAATCGCGGTTCTGGGATGGATCGACTGGGCCAAAGAGTCCAGCGTGTTGCGCAAGATCTCAGACTTGATCTCCTGCAAATCATGCGTGATGTCGAAAATCGACATGGACTCCAGGGGTGAGGTGTGGGGTTCTGGGTCACAGGGAAAGTCCACAAAGGGGATATAGCTGGCAGGCAGGTTGCGCACAATGTTGTAGCCAGAACCCATGCAGCAGATCTTGCGCAGCTCGGGGATACCGTCCCCGTCATAGTCCACCCGAGAGTACGCCTCAACGTACAAAACGCGCTGCATCATGGGGTTGGTCGTGTTGTTGTTGCCCGTGATGTTGTTCAAAGGCTGGCGCGCCAAAAATTCCTCGTTGGAGTCCAGGTCGTTGGAGGTCAGGTTGTCGCGCACCTCGTCTTCGTCATAGCCCATGGCGATCAGATCGGCCACGGTCAGCATCTGGCGGTGCGCAATGATGGCAGCATCCTCAAAAGACCGTGCCCGGCGATCAATCACCAGCTCCTCTGGCGGCACGGCCATGATCCGCACGCGCCCATCTTTGATCACGCGCTTGATCTGCACGTCATGGATCATGGGCACGGGCGGCGCTGGCTGGCCTGCTGCCATTGCCTGCGCGTTGACCTGGTCGATCATTTCCTGGGAGATGGCCGGGTCAGGGTAAGACACAACGATCTTGACCTCGGCATTTTCCTGGGACAAGATTTGCAGGGTCTGGTCATCCAGACCCGAATACTCTTCAATGCGGACCTTCTCTTCCTCTTCCCACCAGTATTTGGCGATGCCGCATTTGCGCACCAATGCGTCTTTGAACAAGGCATAGGTGGTCATAAACCCGTTGTTGTCAGACGTGAAGATCAGGTTGGCATAGTCAGTTGCCTGCTGCGCACCCTTCACATCCTCTGGTCCACGGGGAATGTACTCAACAACATTCTCGGTGCTGAAAAACACGCGCATGAGGCTGGGCATCATGGCGCTCACCGTGTCGCGCACCTCCATGGCCACAACCTTGGAGCGTCCCTCTTCTTCGTTGCCAAAGGGGTCGCCACGGTAGTACTCGGTGCCCTTGGCGCGAATGGGACTCAGGTCGGAATCGATGTAGCTGATTGCGTCCTCAAGGTCAGACGTGATGATGCCTTGCAGCTCGCTGTCATCCATCTGCTCGGTGGACGCAATATCGGTGCTAATTTCCAGATCGTTGATCATATTTTGACTTTCTTCAAAACCACATACATGGACTCAACCGCCCTGGGCGTGCGCAGCAATTGATCTTGCGGCAATTCTAAGTCTGTGCCTGGGCTAAATCTAAACTCCAGGTGCTCCATGTTGAACCTTGAACCCGTCCAACCCAAGTACCAAGCCCAGGCACAGTAATAAACCCATGAGTTCTCATTGAATGCACGCACATGGGTGGGGTCTTGCCAGGCACCCAGACTCAGGTCATAGGGTACTGATATGTGCATCTCGCCACCCATCTCCAGCAAATCCCGGCAATTGGTCATGGCCGCGACCAGGTCAGGAATGTGCTCAAGCACGTCAATCGCAATGATCTTTGAAAACATTCCTGGCCGAATAGTCACCAAATCAATTGGCGACTGAATCACCTCACCATATGACAATTTGGAAATGTCAACGATCCAGTCTGCTCCAACGTCAGCGCGAATATCAGCGTTCACGCACTCAGTGCGCCGGTCCCGGCCACTACCCAGGTTAAGTGTCAAACCATTGCTTGGCATATTCGGGTCGGTTCTTTCTCAGCCACGGTGTTGCCTGCTGAATCAATTTGGCACCATCAAGGCCAATTGTCTGACTGCCAACGTGGTGGACATATGACCGGGACAGGTAGTGCTGAAACCCGGCGGCCAGCAAATCGGTGCAATGCACGTCATCAGAATACCAATTCAGCGGTGGATACTTGGCCACTTCCCAGGCCTCACGCGAGATCCAGGCAAAGATCGGGGAGGGGCACTCCATGGGCATAATGTGATCTTCCCAGGGGTGCTTGAAGTAGTACAGATCCTCACCAAACGGGTTGGACCTGATGTTCTGCGTGGCCCTGGACGCATCACACCTGGCAGCCACCCAGCCCAGCTTTGGCACTTCTTTCTTGAGCAGCGCCACGTCATCCATCAGAACCTGGTAGCTTGTTGGGGTCAGGACAATGTCATCATTGGCCACAACGACAGAGTCAAACCCATCAGCAAAGACGGCATCAATCACCTCGTTGTAGCACTCGCCAAACGTAGATGGTTGGCCGTGGATCTGGTGATCGGCATCATGGGGGCCAATGACTGACTCAGGGCCGCGCAAATAGATGGGCACTTCGCTGGCGTACTCGCGCACGCTCATCATCATCATGCGCAAGCACTTGCCCTTGACGGTGGCAACAGCGATGGGTGCGATCAATCCTTACCCTCAACATTGATCGTGATCAGCGAACCCATGCCGGCAGAACCCATGTCGTTGCCGCCGTACTCGCCCATGTCTTCGCCCTCGCCCTCTTCCTCATCTTCGTCCTCTTCGCTGCCAGCAACCCAGGCATCACAAGTACGACTCGATGCGCACTTGAAGTCAAAGATCTCGCAGTAACCCAAATCCCCAGCCTCAATCATGGCCCAGGGGTCACCCTCGTCACCAATACCCTTGGCGATGCA
>JACCDP010468364.1_pt1 | contig 23835 bp, 19 predicted proteins | sample 7445841 | NCBI WGS metagenome assembly JACCDP01 (sample SAMN15323441, study PRJNA562643) | freshwater metagenome | isolation source: river surface water | place: USA:Blue River Watershed | collected 2017-08-17
AGCCGCGTGGCAGCTTGTTCCCGCGACGGCCCCGCTCGCCCCGGTAATGCTCCAGGTCGGCGGGCTTCATGCTCAGGTGGCGCCGACCGGCGTGCACCACCAGGGTGTCGCGCGGGCCGAGCACGCACAGGGCCACGACGTATTCCTGCCGCTCGCTGGCGCGGGCCGACGGAATGCTGAGGATCTTGTTGCCCTTGCCGCGCGGCAGCTCCGGCAGCTCGGCCATGGCAAACATGAGCATGCGGCCCTCGTTGCTGATGGCCACGACCAGATCCTGGGTGTAATCCCCCACCAGCAGCGGCGGCAGCACCCGGGCACCGGACGGCAGCTTGAGCACGCTCTTGCCCGACTTGTTCTTGCTCTGCAGGTCTTCCACCTTCGCCACGAAACCGTAGCCGGCATCACTGGCCAGCAACACACGCTGGGCATCTTCCGCCATCAGCACGCCTTCGAAAGTGGCACCGGATTCCGGCGTGAGCCGCCCGGTCAGCGGTTCGCCCTGACCGCGAGCGGAGGGCAGCGTGTGCGAGGGCAGCGAATAGGTGCGCCCGGTGGAGTCGATGAAGATCGCATTCTGATTGCTGCGCCCCTTGGCGGCAAACTTGAATTCGTCGCCGGCCTTGTACTGCAGGCTGGCGGGATCGAGGTCGTGGCCCTTGGCCGCACGCGCCCAGCCCCGCGCCGAGAGCACCACGGTGACGGGCTCGGTGGACATCAGTTCCGTCTCGCTGAAGGCACTGGCCTCCGGCCGCGCGACGATGGGCGAACAGCGTGCGTCACCGAAGTCCTCGGCGTCCTGGGCAATCTCCTTGCGGATCAGTGTCTTCAAGCGCGCGGCGGAACCGAGGGTCTGCTCCAGGCGCTCGCGCTCGGCATCCAGCTCCTGCTGCTCGGCGCGGATCTTCACTTCCTCGAGCTTCGCCAGATGGCGCAGCTTGAGTTCCAGAATGGCTTCGGCCTGCACTTCGGACAGCCCGAAGCGCGCCATCAGCACGGGGCGCGGCTTGTCCTCGGTGCGGATGATGTGGATGACCTCGTCGATGTTGAGGAAGGCCGTGAGCAGGCCTTCCAGGATGTGCAGGCGCTGCAGGATGCGATCGAGCCGGTTCTGCAGACGACGGCGCACCGTCTGGGTGCGGAACTCCAGCCATTCGGCGAGCAGGCTGCGCAGGTCCTTCACCTGGGGACGTCCGTTGCTGCCGATCATGTTGAAGTTGACGCGGTAGGTGCGTTCCAGATCGGTGGTGGCGAACAGATGCAGCATCAACGCGTCGGCATCGATGCGGTTGGAGCGCGGCACGATGACGATGCGGGTGGGGTTCTCGTGATCGGATTCGTCGCGCAGGTCCACCACCATGGGCAGTTTCTTCTTCTGCATCTGCGCGGCGATCTGCTCCAGCACCTTGGCCCCGGAGACCTGCCAGGGCAGCGCGGTGATGACGATGTCGCCGCTTTCCAGGTGATACACCGCGCGCGCCTTGATGGAGCCGCGACCGGTGTCGTACAGGGCCTGGATCTCGGCCGCGGGGCTGATGATCTCCGCCGCCGTGGGGAAGTCCGGCCCCTTGATGTGAGTCAGCAGGTCGGCCACGCTGGCGGAGGGCGCTTCCAGCAGGTGAATGCAGGCCGCCGCTACTTCGCGCAGATTGTGCGGCGGAATGTCGGTGGCCATGCCCACGGCGATGCCACTGCCACCGTTGAGCAGCACATTGGGCAGGCGTGCCGGCAGGATCTGCGGCTCTTCCAGCGTGCCGTCGAAATTCAGTTTCCAGTCCACCGTGCCCTGTTCCAGTTCGGACAGCAGCAGATCGGCGTACTTGCGCAGGCGCGACTCGGTGTAACGCATGGCGGCGAAGGACTTGGGATCGTCCGGCGAGCCCCAGTTGCCCTGCCCGTCCACCAGCGGATACCGGTAGCTGAAGGGCTGTGCCATCAGCACCATGGCTTCGTAGCAGGCCGAATCGCCGTGCGGGTGGAACTTGCCGATCACGTCGCCGATGGTGCGCGCGGACTTCTTGAACTTGGCGGTGGAGCGCAGACCCAGTTCGGACATGGCGTAGACGATGCGCCGCTGCACCGGCTTGAGACCATCGCCGATATGCGGCAAGGCGCGGTCGTTGATGACATACATCGAATAATTCAGATAGGCCTGCTGGGTGTAGCTGGCCAGGGGAATCTGTTCGACGCCGTCTTCGTTCACTGTGATGTTCTGAGTCATGGGGCTCGATCTTTCCAGTCAATGTGTCGTGGGCTTGCTACTCGGCGATGTCCGCCAGATTGCCGCTCTGCTCCAGCCATTCCTTGCGGTCGGGTGCACGCTTCTTCGCCAGCAGCATGTCGAGCATCTCGTCGGCATTGTGCTGCGGCTGCGCATCATCGAGCGTGAGCTGCACGAGGCGCCGGGTGTCACGGTTCATCGTGGTCTCGCGCAGCTGCAGCGGGTTCATCTCGCCGAGCCCCTTGAAGCGCTGCACATTCGGCTTGCCGGATTTCTTCTCGGCAACCAGGCGATCCAGAATGCCGTTCTTCTCTTGCTCGTCCAGTGCGTAGTAGACCTCCTTGCCGATGTCGATGCGATACAGCGGCGGCATGGCCACGTAGACATGACCGGCGCGCACCACGGCACGGAAGTGCTTCACGAACAGCGCGCACAGCAGCGTGGCGATGTGCAGGCCGTCGGAGTCGGCGTCGGCGAGGATGCAGATCTTGCCGTAGCGCAGCCCCTCGAGATTTTCCGAGCCCGGGTCAACGCCCAGGGCCACGGCGATGTCGTGCACTTCCTGCGAGGCGAGGATCTCGCTGGAGTCCACCTCCCAGGTGTTCAGGATCTTGCCGCGCAGGGGCATGATCGCCTGGGTCTCGCGGTCGCGCGCCTGTTTCGCGGAGCCACCGGCCGAGTCGCCCTCCACCAGGAACAGCTCGCCCGCCATGACATCCTGCGTGGAACAGTCGGCCAGCTTGCCCGGCAGCGCGGGTCCGGTGGTCACCTTCTTGCGCTCGACCTTCTTGCTGGCCTTCAGGCGACTCTGGGCATTGCCGATGCAGAAGGCCGCCAGCTGCTCGGCCTCGGCCGTGTGCTGGTTGAGCCACAGACTGAAGGAATCCTTCACCACGCCGGCGATGAACACGGCGCTCTGGCGCGAGGACAGACGCTCCTTGGTCTGGCCGGAGAACTGCGGTTCCTGCATCTTGGCCGAGAGCACGTGGGCGCAGCGATCCCACACGTCCTCGGGCGCCAGCTTGATGCCGCGCGGCAGCAGATTGCGGAATTCGCAGAACTCGCGCAGCGCATCCAGCAGGCCGGTGCGCAGGCCGTTCACATGGGTGCCGCCCTGGGCGGTGGGAATCAGGTTCACATAGCTTTCCGCGGTGACTTCGCCGCCCTCGGGCAGCCACTGCACGGCCCAGTCCACGGCTTCGTCATTGCCCTGCATGGAGCCGGTGAAGGGCTGCTCGGGCAGCACGGGCCAGCCCTGAGTGGACTGAGTCAGATAATCGGTGAGGCCGTCCTCGAAATACCACTCCTCGCTCTGGCTCTTGTCGCCCTCGGCGGTGTTGTCGACGAAACTCACGCGCAGGCCGGAGCACAGCACCGCCTTGGCGCGCAACACGTGCTTGAGGCGGGCGATGTTGACCTTCGGGGTGTCGAAATATTTCTCGTCGGGAATGAAGCGCACGGTGGTGCCCGTCATGCGCTTGGGTGCCGTGCCGATCGGCGTGAGCTCCGAGGCTTTCTCGCCGTCACGAAAGCGCATCTGGTAGAGCGTGCCATCGCGGCGCACGAGCACCTCGAGATGACGCGACAAGGCGTTCACCACGGACACACCGACGCCGTGCAGGCCCCCGGAGTATTTGTAATTCTTGTTCGAGAATTTGCCGCCCGCGTGCAGGCGCGTCAGGATCAGTTCCACGCCGCTGACTTTCTCTTCCGGATGCGTGTCCACCGGCATGCCGCGGCCATCGTCGGTCACCTCGATGTAACCGTCGCGCTGCATGACCACCGTGATGTGCTTCGCGTGTCCTGCCAGCGCCTCGTCGACGCTGTTGTCGATGACTTCCTGCACGAGATGGTTGGGACGGCTGGTGTCGGTGTACATGCCCGGTCGCCTGCGGACCGGGTCGAGTCCGGTCAGGACCTCGATGGCATCGGCATTGTAACTAGTGCTCATTGCGTGTGGACTCTGGGTAATTCGCTCGAAGCGGTGACAGCGGTTCGCCTGCAGGCGTCAGCGTTGGGACAGGAACCGGATGATGTCGGGCAGCATGGCGTCGTAATTCACGAAACCGTGGTTGCCGCCGGTCTGGATTATACTCACTGCGGACTTGTACTTGTCTACCGCGTGCCGGTAATCCAGGGTCTCGTCGCCGGTCTGCACCAGCAGCAGCAGATTCTCGGGCCGCGTCAGCGTCGGCACCTCGAGCGCACGCAACTGGTCCACGTGTTCCTGCGTGATGGCATAGCGCCGGCCCGAATAGAAATTGTGATTGAGTCCGAGATGGGACTGCCACAGTTCTGCCGGGCGCACGGCGGGATTGATCAGGGCGGCACGCAGGCCGAAACGCTCGGCAAGCCAGGTGGCGTAGTAACCGCCCAGCGAACTGCCGATGAGCGCCACGGGCAGCGGGCGATCGGCGATGATGTCGCACAAGTCTGCCATGGCGCGCGCCGGCTCGTGGGAAAGCTCCGGCACCGCAATGGCATCGCCGCGCCCCTGCTGCACAAACCAGTCGACGGTCTGCCGGGCCTTGAGCGAAAGCGGAGAGCTGTTGAAACCGTGAATGTAGACCAGGTAGATGCCGTCGCCCTGCATCAGTACCCCGTGGAAGTGTGATCCACTTCGAAGGCATGGCCTGTCACGCGAACAACCTGCGTGTCGATGCGGCCATCAGGTTGCAACAGCAGCGTGCGGTAGGCCGGGTTGACATCGTCGAGCGTGAAATCCTGCACTTGCGGCTTGAACTGGATGCAGGTGGAGGGCGTGCACAGATAGCGCACGCCCTGGCGCTCGAAGTCGAGTTCCTGATGGATATGGCCATAGAGCACGGCGCGCACGCAGGCATGACGCTCGATGATGGCGAGAAATTCTTCCTGATTGTGCAGCCCGATGCCGGACATCCAGCCCGCGCTGCCATCGACGGGATTGTGGTGCAGGCACACCAGCACATGCTCGACCTCGGGATGCCGGGGCACGGCGCGCAGCGTGCGCTCGAGATGCTGCAGTTCGCGTTCATGCAGGCGGCCGTGCACTTCTCCCGCCACGCTCGAGTCGAGCAGCACGATCTGCCATTTGCCGAAGGTGACGAGATTGCTGAAGGCGTGCTCGAAGGGCGTCAGCGTTTCCATGACCTGACGACGGTCATGATTGCCGGGAATCCAGTAGAAGGGGGCGTTGAGTGGCTGCATGGCCTGCGCGAATCGCAGATAGGCTTCACGCGAGGCGTCCTGGGCGATGTCGCCGGTGCCGAGCACGACATCGATGCCGGACTCATTCTGGATCACCAGTTCCATCACCTTCTCGAAGCTGTCCTGGGTGTTCAGCTTCAGCAGCGCGGCACGCGGATCACGAAACAGATGCGTGTCCGTGATCTGCACCACTCTCACTGGAAGTTCCATCTCTCTTTCGACCATAAGTCACGCAGCACAGAAGCATTCAGGTGTTGTCAGACTGCGGCCGGCCTGCAGACACAGGCGCAGCCATTCGCCGAGAAATTCGTTGATCTGTCGCTTTTCATCCTGGTGATACATCGCAGGGTTCGGCAAGGCATAGCGGGCAAGAAAGGCCCGGTGTCCCTGATAGGCCACAGCCTCGGCCGTGGCGGCATCGTGGTACATGCGCACGAGGATGGACGGCGGCTCAACCCACTCGCTGACCCGATTCACCTGCGTGACGGACAGCGTGCTGGTGTAGGCAAACACCTCCAGGACACTGATGCGCACCCGCGCTTCACTCTGCGGTTCGCACGGTGAGCTGATGACAAACTCTCGTTCGCAGTGCTCCGGCAGAGTGCCCATGCCCCAGGAGGCTGGCACGGCGTCTTCGCCTCGACTCGCACAGACACCGCGAGAACTCTGCAAATACTTGATGCGAAAGGACTCTAGTGCAGGCATCAGTTTTAGTAAACGAATAAAGTTGGCGTCACAATCGGCCATCTGCCTGCTCAGATCGATGCGATAAGGCCTGTGTTTCATGGGGTTTCTGCACCGGATTGCATTGCCGCAGCACGCAGCGTTTCACGATTCATCTGCAGCCACTGCAGCGCGATGATGACCATGGCATTGTTCATGCGCCCTTCCTGCAGGGCCTGCCATGCCTGTGCCGAAGATAGCACACGCACGCAGATGTCTTCATTTTCCTCGGGCACCCCATGGATGCCGCCGGCGTCAGTGGCATCGACGATGCCGCAGAACAGACTGATGTACTCGTTGCTGCCGCCGGGACTGTTGTAGTAGTCAACAATGTGAACCAGTTCACGAATCGGACAGCCTGCTTCCTCGATGGCCTCGCGCACCACGAGTTCTTCGGCCGTCTCGCCCGGGCCGATGATGCCAGCCACGGTCTCCAGCAGCCAGGGACTGCTGCCGCGTGTCTGGGCGTCCACCATGGCACCAATCCGGAATTGTTCTACCAGAACCACTTCATCACGCAGGGGGTCGTAGAGCAGCACACCCGCTGCCGCATCGCGCAGGAACAGTTCGCGCGTGAAGGCACCACTCCAGCCACCGGCATAGAGCCGATGGCGGATCTGCCAGGTATCCAGCGCGAAGAAGCCGCGATAGCCCGGTGTGCGCTGCAGCACCTGGACATCGGTCGCGCCGAAGGGGGTGTGCTCGTCACTCATGCGGTGCGGCTGGTGACTTCCACCAGGTGATAGCCGAACTGTGTGCGCACGGGGCCCTGCACGGTGTTGGGTTCGGCGCTGAAGACCACGCGATCGAATTCGCGGACCATCTGGCCCGGGCCGAAGCGACCGAGGTCGCCACCCTGGTTGCGGGAAGGACAGCTGGAGTATTGACGCGCGATGACGGCGAAGTCTTCGCCGGCCTCTATGCGAGCCTTGAGTTCAAGACACTGGGCTTCGGTGTCGACGAGGATGTGACGGGCGGTGGCTGAGGCCATGAGCGGACTCCTGGAAAAAAAGAACCCGCATTATGCCCGAGCCCCCTCCTGATTTCGAAGGGGGATTTCAGGCCACGGAGCGGTTCAACCGCTGCAGCCGGTAGTTCACCAGGGGCTCCAGCAGCCGGTAGAGCAGGCCGCGCGGACGCACCGGGCGCTCCAGACAGACCAGGCAGATGCAGTCCTTGTCCATGGTGGCCGTGGGCTGGTGGGACTCCCCGGCATGGCGCACCACGAAGTCACCGCGGCTGTAGCTGCCATCGGCGTCGGAGAAGCTGCCCTGCAGCAGCACCGTGATCTCTTCCCCGCGGTGCTCGTGCTCGGGCATGCGTCCGCCGGCGCGGATGTCGTAGATGGCGGTGTCGCGGGATTCGTCACTGACCTGCAGTGGCGCGACGCGCAGCGCCTTGCCCAGCTGCACCCAGCGCAGCTTGTCGAGGCTGCCACTGACCAGACGACGTACGGCGCGCGGCAGGAAGACATGGCTCTGGGTCGTTTCGTCGAGCTCCTCACGCGGGGTCTGGACGGTCACGACAGGGGCCTGCTCCTGCGCACCGGCACTGACACGGGCCATGAGGGCGGCGAAACTGTCCTCGCTGACGGCTTCAGGCTGCAGGCGCGCGAACATGTGGCCGCCCACATCCGTGAGCTGCTGCACATGGGCTCGGCACTTGCCACAGAACTCCAGGTGGGCGGAGACGCAGACTGCCTCGGCCAGCGGCAGGTTGGCCGTGGCGAAGTCAGTCAGATAACGCGAGTCGGGGTGATAGGAAATCATGTCTGTTCGGTGCCTCTACCTGTCGATCAGTATCTGAAGCTTGCTCAATGCCAGGCGTATGCGGGACTTGACGGTCCCCAGCGGCAGAGCCAGTTCTTCGGCGATTTCGTTGTGGGATTTGCTTTCCATGAAGGCCTTTTCCAGCACCAGCGCCTGCTCTTCCGGCAGCGTGGCCATGGCATTGCGGATCATGGTCTCGACGCGGCGCTGCTGCAGCTCCACGACGGGCTCTGGGGAATCGGCCTCATGCCAGATGTCCTCGATGTCGATGGTGCGGTCCGCCCGTCCGTTGCGGCGGATGAAGTCGATGCGCGTGTTGCGCGCGATCGTGAAGATCCAGGTGTTCACGCTGGCCTTGGCCGGATTGAAGGAATCCGCCTTGTTCCAGACCTTGAGCATGACTTCCTGCGTCATTTCCTCGGCCAGTGACCGATCGGCGTAGGAGGAAATTCCCTTGGACAGGAAAGCCTTGATCATGGGCGCGTAGTGATCGAAGAGCTTCTTGAACTCGGCGCGGTCCTGGTGCTGGGCTACCTTGCGAATGGCGGCTTCCCATGGATCAGGGGCCCCCAGCGGGCCTGCCCCGGCGAGGGCCTTGCGCAGGCTGCCTGCAGTGCTGTCGTCGCTGCTTGTCACGATTTTTCCCTTGGGCGCCAGGCGCCGGCTGGTCTTGTTTGTGAGTGATCTACGGCCCAGCCTGCCTCGCGGATCACGCCAGTGCAAACTCTTTTTTCATCGTTTGCTCTCGATCTGATCTGAACGGGAGATCGCCGCGTAGACTCTGGCACTTCTGGAGAGCACGCCCGTGAACGAAATGATTCCACTGTCTGACCCGCATCGCAAAAGTCTGTTGCAGGACTTCAAGGCCTTCTATCTAAAGCCCGATGCCGCGAGCCTGGAAAGGGCTGACAGACTGTATACGCAGGACATCGAGTTCCGGGATCCCCTGCACACGATTCACGGCATCCTGGCCTTCAAGAGTTACCTGAAGAGCGTCTACACCGGCCCCACCGACATCCGCTTCGAATACCTGGACGAACAATGCGGCGATCACTGGGCCTGCATCACCTGGGTGGCCACTTACCGGCATGGCGCCCTGGGCGGCGGGCGGACGCTGGAGCTGCGCGGCACCACGCAGATCCGCTTCACCGATCGCATCTATTACCAGGAAGACTTCTTCGATGTCGGCGCCATGGTCTATCAGCACCTGCCCGTGCTCGGGCCCATCGTGCGTTACATCAACCGACGCATCAGTCGTTGAGGAGTGGCAACATGTCGCAGACTTGCAAGTGCATACCCCGTTTCCTGCCCCTGTTCGCATTGACCCTGACCCTCGCCGGCACCTCGGCGGCCCAGGCTTCCACGCCCTGGACGGTGGGGACGGCCTTCAAGGTGGAAGACGGCTCCGTCGCCTACCGCGAACTGCACTACCCGGCTCCTGGCCTGCCTGGATTGTCGAGCCGAGTGGAGTACCAGGATGCCAGCGGCCGCACCATCGTGAGCAAGTCGCTGGATTTCTCCCGCTCAGTGACCGCCCCGGCCATCGACCAGCTGGACCAGCGTACCGGCACCCGCGTGTTCACGCGCCACGCGGACGGCAGCCTCGAAGCGGGCTACCAGCGCGATGCCGAGGCGCAGCTGCGCACCGACAGCGTGCGCCTGACACCCGACCTGATCGTCGATGCGGGCTTCGACCCCTTCGTGCGGAGTCAGTGGCAGCGGCTGACCGCCGGCGAAAGCGTGAAGGCCTCGTTCTTCCTGCCTGCGCGCATGGACACCATCACCGTGAGCATCGCGCACGTGCCGCGTGAGGAATGTGAACAGGCCCCCGGCGAGGTGCTGTGCCTGGTAGTCAAGCCGGCGGGCATGCTTCGCGTGGTGGGCTGGTTCGTCGAACCGCTGCGCCTGGCCTATGACATCGAGCAGCAGCGCCTGCAGATGTTCCGCGGCGTGAGCAATCTGCTGGACGACGAAGGCAGGCCGCAGGACGTGGTGGTGCTGTTCGAGTACGACGTGGCGCCTGCTGCGGCCGCCCTCTCGCTCACTCTTCCAGCAACGGGATCGTGAGGATGATGGAGACGCCCTCGGCGTCGCGCAGGTTCTCGGCGCGGATCTGGCCAAGGTGGAATTCGGTGACCAGGCGGGCGATGTGCAGCCCGATGCCCAGATGGGGCTCACGCTGTTTCTCCTGGGGCCGCACCGAGATCATGGAATCGAACAGCCGGCCCTTCATTTCCTCGGGCAGATAGGGTCCGAAGTTCGACACCTTGACCACGGCCTGATCCTTCACCGCATGGCAGTAGATCGTGATCGGGCGCCCGGGGTAGGTGAACTCCACGGCGTTGGCAATCAATTTGTCCATCAGCTGGGCGATGTACTCAGGCACCCCCATGATCCTGACCGAGCCTTCAATATCCGATACCAGCTTGAAGTCGGGATAGGCCAGTCGATACCCCTCCACACAGCCGTTGATCACCCGCGCCAGGTCGATGCGCTCCTTCTCCGAGGTCTGCAGCATCTGCTCCAGACGCGTGGCCTCGCTCATGTTGGTCAGGATCAGGTTCAGCCGGCTGATGCCTTCCTCGGCACGCTGGATGTAGACCGCGGATTCGCGATCCTGCGCCACCATGCCCAGGTTCTCCAGCGAGGAGCGCACCACGGTCACCGGCGTGCGCAGCTCGTGCGACAGCCTGGCGGACATGTTCTCCAGATAGCTCGTGTATTGCGTCAGCCGTTCCACAATGCTGGAAAAGCTGCGCGACAGGTCCCCGATCTCGTCGGAGCTGCGGCTCGCGACGATGCTTTTGCGCAGCCGCCCGCTCTCGTCGATGATGCTCTCCGCCTGATTGCGCAGATCGCGGATGCGACTGCTGATGCGCGAGGCAAAGGCGAAGAGGCCGAAGGAGATCACCAGCATCACGCCGAGAATGGTGTTGAACAGCGTCTCCAGCGCCTGATTGCGGAAGGTGCGGATGCCGTTCATGTTCTGGTCGACGATCACCGCGCCCATCACCGCCCCGTCGGCAACGATGGGGTGCGCCGCTTCCAGAATGCGCGTCTGCGTGTCGGGCAGTGTGCGGAACTGCGTGGTGGGCGTGCCCTGCAGCGCCGTGTCGATGTGCTGACCTTCCACGGTGCCGCCGGCATAGAGTTCATCGATGAAGTCATTCGATGGCATGGTGAGCACGCGGTAGTACAGCGGCTGCAGCAGACGATCCTCGATGAAAGCCCAGTACTTGTTGGTCGTGCCTTCGTCCGGTTCCAGATCCAGCAGCAGGCCGGTGGCCGTCTGGATATCGCCCACGCTCAGCAGGATGCGGCCGCCCCGGTCGATCACCTGGATGCGGGAATTGGTGTGGCCCATGCCTTCCACGATGCGGTCGATCTCGGGCGTCGGGCGCCGCAGCGAACCCAGCAACTGCGGATCATTCACGGGCGAGGTGGCGACGACGCCGGTCACCGTGCGCTCCTGCGCGTCGTCCACGTCGTAGATCGCGAAACCGATCTGATCGCCCAGCATGGTCAAGGGCAGACGCAGTTCGATCTCGTAGCCGCCGGGCACTTCATACCACTGCCCGGCGATGCGCTCCTCGTGCAGCAGCGCAGTGACATCGAGCATGTCCTGCCCGATCTCGTAGGCATAGATGAACTCGGGGCCCCGGGGCGCCACCACATAGCGCTTGAACTCGCCTTCGCGGGTCACCAGCGAGATCTGCATGAAATCGGCGCGGTGGATGCTCAGGCTGTCGGGGCTGCGATAGACCACGTTGTCGTCCTGCACCTTCAGGTAGGCGTACAGGAAGCGGTTGAATTCGCCCGCGAGCAGCTTGAAGTTGAGCGAGCTGTCGTAGTGGTAATAGCGCGCGTAGGGACTCCAGGGATTGAGCTCGGTGCCGATGGCGTCGTCCTTGCCATAGGACAGCTCGTAGCGCTGATAGTCCTGCCAGTCCACCAGCGTGCTGTCATCGAGACTCAGCGGGTAGAACACCGGGTAGACATAGAGGTCGTTGCTCTCGCGTGCCACGCTGTAGCTGCCCTCGTCGAACAACTCGGGCCGCTCGTTGAGGGCGGTGGCCAGGGCGCGGGCGGTGCCGAGCACGGTCTGTTCCTGCCCGCGGCGCAGGTAGTCTTCCATCTCCAGGATGTACTGATAGCCCAGCCAGGGAATCACGAGCAGAAAGCTCGACAGGAACACCAGCTTGAAGCGGATGCCGAACGGATTCTTAAGGTAGCGGGCCATGGCTCAGTCGACGTTGCCGGAGGTGTTCTGCGGGTTCCAGCGATATCCCATGCCGTAGACCGTTTCGATGCAGTCGAAGCTTTCATCCACCAGCATGAACTTCTTGCGGATGCGCTTGACGTGGGAGGTGATGGTGCTGCCGTCCACGAAGATCTTGGACTCCTGCATCAGGATCTGCCGACTCTTCACGTGGCCGGGAAATTTCACCAGCGCGTGCACCATCCAGAACTCGGTGACCGTCAGCGGCACCGGATGCCCGTCCCACTGGATGGTCAGCCGGCCGACGTCGAGCGTGAGCTTGTCGCGCTGCAGCAGGTTCTCGGGCGAGGGCGGCTGGTCCAGCACATCGAGGCGGCGGAACAGCGCGGCGATGCGCGCCGACAGATGCGGCAGGCTGATGTCCTTGGTGAGGTAGTCGTCGGCCCCCATGCGCAAGCCGCTGACCGTGTCGAAGTCGTTGTCCCGCGCGGTGAGGAAGATGATGGGCAGCGTCTCGGACATGGAGCGCAGCGACTGGCACAGCGTGAAGCCGCCGTCGTACTCGTTCTCCAGACCGATGTCGATGATGGCCAGATTGGGCAGCCGGATGTCGAAGGAGCGCATGGCGTCGCGACGGTTGGCGTACGTCTGCACGTCATAGCCCTGCTTGCGCAGGACGTCAGCGTAGTTCTCCCGGATGGCGGCTTCGTCTTCCACGATGGCAATGCGTCTGGCCATGAACACTCCTGCATCGGTTGCTGCGGTGCGATTGGCGGCGACTATACCGCAAATCCCGAATCAATGGGGAACCGCGCAGCGCCTGCCTTTGCGGCCGGCGCGGCACGCCTTTTTTCTGCCACATTGAATCAGCAGATCGCCCAGTTCGCCCTGGAACTTTCGCCACGGCGGACTTACTAAATCAGGGTTGGCGCAGAAAACCGCGTCAAGCTTTCAGCGACTGGCAGTGTTCACCAAGGAGCGTTTCGGATGAGTCAGATCAAACTGGTTATCGGCAACAAGAACTACTCCTCCTGGTCCATGCGGCCCTGGCTGCTGCTCAAGGCCTTCGGCATCCCCTTCGAAGAGATCAACATCGCCTTGTATCGCGGCGACACCGCCGAGAAGCTCGGCCCCTATTCCCCGTCCCTGAAGGTGCCCGCCCTGCTGCACAACGAGACGACGGTGTGGGAATCCCTGGCCATCTGCGAATACATTTCGGAACAGCTGCTGGAGGGGCGCGGCTGGCCGGCCAATCCGAAGAAGCGCGCCAGCGCCCGCTCGGTGGCGGCGGAAGTCCATGCGGAATTCCCGCATCTGCGCAAGGACTGGCCGATGAACTGCAAGGCCTCAGTGCCCATGCATGTCGCGGGAGGACTGGCCGACGAGATCGCACGCATCGATGGCATCTGGAGCTGCTGCCGCCGCAAGCATGGCACGGGGGGCGATTACCTGTTCGGGAAATTCTCGATTGCCGACTGCATGATGGCGCCCATCGCCATCTGTTTCCGCGCCTACGGGGCGAAGCTGAGTCTGGAGGCCCAGCGTTACTGCAACACCTTGCTCGCCAATCCGCACGTGATGGACTGGGTCGAACAGGGCCGCGCCGAGAAGGACCCCACCAGCATGGCGGTGGTCAGCGGCATGGCGGGGTGAGGTATTGCAAGCGAAGAATCTCTGAAGGTTTCGATCCGGCCCCGCGTCGCCGTCAGCGCCTTCTGCGGCTGACCCGCACCCCTCCCGGGTGCCCTCGCATCGCCGGGAGCCGCGGTCTCCCGGCTCACTCGGTGCGGGTCTCTTATGCCGCTGAAGGCGCTGACGGCGCCACGGGGCCTCGTTCAGTGCCAGCGAAGAATCGCTTGCAACTGCAATGGGTCAGAAGGCCTGCGCCGGCAACCACCTATTGAGCTCGAGAGAGCCCAAGATGCCGACGAACAGTTGAATTGAGGTCCCACGCCGGGTAGCGGCCGGGCAGGACCGTGAGCCGCCTGGCCGGAAAATGCTCCTGCATTTCCGGCACTCCCGCCATCCATGGCGGTTGGACGGCGGCGAGTCGAGCCCCCAGGGATGGGTTCACGGCGTGTCCTGACCGGCCGCTACCCGGCGTGGGACCGGATTCGGCAGCTCTCAACTGGAAGCTTGTCTGCCCGGCAGCACATCCTTGAGCTTGGCCGCCATCTCGCGGATCGCGCGCTCCGATTCGTCCCAGGCGATGCAGGCGTCAGTGACGGACACCCCGTACTGCAGCGCCGAGAGATCCTTCGGAATGCTCTGGTTGCCGTGGTTCAGATTGCTTTCCACCATCACGCCGATGATCGACTGATTGCCTTCCAGAATCTGGTGCGTGATGTCCTTGAGCACCAGCGGCTGCACGGACGGGTCCTTGTTCGAGTTGGCATGGCTGCAGTCGATCATGATGTTGCTGCTCACACCGCCTTTCTTCAGCGCCGCCTCGCATTGCGCCACATGCACCGAATCATAGTTCGGGCCCGCGCTGCCGCCCCGCAGCACCACGTGTGCATAGGGATTGCCCTTGGTGGTGACCACGGACACCTGACCCTGGCTGTTGATGCCCAGGAAGCGGTGCGAGCTGCGCACGGACTGCATGGCATTGATGGCCACGGTCAGGCCACCGTCGGTGCCGTTCTTGAAGCCTACCGGTGAGGAAAGCCCGCTCGACATTTCGCGGTGGGTCTGCGATTCGGTGGTGCGAGCGCCGATGGCCGACCAGGCGATGATGTCCTGCAGGTATTGCGGGGAAATCGGATCGAGCGCCTCGGTGGAGGTGGGCAGGCCCATGGCCGCGATGTCCAGCAGCAGCTTGCGGCCGATGCGCAGCCCATCCTCGATCTTGAAGGTGTCATCCATGTACGGGTCGTTGATCAGCCCCTTCCAGCCCACGGAGGTACGCGGCTTCTCGAAGTAGACACGCATCACCAGGTAGAGCGTGTCCTTCACTTCGTCGGCCAGCGTCCGCAGACGGCGCGCGTACTCCAGCGCGGCATTGACGTCGTGGATCGAGCAGGGGCCGATCACCACGAACAGGCGCGGGTCCTTGCGATCCAGGATGTTGAAGATGGTCTGGCGTGCAGTGCTCACCGATTCCAGGGTGGCGCCTTCCAGCGGCAACTCCTTCTTCAGCTGCGCCGGAGTGATCAGGGTTTCAATCGACGCGATGTTCGTGTCGTCAGTGCGGTGGTTCGGCATGTCCTGGTGTCTCTTGAATGTGTTGGGGCCCCGCGGGGCGATTGTCTGGTTCTTGGGGGCGCTCAGGTTCGCTTGCACGCAAGCTCCTACAGTCTGCAAGCTCTCACAGCCGGCAGGCCGGCCTGCCACCGCAGGCGAGCCCGGTTTCAGACGCGTCGGTACAATTCGCGACCCGTCTGGTTGTAGGTGTCGGCCATTTCCTCCATGCCCGTCTGCAGCGCGGCATCCACGTTGTCCAGGGCCTTCTGGGCCGCGTAGTCGCGCACCTCCTGGCTGATCTTCATGGAGCAGAACTTCGGGCCGCACATGGAGCAGAAGTGCGCCACCTTGCCGGACTGCTTGGGCAGGGTCTCGTCGTGATAGCTGCGGGCCGTGTCCGGATCCAGCGCCAGGTTGAACTGATCTTCCCAGCGGAACTCGAAACGCGCCTTCGACAGCGCGTTGTCGCGCAGCTGCGCACCGGGATGCCCCTTGGCCAGATCGGCGGCGTGGGCGGCGATCTTGTAGGCGATCAGGCCCTGCTTGACGTCGTCCTTGTCCGGCAGACCGAGATGTTCCTTCGGCGTGACATAGCAGAGCATGGCGCAGCCATACCAGCCGATCATGGCCGCCCCGAGGCCGGAGGTGATGTGGTCGTAGCCCGGGGCGATGTCGGTGGTCAGGGGGCCAAGCGTGTAGAAAGGCGCCTCACCGCACACTTCCAGCTGACGCTCCATGTTTTCCTTGATCATGTGCATGGGCACGTGACCCGGGCCTTCGATCATGCACTGCACATCGTGCTTCCAGGCGATCTGCGTCAGCTCGCCCAGGGTTTCCAGTTCGCCAAACTGCGCGGCATCGTTGGCATCCGCCACGGAGCCCGGACGCAGGCCGTCGCCCAGCGAGAAGGACACGTCGTAGGCCTTCATGATCTCGCAGATTTCCTCGAAGTGGGTGTAGAGGAAATTCTCCTTGTGGTGCGCCAGGCACCATTTCGCCATGATCGAACCGCCGCGCGAGACGATGCCCGTGACACGCTTCGCCGTCAGCGGCACGTAGCGCAGCAGGACGCCCGCGTGAATGGTGAAATAATCCACGCCCTGCTCGGCCTGTTCGATGAGCGTGTCGCGGAACAGCTCCCAGGTCAGCTCCTCGGCGATGCCATCGACTTTCTCCAGTGCCTGGTAGATGGGCACGGTGCCGATGGGCAGCATGGAATTGCGGATGATCCACTCGCGCGTCTCGTGGATGTTGCGCCCGGTGGACAGGTCCATCACCGTGTCGGCGCCCCAGAGCGCGGACCAGGTGAGCTTTTCCACCTCTTCCTCGATGGACGAGGTGAGCGCGGAGTTGCCGATGTTGGCGTTGATCTTCACCAGGAAATTGCGGCCGATGATCATCGGTTCGACTTCCGGGTGATTGATGTTGACGGGAATGATGGCGCGACCGCGCGCCACTTCCGAGCGCACGAATTCCGGCGTGATCTCCTTCGGGATGGCGGCGCCGAAGGATTCCCCGCGATGCTGCGCACTCAAGGCCGCCTGCTCGCGGGCCTGCAGGTAACTCATGTTCTCGCGGATGGCGATGTATTCCATTTCCGGCGTGATGATGCCCTCGCGCGCATAGTGCAGCTGCGTGACATTCGCGCCGGCTTTCGCACGCCGCGGCGCGCGCGCATGCTCGAAACGCAGGTGGGCCGTGCGCAGATCGCTCTGCCGCTGCCGGCCGTAGGTGGAGCTCACGCCGCTCAACTGCTCGGTGTCACCGCGCTCGGCGATCCAGGCCGCGCGCAGGGCGGGCAGGCCGGCGCGCAGATCGATGCGGGCGGCCGGGTCGGTGTAGATCCCCGAGGTGTCGTACACCCGCACCGGGGCATTGGGCTCGCGGCCTTTCTCGGTGAGCGTGTCAGTCAGGGATATCTCGCGCATCGGCACCAGAATGTCGGATCGGCTGCCCTGCACATACACCTTGCGTGACCCGGTGAACCGGTAGTGCGTGCTGCTGTCGAGGCGGGCAATCTTGTCGAGAAACTGTTCTGGCTTGGCGCTCATGGCTGATTCCTGTTAAGTGGAAGTTCGCGAGAAGTGACGGGGCGAACCGGACGGCATTATGCCTGAATCGCTTCGCGCGTGTCACAAGACCGCCCGACCTCACATTTTGCGCACGGGCAAACCGGATTGGGGGCCAGCTGCGTACAACGCAGGGCAAAAGCAGGATCGGGCAGAAATCCCGTCCAGACGACGGGCGTGTCGGTTTGTCACTCCGGGTGACGCTGTGTAGAATGCCGGCCAGTTGTTTACACCCCCGAGAGCCTTTCAGCGGCCCTCCCGGATGCCAGCAAATCTCCTCGACTCGACTGGACGGGCCGCTCCTCTGCGCTTTACTTAACCTACGAATCACCACAAGGGTCACTCATTATGGGACGCTTCACTCAACGCCTCGGATTGCTGCTCTGTCTTTCGACAGCCTCCACGGCCGTCATGGCCGACGATCTGGTCTCCATCCTCGAACTTGCCATGCGCAATGACCCCACGCTGCGTCAGGCCGAGGCTCAGTACCAGTCACGCCGCACCCTGCTGGATCAGGGCCGCGCCGTGCTGCTGCCGAACATCGCGCTGCAGGGTTCCACCACGCGCCAGACGGCAGGCCCCGCCGGCGACATGAGCTTTCGACCAGGGCAGAACGCCCACGGCTACCGCCTGAACATCAATCAGGCCCTGTTCAACATGAGCGCCTGGTACACCTACCAGGGTGCCAAGCTGCAGGACCAGGCCGGCGCCATCGGCTATGCCGCCCAGGAACAGGCGCTGATCATCCGCGTGGCCACCGCCTACTTCAATGTGCTGCGCGCCATGGACGATCTGGAGACCAGCGTGCAGGAAGAGCAGGCCGCGGAGCGCCAGTTCGAGCAGACCCGGCAGCGTGAGGAAGTCGGCCTGATCACCATCACCGAAGTCTATGAGAGTCAGGCCGCCTACGATCTGGCGCGCAACAACACCCTGATTGCCGAGGACGATCTGGCCGCCGCCTTCGAGGCGCTGGAAGCCATCACCGGCCAGCCGCACCCGAATGTGGAAGTGCTGCGCGAGGACTTCCCCATCATCAATGCCGAGGGCTCGGCTGAATCCTGGACGGAGCAGGCCCTGAGCGGCAATCTGGCCCTGATCGCCGCCCGCTACAACCTGGAAGCCCAGCAGGAGAACCTGAAGGCCCGCAAGTCGGACCACCTGCCCACCATCTCCCTGTCCGGCACGTTCAACCACAACGTGACGGCCGGCGGCCAGGGCGCCGACGGCGGTCTGCGCAGCACGGGCGCCATCGACGGCACGGCGTTGAGCCTCAACATCAACATTCCCCTGTTTGCCGGTGGCGGCACCTCGGCGCGCCGACGCGCGGCCGAATACGACGTCGTCGCCCAGCAGGAGCAGGTGAACCTGACGCGGCGCCAGACCACCCAGGACGCCCGCAACGCCTATCGTCGCGTCAACACCGACGCCCTTGTGGTGGCCCAGCGCCAGCAGGCCATCACCTCGGCCCAGAGCGCGCTGGAAGGCGTGGAAGTCGGTTACGAAGTGGGCACCCGCAACATCGTCGACGTGCTGCAGGCGCGCCGGCAGCTGTTCGTGGCCCTGCGCAACTACTCCGAAGCCCGCTACAACTATGTCCTCAACACTCTGCGCCTGAAGCAGGTCTCCGGCCTGCTGAGCCCGCAGGACATCCTCGAACTCAATGATTGGCTGGAGCAGGAACCCGCCAGCGCCCCGTAAGCTGGGCTGCGGCACGACGAAATGCCCTGTGGACGCGACCAATCCAGTCGTTTATCCTCCGGGCAGCTGCGATGAACAGGATGTGACGTCGCTCACATAAGAACAATTAGCAAAAGGTTGTTTCGTCAGTGTCATTCGCAGATCGCTCTCTGCTCTGGCGCCTTGGTCTTGCGCCTTTCATTCTCGTCCTGTTCGCCGTCGCCTGGGTCCGGCACCCGGCCTCGGCGCCTGCGCCATTCCTGAATGAGCATGCCGGGGCACCCACGCTGAAACTCTCGCCCAGCTCCCCCTTCGTCAACAGTTTTGCCTCGTCCGATGTGGACGACTACGTGCACGCCGCCGCGCTGACCCAGCTGTCGGAGGACACCCTGCTCTCGGTATGGTTCGCCGGTTCCCGCGAAGGCGCTGCCGATGTGCAGATTCGCGGCGCCCGTTTCGACGTGAGCGAGGAGACCTGGGACGAGGAATTCGTGCTGGCCACCCGCGAGTCCACCCAGCAGGGCCTGGATCGCTATGTGCGCAAGCTGGGCAATCCCGTGGTGGCCCTGGCGCCGGATCAGCGCCTGTGGCTGTTCTATGTATCGGTGTCCATCGGCGGCTGGGGCGGCAGCGCCATCAATGCCATGCACTCCGAAGACAGGGGCGCGACCTGGTCCGCTCCAAAGCGCCTGGTGACCTCGCCCTTCTTCAATATCAGCACCCTGGTGCGGGGTGCGCCGGTGTTCCACGACGATGGCTCCATCGGCCTGCCGGTCTACCACGAGTTCATCGGCAAGTTCGCGGAATACCTCTATCTCTCGGCCGATGGCGAGGTGCTGGACAAGCACCGCATCAGCCGTGGCAACCACTCCCTGCAGCCCACCATCGTGCCCACGGGCCCCGAGTCCGCCATCGCCATGCTGCGCTATGCCGGGACGGAGCATCACCGCGTGCTGGCCAGCCGCACCGAGGATGCCGGGCGCAGCTGGTCAAAGCCGGTGCCGCTGGAACCTTTCAACCCGAACTCATCCCTCGCGGCCGCCCTGACTCATCGCAACACCCTGCTGGTGGCGCTGAACAATCTGCGCGATGGCCGCTTCCGCCTGAGCCTGTACGAGACGGACCTGGAGATGGAGAACTGGGAGCATCTGATCGACCTGGATGCCTCGCCCGATCCGGACGGGGACCCGCTGCCCGAGAGCCGCTTCACGCCTGCCCTGCGCCGCCAGTTCATGGCGTCCAGCAGTGGCAGTCGCGATGAACTGCTGGGCGGGTTCATGGCGGAAGTGGACGAGCGCATGTGTCGCCGCCGCGGCTGCGAGTTCGAGTACGAATACCCCTACCTCGTGCACACCCGCGAAGGCATCTTCCATCTGGTGTATTCCTGGAACAACAGCTTCATCAAGCACGTGAGCTTCACGGAAGACTGGCTGGAGTCACGCAACTGATGTCGCCGCTGGACTTCGTCTTCTGGCAGTCCCTGGCCAGCGCCGCCCTGCCCCTGTTTCTGCTGCTGCCGACGGCGCGGCTTGCCCCGCCCCTGCGTTACGTCCTGTTGCTCACGCTGCTGGGCCTGGCGCTGGTGCCCATCGATGGCATCACGCCGGCGATGTATCTGCGCAGTGTCTTCGACGATCTGGCGTTGACAACCAGCCTGGCGCTGCTGCTGGGCACGGCCGTGCGGCTGGGCTGGTTGGCGCGCCCGCCTGAGGCGCAGCTGACGCTGCTGCTGTCGCTGTTCGCGGGGATGGCAGTGCTGCTGTATCCGGCGGCACTGGGGCTGACCTTCGTCGACCCCTATCGGCTGGGCTTCGCGCCGCGACTGCTGCTGACGCTGGTGGGTCTGCTGAGCCTGGGGCTGCTGTGGCAGCGCCACTCCCTGGGCTGCCTGCTGCTGAGTCTGGCGACCCTGGGCTTCGTGCTGCAGCTCAAGGCTTCCACCAATTACTGGGACTACCTGATCGACCCGGCGCTGGGCACGTTCTGCCTCGTGGTGCTGCTGCGGCGCCACTGGCGCCGCCTCATTCCCTTACGTTATCGGTCAGCATGAAGCGCGCCGCTTCGTAGAGACCGCGCCCCAGATCCAGCAGACGCTGGTACTCCTCGGGATGCTGTTCGGCCACGTTCTGCAGCGGCTCGAGGGAGGCCAGATCATGCATCGACGGGCTGGTGCCGTCGTGATTCATCTGCACCAGGAAGTCCTTCGTCACCACCCCGATCAGCGGGAAAGTGCCTTCGCGCAACACCACCGGAATCGCCCGCTCGCCTTCGGGCGAGGGCAGCAGGATGTCCCGCCCCATAGTGCGGGTGGTGTATTCCACGCCCACCAGCCCTGCCATCGTCGGCAGCAGATCCGCCAGGCCCGTCGCCTCCTCGAACACGCGCGGCTCCAGCAGGCCGGGCGCATGGATCAGCATCGGCACGTGATTGCTCTCCAGCCCCAGCTGCTCGAAGGCCGGCGGCATGTGGGGCAGCTGGGAGATGCGGGTGTTGTGGTCCCCGAACAGCACGAAGATCGTGTTCTCGTAATAGCCCCCGGCCTTGGCCATCTCCATGAAGCGGCCGATGTTGAAATCCAGCAGGCGCACGGCGTTGTACTGCTCCACGCTGCGCGAGCCGAACTCCTGCACCTGCTCCAGCGGCAGGTCGAGGGTCTCGAAGCCGTCGTTGTCCTCGGGAATGGTGAAGGGGCGATGATTGCCCGCCGTCTGGATGTAGGCGAAGAAGGGCTTGTCCTCGGGCAGGGCCTGGAGGATCTGGTCGGTCTCCTTGAACAGATCGAGGTCCGAGATGCCCCAGACATCCACGTTCGGCGCCTGCCAGTAGCCTTCTTCGTACAGCGTGATGTCGTCGATGCTCTGCATGATGACGCCATTGATGTTGGCCCAGCCTGCGCTGCCGCCCACGGTGTAGATCTTCTGGTAGTCCTCCAGCGCATTGATCAGTGTGTTCTGCCGGATGATCAGGGGGTTGCGGCTGGCGGTTTCCTGGCGGGTCACGTCGGGAATGCCCGTGATGCTGGCCCAGACCGTCTTGGCCGTGCCGGTGACGGGCACGTAGAAATGCTTGAAGAACCAGCTCTGCGGGGCCAGGGCGTCCAGGTTCGGCGTCGGGTTCAGCGGATTGCCGTAGGCTCCCACCGCCGACGTGCCCAGGGACTCCAGCATGATGAACACGATGTTGGGCTTGCGCTCGCCCGGCAGGGCATGGGGCTGCACGCCCACATGGCGCTCGAAACTGATGCCCTGGCCGGAGGGAGTCACGCCGAGGTAATTGGCCACGACGGGATAGAGCCTGGTGAGCGCTTCGGCATCGTAGCCGTCGTCCTGCACGTCCCAGGTGTCGTAGAGAAACAGCAGCGGGTTCAGGCCCAGCGCCCCGATCTGGCTGTCGCCCGAGAAGAAGGCATCGCTCCAGCGCAGCGGCACCGGATTCTCCAGGTTGATGTTGGTGTAGCGCCCCAGCAGTCCCACCAGCACCAGCGCGGTGACCACGGTGCCGCCAAGCCCGGCGGCCAGACGCGGCACCGGCACCTGCGGGCGGTCCAGGGTCACGCGCTCCAGGCGCAGGAAGGCGAACAGCGTCAACGCCACGGTGGCGATCCAGCCCAGGGTGATCCACACCACCGGGTAGGTCTGCCAGATCATGTCCGTGGAGATCTGCGCATCGGCCGTGTAGCGGAAGGCCGAGGCATTCAGGCGCACGCCCAGATAGGCGTAGTGGCCGAAGTCGAAGATGTAGATGAGCACCAGACCGATCAATGCCACGGCGAGATAGCCGCGCAAGGCCCAGCGCAGCTGCACGGGGAAGCGCTGCCGCAGCCTTGGCAGCAGCAGCGCCAGCGCGACGGGCAGCATCAGCAGCAAGGCCAGACGCATGTCGAACTGCAGGCCGATGCCCAGCGTGGGCCAGACCGCCTCCGGGTTCTCGTCCGGCGCCACGCCTGAGAAGCCCACGAAAAAGAGCATGCGCATGGCCGCCAGCAGCAGGAAGAAGATGGCCGTGCCGCCGGCGAAATAGCCCAGGCGGCGCGAAAGCAGGATGTTCATGCGGACTCCCGAACAATGCTCAACGTGGGGCTCCAAGCGCCCGGGCAAGCGCGTCGCGTTCCGGCGCAGGCTGAAGCTGCCAGCCGTGCAGGTTCGCGTGCACCAGGGACGCCAGCGCGGCGATGTGGTCGGGGCGGTCGTTCAGCGCGGTGATGTATTCGTAGCGCTCGCCGCCCGCCTCCTCGAAGTAGTGCTTGTTCTCTTCGCCGATCTCCTCGATGGTCTCCAGACAGTCGGCCGAGAAGCCCGGGCAGAACACCTGCACGGATTTCACGCCCTGCGCGGGGAAGGCCTTGAGGGTGGCATCGGTGTAGGGTTTCAGCCACTCCTCGCGCCCGAAGCGGGACTGGAAGGTGGTGATGTACTCGTCCTTGCCCAGCCCGAGCGCCTCGGCGATCAGCCGTGAGGTCTTGTGGCATTCGCAGTGGTAAGGGTCCCCGTTGTGCAGGTAGCGCATCGGCACGCCGTGATAGGAGAACAGCAGCTTGTCGGCGCGGCCGTGGGTGTCCCAGTGCTCGCGGATGCGCTGGGCGGCGGCGGCGATGAACGGCGCGAAGTCGTGGTAGTGCGAGACGAAGCGCAGATCGGGAATCCAGCGCCGGGCGGTGAAATCCTTCGCGATGGCATCGAAGGTGGACGCCGCGGTGGAACCGGAATACTGCGGGTAGAGCGGCAGCACCAGCAGCTTGCGCACGCCCTTGTTGAACATGGCTTCCAGCACGGAGGGGATGGACGGATTGCC
>JACCDP010934845.1_pt1 | contig 23830 bp, 19 predicted proteins | sample 7445841 | NCBI WGS metagenome assembly JACCDP01 (sample SAMN15323441, study PRJNA562643) | freshwater metagenome | isolation source: river surface water | place: USA:Blue River Watershed | collected 2017-08-17
CCAATTCTCCCATGATTCCGGAGTGTAAAGAGATATTGATTCGTTATTACGCGAAGACCAATAATTTTCGTCAGGCAATCATCATGATGGAAAATATTGGTGCTTCAACGGCAAATATTGCTGATGTAGCACCAAGAATTTATTTTGGAAGAGGCATTGAGTTATTCAAAGACTTGCAATATGAAGAAGCTGATCGCATGTTTTCATTCTTGGGAAAGTACAAATCATCCTCTTTTTATGCTTCATCGCTTTTCTGGCGCGGTGAAATTGCCTTTATCAAGGAAGATTTTTCATCATGCATCAACCAATTATCAGCGTTGGTTAAGATGAACAGTGGAAGTTTCAAGGATTTTTCAATCGAAAATGCCTGGTACAATCTCGGATATGCCTATTTTGAGCTGGAGGAATACTCGAAAGCCGTTCCTTGGTTCGAAAAAACATATTCTAAATTGTCTGCTGCAGACAACGAAATGAAAAAGGAGGCAATGCTTAGAGCTGCAGATTGTGCTTTCATGGAAAAGCAGGTAGATAAAGCAAAGTCATTGTATACTGCTGTACAAAATTCAAGTGGATTTGGGGCTGATTATGCTGTCTTTCAATTATCAGTTATTGAAGGGATCAAGTCTCCCCCCAATAAAATAAAAATTCTATTGGGAGCAGAGAAAAAATATCCCAATTCGACCTTGATTCCATTGATAGCAGCTGAACTGGCGGACACCTATTTGTCAGAAGAGGAATATGAATTGGCCATACCCTATTTAAAAAGAATTCCTACTCTTGTTGATGAAGATGATGAAATGGTTCCCGAATCTATTTTGAAGCTGGGAATTGCTTATTTCAATTTGGATAAAGTGGATGAGTCCATTGGTCAGTTCAGGCAATTATTAAAGGATTATCCTACCTCTACCCAAGCAAAAGAAGCCATAGATAATGCAAAAAGCTTGTATGTAGAGTCCGGACAAATTGATGGCTATGAAAAGTTTCTGCAATCTGTTGGCCTTTCTCTTGGGGGATTGCAAAAGGACTCCCTAAGTTTTGAGTTTGCCCAAAAGGTTATTGCTGATGCTAATTCAATGCAGTCAATAGCGGCTCTTGAATCTTATATCTCCTCTTTCCCGGAAGGTTTGCATATTTTGGAGGCACTTAATTACAAGGCAGAATTCCTGGCCAAAGAACAAAAATGGCAGGAAACTGCTGAAACGTATCAAAAGCTTGCTGCAAAAGGAGCCAGCAAATATCAGGAGAAAGCATTGCGCCAAGCAGGGAAGATTAATTTTTTTGAATTGAAGAATTATGAATCCGCTTTGAAGATATTCCAGGAATTATCTTCCATGACCTCTAAGCCGGAGGTTTTGTTGGAGTCACTCAGGGGAGAGATTAGGTGTCATTTTTATTTGCATTCATGGGATAAAGGGAAGTCAGTTGCTTTGCGAATGCTGGAAACTGAAGGTGTATCTATGGATGACAAGGCATTTGCGAATATGGTACTGGGATATGCAGCCTCACAAATGAATGAATACGATGTCGCGATTCGTTATTTCAATGAATCTCTTGCGCTGAACAAAGCAGCCCTTGCAGCGGAGGCTAGGTATCAGATAGCATTGGCTTATTTTAAAAACAATGATTTCGCATCTGCTGAAAAATCCGCACTCATATCAATAGAGCAATCTGGTTCATATGAGTATTGGATAACCCGGTCTTATTTGTTGCTTGGGGAAATATCAATTTTACAAAAGGATTATTTCAATGCAAAAGCGACTTTCAAGAGTATTGTTGATAATTGTTCCATCGCATCCTTAAAGGAGGAAGCCTCTTCGAGATTGACATTTGTTGAACAAAAGGAAAAAGGAGAGGGTTAAAATTAATCTAATCGATGAAAGAGATCTTATTTGGTAGATTTAAGTTAACATGCACCTATACTTTCTTGTGCATGATTTTAACCCTAAAGCCTTATTTGCTTGACGCCCAGGCCAATAAGCAAAACAAAGAACAAATCAATATTACCTCAAGTTTTAAACCCAGTATTGTCAAAACAGGTAAAATTGAATTTGAAGCAAAGGTTCCTGAGAAAGATACATCTCGTTTTTTATTCAAATACCCTTTTGAAAGCTTTGTGTTTTCATCAACCGTCAGTCCTTTTTCCATAAAACCTCTTTCTTATACCCATGGAGAAAATCAGGAATTGTCGGGAGCTCATATTAAGTTAGGGTATGGAAGTTTGTCTTCTCCTTTCTCTTCTCTTTCTTGGACTAGCAGAAAAGACAAACTGTTCTATTCTGCTAACTTTGATCACTTTTCAGCAAGGGGCAACTTGCCAGACCAAAAGCTTTCCAGTACTGCTCTTTCGGCGAACCTGAAAAACAGGTTAAATGAAAATCAGACATTTTTGTTTGATCTGGGATTCGAGCAACAGGCATTTCGCTTGTATGGATTCGATCATGGGTTGTTTAGTTTTAGTCCCAATGATTTAAAGCAAATTTTTAACATCATGCATTTGGGGACAACTTACCAGCAAGTTTCCGGTAATGAAGGACAAACAACCCTTTCCCCTCATTTGGAAGTTGATTACCTTTTCGCCAGCAGAAAAACCAATGAGTTTTCGTTGTTTTTTAGCATGCCTGCATCCTTAAGCCTTTCAGGCGATGTCTATTTAAAAACGCAATTGGATATATCTTCTTCTTTTTTGACTGACACCATAAAAGGAAATAGAAACAACGTTTTATTCGCAGTTCCGGTAAATGTGGAAGGAAAACTAGGAAAATTGCAATGGATGGGTGGCTTTACCACGACAATGGGGGGCAAAAAATTTTCATTGTTGCCAAACATAGACATACGCTACGATTTGAATTCCAAAGGAGTAAGGTTGAATGCAGGAATTCACAATGAATTGAGGCTCAATTCACTGAAAATGCTCTATGGTATCAATCCTTTTTTACTATCACCTGACTCAATATCTGTCAACAGAAAGTCTGATTATTTCGTTGGTATAGATTGGTTGAATCCCAAAGGATTACAGCTTAATTTTAAAATGGGGGTGACCCATTTTTATAATGTCCCCCTTTTTGTAAATACTGGATTTTCAGAAAAACAATTTAAGGTTCTTCAAGAATCATTTCTTTCATCTTTTCACCTTGCTGGGGGAATCGAATATGTAATGGATGAGCGACTAAAATTCGGCTCAGAGATTCAATATTATCATTTTTTGCACCAGGATGTTTATGACAACCCTTATGGATTGCTTCCCTTGGAATTCAAGGCAAATGTTTCCTGGAGGCCGCTAGATCCTATGACGATTGGATTGAATGCGTATGTGTGGAGGGGTGGAATGGCCTTGCCTGTTGTCAGTGGAAATGTCGGAGGCGGATTTCCTCCCTTCAGGCTCAAGGATGGTGCTGATATTGGGGCCCATGTGGAATATAAGTTGAATAAAAAGTGGGCACTGTGGGTTGATTTAAATAATATTGCCAATGTCCGGTACCAGCGATGGAACAAGTATGAATCTTTTGGCTTTGGTTTCATGGGTGGTATCAAGTATATATTCAATCAATCCAAGTGAGCCATATGGCGATAGAAAATTTGTCATTACTCCTTTCAAAGTATTTTGGATTAAGCGGAAGGCTGGTAATCCCAGGAATCGGATTGTTGAATCGCATTCATGATTCTGCAACCCATCAGTTTGTTGACAAGAAATATCACCCCCCAACCCATAAGATTATTTTTGAAGATAAAACCTCGCTTGTTCCTCAAGCGCAATTGACGTATTTATCTAGGTTGACTGGAAGTACCTTGCTTGAAATTCAAGGTCGTTTAGAAGAATTGGGGAGATCCATTTATGCTGCATTGGAAAAGGATCGAAAAATTGAATGGATGGGTATGGGAGTATTCCAAATGGATGTGAATGGGAAAGTGTCATTTGAGCCAAGAAACGCTTCCGTTCAATATTTTAAAGAAATCTCTTATACTCATGTTATCAGAAAAAATGCAGAACATGCCATCATAGTAGGTGTTTCTGAAAAAACCAACCATGAGATGGAAGATTACCTTGAAGATTTGAAGAATCAACCTTCTTGGCAAACCTGGCAGAAATTGGCGCTTATCATCCTATTGATTTCTTTGGCAATTGTATTGATTCGTTTTACAATGGGCAATTTTGACCCATTAGGGCCAACTTACGAAAATCTCGATCCTAAATTTCCGGCAGCCACTTATTTGACCCTTTGAATTGACCATGGAAAATCCTATATGTCCTGTTTGTTCCTCCTTTGCATCCATTCATTATTTGACTGTTAAAGACCACACGGTTTCAGGTGCGTTTTTTGAATTGGTCAAGTGCGCAGATTGTTCATTTGTTTTTACTGCCAATCCCCCTTCCAAAGACGATATAGGTCATTATTACCAGTCATCCTCCTATATTTCACACACCGACAGCAAAAAAGGAATATTTGATAAGGTCTACCAACTTATCAGGGCCATTACCCTTCAAGGGAAAAGGAAGTTGGTGGAGAGTATTGTACCAGGAAAAAAAGGCAGGATCTTGGATTATGGATGCGGAACAGGAGCTTTTTTGAAAGAAATGGTAAACAATGAATGGACTATTTCCGGAATAGAACCGGATTTTGGGGCCAGGGAGAAGGCTGCTTTATTAACGGGTATTGAAATTCAAGACACAAACTCCCTGGAATCTTTTCAGCCAGCATCCACCGATGCAATAACACTTTGGCATGTACTCGAGCATGTGCATGATCTTGAGCATGTCCTTGTGAAATTTCATGAAATTTTAAAAAGCAATGGAGTTTTATTGATCGCTGTTCCCAATAGAACATCATACGATGCAATACATTATTCAGCACATTGGGCGGCATATGATGTCCCAAGGCATTTGTATCATTTTACTCCCGATACAATTGATATCTTGTTGCATAAACATGGATTTATCAAATCAATGATCAAGCCCATGTGGTTTGATTCCTTTTATGTTAGTCTGCTAAGTGAAAAATACAAAAAAGGGAATATGAATGTTTTGGCTGCTTTTGCTGTTGGTTTGATCTCAAATGTTAAGGCATTTTTGAAACCTGGAACCTGTAGTTCACAAATTTACATTTACCGAAAAAAATGATGGGTTCATGAAGGGATGTATTTTGATAGCTGATAGTGGTGCAACCAAAACCGAATGGAAGTTGATTGGGGCTAAGGCTATGCCTTCGATTTTTACCAAAGGGATCAGTCCCTATCATATGAATCAGATTGAAATCACTGACCTCCTGCGCAATGAATTACCCGGCAATATTTTTAATAAAGAGATCAAACAGGTATTTTATTATGGAACTGGATGTCTGACCCATGAGAAGGCATCGATAGTTAAAAAATCTCTTGTAGCACTCTTTCCCAAAGCCACGATCCAAGTAACCCATGATCTAATGGGAGCTGCAATTGCAGTTTCGGGAAAGAACAAAGGGATTGCATGCATCTTGGGAACGGGATCTAATTCTTGCTTTTACAATGGTAAAAAGATTGTTTCCAACTCACCTGGATTGGGATATGTTCTCGGTGATGAGGGAAGTGGGGCTTATTTGGGTAGAAAACTGATACAGCATGTTTTGTATGGCATGCTGGATAAAGAGTTGTCAAATGCTTTCAACAAGGCTTTTAACACCAGCAAAGACGAAATCCTGCACAAAGTATACAGAGAGCCTTATGCCAATCGTTATTTGGCAGGATTTACGACCTTTTTGTCTGCCAATAGGGGCCATTTTATGATCGAAAATATCATTGAAGACGGGCTTAGAGACTTTTTTGAAATTCACATCAATTCATACCCACAACGGTTTGATCATCCCATCCATTTCGTAGGCAGTATTGCATTTTATTTCAAAGATAAAATTGAGGAACTTTGTGATGATTTTGGATTGACCATGGGAAGTGTTTTGAAACAGCCCATGAGTGGTCTGGTTGCCTTTCACAAGAAGAGTATAGGAACAATTAAATAATCATGATCATTCGAACCACAGAGCAGGATTCTCAATACAGGCATTTGGAAACGATGTCCATTGACCAAATCCTGCATTCCATCAATCATGAAGACAGAAAAGTACCAGAGGCTGTATCGTTGGCCATACCGCAAATTGCTGCCCTTGCTGAAGCCATTGCAGATAAAATGCTTTCGGGGGGGCGTCTTTTTTATATTGGAGCAGGTACAAGTGGAAGGCTAGGGGTAGTAGATGCATCAGAATGTCCTCCCACTTATGGAGTGCCCCATGGATTGGTAATTGGAATCATCGCTGGGGGAGACAATGCCATGTTCAAGGCGGTTGAATTTGCAGAAGATGATCCTGAACAGGCCTGGAAGGATCTTTGCGAGCACCAGGTTAGCGACAAAGACATTGTGGTGGGAATTGCAGCAAGCGGGACGACCCCCTATGTGATGGGGGGGCTGCAACAATGCAGGAACCATGGAATTCTTACAGGATCTATAGCCTGTAATGCAAATTCACCCGTTTCGGCGATGGCCGATTTTGCAATTGAGGTGGTGGTAGGGCCGGAATTCGTAACGGGAAGCACCAGGATGAAGAGCGGAACTGCACAAAAATTGGTGCTTAACATGCTTTCGACTACAGCCATGATTCAGTTGGGAAGGGTAGAAGATAATAAAATGGTCAACATGCAACTTACCAATGATAAGTTGATCGACAGGGGAGTGAAGATGTTGATGTCCAAAACTGGGATTACAAATTATGAGCAGGCTAAAAATGCCTTGTTAGCGCACGGGACAGTAAAAAAGGCCATGCAAGCCTTTAAACAGTAGTGTCATGCACGAAATTGAGCCCTTTTTCAACTGGAGGCATCTGTATATTGCCGAAGAGGATCCCAGTTCTCCCTTTTATGGAAGAGAATATTCAGAGTTTCAGTTTACCCAGACGGTTTACAATTATTTTATTCATCCCCAGTGGGATGATTTTGGTTCTCAAACGCTTTATCTGAAGATATTGTTTGCAGATTATGAATTGGGAAGTTGCGTGATTGAATTGATTGGTGAATGGAATGATGCCATTGAAAATGATATCATGACTTTGAAAAGAGAAATAATTGATCATCTAATCGCAAAAGGCATCTACAAATTCATACTGATTGGAGAAAATGTTCTCAATTTTCATAGCAGTGATGATTGCTATTATGAAGAATGGTATGAAGACCTGGAAGAAAAGGGGGGATGGATTGCAATGCTGGGTCTTCCTGAACAATCCCGGTATGATTTCACGAGAGCCGGGATCAACCGATATGTTCACTTGTTGGACCTGCCTGATTGGCGTCCGTTTTCCCCTTCCAATCTCTTCCAAAAGGTGGATACCATGATCATGAAATACCTAGGAAACTGACAGTGCAAACGTTTTCGTAAACATCTTATCGATTTATTCTGTCCAAGACTTAAACATTTCCCTTTATTAGTGTATTCTGACGTAAATTTGTCCGATTTTATAATCGAGAAAAAAAGGCTATGAACTGGAGTAAACTATTTACCTCGTCCATTGGAAAAAAAATTGTGATGGCCCTGACAGGCATCTTTCTGGTCGTTTTCCTGGTTGTTCATTGTTATGTGAATGCCAATGTGTTTTTTAGCAACGCAGAGGAAAATTTCAACAGGGCTGCCCATTTTATGGGTACGAACATTTTGATCCGTATTACAGAAATTGGATTGTTTGCAGGCTTTATTCTGCACATTGTTCAGGGATACAAATTGTGGCTCCAGAACAAAGCAGCTCGAAAAAGTCGCTATGCTGTTGCTGCCGGTAACAAGAATTCCAAGTGGTATTCCAGGTCTATGGCACTATTGGGTACCTTGATTCTTTTGTTTCTCATTGTTCACCTGGTTCATTTTTGGGTTCCTTCCAGGTTTGGAGGTCTTACTGAGGTTGAATACGATGGAGTTGTCTACCATAATTTATATGGACAAATGTTGGATGTCTTTGCACAGCCAATTGTTGTCTTGATTTATCTTTTGGGATGTTTTTCACTTTCCTGGCATCTTTTGCACGGTGTGCAGAGTGCGGCCCAGACATTGGGCTGGACCAGTAAGAATTTCTTCCCCACCATCCGGACTTTTGGGATTGTTTTCGCTATCGTTGTTCCTTTGATCTTCGCTCTTATGCCATTGTTTATGCACTTCGGCTGGCAGATCAAAACCGGTGATCTAACCCTTCTGTTTTAAATTTTCCTAAATCATCATATATGCTTGATGCTAAAATACCTGCAGGCCCTCTTGATCAAAAATGGACCAAATACAAAGGTTCTGTAAAACTGGTCAATCCTGCGAACAAACGAAAACTGGAAATCATCGTTGTAGGTACTGGTCTGGCTGGTTCATCAGCTGCAGCCAGTTTGGGTGAAATGGGCTACAAAGTGAAGGCTTTCTGCTTTCAGGATTCTCCTCGTCGTGCACACTCCATAGCAGCTCAGGGAGGTATCAATGCTGCCAAGAATTACCAAAACGATGGAGATTCTGTATACAGGTTGTTTTATGATACCATCAAAGGAGGAGACTATCGCGCAAGAGAAGGAAACGTTCATCGCCTGGCGGAAGTCAGTACCAATATCATTGACCAATGTGTGGCCCAAGGTGTTCCATTTGCCAGAGAATATGGTGGATTGCTGAGCAACCGCTCTTTTGGTGGTACACAAGTTCAAAGAACCTTTTATGCTGCCGGCCAGACAGGACAACAATTGCTGATTGGTGCCTACCAGGCCCTTGAACGCCAGGTTGCATTGGGTACTGTTGAAATGTTCGCCCGCCATGAAATGGTTGAGCTGGTCATCATTGATGGCAAAGCTCGCGGGATCATTGCCCGTAATCTTGTTACCGGTGAGCTCGAAAGACATTTCGGACATGCTGTTTTGCTGTGCACCGGTGGTTATGGCAATGTTTTCTATTTGTCCACCAATGCAATGGGATCCAATGTGACTGCAGCATGGAAAGCCCATAAGAAAGGTGCCTTTTTTGCCAACCCCTGTTTCACACAGATACATCCAACCTGTATTCCTGTTTCAGGTGATCATCAGTCGAAATTGACACTCATGTCAGAATCACTTAGAAACGATGGTAGAATTTGGGTGCCACTCAAGCAGGGAGATAACAGGCCACCCAACGAAATACCCGAAAACGAAAGGGATTATTACCTGGAAAGAAGATACCCCGCTTTTGGTAACCTTGTTCCTAGAGACGTTGCATCCAGGGCCGCCAAAGAGCGTTGTGATGCCGGATTTGGAGTAGGTTCTTCCAAGCAAGCTGTTTATCTGGACTATGCTGCAGCGATCCAACGCTATGGAAAGGCGGAAGTCAGCAAAAGGAATCTGGGCAATGTTTCACCTGAAGTGATAACCAGCCTGGGCAAAGAAGTGGTAAAAGAAAAATACGGCAACTTGTTTGCCATGTACGAGAAAATCACTGGCGAGAATCCATACGAAGTACCGATGAGGATTTATCCTGCTGTGCATTATACCATGGGTGGACTTTGGGTTGATTATGAACTCAAAACAACCATAGATGGATTGTATGCGCTGGGTGAAGCCAATTTCAGTGAACATGGAGCCAACAGGCTTGGGGCGTCTGCACTGATGCAAGGTCTGGCAGATGGTTATTTCGTTATTCCTTATACGTTGGGCAACTATCTCGCAGATGACATCAGAACGACTTCCATCCCAATCGACCATCCTGCTTTCATAGAAGCAGAACAAAAAGCGGCAGACCGCATCAACAAGCTCATGTCCATCAAGGGAACCCAAACCGTTGAAAGCTTTCACAAGCGACTGGGTAAGATCATATGGGACAAATGTGGAATGGCCAGAAATGCCGAGGGACTGAAACAAGCCATTGAAGAGGTAAGGGCATTGAAAGCTGAGTTCTGGTCGGATGTGCGGATCCCTGGAGAGATCAATGCAATGAATCCAGAACTGGACAAAGCCGGTAGGGTAGCGGATTTCATTGAACTCGGAGAGTTGATGTGCATTGACGCCCTGGAAAGGAATGAAAGCTGTGGGGGTCATTTCCGGGAAGAATACCAGACACCCGATGGAGAGGCCTTGCGGGATGATGACAACTACATGTATGTTGCCGCCTGGGAACACCAAGAGAGCAACTGGAATCTTCACAAGGAAATACTCAATTACGAAGTTGTAAAGCCCAGTCAACGCAGTTACAAATAACTACTTTAAACCGATAATCTGATCATATGCAGCATTATTCAATGAACCTGAAACTCAAGGTTTGGCGTCAAAAGAACAGCAACGAACAAGGTCATTTTGAAAACTATGATGTCAATAACATTTCCTCTGAAATGTCTTTCCTTGAAATGATTGATGTCCTTAACGAGCGCTTGATTGCTGAAGGAAGTGATTCAATCGCATTCGATCATGACTGCCGCGAGGGTATTTGCGGGATGTGCTCCATGGTTATCAACGGTCAGCCCCATGGTCCTTGGAAGGGAACCACTACCTGCCAGTTGCACATGCGTGCCTTCAAGGATGGTGATGAGATTACCATTGAACCCTTCAGGGCCAATGCCTTTCCCGTAATCAAAGACCTGATGGTAAACAGAAGTGCTTTTGATCGGATCATCCAATCCGGGGGGTATATATCCGTTAACACCGGCAATGCAGTCGATGGCAATTCCATTCCCATCGAAAAAGATAAGGCAGATGATTCTTTTGCCGCTGCTGCCTGTATTGGATGCGGTGCCTGTGTGGCAGCCTGTAAAAATGCATCAGCCATGCTTTTTGTTTCTGCAAAGGTTTCTCATCTGGCTCTTTTGCCACAAGGTGAGCCGGAAAGGAAACAACGCGTGGTTAGCATGATTGCTCAAATGGACAAAGAAGGGTTCGGCAGCTGTACCAATACCTATGCCTGTGAGGCCGAGTGTCCAAAGGAGATCTCAGTGCTGAACATTGCCCGGTTGAACAAAGAATATTTGCATTCAACCCTTTCAGGGGATTGAGCCTGATAAATTTCATGTCAAGCGCCTCTAAAAGGGGGCGCTTTTTTTTGCACTCATCTGATCAAAATATTATCTTTAAGAAAACAAAAACGATTGATATGTCAAATGCTGATTCCAGAAGAAAATTCATCAAGCAGTTGGGCTCAACTGCTGCATTGTTTACCGGCGGCACCATGGGTGTTATGGCAATGGATGAGGAAAAGATACACCACCTGAAGCCTGAAAAAAGATACATGTCAAATGACAAGATTAGAGTGGCGGGCATTGGAATGGGGATCATGGGTTTTGGAGATATGCGGGCTGCACTAAAGGTTCCTGGAGTTGAAATAGCCGGTGTTTGTGATCTTTATACAGGTCACCTTGACAGGGCCAAAGAATTATGGGGGCAAGATCTCTATACAACAAGGGATTTTAGAGAATTGCTCCAAAGAAAAGACATTGATGCCGTGATCATTGCTACCCCTGACCACTGGCATGATCATATTTCCATCGCTGCCATGAAAGCTGGAAAACATGTTTATTGTGAAAAGCCGATGGTTCAGCACCTGGATGAAGGACATGCCGTTATCAAGACCCAAAAGGAAACAGGAAAAGTAATGATTGTTGGTTCTCAGGGCGTAAGCAGTATCACCCTGGCTGAAGCGAAAAGAAGGATAAAAGCAGGTGATATTGGTGAAATAAATTTAGTAGAAGCAGTCAATGACCGCTTCAGTTCCAATGGTGCCTGGCAATATGCGATTCCATTGGATGCATCTCCTGAAACGGTTGACTGGGATGCTTTCCTTGGAGATGCCCCTAAAAGACCTTTTGATCCCACCCGGTTCTTCCGTTGGAGGAATTACAAGGATTATGGTACAGGAGTAGCAGGGGATTTGTTCATACACCTGATCTCTGCAGTGCATCATGCAATCGACTCGAATGGCCCAACCCGCGTTTTCTCCAGTGGTCAATTGAGTTATTGGAAAGACGGAAGGGATGTTCCTGACGTATTGGCTGCCATCATGGATTACCCCAAAACAGATAATCACGGTGCTTTTCAAATGCAACTGAGAGTAAATTTTGCTGATGGGTCAGGCGGAAGCAACAGAACCCGTATTGTTGGATCAGAAGGGGTTATTGAATGGGGAGGGAATAAATTCACGCTGAAAAAACAAAAGCTTCCCAAGGCGGCCGAATTGGGAGGGTACGACAGTTATTTGCATTTTTCTGAAAAACAAAGGGCTGAGTATGTTAAATGGTACAATACTACCCATTCAGCTGATGACAGGAAAGCTTTTGCACCTGAGGAAATAAAGTATGCTGCACCGGTTGGGTACGATGAACGAGTGGATCATTTTGCCAATTTCTTCCAGGCTATCCGCACCAATGGATCGGTTGTGGAAGATCCTACATTTGGATTGAGGGCAGCAGGCCCGGCTTTGGCCAGTAACCTTAGCTATGAAAAAGGAAAGATCGTCAATTGGGATCCTGTTAACATGAAATTGATCAAATAAAACATGTGATATTCAAAAGATTTCTCGTCTTGACGGTATTGGTCGTTGGTTGGACGGTAGCTAATGGCCAAGATATTTCTAACGTCCGGACAAATCTTTTTAGCATCAATGGGTACACGATATTGATTGACAGTGCAGGAGTGTTTCCCAATTCTGTAAAAATCAGCGGATTTTCATCCGCTGATTTTTTTATGGATTATCCAAGAGGTGTATTGAAGTGGAAATCCATCCCCAATGTCAAAGAGGTATGGATAACCTATCGTGTAATGCCTTTTTCTTTGCTCCAAACAAACAGACGATTATCTTTTGATTCAGTGTTCTATCGTATTGGGATTACTCCTGATAAATTTTCAAGCAAGTATACAGGTCAAAAGCCAGTTGATTTTGGTAAACTAAATTCAAACGGAAGCATCGGTAGATCACTTTCATTTGGCAACCGACAAGATGCCATATTGAATTCAAGCCTCAATCTTCAGTTGAATGGATACATGGGCGACAGTATACTCATCAATGCTGCCATTTCCGATAACAATATTCCCATTCAACCGGATGGGAATACCCAACGTCTGAACGAATTCGATCAGGTCTATGTTCAGTTTTCAAAGGATAAATGGAGATTGTTGGTAGGAGATCAGGACATCCGTCAAAATGAGCTTTACTACCTGAATTTTTACAAAAGATTACAGGGTATCTCCTTTGCTTCTGAAACACCTATTGGGAAAACGTCTAAAAACGAGTTATTGGCGAGCGGCGCTGTTGCAAAGGGGAAATTTACCAGGAATATATTTCAGGGGATTGAAGGTAACCAAGGCCCTTACCGCCTAAAGGGAGCCAACCAAGAACTTTTTTTCATCGTTCTTGCAGGAACAGAGCGTGTTTTTATAGATGGAGAGTTGTTGCAGCGTGGAGAAGATCAAGATTATGTGATCAATTATAATACGGCAGAAGTGACTTTTATGCCCAAGAATATGATCACAAAAGACAAGAGAATACAGATTGAGTTTGAGTATGCCGACAGAAATTTTCTTAATTCTCAATTTTATTTTAAGGACAAAATAACAATGGGTAAAAAGCTTGTTGTCAATGCTGGCTTTTTTGGTAATACGGATGCAAGGAATTTACCCATCAATCAGTCGCTTGATCCAAAACAAAAACAGTTCCTTTCCGCCATTGGAAACAATACTTTCAATGCTTTTTATCCATCTGCTATCCCTGATAGTTTTTCACAGGGAAGGCTTTTATACAGAAAAGTAGATACACTGTATAGCGCTGGAAAACGGGATACCGTTTTTGTATATGAACCCCGGAATTCAGGAGGTTTGTTTTCACTTTCATTTTCAGAGATAGGGGAGGGAATGGGTGATTACATTTTGGATACTGATTTAGCGTCAAACGGAAAGATATATAAATGGGTGGCCCCCGACCCAATTACAGGAAAGAAAAAGGGTAAATACGAGCCCGTAATCCTATTGGTTGCACCCAAGCAGCAATCTATTTTTACTTTGTCAGTATTGTGGAATGCCTCAAAGAACAGTGATCTTCAAGCTGATTTTGCTTTGAGTGCTTTTGATCCCAATCGCTTCTCCTCAGCAAATGATCAAAATGGCAATGCAGCAAAGATTGTTTTCAGGAACAATAAAATGCTGAACAAAGAAAAAAAGTTGGCGCTGAAAACAGCATTGAATGCGGAATACAATAGCATTGGTTTTAAGCCGATTGAACGCCTTAGAACAGTTGAATTCACAAGAGATTGGGGTTTGGATCTGGTAGTTCAACCTGCTGAAGAAAGATACCTGATCGCTGATTTTAAAGTTGCAGATAGTTCCGGTGCATCCATTGACTACTTGATTGGTAATTATGCAAGAAACAATGACTTTAATGCTTTTAGGCATCAGTTTTCTCAAATACTCAACAAGAATGGCTGGCGCATGGACAACCAAATTTCATTGACAAGTTTTGAGGATATGCTCCAAAATGGCCGCTTTTTCAGGCCTTCAGCCAATTTAAGCAAGACAATTCCTGCATTTTCAAACAGAGAATTCTCGCTAAAATATGCGGTAGAAAATAACCAGACAAAATTAAACACCGGTCAAAGTTTAACAGCCGGTAGTTTTTCATTCAGTACTTTTCAGCTTTCAACACAGTCCAATCCTGAAAAACTGAACAAATGGGGATTGAAGTATTTCACTAGAGCCGACGCACTGCCTCTGGGTAATTTGTTGCAAAGGGCAGATAGAAGTCAAAATTTCAATCTCACTGGCGAATGGATGTCCGATCAACATCATCAGATACGATTTAATGCCACTTACAGAAAACTCAACCGAGACAATATTTTTTCTACTGAAGCATCGGATGAGACCATTCTGGGTAGGGTAGAATATTTCACAATGCTTTGGAAAGGAGCGATATCCGGTAGTTCTTTATATGAACTTGGAAGTGGTCAAGAACCAAGAAAGGATTTCACTTATTTTGAGGTTCCAGCAGGACAAGGAGAGTATGCTTGGTTCGATTACAACAATGATGGCTTGCAGCAGCTAAATGAATTTGAACTAGCGAAATTTAAAGACCAAGCTCGTTTTATCAGAATCTTTACGCCTACCAGGGAATTTGTCAGGGCCAACTACCTGAATTTTAATTACAACTTGGTATTGGATCCATCCGTAGCGCTTAAAAACGAAGAGAATTCAAAATTTGCCAATTTTTTCACAAGATTCTATTTGCAGTCTTCTATTCAGATAATTGATAAGTCTACAGAAAAGCAGGAAAGAAACCTAAATCCTTTTTCTTTGGGGCGACCTGATACTAGTCTCATCATCACAGAGCGATTGCAGAGCCATAGTTTTTCATTCAACCGCCAGAGCCAGGTATGGGGGATTGACTTAAATTATCTTACCAATATAAGCAAGTCATTTCTTTCCTATGGTTTTGAATCAAGAGAATTAAGCGATTTGACTTTGAGGATAAGAAGCAATTGGTTTAAAATGATTACTGTGGATCTAATTGGCAAGAAAACCTTGAATCAACTTGAAACACCTGGATTTCAGAACAGGAACTACAGGGTTATTTCAGAAGCAATTGAACCCAGAATCACCTATACCTATAGCACAAAACTGAGATTACAGGCTGGTTATACATTAAATGAAAAAAGAAATAATGGAGTCGAAAAAGCAATCATCAAAGCTGTTCAACTAGAGGGAAGGTATAATATCGTATCCAATACCTCCATTGCATCAAGATTTTCATTGAATAAAATAAACTTCAATGGACTGCCTTCATCGACAGTAGGCTACATCATGCTTGATGGATTGCTTCCAGGGAATAACCTGATCTGGTCAACTGATTTAACCAAGCGATTGGGTGCCTTTCTTGAGATCAGTATTCAATACGAGGGAAGAAAGTCTCAGTCATCCGGTATGGTTCATTTGGGCAGGGCCCAGGTAAGGGCCCTGCTCTAAGAAGTTATTTTAGCACAGCAATGCCTTCTCCGATCTTGAATCCATTTTGATATACGATCACAGAGTAGTTTCCTTTGCTATATTTTTCGGTCTGACGAAGGTCAAAGCCAACATACTTTAATTCTCCTGTTTTGTACTCTACTTCAATTTTCGTCGTGAAGTCCACTTGTCCATCTTTTCTTGTCGCAACCTTTCCTGAACCGAGTGTTTCCTCTGAGATTACTTTACCGGATGGGTCTTTTGCAATGATATAGAGCTGTTTGGCGCCTGATTTTGCGATAAGGTTTTCATCAAGGTTAAAGGATACCCTCAGTTTATCTGCCCTTTTCGCAGAGCTGGTTGATTTTTCTTTACCTGAACTTTTTTCATTGATAGCTGCTATCTTAAAGCCAGAAGCATGAAGTGTAGAACCAATATCTACTTTGTCTTCAGCTTCTCTTTTTGCATTCTCGGTATTGGTCAGATTGGTTGAAAGTGTTTTGTTTTCAGCTGTCAGATTATTTTTATCGGTAGTGAGTTGTTGGTTTTCTGCCTGTAAACGTTCAATTTCCATGACATAATCACTTATTTTGCCGTTTAACTCAGCCACCAGTTTTTTTGCTTCTTCCAAATCTGATTTTGTTGCATTTTGCTTCGCAATCAACATCTTGAATTTATCCTTGATAACTCCCAATTCTTTGTCGCGGGATTTAACCAGGCTATCCAAACCGCTGTTCATGGATGTCAGGTCGTTTATTCTGAACATTGCCTCATCATATTCCTTCTGGACAGCCGTTTTGGCAGAATCCAGCACTGCATATTGTGCATCTTTTTCGTCAATTACCTGATTCGCTTCATTTCTTGCATAAAAAAAATAGGCCCAAGAAGCTACCAAAAGAATGACCAAAAGAATGATAATATTGCTTTTGTTGTCTTTCTGGTTCCCAGAACCATTGCTGCTGGCTGATGGATAATTTGTGCTCATGGTTACAATTTATTGATTTGATGTTGGAATGGTTGTTTTTTGGCTACAAAATAAACGAAATTACCAGGAGGCTATGTGATTATGCTGTTAAATTGAAGTAAAACCTGCCAAAAATCCTTTTGTATCTTTGCGAACGAGTACAACAGATAACATGCCGGCAGATAAAATTATAGCAGATTGGAGACGTGGGGCAACGCACCCTGTATATTGGCTAGAAGGTGATGAGCCTTATCATATCGATAAATTGACGCATGTTGCTGAAAGCATGCTTTTAAAGCCAGAAGAGGTTGGGTTTAACTATACCGTTTTTTACGGCAAAGACGCCAAGGTTGAAGAGGTGATCAATGCCTGTAAAAGATACCCCATGTTTGCAGAAAGACAGGTTATAGTATTAAAGGAGGCTCAGCAGCTCAAAGACATCGAAAGACTTGAATCATATATCAGTCACCCATTAGAGTCTACCATACTCATTGTTGCGTTTAAGGATAAAAAGCTTGACGGAAGAAGTAAGTTGGCCAAAATCCTGAAAACAAAGGCTGTATTGGTGACAACCAAAAAACTGTATGACAATGAATTGCCTGAGTGGGCAGACCATTTGGTGAAATCCAAAGGCCTCGACATTCAGAACAAGGCGCTGCACATGCTAGTGGATCATATTGGGAACGATCTCCAGCGAATTGAAAATGAGATTGAAAAAATTAGCATCAATCTCCAGGGTAGAAAAACGATCACAGAAGATGATATTGAAACCTTTGTAGGGGTTAGCAAAGAATTCAACATCTTTGAGCTCCAATCAGCAATAGCCATGAAGGACCTTGTCAGAACGCTTCGGATCCTGAATTATTTTGAGTCCAATCCAAAGGCAGGTCCAGTGCAGTTGATCCTTCCCATTTTGTATGCTTTTTTCAGTAAGCTTTATCTTGCTTATTCAGCCAACAGTCGCGATGAGTATAGCATAGCCGCTGCGTTAGGGGTAAAGCCTTATTTTGCAAAACAATATATTGGGGCGATGCAAAAATATTCCTTGACAGATGTAGAAAAGGTAATCGTCTTGCTAAATGATGCCAATCTTAAAAGTTTGGGAATTGGACGAGCGGATTCGGGAGATGCAGGAATTCTAAAGGAGTTTGCAACCAAGATTATGCTTCAGGCCTAAAATTTGTTAAAAGATTTTCAATCATTTCTTTGTCATGCATGAGTTGTTCTTTTAGGGCTTCCAACCCAGAAAATTTCATTTCCTTTCTAACATAATCAAGAAGTTCTACTTTCAGTTTTTCGCCATATATCACTTCATCAAAAGAAAAAATATGAACTTCTATTCTTCTTTCTTTTCCATTTACTGTAGGGCGATATCCAATGTTCATCATTCCCTGAAAATTCCGTGTACCCAATGCCCCTTTGAGAAATACAGATACTGCATATACTCCTGAAGCCGGTATGATTTTGTCGCTGTCGGTAATATAGAGATTTGCAGTAGGGAAGCCAAGTGTTCGTCCTAATTTATCTCCTTCTACTACCATTCCTTCAAGCTGAAAAGGGTAGGATAACAAATGGTTTGCCAGCTTTATATTGCCTGTTAAAAGTGCTTGTCGGACATGGGTTGAACTGATGCGTGAATCATTGAGGGTTTTTTCAGGTATTTCACAAACGGAGTAGTTGTATTTTTTGCCCAGCTCTGATAAAAGTTCGAAATCGCCGGCTCTGTTTTTGCCATAACGATGGTCATAGCCAATGACGATACATTTTGGATGAAAATTTCCAACCAGAAACTGTTCAACATATTCATCTGCTGTCATTTCTGAGAATGATGGGTCAAAAGGAACAATCACCAAATGATCAATTCCGTATTCATGGAATCTTTCAATTCTTTCATCAAGGCTTGTTAACAAAGAAGGTGCATCTGCATTGTTCAGCACTCTTCTTGGATGAGGATGAAAGGTAATAACGACTGATTCTCCATTGACTTGTGCTGCTTGTTCTAAAAGGGTCTTTAAAATTGACTGATGACCTGTGTGTACACCATCGAATGTGCCAATCGTAATGACGGCATTTTTGAATGTTGGAAGAGCGTCTAATTGGAAATGAACCTGCATAAGGCATGCAAAATTAATTCAAATAAAAGAATCAACAGTCTGTTGATAAGAAAGACAGCATTTTCTTGCCATTTCAATCATCTAAAGTAGATTTGCCCATACATTAGCTTACATGAGTTTATATCAACAAAGAGGGGTCTCAGCTCAAAAAGAGGAGGTTCATGCCGCCATAAAGGGGCTGGATCAAGGCCTTTTTCCATTTGCATTTTGCAAAACATATCCTGATTTCTTGACTGGATCCGAGGAACATGTGAATGTTATGCATGCGGATGGAGCAGGAACCAAAAGTATTTTGGCCTACCTCTATTGGAAGGAAACAGGAGACATTTCTGTATGGAGGGGTATTGCGCAGGATGCCATCGTCATGAACCTGGACGACCTGTTGTGCATAGGCGTATATGACAACATTATATTCAATTCAACTATTGACAGGAACAAGAATCTCATACCCGGGGAAGTACTGAAAGAAATCATTGATGGTTCCAGCCAGTTGTTCGCCGATCTTTCAAAAATGGGTGTCAATATTCATTATTTGGGAGGTGAAACAGCGGATGTCGGGGATGTTGTCAGAACCGTAGCGGTTAATGGTACAATGACGGCCAGATGGCCCAAAAAAAGACTCATAACCAATGAAAAAATTGGAGCTGGTGATGTGATTGTCGGACTCTCCTCATTTGGCCAGTCTAAGTATGAAACAGAATACAACAGCGGAATTGGAAGCAATGGATTGACCAGTGCAAGGCATGATTTTTTTGATAAATTTCACGCCAGAAAATATCCTGAATCTTACGATCCCTCCTTGTCAGAATCAGTAGTTTACATTGGTAGACACAAAATGACTGACTTGATCTCGATAAATGGGGTTGCCATTCATGCTGGAAAATTGGTGCTCAGTCCAACCCGAACTTATGCTCCCATCATAACACAGGTTTTGTCTGAGCATTTTGAAAACATCAAAGGCATTATCCATTGCAGTGGTGGTGGCCAGACCAAATGCCTGAAATATCTTCCAGGGCCGATGAAGATTATTAAAAACAATTTATTTGATCCACCCCCCGTATTTGATCTTATCAAAGAGGCCAGTGGTGCTGATTTATTTGAGATGTTGCAGGTTTTTAATATGGGAAGCAGAATGGAAATTTATACAGATGAAAAAACTGCCTTGTCCATTATTGACATATCCAATTCTTTCCAGGTAGATGCGCAAATCATTGGCCATGTTGAAACTGCTGATCAGAAATCTTTGGAAGTCATTTTAAATGAACAGTCTTATAACTTTAAAGCTTAAATTTGATCATGAGCGATATAGTCTTATCGATACAAAATGCCAATATTTACCAGGGAAATACATTGATCCTGAGTGATGTGAACATCAATATATCCAGAAGTGAATTCGTTTACCTGATTGGCAAGACAGGTACCGGTAAATCAAGTCTTCTCAAAACACTCTATGGAGAGCTTCCCTTGAAGGAAGGAAAGGCCAATGTTGCAGGTTTTGACCTAAAGGATTTAACCTGGAAAACAGTTCCCTTCCTTCGACGCAATATTGGTATTGTATTTCAAGATTTTCAATTGTTAACAGATCGTAACGTGCACGACAATTTAAAATTTGTGCTGAATGCTACTGGTTGGAAAGATGAGAAATTGATAGAAGATAAAATTGAAGATGTTTTGGGGAAAGTAGGACTCAAGACAAAGGGTTTTAAGTTTCCGTATGAGCTTTCTGGCGGCGAACAACAGAGAGTCGACATTGCCAGGGCATTGTTGAATTCACCCAAGTTGATCTTGGCAGATGAACCTACGGGTAATCTGGATCCGGAAACCACCGAAGAGATCATGAACCTGCTTTTCCAGATTAGTAAGGAATTTGGAACCGCAATTGTGATGGCTACCCATGATTATATGGTGATCAACAAATATCCAGCGCGAATGCTTAGAACTGAGTTTGGCAAGGTTTTGGATGTTATCAGTTCAGCAAGCTGATAAGTTGTAATGCTTTTGATTCTTCCGTCCCCATTTGAATTAATCCTTCGAGCCTGCTATTTTTTTCCTTTTCAGTGAAAGGCATGGAAAACAGTAATTCGATTTTTTCTGCGAACAATTCGGGTGTTTCTCCCACTGCAAACCACTTCGCAAAAGGGCTCTCATGGGTTGCCTTGTTATTGACAAGAATATGTCTTCCCCATAGGAGGAATTTTAGCACATTATCCTGGCTTTGCTGATCTATGAATGATGGCATCAATACTATTTGAGCTTTTTTGATCAGTTCACTCATTTCCTGCTCCGATGGATTGGACACAAGGCAAGTATGCATTCTTACATGTGCGGCTTGTTCAAGCGATTCAGCCGGGTTATTTCCTGCAATCACAAAAGGGACTTCCAGGTTGTTGAAAACATGCTCCAACAGCCATCTTGCAGAATATTCATTTTCTCTTTTGGACAAATCGCCATAGTAAAGACAAAAACTACCATTTCCTTCTTTAAAAAAGGATTGAAGTTCCTCCTTGAATTCAGGGATGATGTTGATTTTTGTTTCGGTATTTTCCAGTTCAACACTGCTGACAATCTTTGCCTTTTGTAATAAGATTTTGAATTTTTTTATGGCAAGAGCTGATTCAATCCAATACCGGAGCTTCAATGGGCCCCAAGGAGTCACTTTGGCGAGATTTTGGAGATAAATAGGCTCATCTCTTAGCAATCGAATCAGGATGGTTCTAGCTCCCCATTCATTTACATCCTCAAGCATACTTGCGGATTGATAGCCATGAAAGACGATGGGGGCATTATCTTCCATCAAATTATTCCTAAGTCTATTTATTTCAGCCTTTTGTGAGCTATTGGATGTCTTTCTGGAAGGGGGCCGATTGGCATAAGTTTCAATTTTTTGACAATCTTCCTTTATCAAAGCAATTTCAATTCTTTCTGGATTAAAACAATGAAGATGTATGGTTTGACCAATTTTTTTTAAAGCCTTGATCATGTGTATCAAATCCGGTTGATTGCCTGATATGGAGGCATGTGAGGCTTTTTTGAAAATGATATGGATATGATCAGCCATTTATACAATTAAATGAAATAATGCGAAAATTGTTCTTTGTACCTTTGATAAAATTTTAAAAATGTCAAATCCAGAATCCGGTAATGATATTGCTCCCTTGAGGCCAAGATCGCTGACCCTTTTGTGTTATCTCACCATTTTTGCGAGCTTATACATGATCATGACCTCTTTTGAAGGGATTTTCAATCCGGATAAGCTCACCAAAAGAACAGAGGAATTATTAGTGGAGTATGACAATCTGATTTCGGGTGCCAATACTGATCCCAAAGCCCAAGCAGATTTTGACAAGGCTTTGAAAGGGATTGCTGCCGCAGTTACCACTTCCCATATGCATGATTTTAGTGTTTTTACATTGATTTTCAATGCGTTAACACTGGCAGGGGCTTGGTGGATGCTTCAATTGAAAAAAAACGGGTTTAAGTTATACGTTTTGGGCTGTCTGATAGCCGTTGTATCGTCTGGAATGGTCTTTGGGTTTGATAATTGGCTTGGAATGGCCTATGCGATTTACCATGGCATGACAGGTGCTGTGTTTATTTTGCTTTATGCATTGAAAATGAAATACATGGAGTAATATCTTCTGCAGATAATTTTGCTCTTTTTAATAAATCACTTACCTTTGCACCCAATTATTTTGATGTAAACCAAAGATGAATTAAAAAAAACTGAGATGTCAAGCGTAACAAAAGAAAGAAAGTCTTCAATCGTTGCAGAATTCGGTGGCAACGCAAAAAACACTGGATCCATTGATGCACAAGTTGCATTGTTAACTGCTGAAATCAATGAAATCTCCAAGCACCTTAAATCCAACAAAAAGGATTTTTCCAGCAATAGGGGGCTCATGAGAAAGGTTGGCCAAAGAAAGAGATTGCTATCTTACTTGAGCAAACACAACCTTCTAGGATACAGGGCCCTGATCGAAAAGCTCGGATTAAGAAAATAACATATTTACTGAACAGTTTTATTCCCAACCATCAGTTGGGAATATTGCTTTTTGGAACCCTCCAAAAATCGAATCATGCTACAACAACCATTTCAATCAAGCTTTGATCTTGGTAACGGTCGTATTGTGACCATAGAAACAGGCCGATTGGCCAGACAGGCAGACGGTGCCGTAACAGTAAGGCAAGGAAATTGCGTCTTATTGGCAACAGTATGCGCTAACAAGGAACCCAGGGAAGGACAGGATTTTTTCCCACTTTCCGTTGACTATCAGGAAAAATTTGCATCTGCAGGTAGAATACCCGGATCTTTTTTCAAGCGCGAGGGTAGGTTAAGTGACTATGAAATTTTAATCAGTCGTTTGATCGACAGGGCCCTTCGCCCTCTATTTCCCGAAGATTATTTGTGTGATGTACAGGTATTGGTAACCTTGATTTCTTCAGATCCGGAGATCATGCCGGATTCGCTTGCTTGTTTGGCAGCATCCGCTGCATTGGCTGTTTCTGATATTCCCATTAAGGAGATCATCTCAGAAGTAAGGGTTGCCAGGGTAAATGGAAATTATGTTGTAAATCCCAGCCGCACAGAACTCGCATCGGCTGATATGGATTTTATGATTGGTGCTACTGCCAAAAACCTGATGATGGTGGAAGGCGAGTCAAAAGAATGTGGAGAAGCCGATGTGGTCAAAGCACTCGAAATTGCCCATGATGCAATCCGCATCCAGATTTCCGCCCAGGAAGAGCTGAAGCAAAAAGTAGGGGTGGGTCCAAAACGAGATTATCCAAAGCCGCCTTCAGATGAATCTTTGCAAGAAAAGGTAAATTCTTTTGCATCAGACCG
>JACCDP010168549.1_pt1 | contig 23826 bp, 19 predicted proteins | sample 7445841 | NCBI WGS metagenome assembly JACCDP01 (sample SAMN15323441, study PRJNA562643) | freshwater metagenome | isolation source: river surface water | place: USA:Blue River Watershed | collected 2017-08-17
ATGCGCAGTCGGCTTTCTTCACTGCCCTCCAACAAGGACTTCATCCAAGTATCGGCATGAAAGGTATGGTATTTGACCTCACCCCGGAGTTTCACAGCGATGGACTGAAGCGTTTGGTTTGGAATCCCCGAAAGAGATTCGTAACGCAAGCGTACGGCGTGATCATAACACCAATGCCTAACCAAACTAAAAGCGTAATCCCCAATAGGCTGCTCCACCAAACCATTGCATAACATTTGATTTTCGGGGCGATTAAAAGCGGTTTGATCCGGATGATCGGCACCGCATTCAGCTTGTAAATATTCGTAAAAGGCCAAGGCATGGCCGACTTGGTCCTGGGCGACGGAGGAGAAGGCAATGTCCTCCTCCAGGATGGGACCCAAACCGGTCCATTCGGAATTTCGATGACCCATAATAAGCTGATCATCTGCAATTTGGAGGAGATAACGGGCCAGAGGGCCGGAGGGAAAGGATTGGGAGTTCGACATGGTTGGCATGAGGGTTTCCTGGCGGATTAACCTTGGTTTTTGGCTTTGTAGGCGTCGATTTTGTCGTTCACTTTGTACCCGGCCGGGTCCCGATAGGATTTGGAAGGCGTGGTACGAAAAACATCCTCGTCGGCATAGTCCATTTCCAAAACATCGGCCGAGCAGACTACCCATAGATTGGAGGTTTCTCCACGACGACCGTATTGTTCCTTGGCCAGCGCCATGGCCATCTCGGAACTGGGCGCATGGACAATCCCAACACTGCTATGCTTTTCGCCCCGTCGCCGCTGGTGAAAAACCTGGTAACTAGGCCAATGATCACCAGGGGCCAAAACAGGGCCCTGTTCGGCCGATACCTGTTCGGCCTGCAAGCGGTTCACCCGAGGATCAAGGGAAAGAATAGGCATCTGGAATGTTTTAGGCCAATGGGGTTACAAAACGGGCATCGGCGCGGCTCAAAGCCGCACGGACCCAGGCCCCTCGCTCTTCGGCCACTTTGCGGACTGCCAAACGCTCTCGGTTGCAGGGTCCATCCCCGTTAATGACTTTGAAAAAAGTATCCCAGTTGGGTTCGGTAAACAGCCATTCGCCCGTGGTTTCATCTTTGCGCAGTTGGGTATCCGGCAGGGTGAGTCCTAGCTCCCAAATCTTGGGAACATACATGTTAAGAAACTGCTGACGCATCACATCGTTGGTCGCCATTTTGACCTTCCAGCGCATCAAGGTTTCGGTGTGCTGGGACATTTTGTCGGAAGGCCCAAAAAAATGCATGATAGGCTCCCACCAGCGGTTCAAGGCTTGTTGTAACATATCCCGCTGCATGGGCGTTCCCGTTGCCAACCAAACAAAAACCGAGTGACCTTGCTTGAGGTGAAAACTCTCTTCATAACAAATCCGTTCCAAGGCCCGGCAGTAGGGACCGTAGGATCCCTTGGAATTGGCCACCTGATTCACAATGGCGGCGGCGTCAATCAAAAAGCCTATAACAGCCACGTCGGCCCAGGTTTCCGCCGGGTAATTGAACACATTGGAATACTTGGATTTGCCGTTAATCAGATCGTTGATCATCTCTTCGCGGCTTTTGCCCAGGGTTTCAGCGGCGGAATACAGCAACTGGGCATGCCCTACCTCGTCCTGAACCTTGGCCATCAAGGCCAATTTGCGGCGGAACCCGGGGGCCCTAGTGATCCAGGTCCCTTCGGGAAGGGCCCCAATGATTTCGGAATGGGCATGTTGTTCAATCATGCGGATCAATTGCTTGCGGTAGGCCGCAGGCATCCAATCCCGGGGTTCGATTTTCTCACCGCGGGCAATGCGGGCTTCAAACTGCGCGAGCAATTCGGGGTTTTCGGCTGCTGCTTTGGGCTCTTCGGCGCCAACGGGCACATATCCTCCTCCGTACATAACAATTTATTTAAAATTTAAAAATCAATCAGGTTGGTTTGTTGGGGATGCCACACCGTGCATCCATAGGCTGTAAAAACGTCGACCCAGATCGGCAAGGGCTTCGCTGTCGGGACGGGCCGTGCTGTGCACCGAGCCGTTCATTAACAAAAGCAATTGGCGTCCTAGCCAAAGCGGATCCCCCTGGCGAAACACCCCTTTCTGCATGCCTTCCTGAAAAAGTCCGGCAAAAAATTGCTCGTAATCCGAACGCAGGGACTTGAAGGTCTGCAGGGAGGGCTCACTCAAATGCCTCCATTCGTTCACAAAAACACCTACCGCCTCTCGGTCCGAAAACAGAAGGCGCAGGTGTTCTTCGATGGCGCGGGCCAGGCGATCCTCCACCGGCAAATCCATGGCCGCTATACGTTGGGCGGTGGAGACAAATGCATCCGCCATCCCAAAGCAGATTTCGTGAAGCAGGGTCTCCTTGGATGAAAAATGATTGTAAAGAGAGGGCGCCTCAATCCCGCTCACCGAGGCCAATTCCCGCATCGAAGTCGCGGCGTAGCCCTTGCGGTGGAACAATTCCGTCGCAAAGCCGGCAATCAAGGCCCGGCGACTGCTAGTCGGAGCCGTGGATTGGGTTGCAGCGAGAAGGTCGCTTTTCATAGTCCAAACATACGAACGATCGTTCGTTCGCGCGCTCTCACGTTCCCAAATGGCCGTACTTTTGGTTTTCAGAGACCCGCCTTGGACCCTTTGTCTTCCCAAACCTCCCCCGGCCTTCGTCGAAACGCCGCCCTGCCATGGCTCATGGTTTTGGCATGGAGCTTCTTGGGCTGGGCCTGCAGGCCCGATACCTACCGGGGGGGACTGAGCGTCGAATTGGGGTACGAGACCGATACCCTTCTCTTTGACACGGTTTTGGTGCAGGCCGGTTCCATTACCAAACGATTCAAGATTTACAATCCCAGCGACCAAGACCTGCTGGTGGACCGGATCGCCTTGGGCTCTGCCCTGGCAGGGAGCAGTCGTCCATCGGGCTTTCGCCTTAATATCAACGGCTTGGCGGCCAATCAGGCTCAAAACCTGCGCCTAGCGGCCGGCGACAGCCTCTACATCTTTGCCGAAGTCACGGTCAACCCCAACGATAGCCTGACTCCGTATTTGGTGACGGATTCCGTTTTGTTTTTTACAGGTCAAAGGGTAGGCAAAGTCATGCTGACGGCCTTTGGTCAGAATGCTCGTTTTTACCGGGATTCTATCATTGGGACCACCGTTTGGACCAAGGATTTACCCATCGTCATCTACAATTCCATCCTGGTCGACTCGCAGGCTACCCTATGGATCCAACCCGGGACCCGCATTTTTTTGAATGCCGGCTCAACGATCTATGTCAACGGCACACTGCGCGCCCAGGGCACTGCCCAAGAACCCATTACGATGCAGGGGGATCGTTTGGACCCCTTTTACCGGGATTTGGCCGGGGCCTGGAACGGATTGCATTTTTTGAGAGGTTCCCTCAACAATTACCTCCGACACGTTCACCTTCGCAACGGTTCGGTGGCATTGCGCGTTGATTCCCTCCCGGCTAGCGGAAGTCAACCCAACCTGCGGTTGGAAAGTGTTTGGGTGGACCATTTTGCACAGGCAGGCATTTATGGAAATACAGCCCACATTGAAGGCGATAATGTCTTGGTCAGCAATTGCGGTCTTTTTAATTTTTTGGGGGATTTGGGGGGGGAATACCGTTTTAGGCACAGCACCTTTGTCCATCTTCAATCGGAATTTACCCGGGCCTACCCGCTCATGGTGCTCAGCAACCGAAACCTGGGGACCCCATCTCGCAGCAACAACGCCCTTTTGTCCCTTACCAATTGCCTGGTTTGGGGGGGAACCGACGAAGAATTTGGGGTGGATTCATCGGGGGATGGTAGCTTCAGCTACCAATTTGAACACTGCATCCTCAAAAGCTTGCGGGGCTGGTCCGGAACAAACCTTTTGTACCAGAATCCCCGTTTCAAAAACCCCAGCAACCGCAATTATGCGATCGATACCCTAAGCCCTGCTTATCGCGCTGGTATCGATTTGCGCTCCCAATATCCGTCTCTGCAATCCGACCTCTTGGGTCAGCCCCGAACCGCCACCCCCACCCTGGGCTGTTTAGAGCGTATCGAAATGGGTGGTATCTTTGAACCATGATTTTAGTACCCTACGACTTCACCCCACCTAGCGATTGCGCTATCCAGCATGCCACCGTGGTGGCACGCAAAGGTGACAACAAGATTCAACTGCTGCATGTCGTCAATTCCGACAGCAAGTCCCTGATGCGTAGGGACAAAATCAGCCTTCGAGACCTCAACGACCGAATGGCGGCCCTTGCAGCACGGGTTGAACGCGAATCAGGCATCCCCACCGGTTACGATATGGTCACCGGCTCCATCTTTACCACCATCCCGGAATACGCCCACGAGTCCAAAGCCAAATTGGTCATCATCGGAACCAGTGGCATGGTTGGACTTCAGAATTTGTTTGGATCCAATGTTATCAAAATCGCCGAAAAATCCTCGGTGCCTGATATCATTGTCCAGGAGCGTCCGCTCCGACCCCACGGCTACAAGACCATTGTGATGCCTATGGATGCCGGCAAAGAATCCAAACAAAAGACCTTTCAAACCGCTGCCATTGCCAAAATTTTTGGTGGCACTGTTCACCTTTTTGCCGCTCACGAAACCGACGATTTTCTCGTAAAAGCGGTTCAAAACAACATCCATTTTGCCACCCGGCATTTTGATTCCCAACAAATCCCGTACGAATTGGCTACCGAAGTGGAAGGGGGCAAATCTTATGTGGAACAAATCATCCAGCATGCCATTCGCGTTGATGCAGACCTGCTGGCCATCATGACCGGCGATCATCGGGGCTTGCTGGATTTACTTTCCACGACCGACGAAGAGCATATTGTCAACAACCAGGCTCAGATCCCGGTTCTCTGCATCGACCCTCAAAACGTTATTTACGGATCTGTTTTTTCGTATTAAACTTAGAAAGCGATGGCACAAGGTATGATTACGGAAAAGTCCAAGACCATTGCCGTTGATTTTGACGGAACCGTGGTTGAACACGAATATCCACTTATTGGCAAAGAAATGCTTTTTGCTTTTGCAACATTGCGAAGATTGCAAGAGAAAGGACACAAACTCATTTTGTGGAGTATTCGCGAGGGCGAACTTTTGCAGGCCGCGGTGGATTATTGTCGCCAAAACGGGGTGGAATTTTATGCGGTGAATGCCAATTATCCAGGAGAGGTTTTGGAGCCCGGGGTAAGTGCCCGCAAAGTGAACGCAGACATTTTTATCGATGACCGGAATGTTGGGGGATTCCGTGGTTGGAGCGAAACCTATCAGATGCTACACCCTGAAGATGGCCCGTTTTTTCATCAACTTGTGAACGAAAAAGCCCACCTCAATTACCGTGTCCGCAAAAAGAAAAGTGTGTTGGAAAAGCTGTTTGGCTCGTGAATGAACCGATGATTCAGCTCAAAAGTCCCGAAGAAATAGAATTATGTGCCCTGGCGGCGGACTTGGTCAGCCGTACCTTGGGCATTTTGGCCCCCCGAGTTGTTCCAGGAGTTAGTCCCCTTGAATTGGATCGATTAGCCGAAGAGTTCATCCGCGATTCAGGAGGCATACCCGCATTTAAAGGCCTTTATGGCTTTCCTAATACGTTGTGCATATCGCCCAACGATCAGGTGGTTCATGGAATACCGGGCCAAGCCCCGTTGCGAGACGGGGACATCGTGTCGGTGGATTGTGGGGTAAAAATCAACGGTTTCATCGGGGATCAGGCCTTTACGTTTGGGGTCGGCGTTATAACACCAGAAGCCCAAAGGCTTCTGCGGATCACCCGCGAGTGCCTTGACCGTGGCATCGCACAGGCCGTGGCCGGAAAGCGAATCGGGGATATTGGCCACGCCATCCAGGAACATGCCGAGGCAGCCGGTTACGGTGTGGTTCGGGAATTGGTCGGCCACGGCCTGGGCCGCCAACTGCATGAAAAACCAGAGGTGCCCAACTACGGCAAAAAGGGCCAAGGCATTCGCCTCAGCGATGGAATGGTCCTGGCCATCGAACCCATGATCAACGCCGGAGGAAAGGCCATCCGTCACGAGAACGACGGCTGGACCGTACGCACCCGGGATGGCTCCCTATCGGCCCATTACGAACACGATGTCGCCTTGGTTGGGGGTGTTTGTCGGGTCCTTACCACCTTTGAATATGTGGACGAGGCTTTGCTAAATTCGCAGTGCTCGTAAGTCGTCCCACCGACCTTCTAGCATTCCGTTCCTTCCACCGCCTTTTGATCCCTCCTTTGACCCGAATCCTTTACCATGGGAAGAGCCTTTGAATACCGCAAAGCCCGCAAATTTGCACGCTGGGACAAGATGTCCAAAACTTTTACCCGCATTGGCCGCGAAATTGCCATGTCGGTCAAAGCCGGTGGTCCGGAGCCAGAAAGCAATACCCGGCTAAGGGCCGCCATTCAGAATGCCAAAGCGGCCAATATGCCCAAAGATCGGGTGGAAGCCGCCATCAAGAAAGCCGCCAACAAAGACGAAAAAGCTTACGAGGAAGTGGTCTACGAGGGGTATGCCCCCCACGGCATCGCGGTCTTGGTAGAAACTGCCACGGACAATCCCACCCGTACCGTCGCCAATGTCCGCCATCTTTTTAGCAAATACGGGGGGTCGATGGGAACCTCTGGCTCGGTTGGGTTTTTGTTTGAACGTAAAGCCCTGTTTCGCTTGGATCCCGGTGACATAGCGGCCGAAGAGCTAGAGTTGCAATTAATTGATGCCGGCGCAGAGGATATCAGCATCGAAGACGGGGAATGGAACCTAACAACAGCCTTTGCGGATTTTGGACAAGTGCAGAAGTCCCTTGAATCCATGGGTATACAAATCGTGTCTTCGGAATTATCCTATATTCCGACCATTACTAAGACCCTGGACGAGGCCCAAGCCGAAGAATGTTTGAAGCTCATCGAGATGCTCGAAGAGGACGACGATGTTCAAAATGTCTATTGCACCCTGGCCTAAAAAGCATTTTTGGACCATTTTTTTTGAGTTTTGAGGGGGCAGGCAGGGGATTTATCCCTAATTTGGACTCATTAAACAAATACCTTATGGACAAATACAACGAATTGCTTGAGATGGTAACCTCCATGGAGAAGGACTTCCAGAAGTTTTACGATGGAGCGAACAAAGCGGCCGGTACCCGTATCCGCAAAGGTCTGCAGGACCTCAAGGCCCATTGCCAGACCCTTCGTCTCGAAGTTCAGGACATGAAAAACAACGGGTAATCCCCTTTTTTCAATCCAAACCTAAAGGCAGTCCCGGTGGACTGCCTTTTTTTTTGGAGGTGGACGCGGTAAGAAACGAAAAAATCTGCGTCTAGGGTAAGGCCACGTTGATTCGGACCAACCCACCCCGCAAAAGCCACCAACCACCCCGGATGGGCGGGCGAAGGGCTGCCGGCTCCTTGGACGAAAGTTCCCAGGAACTCTGACGGAAAAGGGCGGTTTGATGTCCCAATTCGAGACCCACCAATCCGGCAATCCCGGATAATTTCCATGTCAATTCTCCGTAAATCATCCGTCCAGGTTCACCCAACAAATAAGCACAGATCGTTTCCGTCGCCCGCATTCTGGCCAAGGGTTTCCAGTGAGTGATGCTCAAGCGGGCGGTTTGGTATTCCTGCATCAGGGTGAACCAGGATTTTTGGGCTGTCAAAAGATGAGGATTCAATCCTCGGGGAGCCATCGCTCGTTCCCGGCCCCATCCATAGGCTTGGGATGGCCACGCATAGAAATCAGCAAAGGTGCGTGGGCTTTGTGCAAACCAACCCACCCCTATTCGCCCGTTCCATCGACGGTCCGCCCCCAAATCCCGGTTACGTTCTGCAAACAAGTGAACGCGGGACCAAGGGTAGACTCCGTTTTGCTGATAAACCCAGGCAGCATCCAGATCCAAACCCACAAAGGCTTCGGAGCTGCGACGATACCGAACCCAACCGTTGACTTTTCTCTTTTCGGTCAGCGGTTCCCAGCGCCAAGACGCATGCATCCGCAGGCGTTGATGGTCCCTAAACAAATCCTCCAAGGAACCGGTAGTCCGAACCGAATAATAAGACGAGCCGGAGCCTATTCCGGCCAATGCGGAAGACCACATGGGAGAAAGAAGTGGATCCGGAGACTGCATAACATAGGAGCGTTTTTCGGCCCCTGCGCCCAGCCACATTCTCCATTTTTTGGAGAGGCGTTGTTCCAATCCGCCATCAGCTTTTGTGGTCAAAACACCTTCAAAACCCGTATACCACCAAGGACGCTGCTCAGAAGGATGGGCCGTGCCCAAGGATAACAGATGCACCCAGCGAGGCATTTGCCAACCGCTTAGGGGCTCCATTGCCGAACCCATGCCCCATTGCCATCGGGTTTCCGTGGTGCTACGGGACCAATCCAATGCAGGAAGTACTTGATGTAATTGGGATCCCCAACGCAACGAGGCCTTCCACGATGTGTTACGATTCCGAGCATCTCTGGACTGTCGCTGATAAGTGCCGGAAACAACCCATCCCTCCAAGGGATTGTAGAGGTCCAACGCGGTCCAACGCGGTCGGAGCCAGCCCGACCATTCCTGGCTTTGCCAGGCCTGACCCGCTGCATCCCGTCCCTTTTGGGATTGACTTCCCCATAACATGGTTTTGAAAAAGCGTGATGCCGCAGAACGGGTGGTATCATCGGTTGATCGGGGCTTTTTGAACGCGCCCAAGCTGTCGGCAACTGCATAACCTTTCTGTTCGGCGCTATCAAGACGAATGGTTCGCAATGTTTCCCACAGCGAATCCGAGGACGCATCGGCAGCGGTATCCACCTCAAACCGGTATTCGGCATCCAGCCCTGCAGTGGCATCCAACACATCAGTGCTATCCAAGACAGCGGTGCTATCCAGACCAGCAGTGCTATCCAGACCAGGGGTGCTATCCAGGCCAGCGGTAGCCTTCCGAACAACATCCGCCGCCATGGATAAATCGGCAACCGCTGAATCCGTAACAACTCGAGGCCTTTTTTTTGGACTCGACTTGGTCTTGGCCAAAGCTGGGGCCGGGGGGATAGGCCGGGGGGATGGAGCGACCGAGGAAAGGCGGTCCGGAGGAGCCAAGACCTCGTCAAAACGACGGATGGAACTGATGTAGCGTATACGAGCCGAGGCTCCCAAAAAGCTCAGCTCCATCTGTAGATCTTCCATGGTCTGCATCGAAAAACCCTGGACACGACGGTACTGCTTGCCGATGCGAAAGGTATCGCCGGCGGGATTTTTCACCACCAACTCCACCCGATCCAGACTCCAGTCTTTGCTCCTCAAAACCAAGGTTCCCTGGTAACGATTGGAAGACCCGCCCCTGGGTCGGACCGCGATGCGGTGCAGTCGCTCCCCCTCTTCTTCTTCGGAGCCCAGGTACTCAAAACGATAATGCGCAAAGGCCTTGGAGGATAACGGCGATACCCAATCCCGGCTCTGGGGCTCGTACAAATTAATATTGGAATAATTCAAATTGGCCTCCATGCTTTTGGGCAAATTGGATCGGCGGGACAAAACCTTCTCCTCAAAATTCCGAGGTCGACGGTATTTTATCCGGCTTGCGGATTCCATAACATACGTTACACCTTGCCTGAGTCCCTCTTGTTCCAATTGCCGGCGCAGGATCCAGGGGACCTCCACGATTTTGAACTGGCCTTTGACATAGGTCTCGGCCGTGTAGCGCCATGGACCCGCAGCGTGGGCCGGAGCCGCTGCGATGGCTTTGCGCATCATCGCATAGGCGGGGTCTTCTTTGCCGGCCTTTACGGTGATTTCCTGAAGAGCCACCACCCGGGGCTCCAAGATCAAATCGGGTCCTTCGACAACCGATCCTGAACCCTGGGAGAATTCCCAATTCAATCGCCGGGGGCGATACCCCAAATGAGCGACCTGAACGGTGTAGGCACCCGGTTGAAGAAAGACCTCAAATCGACCGTTCTCGTTGCTAAGTCCGGTGATTTGACCCGGTTCAAAAACCAGGGTAGCGTAGGCCACGCCCCGACCCTGATCGTCCTTGACCCAACCCCGGACCCGGACCGTTCCAGGTGGCTGGGCCGAGGTCACCTGTAGGAAACAGCTGAAAAACAGGACCGTCCATGCCAACAATCGGCCAAAAAAAAGCCTGCACCCCGTGGATGCAGGCCTGGTGCCGAAGGCCGGACTCGAACCGGCATGTCTTGCGACACACGCCCCTGAAACGTGCGTGTCTACCAATTTCACCACTTCGGCTGGCTTTGCGCCTTCCGTCATCGCAGACCCGACTGAGCATGGGTTGATGCAGCGATTCGGAAGGGAGGCAAATATACATTCATCAACTTTGAAAACGATTTGGTGGGTCGTGGGACCTGAAGAAGCCCCCCTACCCTCCCTATCTTTGACCCGCTGATGGTGGTTCAAGATTTGCCTCGTGTTTTGCGCACATCCCGCGGTTTTCCGGTGCTGTGGGTGCACGAGCCCCACCATAGCCTCAGCCACATGGCCCTGCTCAGCGATTGCGGTAGTCGGGATGATGAACCGATCGGTTCCGGGGCGACCCATTGTTTGGAACATCTGCTTTTCAAAGGTACCGAGGACCGTCGACCCATGCAGGTCCTCACCGAACTCGAAAACAAAGGCGGGGATATCAACGCCTTTACCACCAAAGAGCGCTTGGTTTTGCATGCATCCTGCCCAGCCAAGCATAGCCAAACGGCGGTGGATTTGGTGGCGGATATGTGGTGGAATTCCCGCTGGACCGAGCAAGAATTTGCCAAAGAACAAAAAGTCATCCGAGAAGAGATCGGAATGTACAGTGACAACCCGGATGAGAGCCTTTTGGAGGCATTTGAAAAATCCGTTTACGGCAAACACCACCTATCGCACCCCATTTTGGGCTACGAATCCAGCCTAACGGCCCTGAGCAGTGCATCGGTTCGGCATCATTATCGATCGGTGTTTGGAGCAAGACCGGCAGTCTTTGTTTACCATGGACCCCTGGAGGCTGCAGAGGTATTGAAGGCTCTTGAGGCAAGGATGCCCAAGCGTTCCTTTCAAAACCCCAAAACAGCCCCCAACCGCAAAGCGCCTACCGCCCTACGCGGTCAACAGGAACGCGAAGAACTCAAGGATTTTCACCAGGCCTACGGCATCATGGGTGGTCGAGCCCCTTCGGTTCGGCACGATATGCGATGGGCCTTGGCGCTCCTGGTCAATTGGCTGGGTGGGGATCATATGAGTGCCCGCCTAAGCATGGAACTTCGCGAAAAATCCGCCTTGGTTTACGATATCGATGCCCATTACACGCCGTATTCGGATTCGGGCATGTGGAGCATACAGTTTTCTTGCGATGCAGGTCAAGCCCCCAAAGTCCGGACCAAAATCGACCGTATCCTCCGCAACCCGCGCCTTCGTTGCCCGGGTCCCCGTGAATTCAAAATCGCCAAGGAACAACTCATCGGTCGCCTGCTTTTAGCCGAAGAAAACAGGCTCCAAAACCTCATCGGCTGGGGACAGGCCTTCTTGGACGGGAACGGTTTGTTGACCCAACAAGAAATCGTGGATCGCATCCACCATATCCCCTTGACCCAACTCCAAACGATTGCGGAACAACTCTTTGTCCGTCAAGGATGGCGCAGCCTGGTTTGGCGGAACGAATCGCCTTAGACCCATAGGTCTAGGTCTAAATTTTTTTGCTCATGAATTTTTTGCCCCCCCACCTGGACGCCTACATCGAGGAACACAGCCATGCTCCCTCGGCCCTCTTGATCGAACTCGAACGTCAAACCCATCTGCGTTGCCTCATGCCCCAAATGTGTTCGGGCTATTTGCAGGGCCGGGTCTTGGCCATGATCAGTCGGATGTTAGCCCCGAAGCGCATTCTCGAAATTGGGACCTTTACGGGCTATTCAGCCCTTTGTTTGGCCGAAGGTCTGACCGAGGATGGTCTACTACACAGCGTTGATAACAACCCCGAAATCATGGACATGGCCAAGGAATTTGTGGAAAGGTCGGCGTATCGTGAGCGCATTCATTTGCATACCGGCACCGGCTTGGGACTGATTCAACAAGTCCAAGAAGACTGGGACCTGATCTTTGTGGATGCCGACAAGGAAAATTACCCGGCCTATCTGGAGGCGTTGGTCGAGATCCTCAAGCCAGGGGCTTATATCCTGGCTGACAACGTGTTATGGAGCGGAAAGGTGGCAGAGGCTGGGCTACACAAAGATGCGGAGACCGAAGCCTTGCGGGAATACAATCGCAGGGCAGTAACCCATCCTCGGTTGGAGACGGTCGTCCTTCCGGTGAGGGATGGTTTATCCCTGGCGCGGATTCGCTAAGCGATCCAGGTTCGCTACACGATCCAAGTTCGCTAAACGGACCCGAGTTCGCTAAACGGACCCGAGTTCGCTAAAGAACAATTGGAGGCGGCTTCTTAGAAGCGCCAGCCTACACGAATGGAAGGCAGAGCACCAAAATTGGAGCTCACGTTGCGGCTGCTGGGCTCCAAAATACCGGAGTTGCTGCTGCTAAGGCTGGAGAAAGAGAACTCCGTGGGGCGGTTGTTGCGAACGGTCATTCCCCAATTCATTTCCAAACCCAAATACAGGTTTTCGACCAGATAGAAGTCAACACCGGCCACGGCTCCAAAGTTGAACGAAAGGAAAGGAGCGGTGATGTTGGCTTTGGTTTGAAATTCGTAGTAGCCACCCAAACTGTCGGTGTTATAATCCTTCCAGTCTTCTTTGTTGCGACCGGCGTTCAAACCAACCACTGCTCCAAAGTAAGGAGAGAGTCTTTTGGTACCCGATGGGTGGTATTCAAAACCAGTTTGCAGGCCCCACTGACGGTCACTGACCGTGCGGGTTCCTTCGTTGCCGGTGAAATTGGGGTTCTGATAAACGCGCTCCACATCGGTGTTGGTAGCGGCTTCGATTGTACCGCGCAATGCCATGCGATCGTTCAAAAAGTAGCGGTAACGCACTTTGGGCAATACAACCGTATTTCCTTCGGCAATGTTGAGTCCGGCCTCGATGGTGGATTTGTGGGCACCGTAGCTGGCAAAACTCCCGCTAGAGGCCGAAGAAAGTGGCTTTTGGGCCAAAAGAGGCTGGGCAAAAACGAGGGTCAAACATACCAAAAAGGCTGAGAAGGTCATTTTTTGGAGCATGGGAAGGAGATTGAAGGGTTGGTAGAGTAGGTTTTGAACGTTAATGATTTCCAAAAGTAAGCGACAGGAACGTGGATTGCGACCCCAAAAGGGCCAAAATATGAGAATAGCCTAATTTTTCGCTTAATATTGACGCATGAAATCCATCGCCGCCCCCTCCATTTTTGGTTTTTTGGACCATTCCACTTGGAAAGAGTTGGTCCGCCGAGCATCCCTCGTCGTTATCGGGGTCCTTGGAGTCTTTTTGGAAATGGTGGTGGCCCAGGGGGTTGTTTATCCGCTGGGGGTCCGGGGTATTAGCCTGTACGATGATCAGGTGGTGGCCCGGTTCGAGGCTTTGCTTCCTCCGGATAGCCTGGCCCGCATGCTGAACAATCCCAACGAGGACCGGGAATACCGGTGCACGGTGGTCTATACCCGCAATGGATTGACGGATACTCTGAGGGAATGTGGTTTGAGCATTCGCGGAAATACATCGCGATCGGCCGCCAAAAAACAGTTTCGAATTTCGTTTAACACGTACCGCGATGGCCAAAACCTGGAAGGGGTGACCGATCTCAACCTCTACGGGATGCACAACGACCCCTCCATCAGCCGGGCCAAATTTTATTACGAATTATCCGAACGAGTGGGGGCGCATTCGGCGCGTGCGGCTCATGTAAATCTGTATTTGAACGGGCAATACCGGGGGGTTTATTTGAATGTGGAGCAATTGAACGAAGATTTTTTGCAGGTCCGTTATGCTCAGGATTACGGGAATCTCTACAAGTGTTTGTGGCCAGCGGATTTGACCTATCGATCCAACAATCCCAACGATTACAAATTCACCTCCGGGGGGCGACGCGCCTACGATTTAATGACCAATACGGCGGGGGATGACTATACTCGTTTTGCCATGATGGTGAGGACTTTGACGCAGACTTCTTCGTCCCAAATCTATTGCCATTTGGACAGTGTTTTGGACATTGAATCGACCTTGTTAACCTTGGCAACGGATCTCAGTTCTGGTCATTGGGATTCGTATTATAACAAAAATAACTTTTATCTTTACGAACATCCGATTGATCGAAGGTTTCGCTTTTTGCCATACGACACCGATAATACATTCGGCATCCAATGGGGTGGGCCCAATTACCGCACCTTGTCGCCCTACAGTTTTACGCCCGGGGAGTCCAGGCCTTTGTACGATATGTTAATGGCCAATTCAGAAACCCAGAATATTTATTCCTTTTACCTGCGACGATTGGCCAACCGCCAGGTCCAGGCCCAATATTTGGCTTTTGTGGACAGTGTCCGGGATCGCTTGGCGCCTTTTGCCTTGTTGGATTCGTTCAGAACCTTGGATTACGGATTTACCTACACGGAATTTTTGCAGTCGTTTTCCGGAAATCTAAACCGGGCCCATGTGACCGGAAGCATTACACCTTTTTTGACCGCACGTTCAGCTTCGACCCTGGGAGCTTTGACGGGTCCGAGTAATTTGGCGCCCATCGTTCATCGACCCTTGGTTTTGAATCCATACCCGGGCCGACGGGCTACCATCCGGGTACGGATTGAGGATGAGCTCAGCAGCGGGGTGACCGCCGTGGCGTTGGCAACTCAGGACGGGGTGACCCTCCAGATCCCGCTGTGGGATGATGGACTGCACGGGGACGGGGCAGCGGGCGATGAAGTCTACGGGGCCTATTGGAATCTGAACCCGACCGTTCAGCAATGCAGCGTGCAGGTGAGGGCATTGGATGCGGCTCAAAATCAAAGGATTCGGCCTTGCAATCCCCTACGGGTTGCTCTCCGAAATCAGGGCCCGTTGGTGCTGAACGAAATCATGGCCCTGAACCGCAACGGTATCGTCGATCAGACCAACAAAACCAGCGATTGGATCGAGTTGCATAACACAGGCTCTCAGCCCTACCTCCTCAACGGGGTTTACCTAACGGATAACATGGCCCAGCCGGGACGTTGGCGTTTGCCCAACCTGACGATTCCGGCCGGTGGTTTTGTTTTGGTATGGGCCTCCGGGGATACAACGCGGGGGAATCTGCATGCCAATTTTACCCTTTCGGGTTACGGGGAATGTGTAGGGCTACACCGCTTGCAGGGCAGTCAGTTCGTGATGATGGATACCCTGTGTTATGGACCTCAGGTAGAGGATGTTTCATGGGGCCGGGCTGGCGACGGCGCTTTGGATTGGGTGCCTTTTCTGGTCCCCAGTCCGGAGCGCAGCAACGGCGCCCCCTCCGGGACAGCGCCCGTCGCCTCCGCCCCCTGGGGCGGGGGGCTTTGCCCCGCCCGGCCCAACCCCTTCCAAGACGAACTGGCCTTTGACTTGAACAACCGCGAAAACGGCAACAATACGGGCAACGGCAACAACACGGGCAGCGGAAACAACACGGGCAACGGCAACAACACGGGCAACGGCAACAACTCCAACAACGGCAGCTACAGCGCGGAACTGTCCTATTCGTGGACCATCCTCGGGAGCGGCGGACAAACCATGGCCAAGGGCAGGGGCCTGAATGTCCGAGCAGAGACAAGCACCTGGTCGCCAGGCATGTACCACCTTCTATGGCAGGAACCCCAAGGCCAGGGTCGTTGCAAACTGCTCAAACTTCCTTGATCGGCGCGCATCAAACCCTGTGACCTAGCACCAACGTTCCTGTTAGCATAAGCAAACTTCCATGGGCGATGATTGTTGCTCATAGGTGATGATTGCAGAACCTGGCTTGGATTTTTTGTTCTTGCCGCACCAACTTGTTGAACCCGAAGGCCTGATTTCCAGCGGGACAATCCCCAATCATCCGATTTCCAACGGGACAATCCCCAATCATCCGATCTCCAACGGGCCAACCCCCACCGCCTGGATCGTCGAAGAGTGGCTCTTCTTTGGCCAATTCGATTTTCATCGCCAAAAACTCATCCATCAGAGAGCCTGCATGAAGGTTTTCGCCGAAGAATTGCATCAAAAGGGATGGACCGTGAACTATGTGGACTCCGCAGATCCCCGGAGTGATATCCGAGCCTTCTTGGATCATAACGCCCACCACCTGACCGGGTCAACCCTGCATCTCTACGAATGCGGTGACCAATGGTTGGAACAACGCATCCGACGGAGCGCCCAAAAACATGGAATGACCTTGAATTGGTTGCCAAATCCTTTGTTTTTGGACCGCCCCCTGGTCTCCGATTCTTGGTTCAAGGGCAAAAAGCGTTTCCTACAGGCGGATTATTACCGCAAACAACGCATCAGGCACCAAATCCTCTTGGAGCCCAAATCCAACGAAGACGGAAGCCCTTCCACCGAGCCTCTCGGCGGTCAATGGAGCTACGACGAAGAGAACCGCAAGCGCTACCCCGCCCAGGTCACCCCCCCTCCACCTCCTCCCATCACGGTCCATCCGGCCTGGGAAGAAGCGACTCAATACACCCGTGAGCACTACCCCCACGTCCCCGGTGCCGAAAAAGGGGATTGGACCTGGCCCATCACCCGCAACGATGCCCAAATCTGGCTGAAATCCTTTCTCCAAGAACGATTCAAAGACTTTGGCCCCTACGAAGACGCTCTGGACCATCGACATCGCCTCCTGCATCACTCGGCCATCTCCCCATTGCTCAATAACGGACTCCTAAGGACCGAAGACGTGCTCCGACAAAGCTTGGACCACGCCCAACGCCACCAAACCTCCCTCCCCAGCATCGAAGGTTGGGTTCGGCAAATCTTGGGCTGGCGTGAATTCATTCACGGGGTTTACCTGCACGCCGGCTCCAAGCAACGAACCCGCAATTTTTGGGGATTTGAGCGAGCCATGCCGCCTTCATTTTACAATGCAAGCACCGGAATCGAACCCGTAGACCACAGCATTCGTTCTTTGTTACAAAACGCCTACAACCACCATATTGAACGCCTGATGGTTCTAAGTAATTTTATGTTACTCTGCGAAATTCATCCGGACGCCGTCTACCGTTGGTTTATGGAAATGTACATCGACGCATACGACTGGGTAATGGTGCCCAATGTTTACGGGATGGGTCAATTTGCAGATGGTGGTCTCATGTCCTCCAAGCCCTACCTAAGCTCCAGTAATTATATCCTCAAAATGAGCAACTTCCGGGCCGATTCATCCTGGACCGAGCCCTGGGACGCCCTGTATTGGCGATTCATGTCGACCCATCGGGAATTCTTTTTGCGCAACCCCCGATCGGCCATGATGATACGGCAATGGGATCGAAAAGACCCTGCGCAGCAGCAGATCCTTTTGGAGAGAGCCGAACTGTTTTTGAGCCGATTGCACGGGAATTCAAACTAGCCATAACATGCGTCGATTCTGGAACCTCCCCGCCGTGCCGGTTTATTCTCTGCTAACCACCGATTCCAATGGTGGCTATAACATGAATTGCTGCACCTATGTAACACCGGTCAGCATGGAGCCCAAGCAATTCCTGATTGCGGTCTACCAAGGAACCAAAACCTTGGATAACCTCCAAAGCAACCCCCATCAAACCGTGGTCCTGCAATTGTTGGCCCAAGATCAAGGCCGCCTTATCCAAGTGCTGGGTCGCAAAAGCGGTTACCGAGCCAACAAAATCCAATATCTCCAAAAAAGAGGCCATTTGGACGAATGGAGAGGGTTTCCGGTCCTCAAAGAGGCCGCTGCCTGGGCCGAAATGCAAAGCCTGGGTCCCCTAATGGTCCAGCATACGGTCCAGCCGAAGGCAACGCAGGCCCCCTCCACCTTGGGGGATCATCAATGCTGGCTTTTTGGCCTGAACAGCAGCCGCGTATGGCGCGATGACTGCCTTGACAATGCGACCCTGAGGCGTTTGGGCCTAATTCGATAGGGCCGTATCTTGGCGCACCCAAAACCTTCTTTCCCATGAATTACGATCTTGTTGTTGTCGGAGGCGGTCCCGGCGGTTATGTTGCCGCGATCCGGGCCTCCCAGCTTGGCCTCAAAACGGCTGTTGTCGAACGGGAAGCCCTCGGTGGGATCTGCCTGAACTGGGGCTGCATCCCGACCAAGGCCCTTCTCAAGAGCGCCCAAGTCTTTGATTACATCAAACACGCCGCCGATTACGGCATCCAAGTCAGCGATGCCAAAGCCGGATTCGAAAAAGTCATCCAGCGCAGCCGGGGTGTCGCCGATGGGATGAGCAAGGGGGTGGCCTTTTTGATGAAAAAAAATAAAATTGACGTGCACATGGGTCAAGCGACCCTGCAGCCCGGTGGCAAGGTCAGCGTGGCCCAGGCCGATGGCCAAACCCTGACCCTCACAGCCCCTCACATTATTGTGGCAACCGGCGCCAGAGCCCGGGCCTTGCCCAATCTGCCCATCGACGGCAAAAAGGTCATCGAATACCGCAAAGCGATGAGCCTCGAAAAACAACCCGCCTCCTTGCTGGTGGTTGGTTCCGGTGCCATTGGCGTTGAATTTGCCTATGTGTACCAATCCATGGGCACCCAGGTGACCATTGTTGAATACCTGCCGAACCTGGTCCCGGTCGAGGACGAAGAAGTCTCCAAGGCCCTCGAAAAGTCCTACAAGAAAATGGGCATGCAAATCCTGACCAATTCGGCCGTTGAATCGGTGGATACCTCCGGTCCGCTCTGCAAAGTCCAGGTCAAAACCCCCACCGGTGTCCAGATCCTGGAAGCCGAGGTGGTGCTCAGCGCTGCAGGCATTGTTCCCAACATCGAAAACATGGGACTCGAGGCTTGTGGTATTGCCTTGGACAAAGGCAAAATCAAAGTGGATGATTTTTACAAAACCACCACACCCGGCTACTACGCCATTGGGGATGTGGTCAAAGGGCCCGCCTTGGCACACGTTGCTTCGGCGGAAGGAATCATCTGCGTTGAGAAAATCGCCGGGCATCATCCCGAGCCCCTCGATTACGGTAATATTCCCGGCTGTACCTATTGTCAGCCCGAAATTGCCAGCGTTGGCATGACCGAGAAGGCGGCCAAAGAAGCGGGTTACGAGCTAAAAATCGGGAAATTCCCCTTCAGCGCCTCCGGCAAAGCCAGCGCCTCCGGGCACAAAGACGGCTTCGTTAAACTGATTTTTGATGCCAAATACGGGGAAATACTCGGCGCCCACATGATTGGGGCGAATGTTACGGAAATGATCGCTGAATTGGTTTTGGCCCGCAAGCTCGAAAGCACCGGTCATGAACTCATCAAAACCGTGCACCCCCACCCCACCCTGAGCGAAGCGGTCATGGAAGCAGCCGCCGCTGCCTACGGCGAAGTGATTCACCTTTAAATTGAAAACCTCCACCTTCTTTTAACTGATTAAATATTTGTTATGAAAATTTTCTTTCGCGCTTCGTTCCTTCAATCGCTGGCCTTGATGCTGGTTTTGGGCCTTGCCACCACCCGCGTTCGTGCCGACGAAGGCATGTGGTTGCCCATTCAGCTCTCCAAAATCGAATCACGCATGAAGGAGGCCGGCTTTAGCCTGAGCGCTGCGGATCTCTACCAAATCAACCAAGCCGCTGTCAAAGACGCAATTGTCCGTCTAGGCGGCGGTTTTTGCACGGCCGAAATCGTTTCGGACCAGGGTTTGGTGCTCACCAACCACCACTGCGCCTATGATCTGATTCAGAACCATAGCACGGTAGAGAAAGATTATTTGACCAACGGCTTCTGGGCTATGAACCGCGCCCAGGAATTGCCCAATCCAGGACTCACGGCTTCGACTTTGGTCCGTATGGAGGATGTGACCAACCGGATGAACGATTCCCTTCGCAATGTTCCCGAAGCCCAGCGCGGTGCGGTGATCGCCAAGGTTAGCAAAATCATCGCCGATGAGGCCTCCGCCGAAAAGAAGGGCTACCAGGGCGATGTGCGTCCCATTTTTTACGGGAATCAGTTCATTCTCTCGGTTTACATGGTTTACAAAGATGTTCGTTTGGTGGGTGCCCCCCCCAGCAGCATCGGCAAGTTTGGTGGCGACACCGACAATTGGATGTGGCCACGTCACACAGGTGACTTTTCGGTCCTTCGCATTTATACCGGCCCCAACGGAGAATCGGCCGAGTACGATAGCCTCCGTAACATTCCCCTCAAACCCAACCGTTTCCTTTCGGTTTGCACCTCCGGAGTCAAAAATGGAGATTATACCATGGTCATGGGTTACCCAGGGACGACGAATCGTTACTTGAGTGCCGATAACCTGGATTTTAATTTGGCCACCGTCAATATGATGGTCGAAGACATGATTGGTAGCCGCATGCAGGCTTACAAAGAGGACATGGACAAGGATGACAAAATCCGTATTGCCTTGGCCTCCACCTATGCATCGGGTATGAATACCTACAAATACTACCAAGGCCAAAGCTTGGGTCTTCGCAAAGATGGCTTGGGCGACAAAAAGCGCGCTCACGAAAACGGACTTCGTCAGTGGATCTCCAGCGATCCAGCCAGAGTCGCCCTTTATGGCCAGCCCCTGGAAACCCTCAGCGGCATGCTCAATCAATACCGCAACGATTACCGGAAGATGATTTATTTCCGTCAGGCCCTCGGCAACCAGGCCTTTGTTCGCCATTTTCGAATCATGGGAGACCTTCAAAAGGCTCTTGAATCCGCCAAACCCGATGAAGCCAAAACCCTTGCAGCCGCCAAATCAACCCGCGATGCCCTCAAGGAAAACATGACCGAATATTTCCAGGCCACCGAACAAAAAGCCTTTGCCCGCATGCTTCGTGTTTACCTGGAGCGTATCAATGCGGCCGATCGCCCTCCATTTCTTAACGACCTACTCAAAAAGACCGAAGGCGATAACGACAAAGACCGCTCCAAGGAATTGGCCAAAATCATCTACAAGGAATCCTTCCTAACCAATCCCGAACTCATGGAAGCCTTCCTGAACAAGCCCAGTGCCAAGAAATGGAAAAAGGATCCGGGCGTTCAATTGGCCCTGTCCATCAACGATTATACCAACCAGGTCCTCATGCCCGCCGATCGCAAGGCCCAGGCCGAACAAGCACCGGTTCGCCGTCAGTTAATGGCCGCCAACATGGCCTACCAAAGCCAACGCATTTTTGCGCCGGATGCCAATTCAACGCTACGCCTTACCTACGGTAACATCAAGCCCTACGTTCCCCGCGATGGTGTTGACTACAACTGGTTCACCACCCATTCGGGAATCCTTCAAAAAGAAGATCCTTCCAACGAGGAGTTTATTGTACCCAACAAACTCAAAGAGGACCTGACCAAAGGAGACTTTGTCCCCTACGGCAAAGATGGCGAATTGGTCACCTGTTTTATTTCAAACAACGACATTACCGGCGGTAACAGCGGCAGCCCTGTCATGAATGCCAGAGCGGAATTGGTCGGTATCGCCTTTGACGGAAACTGGGAATCCATGACCGGCGACCTCATGTTCAACGACAAAGTTCAACGGACCATCAGCGTGGACATCCGTTATGTTCTCTTTGTCATGGATCGCTTTGCGGGTGCGGGCCACCTGGTCCGCGAGATGAAATTGGTTCCTTAACGGTCTCCTCAGCGCATGTCAACCACCTCCACATTGGGGTAGGCCTTGGCATTGAAGACAAACAAATCATCCCGCAATTTGGGATTGACTTTGAATTCCGTGATTTGGTAGGTGTACTGCACCCCGGATTTATCAAAGACGATGGCCTTCTGAATCAGGTTGCTTTGGCGATCCACGAAGAGCCGAACCTTGAAATACGAAACCGTCTTGTTTTGGGGAATAAGGTCAATGCGCGAAATCCCTTGTTGACCCGAACCGGTTTCGGATTCCAGAAACGAATCAAAGCCTTTTTCGTACATGGTAAAAAGGTTGTCCGGCGTAATTTGATCCGGACTTGGTTCGTGACGGCTGATGTTCACTTCGTTCAACTCCTTGAGGTAAGTCCATGAAGAACGTCCATCGCAAATAATGAGCTGCTCGCCCATGTCAATCCGGTACTGCTTGCCACGGAGAAACAATTTCCCCTTGCGCTTTTCTTTGACCTGACCGGGGCCTCCTTGCAATTCCAACGAAACCAGGGCCTGCATGGATTTCATACTCCGGTAGTTCTTGCTCAACTTGTTCAGGATGGCTTTGGATTCAGCATCGCCGGTGGCAATACTGCGTGCCCGCTGTGCTTTTTTGGGGGCCTGGGCTTTTTTCTGAGCCTGTGCTGTTTCAATCGTTCCAAACGCCGACATAGCGCCGGCCAAAAACAACAAACAAACGAATTTTCTGGTCATGGTCTTAGGTTTGATTTCAAAGGCCTTTGAGTTGCCTTAATTTCTCTTCTAATTGATGGAGATCGGTGTACAAGACTTCTCTTGGCTTGGAACCCTCAAAACGGCCTACGATCCCGGCTGCTTCCAACTGGTCGATAAGACGTCCAGCGCGGGCATACCCAATGGTCATTCTGCGTTGCAACAAAGAGGTTGAACCCTGCTGGTACTGAACGACCATGCGGGCAGCGTCGTCGAACAATTCATCCCTGACCGTACCTGCTCCGTCTCCACCAAAATCTTTTTCGGATTCAGGATCCTTGTATTCAGGCAAGAGGAAAGGGGTGGCATAACCGGTCTGGTCGCCAATAAAATCACAGACAGCCTCTACCTCCGGGGTATCCACAAAGGCGCATTGCAAGCGGACCACATTGGAGGATAGCGACAAGAGCATATCCCCGCGCCCTATTAACTGCTCAGCGCCGCCCGTATCAATGATGGTACGGCTGTCGATTTTGGAGCTCACCTTGAAGGCAATGCGGGCAGGAAAATTCGCCTTAATCGTACCCGTAATAATGTTCACCGATGGCCGCTGGGTCGCAACAATCAAGTGAATCCCCACCGCACGAGCCAATTGAGCCAATCGGGTAATGGGAAACTCGATTTCTTTTCCGGCCGTCATAATCAAATCCGCAAACTCATCGATAACAACCACGATATAAGGCAAATAGCGATGTCCTGCGGTCGGTGAAAGTCGGCGCTTGCGGAATTTGTTATTGTATTCGACCAAGTTGCGGACCTGTGCGTTCTTGAGCAAATCGTAACGACGATCCATTTCGATACCCAAGGCGTTCATGGTATGAACCACCTGACGGGTATCCGTCACAATGGCATCCTCGGCATCCGGGAGGCAGGCCAAAAAATGTTTTTCGATGCGGCGAAACAAAGATAATTCGACCTTTTTGGGGTCCACCAAAACGAATTTGAGCTCGCTAGGATGCTTTTTGAAAAGCAAGGAAACCAAGATGGCGTTAATCCCCACGGATTTGCCCTGACCCGTAGCGCCCGCCATCAAAAGGTGGGGCATTTTGGTCAAATCTGCCACAAAAATCTCGTTCGAAATGGTTTTGCCCAGGGCAATGGGTAATTCCATTTCGGAGCCCACAAAGCGATCCGAAGCCAAAAGGCCGCGCATCCCGACCACCTCTTTGTTCTGATTGGGAACTTCGATGCCCACGGTTCCTTTACCAGGCATAGGGGCAATAATCCGGATTCCTAATGCAGCCAAACTGAGGGCTATATCGTCCTCCAGGTTTTTGATTTTGGAAATTCGAACGCCGGCGGCCGGAATGATTTCGTATAATGTTACAGTCGGCCCAACGGTTGCCTTGATTTTGTCAATCTCAATACCGTATTGTCGCAGTGTTGTTACAATTTGGTCCTTGTTGGCCTCGAGTTCGGTAGGGTTGATTTG
>JACCDP010860953.1_pt1 | contig 23821 bp, 19 predicted proteins | sample 7445841 | NCBI WGS metagenome assembly JACCDP01 (sample SAMN15323441, study PRJNA562643) | freshwater metagenome | isolation source: river surface water | place: USA:Blue River Watershed | collected 2017-08-17
CAATCACACGACCTTGAATATCCAATACATCAACACTGTAATCTGCATTTGCTGCTTCAAAAGAAACGTTAATTGCATCAGTAGCAGGGTTAGGGTAAACATTCATTGCTGCGAAATTCTCTTCGTTGATTCCAAGTGCTCCAGTTTTGAACGGTTTCTTTTCAGAATCACCAAATTCTCCACCACTTAACAATGTTGCACCTGTAGCATCAGTCACTGAATATGCACCATTTCCGTATTGACAGCAAATTCCATCACCATACGCATCTAGAATTTCGAAATCATAACACTGATTTGCACTTAATGTTACCTGAACTGGTGTTTGTACCGTTTGTGTAGCTTGTTGCCCTGTTGCATCTTGCCAGTTACCACCGCCAGAAGCTACTGTTGTTCCAGATGCATTTTTGATGGTCCAAGAAGTCTCAGAAGCATAATAATCTGTCGTAATGTTTACAGTTACATATTGAGATGCTGCAATTAATGCAGTTGCCACTGTTGCTGTAACATCATTGTTAGTTGCCGAAGCATCACCGGTAGTTGTAACAGAAACGTTTAATGCTCCACCAGTAAAGTTAGCAATCGCGGAACAAGTAACGTTTGCAGTACCATAGGTTGCCAAGTTACCAGAATATGTTCCAGTTGAAACCGTATTTCCACCTTGTGTAATTGTTACTGTAGCAGAAGTTAATGGCGAAGTACCATTGTTCTGAATTTGAACAGACGGTGTGTAAGAACCTTCACAATGAGTTAAACTTCCTAAATAAGAAAGGGCTGCCACATCTGCAGGGTTCGATGCAGGAGGAGGACATTGACCTAATAATGTAGTTAAGTTCGCTACCGTTCCGATTGCACCAGCAACACCAGAAGCAATAATTACACGGTTTGGACAAATCACATACATTTCAGGGAAATAGTCGATTGTCATTCCTGAATTCTCGAAAGAAGCTTGATTCGCTAAGTCGATAATTGGCATGTTCTCACCTGTTACCCAGTCACCTTGGGTGTTTGCACCAGAACCGTTAAGGTCAGCTGCATTGGTTTGCGGGTCTCCTTCAACGAAAAATACCATTGCTTGATTTGTTCCTGATGGACCAAATTGATTGTAGAAGTTGTTCAATGCTCCTGTTCCGTGGTAAGACCAACATGGCCCACACCATGTAGCAGATACATCAATTACTACCATTTTACCTTGATCAAGGTAATCGAATAAAGAATGAGAAGTTCCGTTGATGTCAGTCAACGTGAAATTACTCACTACAGTACCAACTGGGGTTTGTGCATAAGAAGCAACTCCGGTAAGTACAGCCAAAGAGAATAACAATTTTTTCATCGTGTAAATTTTAAGTTTGCGTAAATTTAATGTTTCTTTCCGAAATGATAAAAAAAATTGTTGTTTTTTCTGGGGCCGGAATGAGTGCAGAAAGCGGCATTCAAACCTTTCGTGATAATGGTGGATTATGGGAACAATATCGGATTGAAGATGTTGCAACACCAGAAGCCTGGAATCGTGATCCAGAGCTAGTTACCCGGTTTTACAATGAACGCAGAAAACAGATCATTGCAACAAGTCCCAATGAAGCACATCTTTTAATTCAGCGCCTTGAATCAGGCTTTGATGTTACTGTTATCACTCAGAACATCGACGACCTGCATGAACGCGCGGGGAGTAGTAGGGTGCTTCATTTGCATGGAAATATTCGGTTCTCCAAATCCAGCGGTCCAAATCAAGAAGCTAAATACTACCCCATTGATTCGTGGGAATTAACAGAAGTTGATTGTTGTCCTGAAGGATATCGCTTAAGGCCTCATGTGGTTTGGTTTGGCGAAGCAGTCCCGCTGCTTGATGAAGCAGAACAACTGATTTCATCGGCAGATGTGGTTATCATTATTGGGACTTCACTTCGTGTATACCCTGCCGCGGGGCTGATTCATTATATAAAGAAAGGCAGCAAGGCCTATTTAATTGACCCGAAAGCAGACCATCTAACCCTTCCTATTGGGATTGAAGCGATAAATGAATCGGCTGTAATAGGAATGAAATCTCTTTACGAGAAGCTTACTTCTTGAGTTGATCTTTAATAAAGAGTTCTATCGCGCCTACCATTGATGGTGCCTTAGGGTGTGGCGCAGAAACATCAAGCCTTAAGTTATTGCGTAATACAGCACTTGCAGTGGTTGCTCCAAATGCAGCAATAGCGGTAGTATTCTGTTTGAAATCTGGGAAATTTTTGAATAGCGATTCTATACCGCCTGGACTAAAAAACACCAACATGTCATAATATACATCCTCTAAATCTGATAAGTCTGCAGCAACGGTACGATACAAAATCGCTTTTGTAAAGTTAAACTTCTGATCTGTAAGCGTTTCAGGAATTGAATCTCGCAAAATATCAGTACACGGAAGTAGGTATTTTTCATTTTTGTGCTTCTTCATGACATCTGCTAACTGTTCAATCGTTTGAACGCCATGAAAAATCTTACGTTTTCTATACGCAATAAATTTCTGTAAATATTTTGCCACTGCCTCTGAAATGCAAAAATATTTCATGGTTTCTGGAACCTCGAATCTCGTTTCTTCTGCAATTCTAAAGAAATGGTCTGCAGCAACTTTTGAGGTCAGGATAACTGCCGTATGTTCGGAGATATTAACTTTTTGAGCCCTAAATTCTTTAGCATCTACCCCTTCTACTTTAATAAAAGGTCGAAAATCAATTTTGATTTTATACTTATCTGCCAAGTCATAATAAGGTGACTTGTCTCCATCGGGCTTGGGTTGAGAAACCAGAATACTTTTTATTGCCAAAACACTAATTTAATGCGTCAATAACTCCAACCAAAATGCCCCAAAAAGCTTTTTAATCAAGACGATAGGAAGCAAATACACGGTGCAAAGGTACAAAATTATATAATACCATGAAAATCCTGATGCAGCAGCTAATAAAAAGGCGTTAACAAATCGCAACACCAATGCTAATCCCAACAAGGAAAAGAAAATAAATGCCCCCCAGTGGCTGTGTGCGTTAAAAACAAGAATTGCGTTGGAAATGGTTAAAGAAATCCCAAAAAGAAACCAAGAAACATTGCCCGCACTTATATACTGTTGGGTGATTTTCGACTTATCATTCATGCTCCAAAAAATCAAATAATCAAGGTGCCAAAAAACCAAGAAAAAAAGCGCCCCGATGAACCCTATAAACAATGAAGTATTTACATAGTATGCGTCTACCAAATACCAACTAATAAATACAAGAACACCGATGAAGGTGTTAAGATACAATATCGTTTTGGACAACGCGTCAAGCTGTACTCTTGACCCTAAGGTGATTTTTCTTCCCGAATCCAATATAGCGTAAAACAGCCCCCCATAGCTCCGATAGTAGGCTACACCAAGCAAAAAAGCTTGAGTAAAAACTAAAAAAATAGCCCAATTTTCTATTAAAGGATTCCTTAAAGTTAATTCCATTTTGAACAAAAGTAATTCTTTTAATCACGATTTCTAAATGTCTTAATTGTATCTTTGTACCTCAAAACGAATGAAATGAAAACAGATTTATACCAACATCCAGATTACTATGGCCTAGATGATTTATATACTGAAGAGCACAAATTAATTCGCGATGCGGCGCGTCAATGGGTGAAAAAAGAAGTTTCTCCGATTATTGATGAACATTACGAAAACGCTACCTTTCCAACCCATTTATTACAAGGGTTAGGGGAAATCGGCGCGTTTGGCCCATATATACCAGAACAATATGGGGGAGCGGGATTAGATCAGATTTCCTACGGTTTAATCATGCAAGAATTGGAACGTTGTGATTCCGGCTTGCGCTCTACGGCCTCTGTACAAAGCTCATTGGTTATGTACCCGATTTGGAAATATGGTTCAGAAGAGCAAAAAATGAAGTACCTACCCAAACTAGCCACAGGTGAAATGATGGGCTGTTTTGGACTAACAGAGCCGGATTTTGGTTCAAATCCAGGGGGAATGATTACCAACTTTAAAGAAGATGGCGACCACGTAATTCTTAATGGTGCAAAAATGTGGATATCGAATGCGCCATTTGCTGCCATTGCTGTGGTATGGGCAAAAGATGAAAGCGGAAGAATTCATGGGTTAATCGTGGAGCGAGGAATGGAAGGATTTTCCACACCTGAAATGCATGGGAAATTATCACTTCGCGCTTCTTCTACCGGAGAATTAGTGTTTGAAAATGTACGTGTACCTAAAAGCAACATACTACCTGGTCGGTCAGGATTAGGTGCGCCACTAAGTTGTTTAGATTCCGCTCGATTTGGTATTGCTTGGGGTGCACTTGGCGCGGCAATGGATTGTTATGATCAAGCGGTTCGGTATTCCAAAGAACGAATTCAATTTGGCAATCCAATTGGTGCATTTCAATTAATTCAGAAAAAATTGGCCGAAATGCTTACCGAAATAACCAAAGCACAATTGTTAACCTACCGATTAGGTCAGTTAAGAAATGACGGTAAAGCTACCTCAGCACAGATTTCAATGGCAAAAAGAAACAATGTTGAAATCGCATTAAACATTGCCAGAGAAGCTCGTCAAATTCACGGTGGAATGGGAATTACAAGTGAATACTCTATGATGCGTCACATGGCGAATTTAGAATCTGTTGTTACCTATGAAGGCACGCACGACATTCACTTGTTGATCACAGGAATGGATATTACGGGAATTCCAGCGTTTACAAGAGAAATCTAGTACTATTCAGGGATTTGATCTCCGCGTAATCTCCGAATGGTTAATCGCGCCTCTTCAGAATAAATACTACCGGGATATTGGTCTATTATTTTTAAATACGACTCCATTGCGGCTGAATCGTCCTTAAGGTGTATTCTTTGGATATTGGCTAAATGAAATAAGGCATCGTCAGCAAGTAACTCGGTTGGATACGTACTTATTATTTGTTTAAAGTAAACGGACGCTTGTTCCCATTGTCCCTGTAACTCGTGCGCTCTACCCTTTAAATAAATTAAGTCATCATTCAATACAGACTGAGGGAATTTAGTCGCAATCGTATCCATCCATTGAAAAGCCTCCATGTAGCGATGTTGAAGCAATAATAACTCACTTTTAGCGAAGGTACTCATGGCTTCGTAATTGCTATCTAACCCGTAGTTCTCTAAAATTAACAAAGACAACTGCATGGCATCATTACTAATAAATTTAGACGTAGCTTGCTTTAATACGTCAAGCTGAGATTGAGCAAACTCAAATTCCCCATCAAAATAAAAAATTCGGGCATTCTTGAATTTAGCTTCATTCCCGATGGCCTCAAACTTAAACGCCTCATCAATTTGCATATACAACAACGAGGCCTCCCAAATACTGTCTAAAGCAACGCAGACATCCGCCAATTTCATTTTATAGCGTGCACGTTGCATATCCGTTAAGCCGGGCGCATTCATGCAACGCTCTAGAAATCCTCTGGCTTTATCCGCTTTATTGGCATAAAAACCTAAAATCTCAGCATATTCAAGTCCGATTTCAGCCCCAGTACGAAGCGAAAACTCCTTGTTTAACACGACCTCTTCGTATGAACTAACAATGTCGTTAAGTTCCGCATCTGTAAAGGCTCGTTCCGTTGTTAATTCAGTAAAATATACATTGAGTAACATCCGCTGGGCTTCTGGCGAACGATATAAGTTGGAGCTAATGACCTCTTTAAACGCTTGCTTTGCCAATGCATACTGGAGGTTTTCAAGGCACGTATTGCCAAAATCAATTAAATACCCTCCGTCACCGCGCATGCGTTTTTCTAAGGAGGATACCTGCTGATACGCCGAATTAAAATTCTTATTCTGTAAAAAGAACCATATTAACATCTCAGTGTACACAGGATTGGAAGGGTCTTTTTGACTGGCGGAAAGAAAACTTCCTTTTACTTGTTTGATTTCCTCAGACTCCGTTGTAAAATCAAAAATTCCATCAATTTCCAATTGAATTTGTTCCTTCAGGTCGGGTTTTTTAGATAAGGCTAATAAGTATTGGTCCAGTGCTTTAATCGTTTCCCCTTCAGCCATGAAAATTTGACCATACCACAATTCATATGGATAATATTTAAGGTTCTTTTTAGCTTGATCAATTACTTCTTTTGCCCAGGCATATTCGTCAATAGCAAGTAGATTAGATAACACATCTTGAGTCTCCTTAATGTCATAAAACTCATGTTTAAGCACTTCGTTTTTTACTTTCTTTGCTTTATCTAGCTCTTCGTTGTTTTTATAAAAAAAGTAAAACTGAATTTTAAGCGATAAATCCCCTGGATTCGCTGCCGTTTGTTTTTTAAATACTTTTTCTGCGCCTTTCTTGTCGCCTGTATTAACTAAACAATCTAAATATCGGCTGAAATAAACCTTCGATGGATCGTTTGTGTAAAGCTTCTCATAATACACCACCGCCTTCGAAAATTCACCATTAAGGTAATAATGTTGTGCTAATTGAATATCCGTCTCCGTTTGCGAATACGCAACTAAGGCAACAAAACAACAAAGGATACAATGGATGAGCTTATACACAGGCTATTTAAATTTACCTGCTAACGAATTTAACTTCGGATGTAACAACCGATACGTATCCATTAGGGCATTGAGTTCTTTCTTTAATTCGTTTAAACGAGATTCAAGCAATGTTAGATTCTTTTTCTCAGTAGCGATATATGCGTCATATCGGTCCCTCTTTCCATAACCATTAGAAATATCAGAATGCAATTGGTCAAGACGGGTATTCTCCGCATTAAATGCCTGTTTAAGTGCAACATATTGTTTATTGATTGGCCCAATTTTTTTCCTTGCTAGTTTATAGGTGTCCATATCCTTCGCATAGGTTCGGTCGACGGAATCCAATACAACATGTTGTTGTAAAAACAACTGCAATTGAAACATGTTTTGACGCATGGACGATAAGGTGTCGGGGAAACTCGACTGAAAATCCTTGGACAAGGTTGTTGCCTCTGATTTCAATTGCTCAACTGCTTTTAGCTGTTCCTTTTGTTTAAAATCCGAACAAGAAACAAGAAAGAACAAGCCACTTAAAATGACAATTAATCTTTTCATTGGCTAAATATAATCAAATCCCGTGTAGGCCTGAAGTGCTTTTGGTACCGCAATTCGTCCATCGGGCTGTTGATGATTTTCTAGCAACGCGGCCATAACTCGTGGTAGTGCTAAGGCAGAACCATTCAGGGTGTGACAAAGTTTGGTTTTCTTGTCGTGATCCTTAAATCGCAATTTCAGGCGGTTTGCTTGAAAGGTATCAAAACGAGAAACGGAACTTACTTCTAACCATTTTTCTTGAGCCGCGGAATACACTTCAAAATCAAAGGTCATAGCTGAAGCAAAACCCATATCTCCACCACATAAGCGTAAAACGCGGTATGGTAGTTCAAGTTTATCCAATAAACCCTTAACGTGATCAACCATTTCTTCAAGTGCTTTTGCTGTATGGTTTGGGTGTTCAACACGTACAATTTCTACTTTGTCAAACTGATGCAAACGATTCAACCCACGGACATCCTTACCATAGGACCCCGCTTCTCTTCTAAAACAAGGAGTATAACCACACAACTTAAATGAAAAATCGGGGTGTTGAATTAATTCGTCCCGAAAAATATTGGTCAATGGAACTTCCGCTGTCGGAATTAAGTACAAATTATCCGTTGCATCATGATACATTTGCCCTTCTTTATCTGGCAATTGTCCGGTACCAATTCCACTCGCTTCATTAACCATTAATGGGGCTTGATACTCCTCATATCCAGCAGCAGAGGCTTGATCTAAAAAGAAAGAAATCAAAGCTCGTTGTAATTTTGAGCCTTTTCCGCGATAAAACGGGAACCCAGCACCGGTAACTTTTACTCCCAACTCAAAATCTATGATTTGTTTTTCTTTGCAGAGATCCCAATGAGGTTTTGCTTGGAAATTAAAAGATGGTACTGTTCCAGACTCGAAAACAACTTGATTATCATTCAAATCTTTTCCTTTTACTACATCTTGAAAGGGGGTGTTTGGGATTTGATATAGTAATTGCTGAATTGCCGTTTCCAAGGCGTCAGACTCCACTTTAAGCGCAGACTCTTGTTGTTTGAGTAAGGTGGTTTGTTGCTTTAATTCATTTCCTGCCTCAACTCTTCCTTCTTTGTAACATTGGCCAATTTCTTTGGCGATCCGATTTGCTTCTTCAAGTGTTCGGTCTAACTCTTGTTTAATACCGCGCCATTGGGTATCTAAAGAAAGTAATTCATTAATCGTTGATTCAGCATTAATGTTTCGTTTGGATAAGGCAGCAATCACTTGCTCTTTATCGGTACGAATTCGGGATAATTCGAGCATACGCGTTTAAAGGATTTGAATTACAAAAATAACATGGAACATTGGTTTACGGAAGGGTTTGAATCATTTTTTGATACCGCTCCGCGTGATTAAGTTCTCCAACACATCCGTATGTCTGTTTATGTGCCCTGTACGCTTCAACCCGATTTCCTGGATCGGGATGTGTGCTTAAAATTTGTGGCGGACTTGCTCCACCCTCTTTTGATATTTTCTCAAAGAACAAGGCGCCTGCATCTGAATTATAATGTGTTGGACACAAGTATCTCACAGAACATTCATCTGCTTCCTTTTCATGCGTTCTTGAAAAGGAAAGGCCTATTAAAGAACTCGTGACTTGGCGAACCAATTCCCTGTCTCCTGCAATTAGACCAATCAAGGTTTGAACGCCATACATTTTTGTGAGTTGGCGGGTACTGTGTCGAAGGTCGGCATGCCCCATCTCGTGTCCAAGTACACCAGCTAACTGATCTTCTGCTTCTAAGTACTTTAGAATTCCTGTATAAATATAGATATAGCCTCCTGGCGCACAAAATGCGTTTAACGTGGAATCGTCCTTAATAATTCGAATTCTCCAAGGAAATTCTGTTTTGTAATGTACTTCACCACTGTTTAATATGGAGTCCCTAATGCTATACAAATACCCATAAATTTTTGAATATGCGCTTGAATCAAGTAACTCCATACCACTACTATCACTTTCGATTTCCGCTCGAACTTGTTCGCCCAATGCAATATCATCTTGTAAGGTAAATAAATTAACTGCATTTTCAGCGGAACCGCATCCCATTAAGAGCGCGAGGAACAATCCCATACTAATTAACCCTATTCTCATAATACAAATTTACTTCTTTAAGCCGTTGATAAACGCTCGATTGTTGATTATTACTTAAAACCAGGATATTTCATATAGTCGCATTGTCTAATTTTGACTTATAATAACCGTATGAACGTAAAAATAATTAATAAAGGAACCTGTCCTTTACCGAGCTATGAAACCGTAGGCGCGGCCGGAATGGACGTTAGGGCAAACCTTTCGGCATCTGTTTGTGTGTCGCCAGGAGAACGAATGCTTGTGCCGACAGGGCTGTATTTGGAAGTCCCTGCAGGGCTTGAATGTCAAGTTCGACCGCGAAGTGGTCTTGCATTAAAGAAGGGAATTACGGTATTAAATACACCCGGAACTATAGACTCTGATTATAGAGGGGAGGTAGGTGTGATTCTAATAAACCTTTCAAACGAAAATTTTACCATTGAGCCGAATGATCGAATAGCCCAACTGGTATTTTGCCCGGTTATCCAAGTAACATTTATAGAAACAGACGCTCTTGAATCATCGGATCGAGGAACCGGTGGATTTGGAAGCACAGGAAAAAAATAAGGTATATGAATATTATCATCCCAATGGCTGGAAGAGGCAGCCGACTTAGGCCTCACACCTTAACAGTTCCGAAACCCCTGATACCCGTTGGAGGCATCCCCATTGTTCATCGCTTGGTTGCAGACATTGCTGCAGTATGTGGTTCATCCATCGAACATATTGGATTTGTTACGGGAGACTTTGGTGAGGAGACTGAGCGAGAATTATGTGAAATTGCCGAATCTTTCGGGGCCAAAGGACACATCTTCCATCAGTTAACGCCTCTGGGCACGGGTCACGCTGTTTTATGTGCTGCACCTTTATTATCAGGCCCCACAGTAGTTGCTTTCGCAGACACCTTATTTAGAGCTGATTTTACCATTAGCCCAACAGATGAGGGGATATTATGGGTAAAACGTATTCCTAATCCAGAGCAATTTGGGGTAATAAAAATGAATGAGCGCTCAGAAATTATAGATTTTGTTGAAAAACCAGCAGAATTTGTTTCTGACTTAGCCATGATTGGTATTTATTATTTTAAAGACGGAGAGGCATTAAACAAAGAACTTAATTATTTAGTTGACCACGCCGTTATAAAAAGTGGAGAATACCAATTACCTGATGCGCTTCGGCGACTCACGGAAAAAGGGACCGTATTTAAACCCGGAGAAGTTCAAGAGTGGTTAGATTGCGGGAACAAACACGTTACCGTTGAGACAAATGCACGGGTATTAGAATATGACCAAATGGATGGAAAATTAAACACTTCAGATTCGGCGTTGATCGAACATAGCGTGGTTATTCCTCCTTGTTTTATTGGTGACGGAGTGGTCATCTCAAATTCCGTAGTTGGGCCTCATGTGAGTTTGGGCGCCGGAAGTGTTGTTAAAAATTCAAACATCAGAAATAGTATTATTCAACAGCATGCAAAAATCTCACAGATGAATATAGCGGATTCCATGATTGGAAACCATGTGACGACACATGGGAGGTCGAACAATGTGAGCCTTGGCGATTATACGGAATGGCATGAATAAACTAGCGCTTTATTTTATTATTCTCTGTTCTTTAATTGGCTGCAAGACGGTAGAGACAACGAGTTTAGACAGCTCAAATCAAGTAATACAGCAATATCACGAAGGACTTAGGGCTTATTTAAAAGGAGATTATGTCGTGGCAGAAAACATGGCGAACAGCGTGATTACATTAAATCCGAAACATGACGGCGCAATGTATTTGCTTTCTAAAGTTTACTATGACCAAGGGCGATTGGATGAATCGGCTAAATTCTTATTAAAAGCGGGGGAAGCAGACCCTAAAAACACCTATTTGATGTCTGAAATCGCTTTTATGTATAGCAGTTTAGATAAATATAATGAGGCGGGGTTAATCTTTGAAAAACTAATAAAATCAAATCCACAAGAAAAGTCATACTACTTTGGAGGGTTCGAAAACTATTTACAAGCCAAGAACTTTAAGTCAGCCACGCGAGTTAATGCCATGCAAGAATCGACTTTTGGGTCTTCTATTGAAACTCATCTCAATCGTTATAAAATTTACATGGCACAGAACGAAGCTAAAAAAGCCATAGAACAACTCGAAGCGGCTATTGTCGAATTCCCCCATGAACCCTTGTTTTTAGCTAATTTAATTGATTTATATTTTCAGCAGAATCTACACAACAAAGCAATCCCATTGTTAGAAAAACTATGTGAAACCGATCCCGAAAATGGGATGGCAAAAATGGTGTTTGGAGACTATTTAATGAATACGGGTCAACAAGAACGCGGGGAAAAATTACTCGCTGAAGCGGTTCTACTTGAAGGTCCAAGCATAGAACAAAAAGCACAAATCTTACTTGCCAAGCATAAAAACTCAGGGTGCAGCGAAGAAAACACGAAATTATTTAAAACATTCGCAGCAGACAATCCCAATGCAATCATCGGGAGAACTTTACTGGGCGATTTATATGTTAAATGTAACCGCCCCGACCTTGCATTAACGGAATATCGAATAGCCGTTGGAATAAAACCCGATGCCTATCCGATTTGGAAACAGTTGTTATTAATAACATATAAAGAAGAGCTGTGGGATACGCTAATTAATATAAGTGAATCTTGTCAAGCACTGTTTCCTGTTCAGCCGATGCCTTTTTTAACGATGGCTATAGCACGAAATAAAAAAGGAGAACTGAATGAAGCCGAAAAGGCAATTGAAATAGGAAGTGGGCTTTTGATAGATACGGATCCTGCCACAGAGGCTGAATTTGATTTTCAACGAGGGATCTTAGCCATAAACAGAAAACAACAAACGTCTGCAAAAACTTGGTTTAACCATTCCATGCTATTACAGCCAGAAAATTATGAATTAAAGGCGGATATAGCGAATGAAAGCATGGAGGTATCTGAACTTTTACCCTATGCAGATTCACTGCTAAATCAATGCATAAGTATAGATCCAAGCAATGCAAAATACATGGCCATCAAGGGCCGCCTATACTATATAAAAAACGACTTGCTTTTAGCAAATTCCTGGTTAGAAAAAGCCATTATTCATGGATATCCACAAAAATTAGGAGAAGAATGGCTCGGAGATTGTGCATTTCGCTCAGGCGACCTACAAAAGGCAAAATATTATTGGTTAAATGCCGTGAGTTTGGGCAACCAAACCGAACGGCTAAAGCAAAAACTCAAAAAGCTATGAAACCACTTGTTATTTCATTCAGTGTTATAATAACCATGTTCTTTAGTTCTTGTGCTCGTAAACTTCATACAGTAGATATAAGCGATCCGAAAATCGAGTCCAAAGACACCACAGTATTGTTACCTAAAAAAAATAAATGGTTAGATAGTGTTCATAATCAACCATGGCAGTGGATGTATGGTAAATATACCACGAACTATTCTGATGGAAATAAAAAGTTTGCCTTCAAAACAAGCATAAAATGTACTAAGGATAGTGCCTTAAACGCACTCATTTCCTTTGCTTCTATACCCGTATTTAACGCGTTGGCTACTACAGATAGCCTAATTTATGTAAACAAAAAAGACCGTTGTTATGGAAAAAAGAGCATCGCTTCGTTTAAAGAACTTCTTGGCGTTGAATTGTCGTTAAAAAATATACAAGAGCTGTTTCTTGGACTGCCCTTAGGATATAATGATGCACTTAATTACAACGACAGTTTAAGTTCACGTGGTGACTCCTGCTATGTAAATGGTTTGGTGGTGGGGGACAAAACAATAGCATACCGTTATGCTTCATCTGTTAATTCTCCTCGCCTGGATTGGCAAGAAATCACAAGTAAAGAAGATGCTACGACAGCGCGCGTACAATATCTTTCATGGCAAAGACATAAAAACATGTTCATTCCTTCTAGCTTTATGATTGCCATTAAATCCAATGACCGGAACATAAATGTGCTGTTCACGTATGATAAATTCGAATTGGATATTCCTCAAGAAATCTATCTTCAAATACCAGATGATTATGCGCCTTGTAAGTAATTTAATGCTCGTTTTGTTATTCCTATCGTTTCAAGGAATCTGTCAACAAAACCCTGATAATCTAAAAAAAGAACAACGTAAGCTTGAGAAGAAGATCGCTCAGACTAAAACACTCTTAAAAAAGGTTCAAGCAAATTCAAATACGTCATTGAAGGAAGTGCGTTTACTTGACAATCAGATCAAGAGTAGAGAGGCATTGGTTCGTGTATTCGATAGTCAAGTAAGGATGGCTGAAATTAAAATACTTCAGAAAAAAAACGATGTTAGCCGCCTAAAGAAACGCTTGATTAAATTAAAAAACCAATATCGTAAAATGTTGCGATTTGCATATAAAAAAAGGAATAATACGGGCCGTTTAATGTTTCTATTATCAGCAAGAACGTATCAAGAAGCAATCCGAAGAAATAGTTATTTGAAAAAGGTAGCACATCTTCAACGGCGACAAGTGGACTTAATCAAACAACATCGCGCATTGATCGAACGTGAAATTGGAGAAATCAATTCTGAGAAAACAGAAAAGGAACTTACCTTAAGTGAGAAAAAAGCTGAAAAATCAAAAATAGAAGCAGACAAACAACAAAAAGAAAAATCTTATTCAAAACTTAAAAAGGAGGAAGAGAAGTTGTTATCTCAATTAAAAGAAGAAGAAAAAAAGAGAAAAAAAATCGAAACACAAATTCAATCAGCAATATTGGCTGAAGCGCGAAAAGAGGAACAGCGACGTAAAGAAAAGGAAAAAGAAAAACCTAAAACGACCGCAAATACCAGCGGGTCCGAAGGAAATAAAACGAAAACAACAACATCAACTCCAGCACCTACATACAAGCCGGAAACGTTGTCTTCAGAAGGTTCTGTAGCTGGTAAAAATTTCGAAACTAACAAAGGAACTTTACCTTCTCCTGTTTCGAACGGAACCGTTACTAGTCGCTTTGGTAAAAACGCACACCCAACGCTAAAAGACGTTTACGAGAACAACAATGGAATAGATATATCATGCAGCGCTGGGGCTGGAGTTCGCGCAGTATTTGAGGGAGAAGTTAGTTCTGTATTTAGTATTGCTGGTGCCGGTAAGGTTGTAATTATTAAACACGGGAATTATCGATCTGTATATAGCAACTTATCCTCGGTATCTGTAAGTGTAGGGCAAAAGGTTAGTGCTAAACAAAACCTTGGTTCCTTAATTTCTGAGGGGAACATTTCAACGTTACACTTTGAAATCCATAGTGTAAGTGGAATCAATACAACTCCGCTAAACCCTTCCGTTTGGCTGAGCAGATAATCGTTTATTCAAAACAAATAAAACAGCGATCATTCCATAAATTGGAACAGCTGCCTTATCCGTGTCTAAAAAGTTATTCAAAAACGCGTGAATAAAATACGTTGAAATTGAAAACAACATGCCACATCCCAAAATAAAATATGATCTGTTTATGGTTCTTACACGTTGAATAAAAACAACCAAATAATAGAATATACTCACAACAAACGCAATAAAGAGTATAAAGCCTAATAGACCAGTTTCAGATAATGCGCTTAGATACTCGCTGTGTGCATTGCCCATATCTCCAAAATTTGTTGAAATAATCGTTAGGTTCTCAGGTTCTTGAAAACGCGCATACTCAAAAGAATAAGTCCCTGGGCCAAAACCAAAAACCGGTCGTTCTTTAAACATTTCCAAGGCACAGGACCACCTGTTTATTCGCTCCAAATTAGAGGCGTCCGTAGTGACATTTGCTGCACTTTGTAGGCGTTCATCGAATGCTTCTGTTGTATGTTCGGTTTTGTTTCTTGCCAACTCCATTTGAATCTCATCTCTCCTCCAAACTAAGGTTATTAACGCAATAATACCCATTGCAAATACGACTTTGAACCGAACCTTGAAAATCACCAGCGCAAGCACAATGATTGCACCAAAAACACTTAACCATGCCGCACGTGTATATGAAAAATACAAGCCTAACATAATAATCAAAAACAAAAGTCCTAAAATAAATGAGCGCAATGGGGATTGTTTTTTCATTAGAAATAGCATGACGGGAAAGGGAACAACCAAGGCCACCGCTGCACCATAAATCGTATGGTCCTTGTAAAATGGGGACATCACCCAATGACTTTCTTTTTCACCAAAGCCATAACTGGCATGATTTATCAAGGTAAATAGTATTACCAGAACTGTACCAATCGTTAACAACCAAAAAAAGCGAGAAATTGATTTTTCGTTGTGTAACAAGGCCGTACCAAAAAACAATACTGGAATGATGAACCACAACCGAGACAATACTGATTTAAAGGAAACGACGGGATGTGTACTGGTAATGCTGCAAATAATTAACCACGCCAAATAACCTACTAATATTAAAACAAGCGGGTGCCTAAAAAACTGAGGGTCTATTAATTTTGATTTCAATTGATAAAATGCAAATAGAAGCATCAATCCAAATAACAAGGGTTCTGTAGGAACAAAAAGTCCAAATTGATCCGTGTATTCTTCAATATTAATTGAAAGTGGGGCAAAAAAAACAATCGATTGAAAAAGCAATTCAATGTGGTAAATTGCTGTGTAACAAACTGCTAGAATTATGGGAATGGAAAGAAGATAAAGCCAATCAAAATAGAAGGCCAACCCCATTAGCAATCCAATAGCTGATCCAGCAATCGTTAATAACGGCGTATTTAGCCTTAAGAGGCCCGAAGTTCCTTGTATTTCTCCCACAACAACAAAGAAAATAGACCAATGAAAAATGCAGCTACAGTAGAGACTAAAATAATAACCGATCTTTTGGGTTTCTCTTTTTTATCCGCTTTAACCGCACGTTCTACAATAAACTTATGATTGAACTTTGTATTTGCATCAGACTCCGCTTGCTCATACGAGATATTAAAATCTTCAATTTTCACAATTTTTTCATTACGCATATATTCTAGTCCGTCATACATTGCCCCATATTTCATGTTGACGTCAATCTTCTTTTTTAATTCAGCTCTGTCTTCCGGATTTTTAGAATCAACGTATGCTTGGAATAAATTTGAACGAACATCTAAGGCTATGACGCCTAAATCAGCCAAGCTATCTAACTTTCTTAAAATCGCATCTCTATCCCGTTTCATTTGAGCCAATTTACGCTCATTTACCTTAAAGGCTGGAACGGTACGCTCAGCAATCATCTCATTCTTTACCGTATCAATTAAATCGACAATTTTATTTGCAATTTTAGCAGCTAAAGCCGGATTTTCATCAAGCACATCGATTCGAATAGAACCGAAGCGCGTGCGATTAAATGAAATATGATTATTGTATGCCTCATTCAATTTGAAATATTTATTCGCGCCATTCTCATTAATTTCGTAATGTTTCATAAGTTCAAATTCGGTGACTACCTTATCACGAATCCTAGAGCTTTGAAGAATTTGCACCAATTGTTCTGCCTGTTCTTCCTCACCAAAATCCATGGCTGCTGCTTTGGCATTTCGTTGTTCAGAGAAAGACACGCTACTTGTTGCTGCTGGAAAAACAACCGCAGTACTTAAATATAATGGGGTCATTAAAAAAGCAACAACACCAGAAATCACTGCCGCTGTGAACGTAAATAACATAAGTTTTTTTCGATTAATCCAAATAAACTGAATTAATCCCTCACTTGCGTTTTTTAAGCCTTCTTGTTGATTATTCATGCATGAAAAATTGTGCTGCGAAGATACAGCTATTCAAAGACTTGTAAAAACGATAACTTATCAATATTATTGAGCACCCTCTTTTAATTGCCAAATCTTTCGAAGGGACTTTAGATCGACAATTGAAAATAAAAAGGCGAAAACAACGACTATTAAAACATCCACCAAGAATTTTTGAATGGAAGAACCTAAATTAAGTGTCATTTTTATGGCAAACAAAGAAGATGTGAAGCCAATAAAAGCCAGTAAGGATTTAACGCTAAAATAAATACGTAACTTATTTGCTGATATTAACAAAAGAATAAAAGATACAACCACTTGCGTGATTAATGCAGCAATGGCACAGCCGACGGCCCCGTATAAAGGAATTAGGAATATATTAAAACACACGGACACAAGAACCCCTACTAAGGCCGAAAGATTTAAGGCTCGCAAAAACCCACCTGCCGTTAATAAGGTACCGAAAATAAAATTAAAGCTCATAGCCATGAAAGCAATCATTAAATAAACAAACACGGTAATTGATTGACCATCAACTTTATCTCCGTATATAAATTGGAGAAGAAAAGGCCCATTATACATAGACACAAACATAATCCCAATAGCCCCTCCAATTAAAAGCTTACCTGAAACTTGAACCAATTCACTTAATTCGTGGCTCCTCTGATGAATCATTCTACTAAATACAGGAAACAATAGACCTGCGAAAATCATCCCTAACATATAAAAAGCATCTAACAAGCGATATCCCTGAGCATAAATTCCCGCTTGATAATTGCCGTCTTGAGCAATTTGCTTTAAGAGTACTACATCCGAACGGTTGTATAATAGCATTAAGAGTACTAACAACGCATATGGAGCACTTCTCTTCAAAATATCGATTATATAAACAGCATCAAATACCGGGATTATGGATTTTATCTGATTTCGAATCAACCAACTTGCTAAAAGAAAGGTGCCAAAATAACATGCCGTTTGTGCAAGCACAAAATTATTGATGGTAATGCTTGGTATTGAAAACAATAGGCCAGACCCCATGATCAAGATAAGTAAAGCTCGGTCCAATACTGAAATAAATGTATCTGTTTTAAATAAATGTAAACCAGCAAACAAGCTTCTAATAAAGGCTATGGATTGAATTAAAAATTGATTTAACACAAGAAGGCTTAATAACATATACTGACTAGAAGCTATATGTATAAGCCTAGCGGTGCCAAAAACCGATATAGCGTAACATAAAAACAGGATAAGTCTTAAATAGAAGACTCGACTAACATGTTGATTTAATTGTGATTCATCTTGAGCAATATACCGGGTAGTAAAATTGTTAATGCCAAGATCAAGAAAAATATTAAAAACTAAGGTAAGCGTTAATAAGACAAAATATTGTCCATAGACTTCATTTCCTAATACACGTTGAACACCCGCATCAATGACTAGAACTGAAATGGGTTTTATCAAAAGGTTTAAAGAAAGAGACAGTGCTAAACTCGAAAAGAATCGCTTTTGCATGCCTCAAAGGTAGGTGTTATTTAATAATCAATTTAAAGCCGATGCCATGGATATTCATGATTTCAATATTCGGATCCTCACTTAGAAGCTTTCTAAGTTTAGCGATATATACATCCATGCTTCTCCCGTTAAAGTAATTATCATCTCCCCATATAGCTCTCAAGGTCGCTTGGCGATCAAGAACTTCATTGATATTTCGAACCAAAAGTGTTAACAGCGCATTTTCCTTAGTCGTTAATTTCTTTTCACCATCTTTTGAATATAGTATACTTTTATTTGGGTCGAAATCTAATGAGCCGATAGTTAATTTTTCGTCTTTAACCAATGAATTATCTCCCGTCCTTCTCATTATTGCTTGTATTCTTGCAATCAATTCTTCCATCGCGAAGGGCTTAGTAAGATAATCATCCGCCCCCACCTCAAATCCTTTTAATTTATCATCCTTCATGCTTTTAGCCGTTAGGAATAAAATTGGCGTTTTTTTATCGGTAAGTCGAATTTCTTTAGCTACAGAAAACCCATCCTTGTCCGGCATCATAACATCCAAAATGATAAAATCAATAGCATTATTAAATGAGTGATAATAGGAAATTGCTTCTTCGCCATTTTTGACCCATTTTATTTGGAATCCTTTAGAATTAAGATATGTGGATAACAAAGACCCTAGGTTTTCATCGTCCTCCGCTAATAAAAAATGTTGTTTCATTGTTTTTATTTAAATATTAACTCAAATACCGTTCCTTTTCCTACTTCACTTTCTACATGAATCTTCCAGCCATGTGCATCAGAAATTGCTTTAACATAACTTAAGCCCAACCCGAATCCCTTTACATTATGAATATCCCCAGTTGGGACACGATATAAATTATCAAAAATCTTAGGTAAATACTCTTTAGGTATTCCAATTCCTTGGTCTTTAACGAACAAGTGAATATTATTATTTTGGTAACTAATTAAAATATTAATTATTGGACTTTGTGGAGAATATTTACAAGCGTTATCTAATAAATTGGCAATTAAATTCGTGAGGTGTAATTTATCCGCAATCAATTCAATGGGATCTCCCTTTTGTTCAATCAAAATGGTAGGTCTATTTGTTTTTTTAAAGGTGGCGATTTCAACTTGTTTTTGAATTATCTCATAGAGATTTACAGCTTCCTTATTAAGCACTAAATCACCTTTTGAGATTAATGCACTCTGAAGAATACCCTCTACTAAATTGCCAAGTCGCTTATTCTCTTCCTCTATCATTTTAATATAAGGTGAAATTTCCTGGGTTGTTGGGTGCGAAACTACATCCTTATCACTTAAAGCCTGGCAAGCCAATGAAATCGTAGAAATCGGCGTTTTAAATTCATGAGTCATGTTGGAAATAAAATTCGATTTGATCTCTGACACTTCCTTTTGTTCTTTTATCGTACGAATCAAAAAAAACAGGGTAGAAATCATTAAAAAGCCCAATAGACCAGTAATAATAAAATACGACTTCATTCCTTTTAGTAAAAAGGATCGTTCTTTTGGAAAATAAATAGTTAGATACAACTTTTCATTGATTTTATCCGTTGGGAAGAGCACCGTAGAAAAACCCTTTACGTGTTGTTTTTTGGTGGTATAAGCTTCGTTTAGGTCATTAAACGTTAAGGGTGTTCCTTCTTCTAACGTTATTGTAAATTGATATTTCTTAGGAAGGTCTTGGCGTTTAAGTTCTGTTAATATAACAGAATCAAGTAATGCTAAATTGATTCGCTGTTGAGGCTTATTGTATACGTTCTCTTTAAAGGCTTGTAGCATTAATTCATTCATGAATTTTGCTTTTTTAAATATGTGTTGCAAGAGTTTTTGATTAAGGTGTATTGTAATATTCTCTGATGCTTGAGTACTACCGTTTTTGGAGGATGACACGAAATCTTGCAATTGACGGACATCCTTAATCAGCGTGGTTTGTTCTGTTCTTACCCCAGAAAGCGTATCTCGAGTAGACCCTTTAATAACTAAATAGGGTTCTATTCTATTGTTAATGACGATGCTTGTGTCTTTAATGGATATTTGTTGGTTTGAAGCCAACATCCCTTCGAATTCACGCTCAATGATTTTTTTGTATTGCGCACTAAAATCCTGACGAATAATGGCGTTATATCGTTGATTATCAACCAGCTTTTCATGGATATAACCAATCTTCTCAACCGCACGTACCGCCTCATTATTAAAGCTGGTTTTTTTTTGACTATACAGTTGAATTAATTGAAATACTTCATAGATTCCAAGGACTCCCACTAATACAATAGCAGCTGTAGTCAAAAACTTAATACGTACTTTATTTATCACAATAAGGCACTAAGTTCTGCATGAAAAAAACAAATGTGAAGCCTGTTAACTTTTTTTAAGATTATCGTACCAATGTAACGTGCCCTGTGAACTGCATCATTTTGTCAACATCCGGCATTTTTATGTTGATGAAATAGGTGTAAACCCCGGGTTGAGCATCTAACCCTTCTACTCCAAAAGAACCATCCCAACCTACTTCCAAATTATTTGTTTCAAAAACCACCTCACCCCAACGGTTGTAAATTAACATATTATAGTTATACGGGTCGAAACCAACCGGAAAGAGTGGTCTAAATGTTGGATTAAATGGATCTCCGTCTGGCGTAAAGGCATTTGGAATATAATACAAGCCACCAACTTGAGCCCCAATAGAAATTTCCGTGCTATCTGCACAGCCAAATGCTGTGGAAACCGTTAATGAAACCGTATATCCAGCTTGAGTTCCAATAAACATGTGGGATGGAGAGAATTCTGTAGAAGATTCACCATCACCAAAATTCCAAACATAATTAATTCCACCAATACTAGAATTAGTGAATTCAACGGATTGTGAGGATTCTGTAAACACCGCAACAGAAGATGAAAATTCAGCGGTAGGAAATCCTTCTGTACATACGGCACCTAACATTGAGGAACTATCTACACAACCATTTAATGTTCCCACCACAAAAATCGAATAACACCCACCCCCTGTATATAGATTCTGAACCGATGGACCTGTACCTGAAAAATTATTGGTTGATGCCCATTGATATGTCGTTGCAGGATTTGGTGAGTCGATTGACATTGTCACATTAAGTGGAATACAGCCCCAAGTTGTATCTAAACTGAAATCCATAAGGGGTAAAGGTTTGATGGTAACTATTCCATTGGCTAAATTACTTAAACAATTATTAAGCACATATTGAGCTTGATATGTCGTTGATGCAAGTGGCGCAACGGTAATGGTGTTTGTGGTTTCATTTGTAGGTGTCCACAAAAATGTACCGCCAGGTAAATTTGGCACGGCGGTTAATGTTCCTGTTTCTCCATAACACATAGTCAACGGTGCGATAGACAATACAGGAACAGGATTTACAGTGACAGTCCCTGAAGCTTGAGCAGTACAGCCGGTTAAGGTGTAGGTAACAGAGTATGTGGTACCAGGTAATCCTGGATTAACGTTTATTGATTGTGTTGTTTGATTATTAGACCATAAAAATGTCCCACCAGGTAAATCCGGAGTCGCTGTAAGCATGGTTGTGTCTCCATTACAAATTGTATCACTATTTACAGCAACAGTTGGAGTTGGGTTCACCGTTACAACCGCAGAATCCGTTGCTGAACAACCGTTCCATGTGTAAATGGCAGCGTATGTTGTTGTTTGCATTGGGTTAACCGTGATGGAATTAGTGTTTTGTCCTGTATTCCAAGCAATAACACCCCCAGCGGGTGACGTTGTTGCAACCAACGTTGTAGATTGCCCTGTACAAATCGTAGCGGGGTTCATTGTAATAGTTGGTGTAGGTGCAACGGTTGTTGTAATCGATGCGGTATTTGTGCACCCTTGAGCATTTGTAACGGTTACGGTAAATGTTCCTGCAGTCGTTATCCCAACCGATGCATTTGTTCCCAATCCGTTATCCCAAGAATAGGTTCCGCCACCATTTGCGGTTACATTGATCACGGGTGCATTACAATCAATATTCGTGGTTCCGGTATTGTTTGTAATCGATGCCACCGGTGTAGGGTTTACCACAACTTGTGTAGTTGCGGTAACATTACCACAATTCGATGTGATCGTACATGAGTAAGTCCCTGCAGATGCCGCCGTTGGATTGGCAATCGTTGGGTTTTGTTGATTCGATGTAAAGCCATTTGGACCAGTCCAGGCAAAGGTGTAATTTCCATTTAATGGAACCGCGGGACTTGGTGTAATGGAAAGATTCAATGGCGAACCAGCGCAAATCGGACCGTTGTTTGTAGCAACCGCCGTTGGAGCCGCGCAGCAGTTAATGTACATCCAAACTCTACCAATATTATAATTTACCTCTGACCATATGTTAGCCATCGGTTGGCCTCCTGTTGGGCAAGATTGCATACCACTTCTTCTTAACACCGTTGGAAATCCATTAATCGTTGTATTGAAATTAGCTGGACCGTAAGTGTTTACGCATGCCCCGCGAACGCCGTAGACTCCAATAATTTGACCTGCGGTAACAGGTATATTACAAGGGATTATGCCATTCGGTTGATTTGTCGCTGAAAATAGCTGAGTAAAAGCATTGGTTGTTCCTGGGAATGCTGGCGGAGCAGCCGCAGTAAATCGAACAACGCGCACAGTCTGCAATCCATTCGATGCTGTTGTAGGCACTTCAATACCGCAGATGGTGAAATTCGTTGGTGCGGTGAAGTGATATCCACGAATCATGGAGGTAAAGGTATTAACCTGATTACCAACGCTAATTTGTGTTTGGGCATTCATCCCAAAAACTAATGCCAAAAATAATATTACCGAATAAAAATTTTTCATCTTTTTTATGTGCCTGCAAATTAAGTTAATTTAACGCTAAGCTTAACAAAGGGTTGCTTATTATCTTAATAAATTCACGTGTCCTGCCATGATGGATTGTTCTTGTAACCCTCCAATGAGCGTAAAAGTGATTTTATATGTGTAGGTTCCTGAAGGACAATCTAGCCCTTCTACACCATATGACCCATCCCAACCCACATTAATATTTTTTGATTCGAACATGATTTCACCCCACCGATTATAAATCAACATCTCATATCCATCAGTAGAAATTCCCGTCGAGAAGACTGGTTTAAACGTTTGATTATACTTATCTCCATCCGGTGTAAAGGTATTTGGGATATAATATACCGCGCCCAAATTTGCTGCGATTGTTGTCGAGGTACTATCCATACAACCCATAGATGTAGATGCAATTAGAGTTATCGTGTAGCCGTCATTTGTGCCTTGAAATAAATGTTCCGGGTACTCCTGATTAGAGACATTCCCATCTCCAAAATTCCATACGTATCCCGTTGCGCCAACACTTGTGTTATTGAAATTAAGCGTCTGTGTTGATTCTGTAAATGAAGGTGGGTTCGCCTC
>JACCDP010239973.1_pt1 | contig 23775 bp, 35 predicted proteins | sample 7445841 | NCBI WGS metagenome assembly JACCDP01 (sample SAMN15323441, study PRJNA562643) | freshwater metagenome | isolation source: river surface water | place: USA:Blue River Watershed | collected 2017-08-17
GATGCTGCCGCTGCTCCTGCTGGTATGCCTGCTCCTGCTGCACCACCAGCCGATGTTTCTGCTCCACCTTCACCAGAAGCTCCGGCGCCAGGACAGCCAAAAGAATTTACCGTTGATGATATGATTGAACGTCTTAACGTTATTCGTGGCGGTAGATCATTCACAGATCCAGAAGTATATGGTCAACTTGTAACGTTCTTCAAGAAACAAACTGATGAACAAAAACAAGCAATTGAAGCTTTCCTCGTAGAAATCGGTAAGATCGTTATTAACGTTAATGATCAGGAAGCACCCCCTGGTGATGAAACCTCTGCTGCTCCACCAGCTACACCACCACCAGCAACAGAAGCCCCTCCGACTCCTCCTACCCCAGCCGCTCCACCACCAGCCGTTTGATAATCTCTTGAAATAATCAAAAGATTGTGATATACTAACATTATGGCTGATCAAAAGGAATTGCCCAAGTTTTACTGGCGGGAACAACGTCAAGTTAACGTGCATGATATCCCCGGTGTCCGTTATCTGCCCTGTATGCCCGTTGTAGGTTCCTCCCATGCTGTTACCCGAATTGAGAATGGAACCTTTATTCAGTATCTCAGGGACGTTGAAGGTGGTCCCCGTGGTGAAGATAAAGCATGGATTTTCTCTTTGACCGAGAAGCCCGAAATTGAGTTTTTAATCCCGGTAGCTTGTGCCCCGTATCTCTGGAAAGCAAAGCATAAGGTTCAGCCCCTCAGAAAGCGTTGAAAATCCCAGGGTTTTTATTACTTGAGTTTATTCCATTAATCTGATATTCTGTTAATATGATGAATACTCGTAATCACCTGCACACCGATAACACTCTCCGTCATTGCTCCCGTTGTGGGGATGCGCTCACCGATCCTGCCTCTCGTGAGTGCGGTGTGGGTCCGGTTTGCCGTCGTAAGGATACCCACCTTTACGCTAAGACCATTGCGGCTAACTTTGGTATTGCCACCGTGCGTGCCATGAGCGTCCGAGAGGATGATCTGGCTCCGGAGGTTCGCTCGTCTTGGAAGGCGGCTCTTAAGCGGCTTCTTAAGGCTGCTGAGAAGGTTGCTAACCTCACCGACGATGCCACGATCATGCGTCGGACTGGTGCGGATCTCCGTGAGGTTATTCGGGCTTGCGATCTGATCTGCTCGTATGCCAATCCCGGTCGCTCGGTTCGGAGCACGATGGTTGACATTATCAATGCTTGCGGTTATGTCGGTCTTGCGGCTGTTATCTCCGGTCAGGCTTCTACCTCGCCCAGCCGTGTTTGGCTTGAGAACGGTCGGGTGTTTATGACCGGTCTTGGCAATAAGTCGGGTTGGGCTGCAATGCGCCAGATCCCCGGTATCGTTACTCCCCGTAATCGTGGTGATCGGTCGCCTTACTCTGCCCCGGCTGCTCAGGCTGCTACCTTCCTCGCTAATGTTCGGCGCTTCTGGCCGATGTATGAGGGCGATATCGCTGCTCTCGCTAATGAGGCTGCTGCGTGGGTTGCTGCTAATCCGGAGGTTGCCCAGCGTGCTGCGGCTTCTACTGCCCCGGTTAATCCCTTTGTGGCTACCGTTCGCACTCAGGATTTCGTTGTTAACTTCCCGTGGGTCCGGGGCGCTAACATGATGGGCTTTATGGCGCAGCTTAAGACCATCCCGGCTAACGAGCGGCGCTATGATCCGGCCACCCGCACTTGGTCGTTCACCCTTGCTCACCTTGATCGGGTTCTGGATATGGCTCGTGATAGCAATACCTTCGGTGAGGTTCGTAAGGTTGATAGCACCGCTACTACTCCGGAAGGTCTTTACAATCGGCAGTCGGTTGGGCGTCGTTATCCTAACCTTGGTCGTGCTGCCTATTACCGTGGCGGCTGGCGTATGTGATAGGATCTAAAGTCTAACTTACCTTAGCCCTGGTGAAAGCCGGGGCTTTTTCTTTTAAGGCAAGTCTAATCCACCATCGTCAAACTCACCCTTTTGCAATAGCTTCATAATAGTTTCTTCGTATCCAAGCTTTATACCGGCTTGGATATTTTCTTTGCTAAAATCCATGCTATTTTGGTTTGGGGATACGCTTGGGATATAGACATTAATCTTTACGTTTTCCAGCGTCCTGGCGGCTCTTAAAACGGTGTAGCAATCCATAAGGTATATCTGGTCGCTCATTATTTCAGAAGCCCTTAAGGCCACTCTTGGGGCGCTTTTGAGGTCTTTGGTTATTGCAAGTAGCACACGATCTTTTACTGCTATTGGAGAGGTGAGAACAACATCTACTTCATCTGGACGTTCTCTTAGTGCTTCTAATATTGGTATTTGGTGACGTATACCACCATCAACCCATTTTTCACCATATAAGTCAATTGGTTCAAAAACTAATGGCAAGTGGCTGGAAGCTAAGATAAATTCTTTGAGAGCACTATGATCTTGATCTGTAACAACATATTCAGAAGTATTAAGATTTACACAACCTACTGTAAGTTTAACGCCGCTTCTCTTTATTTTGGATATATCTAAAAACTTATCAACTAAACGTTCTAATGGTTGACCACTATGTAGGGATCCCTTCCACATAGAATAAAGATAATTGACCGGTTTAATTGTATTCCAGCGTGTAAAAATATCTTCTGATGTATTGATGTTATTCCAGATATTCAGCAGTCCATGGACACATTGTTTCTGTTCATCGGGGGAGTGCATAGCTATCCAAGAGGCATTGAGAGCGCCAACAGAAATACCATGTATTGTATTCCATGTTCTGCCGCCCTCTAATAACGCTTGTATCGCACCTACTTGGTAAGCACCCCGACTTCCTCCACCAGACAATACAAGTGCCCTCTTTGTCATATATCACCTTAACCCTTCAATAAACTTTTACCACCATATGATATATTATTTCCACCATTTACTATAGCAGAACGTTCAACTAATAGATCACCAGCAAAGGGTGCTCTTACTCTTACCAAATCAAGCATCCTTCCTGGCTCCTGATTGATTTTAGATAAATCTATTGTGGGTAGGTTATCCACACAGTAGGCTCGCATCTCTCCCATTATAGCAAATTCTTTACCGTTAACACCATTTAGTGCGCCCATACTTTTGATTAGGGGAGTAGTTGTTCCAAATCCATCATTATTTTGTATTTGACGATAATAGTTTGCACCTTCACGAAGATATACGGGAGTGCCGCCATTTTGAGGTTGTTGACCCATCATAGCTCTTTGCATGAGCATTGAGGCTACATCTACTTCCGGAATTTGTGGACGTGTAGGTTGTTGTTGATATTGTGGGCGTTGTGGCTGCATACCTCTTTGTTGTTGAAGTTGTGCGGCTCTATTTGCCCAATACTTAGCTTCCCAATCTTCAGCCATATCATTTACCTTCCTTAAGGATTACTTGAACAACAGCTTCTAACAAGATATCAAAATCTTTTTCTGTTCTGATATCATATTTTTCCATTAGATGAACCGCTTCATCTTCGTTTAGTCCAAAGAAGCTTTTAACTTTCTGAAACACAGTTTCTTCTTCTGGTGTAATATTTGGAGGACCAAGATACCGAGGATCCAATCCACTTATTTGTGATGCTGCTACAGCAGGTGGAGCATCTGGATCTACAATCCCTCCCAAATCTGCAATTAACTTTGATATTTCCAGACTTGATTTACCCGAGGCTTTTAATTTTTGTATGTATGCTTCAATTGCTTTTTGAACTTCTTTTGACTGTAACGTTTCGACCGTTTTTGTTACGTCTACCGTTCGTTGTTTTTCTGATTTTTGTGAAGGCTTTGAAATAGTAACTGGCTCTGAAGCCATTTGTTTTTCTCGTGCTCTTTTTTCAAGTTGAGCTTCAATTCCGCTTGATAGTTTGCCAACAATTTTTTTAATATTATCTTTTCGTTCTGCATCAATAGAACGAAGTTGAGGAGCTAACCGTGGATTATCGATATTGTCGATTAGTTTATTGAAAGATTTTATGTTAGGCAAACTTTCAATTACGTCAACGTATTTTTCAATTTCATTATTTGTCAATATATCGTAAAATATTCCTACAATTGAAAAAATGTCTTCTTGGGTAAATTTACCTAAATTAAATAATCTTTCTAATGTTTGCTGTTTTGAATCTACTTGAGGAGGAGCGGCAACTTTTTTACCGGCTCTAAATTTTGGAGCTACTGTTTGTTCAGCTACAAGATATTGAATATATTCTTTAAGCTGAGACAACACTTCTCTACGGCTCTTTTCAAATGCTACTGCACCACCCATAGGTCTTGGATCCTCCGGAGCGTTATTGCTTGGAACTCCAGCAGAATAAGCTTTATCACGGGATGGACGCCAACGCTCCCAATTTTCTTTTTTAACATCTGTCTTTACATTATCTGGAGAACCGGGCTTATTTGGAGCACGGCGTTTTCTGCTTACAGCACTCTTTTTTTCTTTTTTGCTCATATTCTTAGCCTTGTTTGCTGGAACACATTTTGGATATTTACGTGAGCTATCCTTTGCTCTTACACCTTTATCAGCAGAAGCACCACATTCTGGATGACCACCACCCTTTTTCTTGCGGCTAATATCTTTCCAGTCTTGAGAAAACCATTTGCCAAGCCCAGAATTGCGATATATTTCTTCAATTATTTCTTCAATTAATTTTTCCATAATCAATCCACAAATTTAAAAACATATTTTTTATAAGTTTTTCTTTTTCCTAAAAGGTGCCTTACTATAACGCTTAGATTGGTATTGTAGTGTTTAGCAACGTCTTCAGCCGAATTAAATATCATTCCATCGTCTCTAATGATTTTACGAGTTCTATATTCTTCATTGTAATTTGATTTAGTAAATTTTTTATGCCAATCCGGATTTGCATTAATTTTTAACTTCTGATCTTCTCTACGATTTTTTCTATATAAATCACTTTGCATTGATTGCAAATGTCTTTCTCTTATATCTGATTTCCACATTGCTTCTTTTGTTTTTTCAGAAACTGTTTTTCTTTCCTCTTTGCTTCTAACGCCAAATCTTTTAGGACCACTATCACCACCATCAGTCATATTTGTAAGTTTATGCCCAAGCTCTTTATGTTTTTTAATTTCTTCTACTTCAAGTTGGAAAGCAACCTGCTCTTCCAAATTTTCATGTAAAAATATCACTAAAGGTTCTTTGCCGCATGATCTAATGTTCTGGATTGTATATTTTTTATGAAGATTATTGCCCCAACCAGATGGTTTTAAATGATCATATGCTCTGCTTTTAGATCCTTTTCCAATATAAAATATAACGTTATTAATTGGATTTACCAAGGCATAAACATAAAACCATTTGCGTAAGTCTTCGTTCATTTTTTCTTCTTGCCTTTCTTACGCCAGCCACCGCCCTTACCCTTATACCATTTAGCTGCCCAGGCATTTGCATAAGCAGATGGATATACCTTAAACTTTTTACGGGCTTGAGCCTTAGCACGACTCCAAAGGCTTGGATTTGTTGGAGCATTCTCCCCTTCATCTATTCCTTCACTTAAAAGATATTCTAATAGAGCTTCTAATTGTTTCATACGTGCCTCTCTCATACTTGCATTAACTCCAACACGATCATCATCGGTAGGAGATTGTCTTAATCTTCTTGCGCCTAATAAATCTTCACCAAAACCTTCTTCATGACCATGAGTAGCTTCATAGTCTGCTGGAACGAATTGTTTAGGCCAACCAATTGAACCAAATCCTCCTAATGGACTTCTTTGTGGAGGCTCATATATGACTGGAGGATTTTGTTCTTCATTCTCTCCAAACTGTGGACGCCATGTTTCTGTTGGTGGTTCTTCTGGATTGATATGATTTCTCCAAGCGGCTAATGAGTTCGTTCGGGTATTATTCCAACCTAAACGATCTGGAGTTGTAGCTTTTGGAGCGCCTAATATCTCTTCAAGATATTCAGAAACCATATCCTTAATATATTGATAAAGGATTAAATCTTCGGCTTCGGTTTTATTCTTACTATCTTTGGTTAGATCCGGATCTGGTCCTATTAGTTTATCCAACTCACGGTCAATCTTAGCTTTGCCTTTTCTTTTAAGCTTTTTAATTCTCTTACCAATTAACTCTTCTGATAGTTCTAAAGCTAATGTGGAAGAATTTCCTGTTGCATCATCTAATGGAACACCATTGAGAGTGGGTCCAAGATACTCTACTTTACGGCCGTCAATTGGATTTTCGTAATCTGCTCCGGCATTTTGTGGAGTAAACGTTTTGGGTTCTACAAGGGTATTAGGAGCAGGAAATCCAGGCAAATCTCTCATACGAGAAACTGAATTATCGTATGGAGCACTCTCAGCAACAGTTTCTACAGTTCCATTTCTACCATTCCAATGTGGCACCGGATCTTCATCTGCATTAAACCCAAAACCTCTACGATATTTGTTATTAATCCATTCTTGATCTTCTATATTTTGTTCAAGTTCTTCTTGTTCTTGTTCTGCCATAGCTTCAGTTGCTGGATTAAGACCGAAATGAGCTAATTGCGTATAGCCGCCCATGCCATAGTTTCCTGTGCCGCCGAATGATGGATTGCCGTAAAAGTTAGGACCGGCATTATTCATCATCATAGCTTCTAATAATTTTTGCAAATTTGTTTTTTTGGTCATGGGATAATCTTAATTATCTCTCTCTTAATTGGTAGCGTTCCACAAAAGAGAAATCCTATATATATTTTTATTCGCTGTTGTTACTATGATCATATGGCTATAGATAATCCTAAATATTTCCTGTTTGATACAGAAACAGGTGGCGTCCGAAAAGAAATGAGCCTTTTAACCCTATATGGGTTTATTTTAGATGAAAATCTTAAGATATTGGATACGATTGACTTAAAGATAAAGCCGGATGATGGAGTTTATCATGTAAACGCTCAGGGTTTAGAAATGAACCGTATTAGTCTTGTAGAGCATGATCGGTTAGCCAAGCCGATATCAGAAGTTAAAACCAAGTTTAAGAACTATATATGTGGATGGTCTTTACATCAGAAGCTAACACCAATTGGTCATAATGTTCGTTTTGATGTAAAATTTGTTAAAACCCATCTATTAGAAGATTGGGATCGTTATTTTGATCGCCGCCATATAGATACCGCATCTATAGGCAAATTTCTTGCTCTCTCTGGAATAGTGCCCAAACTTAAAAATTATAGCTTATCAGAAATGGCGGGTGCCCTAATGATTGATATAGATGAAAGCAGAAGGCATGAAGCCAGTTATGATGCAGACATAACCCTTCAAGTATTAAAAAGTATGACCAGTTTAGTTAAAGGAATAAACAAATGAGATATACAGTTAACGTAGATGATCGTGTAAGAGTTAAGGATATTGAAGCGGCATGTTATATGCCAATCTATATCAAATTCTCTGGACCCTTTACCGAACAAACCGCAAACAAGTTCTGCGAAGAATTGGAGGCAGCAGAAGATCATTGCGTAAAGGCAAAGCAAGACGTATTACCCGTTATCATTGATAGCTATGGTGGCGAAGTCTATTCACTTCTTGCTATGGTTGATATGATTAATGCTTGTAAGATTAAGGTTGCTACTATCGTAGAAGGTAAGGCTATGTCATGTGGCGCTGTTCTTCTTACGTGTGGTGCAGAAGGATACCGTTTCTGTGCTCCATCAGCTACCGTAATGATCCATGAAGTATCCAGCATGAATTGGGGTAAGAACGAGGAAGTTAAGGCTAATGCCGTTGAGACGGATCGTTTGAATGAACGTATCTTCAAAATGATGGCAAAGAACTGTGGACACAAAGAAGACTACTTCCTTGAGTTGGTTCACCAGAAGAAGCACGCCGATTGGTTCATTGATGCCGATGAAGCTATGAAGCACAATATCGTTAATCACGTTGGTATTCCAAGCTTCCATGCCGAATTCAAGATTGAAACAGAGTTTCGTCTTCCAAACGGAAAGCCCATTCGCTGATAAATAATAAAAATAACTAAAATGAAAAGGGAAGGTCGCAAGACCTTCCCTTTTTTATTTCATTCACAAGATTAATCAAACGTCAGTATCGTTTTCACCAGCAACCCAAGCAAAAGTTTCTCCGGTGTCCAAAAGAGCAGGACCGTTAGAACCACCTATGGCTACTAATTCAAATATTTGAAAAGGGCTAACATCTGGCTCTCTAGTCCAATCGGTAGTAGATCCACCATAAGATATAATTGGGTTTGATGCAGAAATTAAAAATTGGTCATTTACTGCAACAAATTTTACTACAACGCCAACTAATTCATCTTCTAAAACTGGCAATGATGCAGTAACGTTTGCTACACTTGAAGAAACTAATACAAAGCTGGCAACTACATCATGTTCGCCGGCAGTTCTAATTACTTGTTGTTCAAATCCGAAAAAACCGGTTTGTTCATTGGGAACGTTTGTGCTTACGAAACCTTTATTTGTTATTTTATTTCTGATACCCATGTTAAATCACCTTCTTCTTGTGGTAGCTATAAATATTATCGCTGTATAAAATATTCTATTAATATTATGGCGCATTAGTTGCGCCATACATAAAGTTACTTGAACTTACAATAGTCCACCAATATTTTGGAGCCGAACCTAATGTATGATATTCTGCAAAACCATATAGATCAAATACATCACCAAATTTGACTTGGCTCCCCGGCGGGCTTACACGAGGAATTTGTGCGGTCCAGAATGGACCAGTTGTGCCATCATCTGTATTGGCAATATCATTTGATGCAGATAATCGGAAGCGATCATCTCCATAACCGTCTCCAAAGCTTCTTCCGGCAATTATACGAATATGGGTTGCAACATTATTCGCATTTAATTCTGGTAATATAAGTTGAATATTTGTTTCTACAACTATAAAACTGTTTTCAACAATGTAATCCTGAAATGGGGCGGTGTGATATGCATCCATGGTGTTTTGTTCATGAATTTCAAAAACATTATTTCCAACGATAAATTGATTATCATCAGTATTTTCTCTTGATATTTCCGTTACGATACCTCTTTGGTCAACAGTATTTTTTATAGCCATAATACCACCTTTTCCTGTTTGCTAACAAACTTTTGCTATTATTAAATAGTTATTAATATTCGCAAATGCTCACGTTATCAACTTGGAAAGATCCATTGCCAACATTTTCTTGGAGCTTACCCATCGGCAAATATCATCCAGCCGGCTTTGGCTATTCAAAAAATCATAACGTTCATACTGGAATAGACCTTTATGTTCCAGAACGTTCATCTGTTCATTCCGTAGAAGCCGGGACAGTAATTGATATCTTTAAGTTTACCGGCCCTAAAACTTTATATCCACAACTCCTACCAACAGAAGCGATAATTATACATGGTGCAACCGGTTTGGTTCTTTATGGAGAAGTTGAAGTTTTAAAAGACATACAGTTTGGACAATTAATTGGCGCCGGAACTAAAATAGCCCATATCATATGTGCCGTTCCAGATCAACCTATGTTGCATCTTGAATTACATAAACCCGGTTCAAAAATTCCATACGTTTGGAAACAAGGACAACCACAACCTAAATCCCTCCTTGATCCAACCAGTTATCTCTTATCTCTTAAAACCTATACAAAACGATGACTACTATTACAACCAATCTCAAAGGTAAACGTTATGATGTGCTCGTGATCGATCCTCCGTGGGCGCATTTTGGTGATCCAAACAAGGATGCAGCGGCAGGAAAATATTATCAGTTAATGACTGATACAGATGTTAACAACTTGCCCCTTAAGAAAATCTTAAAGCGGGATGCATATGTCTTTGTATGGGCTACTACACCCCGTTTAAACGCCGCTATAGAGGCCATAAAGGCATGGGGACTGCACTACCGAGGTGTAGCCCATGTTTGGGTCAAAACCCGTAGGGACGGCGGTATAATCCACGCACAGGGCATTCCTCCAACCTATAGCAAACCTACCACAGAATTATTATTGGTTGCCACAACCAAAAAAACTGGCAGACCTATTAAACTATTAAATTCAAAACTTCCACAAGTTGTATTAGCCCCAAGAGAAGGACATTCTACAAAACCGGAAGTGTTTCGTGAATTGATTGAAACTGCTTTTGGTTCCGGCTATGATCGGATTGAGGTTTTCGCTCGTAAACAAGTTCCAGGCTGGGATGCTATAGGAAATGCTGTTACAGGTGGAGAAGATGTTAGAACCTCAATTGCTAATATCATATGAACAAGAAAAATAGAATTAAAAGAGTAAAAATCTGGTGGAAAATACCAGATTTAGAAACAATACCAACAGAAGAAGCAAGAGAACTTATATATCGTTCAATTCAAATAGCTTCTGACGCTTTTTACATATATCACGGCGTATTAGAAGAACCAAACTATTTTAAAAAGTTTTGGTTTGTTACAGAAGCTTCTAAATCGGTGCAACTATTAAACTATATGATATATCGCCTTAATGATCCAAGAGTAAAAATATTCGCAGAGTTAAAATAAAAAGCGCCCCATTTCTGAGGCGCTTTAATCATTTTGTTTTTTGTTAGGTTTTATTCGCCACCATACGTGCTATACTCACGTGCTGCCGGGATCTGAATAACAATGCGATCCTCACCATCAAAGATCATTGCAGTCAGCCGCCCACCAAACACACAACCGGTATCAATGCCGTAGCATCGGGCACCGCCCGCCGCCTTCCACCCCTGGATCCAATCCCGTCCAACAACAGTATGCCCAAAGATAACGTCTTGCTTTCCATCCCAAAGCTCTGCCCAAAACACACTTCCAGGCGGCTGACGAAACCCAGGACTAACAAGCGGCATCATCTTATGATCACCGGGATCAATATAACGAACCATCGTAAGAATTTCCTTACTCTGTTCCCCCACCGTCTTGCTAGGGGTTAGACCAGCATGAACAACAAGGGTGTTATACTCCGGAAGCTCAATATAATAGGGAAGCTGGGAAAGCCAAGAAATTTCCATATCCGAAAGCTGAGAAATCGTCTGCTCCTGATCCGCATCCGGAAACATCGGATTACGATATCGGGGATTAACAGTAGTCTTAAGAATGTGACCCCGACGACGAAGAAGCTTGGCATCGTGATTACCCTGGATAGCCTCTGCACCGATGCTCATAGCATACCGCACAACACCAGCACTATCGGGACCACGATCCACAAGATCGCCAGCAATGATTAGACGATCCTCACCCTGCCGATAACCGACACGTTCAACAAGCGCCCGCAACTCGTCCAGGCACCCATGAATATCGCCCACAACAATTGTCCGCTTTGCCATATTATTATAATAGCAAAAAACCCTTGATTTCTCAAGGGTTAATTTCAGCAGGAAATATTGAACTTTTTGCGAATATCTAGCAGGGCTAGGTTCTTATGCTTGGCTTCAACGTCTACATCAATCGTATCCTCACGCATGGCTTCAAGCTGCATATCTGGAATACGATGGATATACTGTGAATGAGCCCGCCGTTGATTGAATGGAGCATCTTCCATGCCAGGTTCCGTATTGCTGATATGCTGCAATGGCTTGATACTACCCCAGGTAGCACGAGTATCATCAAAAGCCTGACTAAATGACATATTGCCGGTATTGAAAGTGAAATGGTGACTATCAAACACTACGGGAACACCGCAACGATCATGGATATCCAATAGCTGACTGACATTATAGCACCGCTCGTCATTCTCAAGCGTAAGACGCAAACGAACATTGTCCGGAAGAGAACGATAAACGTTAATCATAGAGTTTGAACGATTACTCTTGCCACCATGAATATTAATAGCTGCATAGCTTGAAAGGGGTAGACCCATAGTGTCAAAAACCCATGCGTGATATTCAAGCTCTGCAATAGAATTCTTAACGACATTTGCATTATCGCTGGATAGGACGGTAAACTGACCGGGATGCGACGTAACACGGATGCCATTATCAGTAAATAGCTTGCCAAGCTTAACAAGCTTACTAACAAGAAGGGCATCATCCTTAATCATAGAACTGTTCTGATCCCACAATGGTAGCAGACTGCTTGATAGTCGGAATGAACGAATATTAAGCTGGACAAGCCGAGGCACAAGTTTAATATGCTGATCAATATTATGATAATAGGTTGAACGAATACGAGAGAGGGGATACTTGCCAGCACGGAATGCACCAAGCTGCAAGGTCTTTTCCTCAATGACATTCTTATAAATGACATTTCCGGTGCGCTTACGAACCGGCTCAATGAATTGACAACACAAACCCAACATATTATTATCTTATCCGATTTCTTTGTTAATATAAACTGTTTTATTCTTCTACGGGCACCGGCTCAATTTCGTTTTCATCAATTGCACACCTAACATCACCGATTAGAACGTGAGCAACCTGCACCGCACCATTAAACTTTGAACCACCCCACGATAGATAAAGAGCGACTTCATCCGACTTAAAATCATACCAATCTGCGGTATATAGATTAACGCACCGAACAAAAGGCAAAGCCCGGCGAATTCTTACCAAATTCCCAGGCTTAAAATTCATCGCTTTCTCCTTTAATCAGTAAGGAAGATCATCGTTTAGATCGGCATCCACACCGGACAGCATATAAGGGCTTGCCGTCCCATAGCTATCAAAGCTATCACCCTGCGAAGCCAAACGCTCCATATCATCAAAACCGTTGCAATCGGAACACGCCGCCCAATGCCAATGATCAGCCTCCTCACAGACAATCACACGGCCCTCACCACTACATTTGCTGCAAACACCGTTCATTGCTTTTTCCTTTCTAATCAGCGCCGAGGATAAATAAAAGCCGACCGTCGAATTCTTACCAAATTCCCAGGCTTAATATTCAGAGGCTCTGGCTCCGCCGCCAGCTTTCCATGAAGGAACGGATATTCTGGACACCAACCGGATTTGCCGAGTGAATTTGATAGTCCGGCGGGATCGACACCCCATCCCACAATTCGTTGACAAGGCGGCGAAGAAATACCATCGTGGTATCATCCTCTCCGAGATCATGATCAAAGGAAAAGAACGAAGGCATACCGAGCTCCGCAATCCGATCCAACGCCTCTTGCGAGCTGCGGCACACAAGCCAATCCCTATCAGCAGGAGGATTACGGATATCGTCAAGGTAAAGGTTATACATGTTGTTGCAGCGGTTGGTCATTGCTTTTTCCTTTCTGATATAGAATAGCAGGTAGAAGGCAGTTTTTCAAGTAATAAAAAGAAAAATAAAACCCTTGTTTTATAGGCGAATTGGATCAATTGGAGCCGTATCATTCCACCGATGCCAACGTTCTGGATAGATTAGCCACCGGATCTGCTCGCCATGCAGAATACGAAAAGCGGTATAATGACCGGGAACCGATTGACGACCACCAGCCCCGCCGATATACATAAAAATTTCGCCGGGATTAATCAGGCGTCCCGCATCGTTACAATATTTCCGGGGGGCGCCCCGATATTCATACGTTAATGTCGGCTGATTATTCACATAGAAGCTATCAAAACTTTGATAAAGCTTTCCCGGTGTAGGCTTCCAGCTACACTTGCGAATAGCATAATCAGCATCGGGATCGTATTTCATCAATCAATCAATCAAGTTTAGGTTATAAAGCCTCAAAACCGCTTCACGAACGCTAATACCCTGGCTGTTTGCATATGCCCTTGCGGCATCCATCTGCGCCGCTGATAGAGTAACGGTGTTATTACCATCCGGCATCTGACTTGCGATATAACGCAATCCTGCCGCACCCAAACGCATACCTACCGACGCTGCGAGAAGCTTACCTGCCCATGTTAGACGCATATAATACCTTTTCTTTCTTTTTCTTAATTAGTTAGAATACTTAAACTGCCTGACAATCGTGTTATTGATCCACTTAGTATCGGCTGGATTACCACCGAAAGCAATAAGATAACGACGCTCATACTCGGAAACGTCGGTTGCCACAACTTCAACCCGATAAGACTTGCCAAGAACATTCATGGAAAGAGTATCGCCCTTATTCAACAGCTTTTCAAGATCACCAACCATAGTCTTATCTCCTTTGTTTTCTAAACTGTAAATCAGCTATTGGACTTGTCAAGATCCGTGAACGTATCATCGTTCACGAGCCCGTTAAGATAATCGTTAGTGAGGCAAGTAACGGCGAAATCCATAAGGAAATCCTCGCTCCAATTCTCCATCGGCTCGGGCGGGAGAGTATCCAAACGATCAAGCGCAAGATCGATCAAATCCTCCGTGGTGAAGGTCTGAACACGAGCCATAGCCTTAAGGCGGGCGGAAACACTATCTCGGGAATTCGTCATATGTTTAACTATATCACACGTTTTTAGAAAATTCAAGCAATAAAAAACCCCGGAAATTTGGGGCTTTCCGGGGTTCTATATCAACAGGAAGAAAGAATATCAATCAAGTAATGCTGGGGGAGTAGGTTCTGAGGCTGCAAGCTGTTTTTCATTCTCTAACATTTGTTCCTCGGCTTGTTTGTTAAGAGCATCTACCATACGATTGTAGCTATGAACAAACTCAGGGGAAAGAGTTACAAACCTCTTATCTTCTGGATGAACTTCAAGCACAAGGGAACGAAGATGATCAACGATGTTTGTTCCGGTTAGAAGAGAAAGTTGAACTAACTCTCTTACCATTGCAATAACGTTATCATCTACTTTGTAGAGAGTTCTATTTGTTTCGGGCATATTAGTGTTTTCTTCAGACATAACCATTCCTTTTGAGTGTAGTTTAGTGAATGTATCCTAAAAGGTATAAAACAATAGCGCCAATTACAAGAAAGATACCTAAATATGGGTCATGTTCTTCTGACATATCGCTAAATATATAACAAGATATATATGTCAAAGTATTTGACTTGCAATTAAACAACCCCTGGCAACCGCATGTAGAGGATCGCTGGCGTGTCTTACTTCCTTAACCGCAACAGGGAAACCATTGGCTTCAAGCTTTCTTGCGAACGTAGATACGAAACCCTTGGCTTGCGTTGTTCCGCCACCTACTACAACCGGTAAAGGATCCTTAAACTTTGGAAGATCCTTGTGGTCAGAGAGAGCAGCGGCAAGTTGCTTAGTAGTGTAATCAATAAGACGCTCGTAATAAGCAGCTACAGCAGCAAGGATTTGATTGTCATGAGGTTGACCGATGGTAAAGTCTCCTTCTTCCTTTTCAGCCTGAACAATGCTGTCAGTTTGACCGGTAGCAACTGCTGCCATACGATCAATCCAGTCGCCGCTCTTTGTAGTAGAGAACGTCAATACAGGCTCACCGTTAAGCATTACGCAGACGTTAACCATACCTGCACCCCATGATAGAGCAACACCGGTATAATCGTCATTCTCGAGTTCTGAATAGCAAAGGGCTTCTGCCTCATTGATAGCTCTCGGAGCATAACCAACGTCAGATAGAACCTTCTTTACAACGTCTTCGTGATAACCAACGTCAAAGTCTTCATCATCTTGATCAATTGGTTGAGCAGGAATACAGAATACAAGCTTCTCTCCCTTTTCAGCAGGAGTTCCAGCTACTTCCTTAAGAATGTAGGATAGAACCTTACGAGCATCCTTTTCCTTGCTGGAAACAACACCACGATACATTGGACGCTTGGCGCTATCATTACGTTCTACAGCCTTTTCAATAGCGTCCTTACCAAGTAGAATAAATGAACCATCCGTATCTTTTACAAACGTTTTACCCACCAAACCCTTTTCAATCATCTTTGCAGCGATTGGGGTTGATGGTTTGATTAGATAGAAGGCATCACGAAAGTCTTTATATTGAACCGATCCTTCTTCCTGTTCAGACGCTAAAACAACAAATGATGTTCCAACGTCTAATCCTTTTCCAAGTTTAGTCATCTTTTTACTCCTCTTTTTTGTTTTCTTTTCTTCCATTAACGCTAACTCTTGTTGTGTTAAAATTTTAAATCCCACGGTATTATCCAGATTTCTTTAATGATGCAAGTTTAGAAACGTTAGCACTTAAACCTTCATCCTTTGCTACCGTTGTCTTTCCAAGATCATCATATTTCTTCTCAAGATTATCAGTTGTCATTTCAGTTATAAACTTTCTATCATCAATTTCAATTCTTTCAATTTTACGGGGCGGCGGTTTTGATAATACTTCAGAAGTTGTTCTGGTTTCTGTTGTTTGATTTGGAGAAGAAATATAAATAGGCTGCGTATTGGCAGAAGCTTTAGGGCTATTCATCTTTGCCAAGATATAGCCAAGACTAAATACAATGAAATAGCTGGCTACTACAAGGAATATGATAGGTTCAATCATTCTTCGCTCTTATTTGCTTTTTCTCTTGCGTTCTTTTCTCTAAGAAACTTGGTATAACAATCATTATGAACAATGGTTTTACCAGCAGCGATTTCTTCTGGAGGAATTGTGCCTTCTACTTCCAACCCGCAGATAGCACAATTAGGCTTTTTTACTGGGGCGGCCTCTACTTTTTTTTCTTTTGGGGGCTCCGATACAGACATAGCAGGAGCTACCTCTTTCTTAACTCCAACATGTTCTATTGTCTTTGGAACAGGTGCAGCTAAACTTACTTCTGCCTTTGGCACAGAAATTTCTGGTTCCGTATTCTCTACCTTTTGTGAACCACCATCCTTATAAAGACCCAATAGTCCATATCCTACGATATCACCATAAGGACTCTCACCAAATGCATCCTTGCGGGTAGCAATACGCTTAAGCTTATCAAAAATACGAACTACGCAAAGCATATCCGTATATGAATCTACTGGAATACCATCCGGATATAACAGTTTTAAGAAATCTCCAGCTTGATCAAATGACGAACCATATGCTGCATTCTTTTCATCAACCAGCTTGCCAATCTTTTCGGCTAACTCTGTATATTTTCCCATTCTTTCCTCTTTTAACGTTAGCTGTTATCTTATCTCTAATCATTATATATTTATAGGGTATAAGAATGTGATATTATATGGCATTTAATATACCAATTGAAAGTGATGTTGATGTAGTAATAAGTGCTTCAACGATTAACATACCGGCTGCCGTAACTTCAAGTGGTGATGTTGGTGTATTAAGACAAGCCCCTTCAAGAGATTTATTTGTTACAGGTTCTGTTGGAATAACAAACCTACCATTAACTCAAAGTGTTAGTGCTGTTAATCTTGATATCAGAGATTTAGATTATACTACTGATGATGTTACTGTATATCAAGGAACAGATCCTTGGGGAGTGGCGGTATCTGGTAGCGTAACAATCGCAGGATTTGGAGATAATCCTGGTCTTGATGCATTCGGTCGTCTAAGAGTTAGCAATCCAGTTACTCTTTTTGAAAGTAAACAAATATTTGATAACCAAGACTTGTTCTGGTCTACAAGCGCATCAAATGGTCAAATAGACTATATTCAAGATCAAGCCGCCACTCTGATGTCTGTCAGCGGCACTAATGGTGCATTTGTTATTAAACAATCTAAACAACGTGTAAACTATCAGCCAGGAAAATCATTGGTTTTCATATCAACATTTGTGTTTGGAACAGCAGCTTCAAATATTGTTAGAAGATCCGGCTACTTTGATGATAAAAACGGAATATTCTTTGAGCAAAGTGGTAGCAACTTAAATTTCTGTTTACGTTCCAACTACACAAGCACTCCGGTCACAACGCAAGTTAGTCAAAGTGCTTGGAACTTAGATAAGTTAGATGGTAGCGGCTCAAGTGGGATAGCACTTGATATAACAAAAGCTCAAATCTGTTTTATCGATCTTGAATGGCTTGGCGTTGGAAGAGTTAGAGCTGGATTTGTTTTAAATGGATTGCCTGTATATGTTCATGAGTTTAATAGAGCAAATACTCTAACTGGTGTTTATATGTCAACGCCAAATTTGCCGGTAAGATATGAGATAAGAAGTTTGGCTGCGGGTTCAACCGGTTTACTTACAGAAATATGTTCTACGGTTCTTTCTGAAGGTGGCTTTGAAATAATAGGAACTCTACGATCTGCCAATCGTGGAACAAGTAAACTACTAAGCGCACCAGATGGAGTTTTATGTCCTGTAGTCAGTATTAGACTTAAAACAGCTAATATTGGCGCAACAATATATCCTACTGATATATCATTGGTTCCTACATCAGCAGATACCTTTCTTTGGGCGCTTATATTAAATCCAACTGTTGCCGGAGTAGATGCAGCATCATGGGTTAGTCTTTCAAACTCTGCAATAGAATATGACATATCAAGAACCGTAAGCAACAGCTTAACGGGTGGAATCGTTATTAAGAGCGGTTATGTTTCTGGACAAGGTGTATCAGTTAATGCTGCTACTATAGGAGATTTAAGAAGTTCTCTATTAGTTAGCGCCGATATTAATAACGTCCCAGATCAACTTGTATTAGCTGTTATGCATATTGGTGCCAGCACAATGAATTATTATGGTTCCCTATCTTGGCGTGAAATATTCTGATATGAAAAAGGCGGGACATAACCCGCCTTTTTAAAATTCATATGTTAAGTATATGTTTTAATCAACCGATACCATCATATCCAAGACCCTTAAGACCATAATCAAGGATTTGTTGTTCAGACCCTGAGAATACATTAAGAGCACCGGTAAGAATATAGAATTCTTGTCTTGGAATGGTAGTTAATCCAGCAACAACTTCACATGTAAGTGTTCCAGTTTCAGAACGAATAAATAAGTCTGTTACACGAAGCTTTCCACTATAAGCACCACTTACTGGCAATGTAAAGAAATTACTTCCATTTACACCATTTTGAGTAAAACCAACTCTCAAAGTTCCATCAGAATTATTTTTGACTGTTAGTTCATTCGTAACAAATGGAAATTGTATATTAAATGGTGAAGTGGTTACAGCAGATTGGGTTACATATGGTAAACCACTTGCTTGATATTCACCTACATTGTTTGGACCTGTTCTATAATTAAATGCCATATCCGTTAAATATTAGGCTCATTCAAAAGGTTCTCTAATCTTTCCATTTTCATGGACTAAACCAAACGCTTTAAGTGTATGTTGGAAAGGATTGCCTTCAATATTAACAACCTGCTCTAACATCTGTCTGGCAATATCTCTAATCTCAACCTGAGCATGAGTTGAATATCTCAATCCAAGGAAATGAGCAAATGAACGGAAGTTAAACATTACGTCAGCCGTCAATTGATTGCCATATGGAAGATATAGTCTTGCGCTTTCCTTTGCACGCTTACGGGATACACCTTTAGCCACAAGACGATTTAAACAATCGTGATAGTTCTTAAGGCTGGTTTCCATATGCGCCACATAAAGATTAACTTCTTCATCATCCCAATCCTGGGGAACGTAATACTTGTCATCTTTAAGTTCTTTATAGCGGGCACTCTCACCATTTACAGAAACACCAATACGATGTTTGATGATATGGATATGTGAGGCAATATCGGTTGTTAGAAGGAAATGTAGACTTGATTTCTCAAATGGAGTTTCGTGATGATTTTCTGCAAGCATCTTTAGAAGAGCCGGTAAACGTTTCATCTTGGCTTCATCTATATCTCTAACAGTAGAAGTCCAGGCTGATTGACCGTGACTGATATCCCCGCCATAATGCCCGATAAGTTCTACCTTATTCTGATGTTCTTCTTTCATTTAACTTCCTCTACGTGTTCTATCTCTTCTAACATAAGCGTATAGGTTCTTTCAACTCTCATTCCATTTCTCATTTTAAAACAACCTAATTCTAAAAATAGAATCCCATTTAAAACTTTTTTTGTTAATAGAGTTCCAATTATCGTTCTTTTTTCCAAATCTTCTGGGTCATATCTTTTTGTTAAAGAACCGGATGGATCAATTAATCCCAATTTTCTCGGATCTTTGAATTTAAGTTTTAATGTGATCCCGATTGGAGCTTCTTTAACAATATCCTCTATCGATTTAGATTCAGATTTAGACTTGCTAAATATGTTTTTAACCCAACTAAACATGATTCTGTTAGCATAGATAGATATCAAAATAAAGTTTATGGCAGATTCATTCTTGTCATTTCATATTCTAACATTAAACCTAATATCTGATTGCTGGCAATGAATATGGAAATATGATGCATATCTCCAAGATAAGCACTCGCTAATCCCAATACCTCTCCATCTTCATTAACCAATGGACCGCCAGAGAAACCTCCAGTTAAAGGAATGGTAGCCTGTATTATAATAGGTCTGCCGCTGGTATTATTTAAAACACGAGAAACTATACCATCTACTACAGTCCATACAATCTCTTGTGGATGCCCAACTAAATAAACATGTTGAGTAATCTCAGGTGCTCTATGTTGCAATCTGATGTAATCATCTGATGGATCTGTTCCTGGCTCTATCATTAACAGGGCAATGTCATTATTTCTGTCAATAGAAACGATACGAGCTTCATTTAAAGCATCATGTTCAAAACGGCGAGATAACATATTAATATCCCCGTATCTAACAAACTGTATTACTTCTCCGGTAGGATCTTCAACGGTTGGTATTTGCAATACTACGCCGCCAAATCGGACAACTCTCATACCTTGAAAACAATGGAGGGCGCTCGCAATCATTCTTCTGGAAATAAAAAATCCGCTGCAATAAGGTTGAGCGGATTCTCCAGATGATTCTGTTCTTGGTTGGATTATTGCTACAGTTGCATGAAGCACATTGTTGATAGGTGGTTCCGTGCTTCTTCTTATCGGAACCGAATTATTATGGCAACTAAACAGCAATACAACAAATGATAAAAAACCTAACAACAATTTACGCATAACACCCTCCACATAACACACATATATAAATATGTTGCTATATGTGATGCTTGTCACAATGGTTCAATCAATTGATTTTCTATTATGATTTTACCTATATAACGTCCAAAATCATGATCTGAACGATAATGCACACCTATTAGTAATCTGGATAGTCCTATATTTTTACCTAATCTCAGTAATCCGTTTGCATGTTCTGGATACTTTTGAGCCAATAGTTCTGCTATTATATAGCTTTCAAAGCTATGACCACTTGGATAAGCTGCTGTTAATGCTGTTTTGGAATTAATGACTGTGTGAAAATCTAAGTTATAATAATAAGCAAGTTGATAAGGTCTTGGACGATTATAGTGATCTTTTGTTCTAATCAATATTGCATGTGTTTTATCGGTTACTCTATCTAAATCCTTTTTTGATATATCATATATTCCATGATCATTCAAATAAGATATGAATAAACCTAAATGGTCTTTGTCTGCTTTCTTACAAAACTCTAATACAATGTCAGATACGTTGTTGGTATATTTTATCAAAGCTTTTAATTCTTTTTGAGTGGCAGGAGAGGAATTTGGGGGCGGGGGCATATCAAACAACTTATCATATAACCCAAGTTCATCAAGACTTTTACTTATATCATCTTGACGTAGAGATACTTCATAGTCTTCTCTTGATAAATTACCGTATCTTATTTTATCAATAAAACTCATAAATACCGCTTGTTCTCATTAAGCTGATATAGTTCGTCTTTAGGTATGCGCTTATACTTACGGCAGAAGATTTTTACGATATTTCCAGCTAACGTGTAAGCCTCATTCTCATATATCGTGTCTATGTCTCCCATCTCATTCATAGGATCAACATTCGCTAAATGCTTATCAAGTAATCCTGTTTCTTCCTGACGTGCATGGGTCAACTCATGAGCAATGGTTCTTAAAACATCTACTAAAAGACGTTTGCCTACCAATACGTGGATCATGTGTTCGCCACGATTATACATACCAGTTGTCATATCTGGCTTCTTAATCGTATGAAGATATATATCTGGCATATCTTCCATTTTAAGAATACTATTGCAGAACTTAAGAAAATCAATAAGGACATTCAATGATTGTTGTTTCATTGGATGACCCTTATCTTGAAATATACGAACTTTGTCAGCCTTCTTCTTTGGAAGGGTTTGTTCTTCAAGGGCGATATATTTTACACGAGTTGCTGGAATATTGCCTGTTGGTTTGTCGCCATAATTCCACATCGTATCAGCGGTAGAATTATATCCCTGCTCACTCTTACGAAACTTAAACTTTTTTCTTTTGCGTTTCTTATTATCTTCTCTATCTCTACCACGATCTTTTTTATTTGGAGATTTATTATCGCTATTAATATCCATATCTTCTTGTTGAGCATCCATATCATTATTAGCACCTAATCCATCTGATATGTCAGAGAAGCTTAAACCAGAACCATTATATACTAAGTTAACTTCTTCTAATCTTTTTCTACGTTTTTTACGTTTACGAACAGAAGAACTAAATGCATTAGAACCACCAGCGCCGAGAGGTGCTGAAAATCCTGATAAGGCTCCAGTAGAAGCTAATCCTGCTCCTCCACCACTTATAGCAACCTGTTCTTCTAATTCTTCTTCAAGAAAAAGATATTCAAGAAGTTTCTTTAAAGCCGTATTCATAATTCTTAATTACTGCTTAGTATTAAGAATTTACATTATGTTATATCAATATTTGCCGACCCCGGCGGGATCCCATTCAACCGGTATCTTCTTACCATCTCTCCAGCATTTATCTGTCTGGGTTTTAAGACCTAATACTGGAACACCATATTCCAATACAACGTGTTTCCAAATACCCATACCTGGATCTGATGGTTTCTGACCATTGCTCTGTCTGTGTGCCCAGATAAACTCTATTGGCATACCAGCGGCTCTACCATTATCTACAAGCCATTTGAGGGCGGCTCTAAACGTCTCTATAGCCTTATCATCCAATGGAGTTGGTTCTTTACCACCCCAGGTTGTTTTAATATCTTCTCTAATGGGTGTTCTTGGATCATCTAATAAACCAGAGTAATGACCTTCACACTCTAAACCAAGAGAGAAAGAGTTTAATTCATTACCATGATAAAGAAACCAATCTAATGGTGCTGCTGCAACATATACACCATCTCTAAATGCAGTAACATGAGCTGGTATTCCTGCTGCTCTACGATATGCCTTTTCTCTGTCATTAAGAGGACCGAATACACAGGCGGTCTGATGTATTCCTATTCCAGTTACAGATTTAGGATCTCTTGCTACTGTCTTACCTTTAACAACTTTTGAAGTGTTAATGATTTTACCATCCGAGCTTTTCTTTCTTGGAAATGGATTTGTTTGTTGTGCTCTTAAATCTATTAATCTTATAGTCATATGTTCATCCTTCGCACCAAGTGCATTCTGTTAGTTCTCGCTTATATACCGCATTTGTATTTTGTTCTGCCTTAAGAACAGATGTAGAACGAAGATAATAAAGGCTCTTTAATCCGCTATTGGCTGCTTCCAAGTGAACTTGATTGATATACTTTGGATCGCTGTTAGCTGGGAAGAAAATATTGATGCTCTGACCTTGATCAATAAACTTCTGTCTTTCGGCGGCTAACTTAACAATAGCAAACTGATTTAACTCTCTTGCAGTAAGGAATACTTCCTTCTGTTCAGGGGTTAAGCATTCTAAATGTTGAACACTTCCATCGTGCTTAAGAATAGAACCCCAAACTTCATCGGTATCTTGTCCAATGCTCTTAAGAAGCTTCTCAAGTTCTGGATTTCTTCTAACGAATGTTCCCTTTGCGCTCTTTTGAGCAAATGCATTGGCTATCCAGGGTTCAATACCCTGAGATACGTTAGAAGCAATAAGGGAGTTGCTTACAGTAGGAGCTATAGCCATAAGAGTAGCATTTCTTCTACCATGACCCCGACACCACTCTGGCTCACCATATTCTGTGGCAAGAGCC
>JACCDP010447050.1_pt1 | contig 23742 bp, 12 predicted proteins | sample 7445841 | NCBI WGS metagenome assembly JACCDP01 (sample SAMN15323441, study PRJNA562643) | freshwater metagenome | isolation source: river surface water | place: USA:Blue River Watershed | collected 2017-08-17
CACAGGCTCTACAGGTGCCACAGGCTCTACAGGTGCCACAGGCTCTACAGGTGCTACGGGTGCCACAGGCACAACGGGCTCTGCGGGTGCCACAGGCACAACGGGCTCTACGGGCTCTACGGGCACAACCGGCTCTACAGGCGCCACAGGCTCTACAGGCTCTACGGGTGCCACAGGCACAACAGGCTCTACAGGCACAACAGGCTCTACAGGCACAACAGGCTCTTCTACAGGTGCCACAGGCTCTACAGGTGCCACAGGCTCTACAGGTGCCACAGGCACAACAGGCTCTTCTACAGGTGCCACAGGCTCTACAGGCTCTTCTACAGGTGCCACAGGCTCTATAGGTGCCACAGGCTCTACAGGGACAATAGGCTCCTCAGAGGGGACAACAGGTTCCGTCATAGGCATAACAGGCGCTACCGCATCCGTCAATATATTCCACGTCGCCTGAATGGCCGCGTCCACCATCACGGCAGCCGCCTGAGACCCCTGATGCGCCGACAAGGCGTGAATGCCTCCATACAGACGAGAGATACCCGCCGACGTAGAGACATCCTCCCATGTCTCAAAGGAGAAGGTCACGGGTGCACTAGGAACGCTTGCCTGGATCGCAGAGGCCCCAGGAGCCACCACAAACGATCCATAGGACATCGCCGTATTCAAGGGGAATAGTCGCGAGATCAGCGGTTGATTGTCGTAGATCATAGGAACAGGCGTAATGGTCTCTCCAAACCACTTGGTCATGGTGAGCGAGAAGGCCTTCGAGAAATGGCTGTGACCCGACGGAAAATCGGCAAAGGGGGGCGTCACAAAGTTCGCCATCTGGTAGGGGATCCATTGGGAGCCGTCAATCAGACCGTTCCACGACAGAATGGACTGACCCGCATAGCGCCGACGGATCTCCTGAATCGGACGAGCCTCCATATGGAGCGCCTTCAGGCGCCAGGTCACACGGCTCCCCTCAAACAAGTGCACTGCAAGGTCCTGCAATGAATACATCACCGTCGTCTTGGACACACCAGGAAGGCATCGCATGTATTCTTTCCAGAACCACACACAAATCAAAGGGGGCGCCAGTTCGCCAGGTCCGCCCGCCCAAAATTCCGCCTGAATCTTTTCAACGTCCGACAGATTGGCTGCAAGGGTCTTCACGGAATCGATCTCAGCATCACGAGCGGCTCCCGTCAACGGCGTAACCGAGGCCTGAATGGCCAGTTCATCTTGTTCCAAGAGACAAGTCGATGCCACACTGTTCCACGAATGTGTCAGATAGTTCTGTTTCTTGCCGCCGACGGTGAGACGGGTCCATTGCTGGGGCTGAGGAAACGACGCAATGGGTGCCACGGTCTGCCCATCGACCACAATCGTCTGCTCCCAGTTCGCGGATCCCGTGGGTTGCGTGGAGACAGCCGCGGCGGATCCATCCAGGGCCTTTACTGCGATCCAGGCGGTCCAGGCGGAGAGCCAGCGATCCCATTCGGCTTGTTGGCGTATTCTTGCCGCATACACATTGTCATAGGCATAGATGGACACATAGGGAGCAATGATCAGCAGAGGAGTCACATGATCGATGACGGAGCACATCCATGTGATCGCATCTGCTGCAGAGAGAGGCGCCGCGGACACGTCGGACCAGTTCCAGTGATCATGAAGGCCCGTAATGCGCCCATCGTGCGATACCCAATTCCAGGCGCCGACCAGTGTAGTGGACCATAGATAGAAAAGACGAGCGCCCCGTGTGGGTCCAAGGTTAGCGGCCTGGACATACTGGAGAAGAAGGCAAAGGGCGGAGTGAATCACATACTGCAGAGCGGCCGTAGAATCCCCACCACGTCCCAAGAGAATGTCCGAGAGGGCGGAAGGGGGCACCAAGATAGAGGGTGCAACCGTCATCGGCCCCTGTCCTGCAGCATTCACGGCACATACGGTGAAGGTGTAGGGTTGCCACTCGGATAGGTTACGAAAACGATAGGAGAGACCCTGTGTCACAACGGCAGGCTGGGGAACACCGTTCAAAGAGGGCGTGATACGATAGGAGGTGGCCTCTGGCACGGCATTCCAGGAGACGATGATGGATCCAAGGGTGTAGCGGACGCCTGTGACGGCGCCAGGGAAGGTGCCTGCATAGATGGAGGCGTCACTGATCTCACAAGGACATCCAGGGCTCACGGCGATGCATTGGTCCCGTCGAGTGAATTCCGTCATGGCGCCTGTTCGGACGGCGTTCAGAATGGAACTGTCTTTGATGTTGAGACGTGGGGCTTGTTGGATCGATCGGGAATAAAAAGAACCCGCGATGGCGAGCTCGGCCCGCCGTTTGGTCAGCTGGGAGGCATCGTAGATGCGGTTGGACATTTCTAATGGGGGGACACACTTGTTCTCCGCCCAAAGGGCGGCTCACGTGTCCCCCCTGACCCCCTATCGCACGGTATAATATAACTGCTCCAAGAGATACAACACATGTGCCCATAGATATGTTAGAAAGAGTGTGAATTCACGTCTACTCCACGGGAGAGGGGGCAGGGGGGAAACGTAGTGTCCCCCCATTATGTGTTAAAGTGGAAACGGCACACAGGCATATACATCGCCGCCCCACCAATCGCCACAATCTCTGCCAATTCCTGGGTCCGTTTCGAGAAGATCGCAGGCGTCCCATCACGGCACACGGCACAATAGGCCGTCAGACGCTCCACCTCTTCCGCATGGGGAAGAAGGCGAAGCATATCGCCAAACGGTTTGCGATCAAAGGTCCCATCCAGCCCCACGACCACCACATGAATATCCATCTCATCCACCCAGCGTGTGACATGGTCAAAGAGATCAGGAAAGAATTGACCCTCGTCAATGGCCACCACACGGTAGTCGCCTGAACGCACCCGCCCCTCCACTTCGCTTAGAAACCCCACGCAGACCGCCGTTTGTTGCTCCTGATCGTGGGAGGAAATACAATCACGCCCGTATCGCGTGTCCCCCACATAATTCACGGTGAGAACACGGTATCCGATGGATTCATAGCGTCGGATACGTCGTAGAAGTTCCGTGGTCTTCTGTGCAAACATGCATCCTGTGATAACACATAAATGGCCCGTCATGTCTGGTATTATATCACAAGCATTCGCATCTCAATTTTATTGCAGTACAGTGATAGATGGCATCCTTTCGCTCTCGGTTGTCACGATACAATACCATTGACTGTGATCAGGTCATGCCGATTCCACGGATGCTTCGGTCGATTGCAGAAGGGACGGCAGTCATGATTCCTTTGCCTTCACGGCCTCCGTGCCCACCGCCAGGCCCTTGCCCACCGCCAGGCCCTTGCCCACCGCCAGGCCCTTGCCCACCATCAGGTCATTGCCCACCGCCAGGCCCTTGTCCACCGCCAGGCCCTTGCCCACCATTCTCCATGGACTGTGTTCCCCCCTTTTCCCCTCCATGCATCCCACCCTGTCCTCTTCCCCCAGGAACCGTCTTCGATCCTGCCCCGCCTCCTGCACCACAACCCTTCGAGCCGTATTGGACCGCTCATCCTTCTTCTTGTGCAAATGGCGGCGGAGGCGGCGGTGGCAGTGGAAACGGAATCACCATCATCGATCCCCAACTCCAGATTCTCCCCTATCCTCTTGCCTACCTCCCTCCGCCAGGAACGATTCTTCACAACACCACGAATGATCTTCCCGAGGGCTTTCTGGTATGCAATGGCGCCCTTCTGGACCGCACGGAGTATTCGGTTCTCTTCCAGATGATTGGGACGTTCTATGGAAGCGGAGATGGCGTTACGACTTTTCAGCTTCCCACAATCCCGATGAACGTCCCCAACGAATATATCATCCGCTACATTCTCCAGGTCCTCCCCACCAATCCAGAGGATATTGCGAGTTATCTCTATCTGGAAGAGGAATCCGATGTGAACCTCGAGGGCATCACAGACATCAAATTAAATTAGATTTATCTTCTCATGACTGGATATAGCCATGCCCCCGATCACGAACACCGCTCTGAATCTTACCAAGACAGGGATCGTGATCCGCTACTTGGATAATGCGAACGGTGCAACGTCATCCCAGAACGTCTCGTTTTTGAACAAAACGTTCTCGTTGAACAGCGGGTTCAGGGTGACAGCGGGGACATCGGCCTTTGCGGGAGCGGTGTCCATGGCGAATACCCTTTCCGTCGCGAGCACACTCACCGTCGGAGGATCCACGATGCTTGGAGGAATATTGGACGTCCAGGGCTCCACCTTTTTCCATGGACCCATTCAAATCGACGGCCCCGTCACGCTTGGCTCTTCCCTGGATGTCACGGGTGCCACCCGCCTTCGCAGCACGCTAGAGGCCGATGGTGCGACCACCCTGAACAGCACACTGACCGTTGCGGGTCTCACCACACTGAACAATGCCCTTGCCGCAAACAGCACGCTGACGGTCGCGAAAGAGACGATTCTTCAGAGCTCCCTTGCCGTCACAGGCCCCACAAGCCTGAGCTCTCTTCTGAATGTCTCCAGCCTGGCCACTCTTGGAAATGGTCTGACCGTCGCGGGCCCCACGAACCTGAGCTCTCTTGCCGTCGCAGGCACCACACTTCTCACAGGACTCGTCAGCACGATCTCCGATGTCGACGTCAATGGCTCCCTGAACGTTGTGGGAAACACCAATGTGACCATTCTGACCGCAACGGGCGCCACCACGCTCAATAACGTCTTTACGGCAAATGGAGCCGCCACAGTGAACAACACGCTGAATGTCAGTTCCGCATTGACCGCAGGTGCCTCCCTAGATGTCGGTGGTGTCACGACCCTTCGAGCCAACATGTCGGTCGCTACCAGCGCCGTCATCGGCACATCACTGAGCACGGGCACAACCCTGACCGTCGGAACAACATCCCTTCTTCGTGGAGAGGTAAGCACCCTTTCCAACATGAGCGTGGGCGGCCAACTTGTGGCAGCCCAGTCTACGATTCTCAGTGGCACCCTTGACGTATCGGGCGCCGTTACCTTTCAGAATAATCTAACGGGGCATGGTTCCCTCATTATGCCGTCATCCAATGGATCGCTTGGAAATCTTACGGTGACGCATGATGCAGGCATAGGGGGGCGTCTCACTGTCTCGAGCACCACCACCCTACACTCCACCCTCACGGTCGAAAAGGCCGCCACCCTGAATGACAGTCTCACGGTCGCAAAGGCCGCCACACTGAATGACAGTCTTACGGTCGCAAAGGCCGCCACGCTGAACAATACCCTCTATGTTTCGAGCGCCACGACCCTGAATGACACTCTCCAGGTCGCCCAGGCCACCACGCTCCAGAGCACTCTTACTGTGCAAGGCGCGGCCACGCTGGACAAGACCCTCTTTGTCAACCAACTCACGACGCTCCATGGAGACGCCACAATGGATGCGGATCTTCTTGTGAAAGGATCGGCAAGTGTCAGTAGTCTCCTGAATGTTGCGGGCTCTACCTCAATTGGTGGCGCATTGACGGTCGGCGGCGCCGTCACGTTCTCCAACAACCTGACGGTCCAGGGCAATCTCTTTGTGAACGGCACCACGACGGCCCTGGAAACCTCCACGCTCCAAGTGAAGGACAATGGCATTCTGATTGCGGACGGAAACACGACCGATGTGCTCCAATCGGGTGTCATGATCCAGTATACGCCCGTCGACTCGGTCGACCCCCTCTATGCAGGCATCAAGCGCCAGCCCGTCACGGGCGAATTCATCTTCTTCAAGGATGCGACGAATCAGATCTCTCAGGCCCCCACCTCCATTGCGCCCTACATCTATCTCCCGCTCGAAGGCGATGATGCAGATGTGAAGGGCAATGCTCTGATTACGACCAATGGCACCGTCACCTACGTGGCAGGCATTGTGGGAACCAGCTGTGCCCGATTCCTGAACACGGCGGGAAGCACGGCGACAAACTATTTGCGCGGATATTGGGACGGTGCGCCCGAATACACGGTCAGCTTTTGGTTTTATATGGAGGAGGCGCAAGTCACGCAGGTTCTGTGGTCAGCGGACAATGACACGACGGTGATTTACATCAATCCGAACGATCAACTCACGGCCAAGATGACGTCGAATGGCAGCTCCTACGTGTTTGGATCAAGCGCCACGCTATCCCCTGAAATATGGCACTATGTGACGTTTGTCTTCCAACAGGAGGGTCTATGCTCGCTCTACCTTGACCACAACCTTGTCTCGAGCGCCACCCATTCGGGTGACGTGGGCATGTCCTCTGGATCGTTCGGTGTAGGAACGTATGACGTGGCGACGACCCATGCCTTTCGCGGCCGCATTGACGACCTTCGTATCTACCACGCGGTGCTGTCGAGTCAGGCGGCGTCGCTGGAGGTGTTTCTGGATGTGTATGCGGCGATCATGGCGGACTCGTTCACGAGCGCGTCAGACAAACGTCTCAAGAAGAACATTGCTACGCTGAATGGTGCCCTGGATAACCTCAAGACGTTGCGCGGCGTCTATCACGACTGGAATGACCCGAATCAGTCCCAGGACCGCCAGATTGGTGTGATTGCCCAGGAGATCCAGGCGGTCTATCCTGAGCTTGTCACGGTGGGTGGAAACGGTTTCTTGTCGGTGAACTACCCGAAGCTGACGGCGGTGCTCCTCCAGTCGATTAAGGAACTTCATGAGAAACACAATCAGGATGTTCAGGAGCTGAAAACGATGATTCAGGCGCTTACTCCGTCTGCTTCCCCTTCCATGAGCCCTGCTGCAAGCCCCGCCATGAGCCCGTCTGCGTCCCCTTCGATGAGCCCCGCCATGAGCCCTTCCACCAGTCCACGATCGACATCTTCTCACGGGTCTCACGGATCGCACGGATCACGCAAAAAGAAGCACACGTCCCACAATAAAACCAGTAAGTCACATGCCTAGTGGAGACACACCCACACCCCTCTCCATAGGAGATGACTTGTATCTACACGATCTCCTATGGAAGGGGGGTATAGGTTTGCCTCCATAGAGGACTCGTATCTACACCACTATCCATAGGAAATAACATATCTCCATACCTCTCTCCTATGGAAGGGGGTGTGGGTTTGCCCCCACAGGGGGCTTAAAGAAACTCCCCAGGCACCTAAAGACCCTCGTAAGAGGGATATGTGTGACGCATACTTGCATCTCTACAAGGATCTATTATAGGGATAACATATCTCCCATGGAAAAGGGTGTGGGGGGCACTTTGTGCCTCCACACCATTTAATTCTGCGACTGAAGTATAACCATGCCCCCGCTTACCAACACGTCCGCGGTTCTCTCTAAACCAGGCATCACTGTGTCCTACCTGGATGTTGGCACAGGTGCCATGTCATCACAGAACATCTCGTTCTTAAACAAGACTTTTTCGCTCGACAGCGGCCTGGTCGTTTCTGCAGGAAGCGCCACCTTTGCGTCTACGGTCGGCATTGAAGGCGCGACCAGCGTCAGCAGCTCCCTTACCGTCGCGGGCTCCACCATCCTTGGTGCCGTCCTGGACGTTACAGGCGCGTCTCGTTTCCGCAATTCCCTCGATGTCAGCGGTGCCCTCTATGCCTCTTCCCTTGTCGATGTCACGGGCCCCGCCCGCCTTCGGAGCACGCTCCAAGTAGACAGTGCAGCATCCTTTGCCTCTACCATGACCGTCACGGGTGCCACGACTCTTACAGGTGCGGTGGCCGCGAACAACACCCTCACGGTCACGGGTGCCTCACAGCTCAACGACACATTGAATGTCGTGGGCGCCGCAAACCTAAGCTCGATCCTGAATGTCTCGAGCCTTGTCACGGCGGGTAACGGCCTCACGGTCAGTGGTGCGACCACCCTGAACAATGCATTGTCCGTCGCGGGCACCTCGCAGCTCACAGGAGCCGTCACGACCACGGCAGGCGTGTCCGTCGGTGGCGCCCTTAGCGTCACGGGAAACACCAATGTGGCCATCCTTACCGCGTCGGGTGCGACCACCTTCACCAACACCCTGACCGCACAAGGTGCGACCACCATCGCCAATACGCTTGCCGTCAGCTCCGCCATCAACGCCCGATCGGCCCTGGACGTTGTGGGCGCGACCACCCTCACTACCCTAACCACTTCAGGCAGCGCCTCGGTCGGCACGGCACTTTCTGCGGGAACGACCCTTTCCGTTACGGGCGCCACGACCCTCACGGGCAATGTAACGGCCAACAGTGATGTCCTTGTAAAAGGGATCCTCACGGTCTCTTCGCTGTCTACGGTCCTTGGCGGTTCATTAAACGTTGCAGGCGCCGCCACGCTCTCAGGCGGCATGATCCTGAACGGCAACCTGAACATGTCCACCTCCGCGGCCTTCATGGGCAGCGCCTCCACGATCAACGATCTGGCGGTCGGTGGCAATCTGAACGTGGCCAAGGTCACCACGCTTCAGAGCACGCTCTCTGTCGCCAAGGAGACCACCCTTAGCGACACCCTTACCGTCACGAAGCTCGCGACGCTCAATGACGCCCTTGTTGTTGCTAAGCAGGCCAACCTGAACAGCACCCTTACGGTCGCAAAAGAGGCCATCTTCCAGAGCACGTTGTCCGTTATTTCCTCCACGACTCTTGGTGGCGCCCTTTCCGTCGCGGGTGCTGCCACGCTCAGTGACAACCTCACGGTGAACAAGGTCGCATCCTTCGTGAGCAGCGTCTCCATGAACAGCTCACTCTATGTGGCGCAGAGCGCAAGCATGAGCTCCTTCCTAAACGTCTCGGGCGCGGCGGCCATCGGTGGCGCCCTGACCGTCTCGGGAAATACCACGTTCTCCAATAACCTGACCGTGCAGGGCAACCTGTTTGTCAACGGCACGACCACTGCCCTCGAGACCTCTACGATCCAGGTGAAGGACAATGCGATCCTGATCGCTGATGGAAACACCGCAGACGCTCTTCAGGCCGGTGTCATGTTTCAGTATCAGCCCGTGGCTGCGGCCGCCCCCTTGTATGCAGGTCTGAAGCGTCAGGCGTCCACGGGAGAGTTCGTGTTCTTCAAGGATTCCACGAGCCAGATCTCGCAGTCCGCGGTGGCCACCGCGTCTGTCACGGAGACCTATCAGCTCGACTGGCGCACCCTCTTCGATGGTCTGGCCACCCTTCGTCTTCTGACGACCGTGACGAGCTTTATGTCCCAGAGCGTCGGCACAGTGAACTACACGCTGTCGGCAGGCACCTACACGATCCAGCCCCTCATGTCCAGCACGGGTGAGTGGGTCCAGTGGCAGCTGACGGATTCCGCCGTAGGCAAGACGGTGACGACCAACAAGTCGTTGTGGACGGATCCCGCGTATACCTTTGGTGTGCTGACGGGCACCTTTACGTCCGCCACGAGCCTGGCCTACTCCCAATACAGCGACCAGGCGAACGGAACCGTCAACTATGCGTATACGCAGCCATCCACCTACACGACGATCATTGCGCGCACGGTGTCGGCCTTTGTGGATACGTATGCAACGGTTCTTGCCGATTCGTTCAACTGCGCCTCTGATCTCCGACTCAAGAAGAACATCGTCACTCTTGACCATACGATGGATAAACTGGATCTAATTCGTGGTGTCTATCACGACTGGAATGACGAGCGCATCGTGGAACGTCAGATCGGTGTGATCGCCCAGGAGATCCAGGCGGTCTATCCCGAGCTCGTCCAGGAGGGTGCGGATGGATTCCTTTCCGTGAATTACCCTAAGCTAACAGCGGTTCTTTTGCAATCCGTGAAGGAACTGAAGGATCTCGCTCTCAGGAAGCTGGCGATCCGCAACGCCTCTCCGACACGCTAAGGGGGCTTAAAGAACCCCGTGGGGACACTTCGCGTCCCCATTTTATAATCTTCTATGGAAGTATAGCCATGCCTCCATTGACGAATACTTCCGTCGTTCTGTCCAAGCCAGGCATCACCGTGTCCTATCTGGACATGGGAACGGGTGCCTCGTCGACCCAGAACATCTCGTTCTTAAATAAGACTTTTTCGCTCGACAGCGGCCTGGTCGTTTCTGCAGGAAGCGCCACCTTTGCGTCTACGGTCGGCATCGAAGGCGCCACCAGCATCAGCAGCTCCCTTACCGTCGCGGGCTCCCCTATTCTTGGTGCCGTCGTCGACGTCACGGGCGCGTCTCGTTTCCGCAATGCAGTGGACGTCAGCGGCGCCCTGTATGCCTCCTCCCTTGTCGATGTCACGGGCATCACCCACCTTCGGAGCACCCTTACCGTCGACAGCGCGGCCTCGTTTGCCTCTACCATGACCGTCGCGGGTGCCACGACCCTCACGGGCGCGGTGGCCGCGGGCAATACCCTCACGGTCACGGGCGCGGCCCAGCTCAACAACGCCCTGAACGTCGTGGGCGCGGCAAATCTGAGCTCCATCCTGAACGTCTCGAGCCTTGTGACAGCCGGCAACGGCCTCACGGTCAGCGGCGCGACCACCCTGAACAACGCATTGTCCGTTGCAGGCACCTCGCAGCTCACGGGAGCCGTCACCACCACCGCGGGTGTGTCCGTCGGCGGCGCCCTTAGCGTCACGGGAAACACCAACGTGGCCATCCTTACCGCATCGGGCGCGACCACCATCGGTGGAGCCCTGACGGCGCAGGGTGCGACCACCATCGCTAACACGCTTGCCGTCAGCTCCGCGATCAACGCCCGCTCGGCCCTGGACGTCGTGGGCGCCACCACGCTCACCACACTGAACACCTCAGGCAGCGCCTCGGTCGGCACCTCGCTCTCCGCGGGCACGACCCTATCCGTCACGGGCGCCACGACCCTCACGGGCAATGTAACGGCCAACAGCGACGTCCTTATCAAAGGAATCCTCACGGTTTCCTCGCTGTCCACGGTCCTTGGCGGTTCCCTTGACGTCGCGGGTGCAACCTCGTTCGCGGGCGGCATGATCCTGAACGGCAACCTCAACATGTCCACCTCGGCGGCCTTCATGGGCAGCGCCTCCACGATCAACGATCTGGCGGTCGGTGGCAATCTGAACGTGGCCAAGGTCACCACGCTTCAAAGCACCCTTTCCGTCGCCAAGGAGACCACCCTTAGCGACACCCTTACCGTCACGAAGCTCGCGACGCTCAATGACGCCCTCATTGTTGCCAAGCAGGCCAACCTGAACAGCACCCTTACCGTCGCGAAGGAGACGATCCTCCAGAGCACCCTTTCCGTCGTTTCCTCCACGACCCTTGGTGGCGCCCTTTCCGTCGCGGGCGCGGCGACCCTTAGCGACAACCTCACGGTGAACAAGGTCGCCAGCTTCGTGAGCAGCGTCTCGATGAACAGCTCGCTCTATGTGGCGCAGGGTGTGAGCATGAGCTCCTTTATGAACGTGTCGGGCGCGGCGGCCATCGGTGGCGCCCTGACGATCAGTGGCGCGGTCACGATGTCCAACAACCTGACGGTGCAGGGCGACCTGTTCGTCAACGGCACGACCACCTCCCTCCAGACCTCTACGATCCAGGTGAAGGACAATGCGATCCTGATTGCCGATGGCAACGTGACGGACCTGATCCAGTCGGGTGTCATGGTCCAGTATCAGCCGTCGGGCGCGGCCGCGCCGCTGTATGCGGGCATGAAGCGTCAGGCGACGACGGGAGAGTTTGTCTTCTTTAAGGACTCGGCGAGCCAGATCTCGCAGTCTGCCCCCGCGGCGGTTCCGCAGGTGCATCTTCCGTTCGAGGATGGCCCTGCGGACATCCGTGGCTTCTCATCGGTCACGGCCACGGGCTCCCCTGTCTATGTGACGGGCTCTGTGGGCAAAGCGATCCACCTTAACAACAGCCCTGGTCTGACGGCGACCCAGTATGTTCGCGGAACCTGCTCACCTGGCGCCAACTTTACTATTGCGGGCTCCTTCTACATGCCTGCCCTTCCGCCAACCTCGGCGGGCACGGGCGCGGAGGAGGGCTCAGGCAGCTCCATCCTTGTTAGCCTGGGATCGTCCTCGGCCTCCTCCTTTTCACTGAACTATTACAACTCGGTGGAAACCCAATACAACGGTCTGATTGTCTCCTTCAATGGTATCCCTACGATGCCTCGTATCACGGGAATTCCCCTGAACGCGTGGAACAGCTTTGTGATCTCCTACCAGTCGGCGGGAGCGGTGACTCTATATCTGAATGGCGTCTCTGTGGCGACTGCTACGGGTGCGACCCTTACGACCCCTGTGAGCATGTTCGCCCTTGGCACGAACACCCACGACACCAAATACGCGTTTGGTGGCTACATGGACGAGTTCCGCATCTTCAACTATGCGATCCCGAACCTTGCCGCGCTGTATTCGGCGGATACGTATGCGGTCGTGATGGCGGATTCGTTCAACTGCGCCTCGGACTCGCGCCTCAAGAAGAACATTGTGAACCTGGATGGTGCCCTGGACAAGATTGATCAGATCCGCGGTGTCTACCACGACTGGATTGACGAGAACCAGGGCGGCCGCCAGATTGGTGTGATTGCTCAGGAGGTTCAGGCGGTCTACCCTGAGCTGGTCATGGAGGGTGGCAACGGCTTCTTGTCGGTGAACTACCCGAAACTGACGGCGGTTCTCCTGCAGTCGGTGAAGGAGCTGAAGGCGCTGATTTTGTCTCATTAAGTGGGCGGGGGACACTTCGTTTCCCCCGTGCCCCCTCTCCATAGGAGAGGACACGACTCTACGTGGAGACGTTCCGTCCCCACACCCCTCTCCAATGGAGATAACTTGTATCTATATGCTCCCACGGGCACTTCAATGACATAATCCTATGACATACTCTTTTTTGGTATGTTTCCTATCAACATGATCTTATCTTTGTGAAAGGACAAAGATAATATCTATTTCCGATTTCCACAAGAGAGGGGTATCTCCACGAGAGAGGGGTGTGGGGACGCGAAGTGTCCCCATGGAGGGGTGTGGGGACGCTTGCGTCTCCACGGGGGGCACGGGGTGTGGGGACGGAACGTCTCCACCCCATATAGTAGAAACATGGCCAATCCCTTTGTCCTGATAGAGCGCGGATATCTCTATTTGGAGAACGCCCAAATCAATGACGCCATGCAAGCATTATACGACCCTGAAATCATAATCGACGGAGACCACACAATGGCTATGGTTCGTGCCCTTCCTACGGAAGAGACCATCCTTCAGGTGTTGGAAACGAATCTGATCCCCTTTCTTGATCCCTATGTGGACGGTGCCTTTACACCAGAAGACGTCCAAGGACTACTCATTAATATTGTGCTATACGACGCATCCATCGACGAAACATTCGGTCTACAGGAAGACCTTCCAGCATGGTATGATCCCTATCGATTGCTCCAGCGAATCGGTATGGCGCGGGGATTCGTAGCAGGCACCAGGACACACAATAATCTATCCCATCACAACAATTCCTACGATGCGAGTGATGACCTATACAACGTGACGATTGATCAAACACAGGGTCAGGGACCGCTGACTCATCTCTTTCTATGGGCCTCCGAACGGTTGTTCCCTTATTTTGCAGAGATGCTAGGAACGGCGTTTGTGCTAGAGTCAATGACCATGGAGGGAAATTCCTATCTTCATTGTTATCTATCGAGTGGTTTCTTTCGAATCCTGAACCCCGACTTTGTGGATGAACTGCTGATCAATGGATTCCGTCTGACAGACCAGAATCATCGTGGAGAAACCCCGATCCACTCCATTGTCTATCTGAGTGATCTTCCGTTTGCTTCTCTCACGGACGCAGAAGTCAAGGCCCGTCCACAGAGTCAAGAGGTCAAACGATATAAACACTTTTACCGAACGATGATGCGTGTGTTTCAAGATCCTGATGCAGATATTGATATCCCAAATGCTACACTACGGTCTGTGCGAACATTGTTGCATGAAGAGCATATGCCACCGATGCGATACAATGATTCGTATAATTGGTATATTCCGAATGACTCGGAGAATGAGGCAGAAAGAAAAATGGGACTTCGTCGTAAAAACGCTTTAGAAGCCTATGATGTCGTGATGGGACGCCCCCTTGCGATAGAACGGGCCAAACAACAGAAGCTTGCAAAGGCATTGGCGGGCAATACGTTCTTACGGAACAAGTCGATGCACCCAGGTCCTTCTACTGTTCCTCGATTGCCGATGGATGTCGCTCGTCGCATGCAAGAGATGCTGGGAACAAATCTGGAACGAGCACAAGCCGTTGTGGAAAAGAGACACATGAACAACACGCGGCATAAGAAACAGGCAATGCACAATGAGCTGTTATCACGTAAAAAGAACCGATCGGGTGGCCGACGTGGGGACACTTCGCAAACCCATCCCCCTCTCCATAGGAGACGCACGCATCGCGCCCATAAGAAGCGCCGTGGGGACACTTCGTTTGTGCTTCACAAACACACCCCTCTCCATAGGAGACGCACACGTCGCTAAACACACTCTATGGAAAACCACAGTAGATCATAGAATGACCGACCTTATCATTGGAGGGGCAGGTCTCGCAGGTCTGAGGATAGGCCTCGCGGCTTTAAAGGCCGACAGAACCAAACGAGTCATCCTCTTGGAGAAAGAGAAGCATACAGGAGGACGCGTGTTTACCTATTATTCCCCTGACCATAAGATCCAGTGGGAAGAAGGAGCAGGTCGTATCTCTACCCAGCATACGAAGGTATTGTCTCTTCTAAAGACGTATGGTCTCCATACGATACCGATCTCGTCAAAGAGCGATTGGATGTCTTCAAAGGGCGATACGCAATCAAATCCCTTCACCGAACTCTGTGCCATCTATCTGGACCCCTTGAAAGCCCTGGACCCTCACCTACTCGCCACGCACACTATCGAGCAACTACTGAAGAAGACCGTGGGGCACGCACGCGCTTGTCGCTTCTTGGATCTCTTCCCCTATCACGCCGAGACGCACACCCTTCGCGCCGATCTTGCCCTTCAATCCTTCGACGAAGAGATGGGGCGCCACGAGTTTGTCGTGTGCAAAGAGGGTCTTAGTGCGCTCACGTCGGCGATGGCAGCGGAATTCCTAGAACGCGGAGGGGAGATTCATCATGGCATCACGATCACAGGGGTACACAAAAAAGGTCATATGGTGGTGGACGTCACGCATGATGACACCCAGACATACAAGGGCGCCTATGAGGGCCATTACGATAGTGCAGCGGTTGTTCTCACGATGCCGTGTGATGTTCTGAAGAAAATCATACGTGCGCCTGTGCTAAAACATCTTGCCATGGAACCCCTTGTGCGGATCTATGCGGTCTTTCCGCTTCAGAACGGTAAAGCATGGTTCCCTCAAACCAAGATCGTGACCGACGGCCCTCTCCGATATATCATTCCCATGAATTCGACACAAGTTATGATCTCGTATACGGAGGGTCCTGATGCCGACCATTGGTCCCGTCTTCCCAAAGAGGATCTGACCAAGGAACTCATGAAGAATGTGCGCCGTCTCTTCCCCCACCTTACGATTCCTGAGCCCACCGTGGTCAAGCGATACCCATGGGCGCAGGGATGCTCCTATTGGCTCCCTGGGGACTATGATGTGGAAAAGGAGTCACACGCGTCTCTTCAACCGAACCCGCGTATCCCTCTGTTTCTGGCAGGGGAATCGTTTGCGGTGAAACAGTGTTGGATGGAGTCTGCCTTGGAACAGGCAGACCACCTAGTGGCTCTGCCTGCCTTTCAGATCTGTCTTCAGATATGAAACAAGCAGATCAGTTGTTGTCATTGCCCTCGTTTTGGTCATTCTCTTCTTGATCTTCCTGATGCTCAAGCCGTGGACGCACACGAATGATCAGCCGAACCAGTGGATCACGAAGAAGAAAGAGTTCCATGGCGGCATCCGCATTTGCAGAGGTCACAAGGGAGCGAACGATATGATAAGGGAAACGGGGACTGAACCGATTCCACTCCATTAAGAATAGGGGCATGCCTTCTAGATCCTGAAAGGATAGAAAGGGAATCCGCTCGGCCACAACAAGGCCTCGAATCGTATCTACCGCAAGGGCTCGATGAACCATTGCGGCGGATAACAAGCGCTGTGACTCTTCTGCGCTCAAGCCGTGAGGCTGAAGACGAGATAACACATGATAGGGGCAAGAATGGCTCCATGGCAACGTGAGGGCTGGCAACGTCAGGGCTGGCAACGTGAGGGCTGGCAACGTAGGAGCAAGGGGCTTTATTGCTTGACGTAATAGACTCATACGAAAGGGGAGAGGGTAGAGTCTCATGATAAAGGAGACACACATTCTGTTTAGGTTTAGAAACGTGATTAGAATCGCGTGATCCGAGCCTGTCTCTTAAAATACTGGAGCACCACCGCATGCGGCAAGCGAAAGAACTCGCGTTCCCCCAGTCGCTGCCGAGCGAACGCCGCATGGATCTCCTTCTCTTTTTCCACGGCGTCTTTTACGCGCAGCGCGCAAAGCATCCGATATTTCTCAGGGGGTCGCCAGGTGTCGCCCTTGTTTGCCTCGGCAAGACGGATCTCGGGGCTGCGCGTGGTCATTCCGATCTTCACGAGGCCAGGCATGGAACGGCTGTAGAAGGCGTAGACCCAGCCATAGGGGACTGCGACGGTGGCGTCAGTGCGGATGCCCATAGAGGGCGTAAAGAGCGAACCAGAGGGCGTAAAGAGCGAACCAGAGGACCTAAAGCGCCCCATGAGAGAGGGGTATGCAAGGCGTCCCCACATGGTTAGGAAGACGCAACCATACTTTAGACCTTAGTCCTTACGTCGCGATCGTTTGGCTCGTCGCGTGAGAGACCCGCCCATCACAACTCTACGAGCATTCTGGGTCATAGTGGCACGAGGGGCACGAGCACGAGATGCATGACGATTGGATCGCAATTGAGTCAGCGCATTGTTCAACTTATGAAAGGCGGGTCCACGATTGACACGACGGAGTTTTGCGGAGATATTGCGGACAGGAGGTTCAGCAGCGGCAATAGCAACGGCAATAGGAGCAGCAGACGCAAGCTCCGCAATCCGTGCCATGTCTTCCTCCATGACCGTTGTGAGATGTTCCCATGCCTCCTGATCATCCACTCTCTTCAGTTCAGGCCCTCCCGTGATACCCAGGATCTGACCCAGATAAGACGTTCCGCTCTGAATCCTGCCATGAAGGCGCTCAAACAGAAGTGCTAGCACAAGACATGCCTTCTCTTGATCTTCTTGTGTAAGAAGGGCGTGAAGCAGGTCCATTGTGGAATCCTTGGAAGAATATCTCGCAGACAGGGCCTGTTTCATTTCGATGAGATAACCAAGGAGGGTATGCACATGAGTGGGGTCAGAGAAGATAGAAGAAGGAGACGTGTAGAGCGTTTTTAGATGGACCATGCATCGAGAGGCGACATCATCATAGGTCTCTGCAGTGATCTCCTTCGCATCGGTTAATAGCGTCTCGGGGACATGAGGAATACGTGACACAGCGCGAATGAATTGTCCTTGAAGAACAGGAAAGAGATGAGGATAGGGACGGTTCTCTCGAAGATTCTTTAGAAGCACAACGGCATGCTCCGCAGGATGGCGATCGTAATATACCGCGTTCACAGACATCGTAATGGGATACAACCAATTCAAAAAGAAATAGTCACGATCTGCCACATGATCCTGTTGATGTTCCTCTGATGATTCCTCTACAAACACGCGAAGGTTTTTACGTGTGGAGTTACTACCTCCTTTTTTCTTATTGTTTTTCTGTGTAAGCCCTTTCTTACTTGGTGGCTGGTCCGATTCTTTATCCGATTTTTGAACCTCCATATGATGTTCATTCTCAGATACTTTTTTCCGTTTAGGAGTTGGCACCTGTTGGGCCGATTTGAAAGGAGTGAGGGTGGCGAATGTGCCCTGTTGGGTCGATTTGAAAGGAGTAGGGGCTGTTGTTACCTTAGATGCTTTAGACGCTTTAGGGTTAGACGCTGTAGGAGTCGCTACAGAGGCTTGACGCGCCATTTCTTTCACACGTCTCTCATCTTCAGGACTGATCTTAGCACCCACCAGTTTGATAGAGTGTTTTCGCTCCAGAAGAGAAGTAACACCATTTGCAAGAGCGCAAAAATAGGCAGTGGTATCTAATGTGACAAATATACCATATTGAACCCCTTTTACTGCCATATACTGTTCACGGTCTCCCGCCCATTTGATACGAGATGGAAGGGCGGATCGGTGATGTTGAAGGTCATATAGCATGTGATACGCAAACAGAGGTGCCTTTGCAATATGTTGAAACAACGGAAGGGAATGGGACGATGCGGGAATCGTGTAGATGGGTAGAAGTTTTTTCACATAGTTCTCTTCTGTGACATGTGGATAAAGATCGCATAGACGAGGATAGAGATCATCATCAGACTGAAATGGCGCCTTTTTAGAAAATACATCGGACGTCGATCCTCGCAGCAATCCCAACATCAGATAATTTAAAGAGGGGCCACGAGTGATGGCATTACTAAAAGGTGCTTTGATCGTATAGTAAGATGAAGGGATATGTTTGTATGTCTTATTCATGCGCTTGATATAATTGTGTAGACCAGCATCCACTAGATTCATAGAGAACTGATAGGGATGTTCACCTGAGAATGCTACATCTTCATAATAGATCAACCAATTGTAATCAAATATCATATGTGTATCACTGACGACTGCTACAGTAGCGGCGGCACTTGAGGATGAAGATGGCATTATGTCTGCGCGAGAGAAGGCAAAGCGTATACGATCTTCATTTGCAGCACTAGCCGCACCTGCGGCGCCTGCAGAAGAAAGAGAGGTAGCATAATGGCTTAGGCCTCGCTGTGCTCCTGGATGATGAAGATCTTCCTCTTCCTCTTCCTCTTCCTCTTGAACCACTGCCTCTTTTTTTGCCTTCTTATCCTTATCAGACACTTTCATACGAGCCAGCTCTTCTGCCGCCACCTCTTCTTCCGCTTCCTCATCTACATCATCCGCCGCAGGTTCCACAAACTTTTCTGTCATTGCAGAATCCGCGATATTGTAGGGTGTTACAAGCCGATGCACATAGGATAGGTGAGATTTTGCAAGAAGACGACTCAGATGACCTTTGTGAGCATCAAAGGTAAATAGAGCAGGAGAGGAACGAATATGCCCTTTATAGGATGGTCCAAATAAGACCAATAATAGAAAGATAAGAACACGATCCGAGTCGGATGGGTTCAACTCTGGTGAAACCGACTTTGTCGAATCAAGAGCCGCGATGTCTCCTGAGTTATGATGAATCGTAAGATATTGCATCTTAGAGTCAAGGTAGGAAGTATAGAGAACCATGGGGTCCGTCGTGATCACCTTTTTTAGATTGATATGATACGTGTTTTCATTGACATGGGGTATATGTATGATATCACTGATACTTTCCTCTATTCTACCCTCTAGACCAATTGATTTTCTCCATTCTTCTAATGCCTCTCCATGTGACATATTGTGTATAGGCGGCAATGGGAAGAGAGAACGGGCTTGTCCACGCGGTCCCTGCGATGGTTGCATTAATTTTGCAAATATGTCCTGAATGCGTAAATACTGAATGCGTGAATACTGATCATGTGGATCCGGATGACGTGGATCCTGATCACGTGGATCCAGATTACTAATGGTATCTAACACGTTTTTCAGAAACGCATATATAAATGCATGATGGGATTCCTTTCCGATACGTATAATTTCAGGATGATAAATTCGAATTCCACTGATCTTTGTATCTTTTGTGCTCGTAATTCGAAATCCAGGCATCCCATCATGAAAGTAATCCGCAATGAGACACTGAAAATCTAGAAAAGTAAGGGGGTGAGATGGGAGAGTGATCGAATTCTGAAGAAGAAACGCTCCTGCACCGCTCATTCCAATGGATGTCCTCATTTCCGCAATGATAGCTTCATCAAATGCAGTAGGATGAAACATGGTGCGAGACAGTTCTCGTTCGGCCGCTCGACGAGCTCGCAGTTCTGCTTTTTTTGCAAGTAGACGTGCCGCTCTTCGTTCAGCAGTTTCCTCATGAGCAACAGCTTGTTGATGTAGGAGCCAACGTGTATGGCAGATATCACTATGAATAATTTGTTGATCCCACCGTGTTTTTCGCTCTTCAAACGCTAGACAATCTCCCGCCCATGGACATCCTGGTTTGGGACAATTAGACTTACAGTCGAACGCACCTGTCCAGATCTGCTTGGTCATAATAGAGGGCAATAAAGTGGAATGTGTATTTGGGGCAAGTGGTTGGTCTTTATAATTCGCTACGATACCATCCCCATCAACTTCCTTGCGCCATATCCGATGTTTGATGGAAGCAGGAAGCTGAACATAGGCATCCATAACTCGCTTCACAAGAGTGGGCTCTTTATCTTCACGCACCTTCTGATATAACCTATTCGCAACAGCAATATCTTCATCAGAGATAGGTGGTAAGAGACCCTGGTTCCATGTGGCCTGTTTAGGGTTATTAAAAACCTCAGGACACTCCACTGCAGCAGGTTGACCACGCCGTGGCATGACTCTCTGTGCTACTCCCTGTGCTACTCCCTGTGCTACTCCCTGTGCTGCTCTCTGTGCTACTCCATGAGCGATAGCCCACGGCTGATCCTCTTTTACGTCATCCATCAATCTACTTGCTCTCTACATAATAATCACACAGCGCCGTACACTCACACGACTCACACTGACTACGTAATAGGATGTAAAGACCCCCCACGTGACTCCAAGGAGGAATGTGTGGTATTTTCTCCGTCATCCGTGCTGGAAGCCAAGGCAGCCAAGGCACGCAAGACATTGCGCGTCTCTATGAAGACTTCATGAGCATGAAGCATCGCGGCCCTGATCATTCCACGTTCCAAGTGCTTCCCCAGCTCGTCATCGGATTCCATCGGCTTGCCATTGTTGACCCCACAATGCGCTCGAACCAACCGTTCGTCTACGAGACCGATGAGCGCACCGTACTCTTTCTCTGCAATGGCGAAATCTACAACTACAAGGAGATCGTGAGCGCCCGTGGTCTTGCCCCCTGCAAAAGCGACTGCGCAGTCATTCCAGAGGCCTATCTCCAGATCCAACAGAGCGAGAATCCCATACATACCATCCAAGCCTTCGAGCGGTTCATCCAATACGAGGTAAAGGGCGAGTTTGCGTTCCTTCTGATTGAACTGGATGCGCTGAAGAATCTGAGTCGCGTGATTGTCGGACGTGACCCTGTGGGGGTTCGGCCGCTGTTCATGAACAAGCCGTCTGGACCCTTTGGTGAGCTCTATTTCAGTTCCGAGCTCAAGGGTGCTCAGCAGTCGGCACACAAATTCCAAGAGTTTCCCCCAGGCCACCTCTACGTCTACACCGCCACCCTAGAGGGCTTCCATCTACAGAAGCTAGCCTATGCCCTCTTCTACAATGTCCGCCCCGCGATCTCACACACCTATTCTGCCAACAAACCGATCTGGGACGAGTGTGAACTGTCGGACACGGAACACCTTCGCGACGTCCGTGAAGCCGTGATGAACTCTGTGAAACGGCGTCTGAACGCCGATCAGCCCTTGGCCTGGCTTCTTTCGGGCGGGGTGGACTCGTCCCTGGTTGCCGCGATCAGCGCGCGTCTTCTCGGGAAGCGCATTCGGACCTTCTGTTGCGGCATGGCGGGAGGGACGGATTTAGCGTATGCGCGTCAAGTCGCGGAGCACATTGGATCGGATCACACGGAGGTCCTGTTTACGGCACAACAAGCCTTAGAAGCCATCCCAGACGTGATTAAGACCATCGAATCATGGGACACCACGACGGTTCGGGCAAGTGTGGGACAGTATCTCGTGTCGAAGCACATTGGGACCAAAACGGACTGCAAGGTGGTGCTGGTGGGCGAGGGGCCTGATGAGGTGTGCTCGTCGTATTTGTTCAACTGGTATGCACCAAGCGGCGCGGCGATCGACGCGTGCGCCCGTGAATCTGTCAAGAACATTCATCATTATGATGTGAAGCGCGCAGACCGCTGTATCTCACGGTGGGGTCTGGAGGGCCGTGTTCCCCTGCTGGACCCTGAGTTCATCGAGTCGTATTGGGTGATTCCAGGGGAGGAACGGCACCCGAAGGAGCGCGGGCTGGAGAAATGGTGGCTGCGGGAGGCGTTCGCGGGAACGGGGCTGCTGCCTGATGAGGTGCTGTATCGCAAGAAGGAGGCGTTTTCGGACGGCATTTCTAGCAGCGCAAAAGGAGCACCTAAAGCCAAACAGGGAGCTGCGCCTAGGGAACCTAAAGAGGACGCCTCAGGACAGCCTAAAGACGACCGTGACGCAGCGCCTAGGGAACTTAAAGAAAGCAACGGCGCTGCGCCAACGGAGAGGGGTGTGGGGAAACGAAGTGTCCCCACGTCATGGTTTGAGATCATCCAGGCATGGGTGGAGGACAAGGTGACGGACGAAGAGCTCTCCACAGCGGCCACGATGTATCCCCACTGTCCCCCGACAACCAAGGAGGCCTATTATTATCGTCGTCTGTTCTGTGAATCCGTTGGAGCAAATCGTCAGACGATCATTCCCGCTTATTGGCAACCCAAATGGTCAGCGGATGGAAAGGAGGTCACAGGATATGTGGATCCGAGTGCTCGCACATTGGATGTCTATTCGGAAAATGCGTAATCCCATGTAGATTGTGTGAAGATTTTGTGAAGATACGGCATATATCATGTAGATGTGGTAAAGATACATATCATCTCCGCGGGAGAGGGGTATGGGGACAGAATGTCCCCATGTAATAGTGTAAGGTCATGTCCACCCCTGAATATGACTTTCAGACCCTCCGAAACACTACGACGTATGCGGGGACCGGTCTGATCACAGGGGGGTATGTGATGACCGTCAGCAGCAACGGGAAGAGTGTGTGGACCAACCAGCTTACCCTCAGCACGTTAACAGTCAGTTCTGTCAACGGAAACGACGGGATCGGTCGGACAGGTCCCACGGGTATGGCGGGATTTTTAGGGAGCACGGGAACCACGGGACAAACGGGTGTTACAGGCACCACGGGCCAAACGGGTGTGACAGGTCCCACAGGCATCGCAGGCACCATAGGAACCACAGGCCCCACAGGAGCCATTGCCACAGGACCCACAGGACCCAACCCCGATGGTGTCGGCCCCATGAATTACGCCCAAACCCTTCGGGCCACGAGCCTCGCCAATGTCCCCATTGTCGCCAGCGCTGCCGCCGCATCGACCATCGTGAGCACCTCCTTTAACACGGGAGGCAACCCTGTCCGTGTGGCCGCCTGTGGTGATCTTCTGACGTCTGCAGGCACCACCGCGCTTGTCCAGCTCTACCGATACACATTGGCAGGCGTGAGCACCGCCATCGGAAACCCCCAGATGATCATTGCCCAATCAGGTAACGCCGCACAGGGATTCTCCATCGAAACCATCGACACCACCGTGCCAGAGGGCGCCTACACCTACGTATTGAACCTGATCCAGAGCAATACCCTCACGAGCTGGGGAGCCTCCACGGGCAATGTCATTAACGCGATCGAACTCCGAGGCGCACGCGGAGCAACGGGCATCACGGGTGCAACGGGAATGAACGCGGACGGCGTGGGCGCCATGAACTATGCCCAAACGCTGAATGGTGCAAGCCTTGCCAATGTCCCCGCGGTCTCTTCCTCCGCCGTTGCGTCGACGATTGTGAGCACCACGTTTAACACGGGAGGCTATCCTGTCCGTATCGCGGCCTGTGGTGATCTCACAACGGCCGCGGGCACCACGGCGCTTGTCCAGCTCTATCGCTACAGCGGCAGCGGTGCAGGCAC
>JACCDP010016551.1_pt1 | contig 23736 bp, 13 predicted proteins | sample 7445841 | NCBI WGS metagenome assembly JACCDP01 (sample SAMN15323441, study PRJNA562643) | freshwater metagenome | isolation source: river surface water | place: USA:Blue River Watershed | collected 2017-08-17
CTTGAGCAGGCTGGCGATTGCGCGGGCAGCTTCGACGGCGGCTTTCTGTGTGGCTGGTGTGCTGACGGTGATGATGATGGCGGAGTCATCCAGCACGTCCTGTCGCATCGTGAATGCGGCTGGAACAATCTGGATGGAGACGGATTCAGTGTTTCGGATTTGGAGAGCGTTCATTGATGATCACTGAGCGCGCTGCGCTCTGAGAAAGGCCGAATTTCTTGCCGAGTTCGGCCCAGGTGTAGGTTGAGTTCTTGGCGTAGGTTTTCCGGATCTCAGCCGCCATGGAGGGCGTGACAGTCGTGCGGCGCTTGCGCTTGGGTGGCGCAGGTGCGACCGGCTTGACCGCCACGCCCCCAAGGAGGCGAGCGATCTGTTCAGAAGTCAGTGGCGCTTTCATTCTTCAGGATCCACGTGGGGCTGGAAATCAATCCCGCGCTGTCCCCGTTGTATCCCGGCCAGGAGTCCGTGTCCTCGCAGGCCATCCACTGCCGAATCCAACTCTGCCAGGTGCGCGATGCGACCTCGCAGGATTCCCGATCCAGCTGGTACACGGCCACGGCGTATGGCTCGAAGTCTTCGACGCAGACCCACTGCCACTCTCGGGTCTCGCCGGTGATGTCACGCCACAGATCTCGGTAGTACGCGGCCTGCACGTCGTAGCGAAACTGGCCAATCTGCCGGCGGAAACCCGCCTTGCTGGCATCGCGACACTTCTTCAGATCGACCAGGACCTGCATGGTATCCGGCACCCGATCGATCAGACCTTTGCGCTCGCAGCCCTCGAACTCGCCGAAGATTCCCACCTGGGAACGCCCGGCCTGATTGAAGAGCAGGTGCGAAGCGACCGGGTGGGCACGGATGCTGGCAACCATCTTCTCGACGGTCTCGATCTCCTCCTGCTTGAACACGGTCACGCCGCGCTCGCGGGTCTCGTCGCGCCATGCACGGGCTTCCTTGGTGCGGAAGTCGTCGTATGGGCTGGTGGTGAACAGGTAGTCGGTGCCGAGGACCTTGTGGTCCAGCAGGCTTCCGATGTTCATGGCCTCGGTGGTCTCCTTCTCTTCCTCGAACCCAGCCAGAGCGTGGGCTGGCGAGCGGCTGAATGCCTTGAGTGCAGAGACGTTGATCGCTGGGTGTGCGCGGTACTGAGCCGCGCTGATGGGGTGGACGATTTTCACTTGGCACCCCCCTTCGCGGCCTGGCGAGCAATGCCCCGGCGGTTGCGGACCACCCAGTTGGAGAGTTCCTCGGGCAGGTCAGCGGCGGTCGGGTACGCCTCGGGGTTCGGCCACCAGCTGAGTTCGGTGGCCATGGCGACCAGCTGCTGGTATGTAAGGCCGATCGAGAACAGGGTGCCCTCGACGGTCTCGACGTTGACCTTTTCCGGAACGGTGGCTTCAGGAACCGCCTGTGCAGGCGCAGGCGCAGGCGCTGGCACGGGTTCCGGCGCGGTGGGCGTGGGCTCAGGAGTGGGTTCCGGCTCGACATGGACGACCTCCTGCTGATTCGCAGGCTTCTCAACCACGACAGCTTCCGCCTCGGGCTCCTTCTTGGTTCGGCGCGGCTTCGGCTCAGGCGGTGTCGGAGTCACGTCCATGACGACTGGCTTCACGACCTGATTGGCCTCGGGCGTGTCGTTGATCTCCTCGGCGGTGTGCATACCGAGAGCGATCTCGGGCGCATAGGCCCGGGTCCAGAACGCGGCGGCGCGGTACTGAAGCATCTGCTCGGGCATGGTCTTCCACTTGGAACCGTTCTTGGTGTACCAGCCTTCGGCCTTGGCCATGGCGATCGTCACCAGGGCGCCGACCAGTTCGAGGTTGCCCTCGCGCTCGACGGCGTAGGCGCGGCAGCCCCACTCGTCGGTGTTCTCCTTGCCCACCCAGCGGAACCGCATCGGGGAGAACCGGCCGCAGCTGTTGACCGTGGCGATCAGGAACGCGGCAGACCACGTGGGCTTGCCGTGGATGGGAACCATTGACTGCATCACGGCCATGACCGAGGCGCCGATGCGCTGCGAAAGTTCGAGCGCGATGATGCAGTTGCCGAGGTTGGCCTCGCCCCGATACGCGTCGGGAACGAGCGTGCTGGACGCCAGGGCCTTGGCCATGCGTTGCACAGAAACGAACGCGCTCTCCGAAGAGAACGCGCTCAGTGCTTGGGATTGCGTTGGAGTGGTTTGCTGTAGTGCAAGATTGCTCATACGTCAGTCACCGTATGGCAACTGACGTACACCGTCAAGCACTACGGAATGCTTCGATCGATATTTTTTTGGATCCGCTCACGGATTCGGCGGGTCTCTTTATCGATCGCTTCCGCCGCCTTCTCAGCCGGCAGTGAGTTCAGCCGACGGCCGTTATCCAGGATGTACTGGCGGTAGGCTTGCCCAACCTCTTTCTGATACCGATACGCTTCGGTGGGCGTCATCGGGCGCCGTTGGCCGTTCTCCTTCACCTTGGCGGTGGCGCTGGGAACCGGCATGAAGATGCCCTTGCTGGCCAACTCGGACAGCTGGGTCCACGCGGGATCTTCCTTCCGGGTTTTGATCCAGCGGCTGAACGGGTGCTTCATGACCTCGACAGGTTCGCCCAGGACGTTGAGGGCCGGTCCGACGCCAACCTCGCGGCGCGCCCACGGCACCTGTTGGAGGAAGTATTCGGTGCCCACCTTCGCCGGATAGATGTTCGGATCCGAGTAGGTGTCGATCTGCTTGGCGATGTTGGGGATGAACGATCCAGCCAGCCGAGAAGACCACCGGGACAGGTTGTTCAGCACGGCATCGTCAGAGGAATACTTGTAGGCGTTGGCGACGCCAATCAACTCGGTGAAGGAAGAGATAGCGGGCGAATCGGTGATGACAAACATACCGGCCTTCGCCGCGTCGTTGAACTTGCCCAGGATGCCCTCCTGATTCCACTTCTCAGGGTTGTGCAGCTGCTGGTCACGAAGCTCACCGATGGCGCTCAGGCCCATGGCGAACGGCATCTGGCGATACGAAACGTATGTGTTGCCGAACCGGATGGAGTACGGCTGCTTCCCTTGGGCCAGAAGCTGGCGGCGTTTGTCGGTCGAGAGGCTCTTGAACGATCCGGTGATATCGATTGAACGATCCTCCTCCTTGTCGTCATCACCGAGGAACAGGGCGCCGGCGAATGCCATCATGGCGGTGCCGATGCTGGCCTTGAGGATCAGGAGTTTCCGTTCGTTGGCATCGATCTGATAGCCGAACGGCTTGTTGATGCGCGATCCGGAACTCAACCAGTAGCGCATGAATCCCCACGGCACCCAGTCCAACCCGGCATTGGTCGCGTTCGCAGCGAACCGGAGGAACGCCAAGCCGGTGACCATCTTGAGACCCGGGTATCGCTTCTCGGCCTGGTTGAGCCACTGGTAAAAGAGTCCGACGACACCGGACGGATCCTGCTTGAACGCGGCCTGACGGGCTAAATCCATGGCGCTGATCACCACTTCGGTCGGGATGCGGTCCTGAAGGATCTCGTTGATCCGCTTGTTCATGTACCGCTCCGGAGTGCGCTCCTCCTGAGCCTTCTCACGCGCCAGGCGGATGTCATCGGCCGTGGGCTCAAGGTACTTGAACAGGTCGGACTTGCTGCCTTCACGCGCCAGGATCCACGCCTTCATGGCCTCGTAGTTCGAGGTCACTGCAATGTGATCCATCGCATCCATGAACCGTTGGACGTATCGGAGCGACGTGATCGCCTTGAGCGCAAGATTGTCGGAATCCTTCAACCCTTCGAGGCTGTTGAGCGGCTGCTCTTGGTTGAAGTTGATGCTCTGGAATCCTTCGCCTTTGAGGAAGATGTCCGGGAAGTCCTTGGCGCCCCGGCGCATTCCATCGAGCCACGCAGATGCGATGTAAGGAGCAGCGGTCGGGTTCTTGACCGACGCCAACCCGGCATTGACCACGCTGTTGATGATGCCGGTGCCCTGCTCAACGGCAGTGGTCAGTCCGGACAGCACCGAGGCGTACCAGTAGTCCATGATGATGTTTCGGGCGCGGATTCCTCCGTCCTTCTGCATGATCTGGTACATCTGGGTGATGAGCTTCTTGCGATTCACGCCGCCCACCCGCTGTGCCTTCTGGGCCAACTCGTTGATCTTCGTGGCGGTCGGTCCGTCGAACTGCGCCACACCGAACCGGGGCGCGATGGCGTTGCGGAACGCAGAAGCCGCCGCCTCGGGGTTCGTCAGGAGACCGAGGTTCGCCCACTTGATGATGTCCGGGATCGCGTTGTAGATGCGGTCCTGAACCTTCTTCGAGACGTTCGGCAACTTGATCTGCTTCTTGAATTCCTGCCGAACGATCTTGTTGCGCTCCTTCTCGAACGCGTTGCCGAGCAGGTTGGCCAATTCGATCTGACCGGAGCGGCTGAGAGTCTTCAGCACCGGATGATCCATCATCTTCGCCAGGAGCAGCCGCTTGTAATTGCCCTGCTGGTCGAGACTCGAGGTCATGATCTCCTCCCACGACACGCCGAGTTCTGCCTTGGCGCTCTTGAGTTCGCGCTGAACGACAGCATCGGCCTGGGAGAGAGTGGCCTTGAGGTTCTTGATGGCTCGCTTGGACGACTCCAGCAACCACGTCCGGATCTGATCGGAAACGACATCCGGGAACGGAAGTTCCTTCTGCCGTTCGTTGATAAGGTTCAGATGCGTCAGGACCGGCGCCAGGTAGTCGATCGTGTTCAGCATCTCACGACGCGCCTGACCCGATTGTCCGAAATCCTGAGCGCCAGATTGGGCTCCGAACTCAGCGAGGTTCTGAAGCAGTGTCCGCCACCGAGCGCGATCGATCTCGTTGGGAGCCGCCTGCATTCGCAACGCGGTGCGCTGGATAAGCTCGCCGAGGATCGTCTGCAAGATGGCCGGAGTGATGCCGAAATCGGTGGCGCGATTTCCCGAGGTGGCAGCGGTGAACGCGCCCTCGATGTCGTCTCCGAATTGATCAACCCATTCGCGGGCTGCGGTTTTGCGTTCGGCATCGGTCTCTCGAACGATGCGGCCACGGAAGAATCCCTGCGACGGCCGCCGGCGCTCGCCAGAAGCAGCCTTCGGCGCCTGAACCTCCGGGGTTTCGATCGGTCCGACACCCGGGGTCTCGAAGGCGCCTTCCAGCAGTTTCCCGACTTCAGCCTCAGCCTCGGCCAGATCCACGTTGGACGGTGCGTTCTCGCGGATGTAATCCATCGCGGCCTTGCGCGCCTGGATCATGTCGCGGGTCTTGATGTAGACCGCCCGGGCAGCGCGCAGCGCCAGGTTCAAGACGGCCAGCGGAATCGCGGCAGTCGATTCGTAGACGCCCTGGGGCCGGGTCGCCTGAATGGCCTTGTTCAGCAGGCTCTCGACCTTGTCATACATCAACTCGCCAAGCTCCGGCTGGGATTGCCGAGTCAGCGTGAGGAAGCGATCGAGGTTGCTGCGATCCATCTCGCCCACGAAGAACACGCCGCTCTGAGTCAGGTTGCCGGGGAACAGCGCCTGAATCTCGCGGTTCGACCAAGTGGGACGCAGCTGGTTCGACGACCGCAGCTTGACCTTGATCTTGTTGTTGGCCTCCGGGGTCAGCCGCATCATCTCCTTCACGGAGTTGCTGGCGTCACGGAGTTTGACGAAAACCTCGGTGCCTTCGCCGATCAATCGGACGGCATCATTCTGATTGATGCGGATGTCCTTGATGCGGGTCTCAGGCTTGAATCCGGACGGCATCATGATGCCGGTCTTTCGGGCTCCGGTGTTCGTCGTGTAGATGGTGATCTTGGGTCGCGACTCGCTGGCGCCCTGAGCACTCTTGAAACCTTTCAAGAGGTTTCCGGTCACCACAAACCGCTCGTCCGTTGACTCGACCGTGCTGGCCCACTCCTCGGCACCGTTGTCGATTTCCTGACCGAGCGCAGAACCTTCGCCTTCGCTCATCGACAGCGGCATCGATGCGCGGGACCGGATCATGTTGCGCGTCAAAACCAGCTGCTGGTCAGACGGTCGGGTGAAGTTTCCTGGGTCGTTGGCCTTGAGCTTGAGGTCGATCGGCACCGCAACGTACCCGAACTGATTCTTGAAAACCTTGCCGATGCGCCCGAACGCCGACACGACAGCGTCGCGAGTTTCCCGGAAGGCATCTCGGACTGACTGGATCTGCGCGGGGTTGACCTCGCGCTGGGTCATCTCCTGAACGCGGCGCTCCTCGAAAGCCTTGGATTGCTGCAACCACGCCCGGGCAACCTTCTCTGCGGTCGCACGATTCTTGATGGCCTCTTCGATGGCGCTGTCGAAGGTCGGGGGCGCCTTCGCGGGCTTGATCGAAACGCGCTCCAGCGTCGAAGGCCCATCAAACGGCGTGGTTCCCGTACCCGGCGTGAACTCACCGGAGTCGATAACCTTGGCGCGGATGTCATCGACGTTGGCCTTGAGAGGGTTCTCGCCAACCTCATCGAGTGCGCGAATGCGATCATTGTAGAGTTCGCTGATCTGACCCCAGAGGCGAGCAACGTAGTCGTCCGGCAGAATGACGAAGTAGCCCGTGACCGACCTGGCGAAGTCGCCGCCCTGATCAAGATCCTCTTCGTAATCGGGCAGGGAGATTCCCATGCGATCCACGATGTCCGGATTCGATTTCAGGACGTTGTAGACCACGTCATCACCGATCGAGTTGAACACGTCGGCAACCAGACCTTCGTTGGCGGTGAGTTCGGATTCGGTATCCGCAGAGGTGTTGGCGTTGAGCGACGCCATCTTGCGCCGCAGCAACACCATGAACCGGTTCTCGGCAGCCAGCGACGAAGACAGAACCACGTACCTCGGGAGGCTGGTCTGGCCGTAACGCATGATGCGGCCGAGCATCTGCATGAAGTCGTTGATGTCTGGAGCCGCCTGTCCAACGATCATGGCCCGACGCCGCTGGTCCTTGAACTTCGGATCGGTGTGGGCGCTGGTTCCGGTGGATCCGGACTTGTTGACCAGGAGGGCATCCAGACGGCCGTTGTTGAAGTCGTCCAGGACAACACGGCGATCCCGCTTCTTTCTGGGCACCGATGTCACTTCACCCTTCGGTCCGGTCACAACCTCGGTGCCACGTCCGGTGATTTCATCGATCGTGTACCCGGCTTTCGAGATGCGCTCCTTGATGAAATCGATGGGCGAGATCGGCATATCGCCAAAATCTGCGCCGGCAATCTCATCCTTGATGTTCTCGTAAATCTCGCGTGCCTCATCCGGAAGTTCATCCGGGCGGAGCTTCACGGTGGTCTTCTTGTCGGCAGCCTTGTCCTTGACCTGCACCTCCAGGAGTTTCTCCAGCTGGCGAAGAAGCATCCCCTTGTAGGAGACATCGAATCCCTCAGCTTTGAGGTTTTCGATCGGGCCTTCCATCGTGTTGTTGATCGCGATGAACGGCTTCTCGTTCTTGCGAAGCACTTCGATCGCTGAATCGGCAATCGCCTGAGCCTTCAACGACAGGATGTACTGGGACGACAGGTTGAACAGGAGGCTTCCGAAATTGGTCGAGGTGAAGCTGACCTTTTCCTCCGATGCCCGGGTCTGGTTCTCGGCGTTCTCCAGCTTCTTGGCCACCTTCGCGATCTGCTTACTGAAGCGATAAATCTGCTGAAGGAAGTCGGTGTACACGTCCGCCAGTTCCCGCTCGCGTTCGGCGTTCTCGGTGGCGGTCACGAACTCGAACGGCACTCCATCCCAGTTCTGCTGGCGACGAATGAACTCGCCGGACTCAGCCAACATTGAGGTCAGCGCCTGCTGGAGCGCCAAACCACCGCTGTTGAGCAGTTCGACCATCTCGGTGTTCGACAGTCCGGACCGCTGCATCAAGGTCTTGAGCGCGTACAACCCAAGATTGTCCGGCCGTTTCGCGAACGTCGCCGACGCGAAGTAGGCGCCCTTGGACTTCGGCAGGATCTGGTCGAACCGGATGTTGGTGTCCGAATTGGCGCCGGCCGCAAGGTGCGCCTCGTCCAGAACGAAAATCGCGTTCGGAGCGATTCGACTCATCGCAGACCAGATGGGGCCAAACGGCTTCGCGATTCGCTTCCCTTGGCGAGCCCGGCGGGTCTTGGCGGTCTCCTTGAAACCAGCCGGCACGTCGGCCTTCAGCTGGTCATAGGTCGTGAAGAGGGCGTTGGTGCCAGCCGGCAACTCGGCGGTGTCGGAAACCTTTTGCAGTTCCTCACGCGTTTGACCAGATGTCCTGGAGATTTTGACGGTCTCACCATTTGAGGCGACGTAGGTCTCCTTGCTGTTGGTGATGTACGGGCGGATATCGCGCTCACCGATGGCGGGCAGGTCACGGCCAGCCATGTCCGAGTAAAGCGTCGGCTTGGCGGTCACGAAGACCGGCACCAATCCGTTGAGGCGCGCATACCGCAGAACGGCGGCAACCGTGCGCCCCTTTCCGACACCAGTCTGGTCCGAGTTGATCAATGCAGACCCGCGCTCGATGTTCCGGATGGCCAGCGCAGCAGCGTCAATCTGAGCGGCGGACATGGTCGCGAACAGCTGCTCTCGGGTCATCTGCAACCGATCGGCAACGTAGTTATCGACCGGCATCTTGACCTCGGCCTCCAACTCCTTCAGCGCACGCGACGTGGCGTCCGCGATGTTGGCCGGAGAAACGAGTCCGGTTTCCGCGTTCTTGCTCTGACTCTGGTACGGCTTGGTGCGGGCCTCCGACATTTCGGCAGCCTCGGGCTCGACGTCAGCTGGTTCTTCAACCACCGGCTCCGTAGGCACGGTGGCCGCGTCGATCTGGTCGATGATGGCATTGGCCTCAGTGCGGTTGAGATCGTCCAGGCCCTGCACCTGATTGGCGGTCTCCTGCCAAATGGCCAGCAGCGATCGCTTCAGCTTGTCCCAGATGTCGGGCAGATCCTCTCGGACCTGGGCAGCGAACTCCGAGAACCGCTTGATGCCGGCCTTGACGTACAACGCAGCCATCTGGGCTCCGGTCGTCAGAATGGTCGGATCGATGCCGATGCTGACACCGCCCAGCTTGGAACGCAGTTCCGCCTTCAGCGCCTCCAGGCGAGCCTGGTCTTCGGCGCTGAGGTTCTTCGTTAGTCCTGGCCTCGCGGAAGGAGCGACAGCCACAGGTACAGGCCGTCCTGGCGCCACGCCTCCAGCTGCTCCTGGTTCCGTGACTGCGGGCGCTGCTGGAGCCACCGGTCCACGTTCCTCGGGCTGACGCGGAGCAGCAGCGGGTTGTCCTGGAGCAACAGCCCCAGCTGGTCCTCGTTCAGCGCCTCCGGCCCGCTCACCCGGTAGCCCTGCTCGCTGTCCTTCAGGTTGGAGTTGAGCACCCGCAGGCGCTCCCGGAATGCCTCCGGGTTGTCCTGCACCTCCTTCAGCTGCTGGCTGAGGAGCGACGCCACCTCCGACGCCAGTTGCTGGTGCGGTGACAGGGGCTGCTGGTTTCGCTTGGCGAGCTTCATAGATCAGTTCTTTGAGGTCCGCCCAGTTGTTGTACACCCGTGGCGCTGAGATCCACGGACGAACGAGCCCACCTTGAGCGGCCGGCGGGGTCGGGCGTTTGCCATTGATGACCACCACATCGACCGGCCACCCAGCCCCCATCTTGGAGTACAGGCTACCGTCGAGCGTGAAGAAGTCGGTGACGTTGAATCGGTTGAACAGGTCGAGGTATTCCGCCCGTTCGTAGGACGTGAGCCGGCTTTCCGGGGATCCGAGGCGAGCCGACTGCGAACCAGTCTTGGATCCAAGAATGATCACGGCGCGACCGTCCGGAGTCATGGTCTCAAGCGTGTTGAGAGCGATGGCCAGGTCGAGGCTGGGGGTGTCAGCGCGCTTGATGGTCGATCGGAATATCGGGAACCGCTCGCGCACGTTGCCGATGAATCGCGTGCCGAAAGGCGGGTTGATGATCACGCGATCGGGCTTGGCCTGATCCAGCTGGTTGAAAAACTCCTGGCTGGCTGCATCCGTACCGGTCGCCGGCTTTCCGATGAACTGCTCCAGGCGCTGGCGCCGATTCGGGTCCAGTTCGTTGGCGATGACTTCCTGAGTGTTGGGATCGGCGCCGACCAGAAGCATCCCGTTTCCGGCAGTGGTCTCAGCGATTTTCTTTCCACCCTGCACGTCGGCCAGAATGCCAGCGAGGTACGCCAGCGGCGCAGGCGTCGAATACGCCTGAGCGGTCTTGCTCGTCGCGGTGCGCTCACCAAGTTCCGACTGGGCCTCGTAGCGTTGGGTCAGCTTGTCGTAGGTTTCCTCCGGATCGACGTTGGCCGTGCGGTCGTCGCGGATGATGGCAGCCGTCTCCTTGACGATCTGAGCCTCGAGTTCCTCGTTAGCCTTCTTTTGGGGAGGCTCGATCGGTTCCACGGGGGCCGGGGCCGCCTGCGGTTCCAACGCAGGAACGACGACCGGCGGAGGCATTACCGCTTCCGCTTCGACTTGGACTTCGGGCTGGGCCCCTCCTCCTTCGGGAGGCCGCCCTCCTTGATCCACTTCTGGCAGTCCCACTTCGACTTCGGGTTGCGCGACTTCTCCGCGAAGCACGCCTTCATCTGCGCCTTGTTCTTGAACGGCATCTGGGGTGATGGGTTGGGGTTGTGAAATTGGTGCGGCAGGGATTTCAGCCGCCGCAGCCGGAGGCACCACCGGAGCGGCTTCAGGCGCCTCCGCAATCGTCTCGACAGCGGGCGCCGGAGCAGGAGGAGCCGCCGCAGGCTGTGCCAGAATCGATCCCTCCGGGAACAACGCAGCTGCGATTTCAGCCTCAGAGATATCCGGGGTCAACGCATCGGAGTCTGCCATGCCTGCGACGGTCGCAGACGAGTTCGGCAACGGGTTGCCGGGGTTTGATCCGATCGCTTCGGTCAATGGATCCTGGCCGGGCACCTCTTGGCGCCCGACGTTCAAACGCTGCTGCTGAATCTTCCGTAGCCGTTCAGCGCGGTTAAGCTTTCCGATTGCGCCGCCAACTGTGCCAAAGAAGCCGCCAGCCACGCCACCAGCACCAGCAGCAGTTCCGGCGCCCTCAAAGACCGGCCGGGTTTCATCATAGATGATCTTGGCCGCCGCGTTTCCGGTGACCTGCTCGACGAACTCCTGAGTGCCTTCCCGGACAATGCCCTCCGCAACGATTCTGGAAATCGGCGCCCTTGCGCCTTTCGTCACGATGCCAGGGAGTCGGGTAGCAAAACCGAGTGTGCGCTCACTGACAGCGCCAATCGGGGCAGCTGCCAAGAAAGCGGCGCGTTGCAGACGCTGCTTCGATGACTTCAGATTTTCGGCCGTGATCGCATCGCCCTTCAGTTCGGCATCACGGATCTTGCTGTCGATAATCGAACCGGCCTCCTGATAGGCATCCTCACCGGCGCTGCCAGCATAGATGACATCGCCAACACCGGGAATGATGGTCGCACCAAACGATCCGATACCCGTGGCTGCCGCAGTGGCAAAACTGTCCTCCTTGGCAGGGTTGACCGGGAACGCTTCCTGCGCGCCCATCTCGAGGTTCTTGCCGAACTGATAGAGGCTCGATTCCTCAGCGGGAGGCTTCGGCGGTTCTTCGAGACTAATCTGTTCTCCGATCTGACCGGAGAACGGGTTGAACTTTCTGGCGGGGACCAGATCAGGAACGACCTCAGCGGCACGGGCAATTCCTTGAAGTCCCTTGCCGATCATCATGCCAGGCGTCCTGGCAACTGCATCGAAGAAAGAGCTTGTGGAGCCCTGTTGAAAGGTCTGAGCAAACTCGACGAGTTGGTTGTCCCCAATTTCGTCTGCGACCTCGACGGGTCCAAGGCCCTCAATATCAACGATGCGCGGCATAGGTTATTTGTTCGGGATGTACCGCACACCGCCTGGAGAATTGGGATCGAAGACAATTCGGCCGACGGGAGCGTTTGTGCCGCCACCAGTCTTCGCGCTTTGACCGGCTTGCACAAGAGCATCCATCTGTTCCTGAGTCAGGTTTTGAGAGACATCCTCCCCGTTGACTTGGAATGTTCGTTTGCCAACGAACGTCGGCTTGACCGCCTTAGTCGCCCGCATCCGCGCTAACGGACCCGGCTGGAACCGCTGTCCCTCAATCACGATATCTTCCGACGTGTCTCGCGGAGCTTGCAGCAGATCCGGAGGTAGCCCGAACGGCCTGGGTTCCTCGACGATTGGAACGTATCCGGCAGACATCAAAGCCCGCTGAGTAGCGCGTTGCTCGGCCATGCGTTTGCCGAGTGTGGTAGCACGACCCTTGAGAAATTGAGGAGATGCCAGAATATCCGGAGACAACGGCCCCGGCGCCTCACCTTCTCCTGCCAGCATCCCGGCAGCTTCGGCGAATTGACCGGTCTGCTGGCGAGCCTGAGCAGCTTTGGCCGACGCAGCGTAATCGATCTCGCCGTCTGGACCGAGAACCACATCCTGACCGAACTGACCGGCAGCACGCTCGAACCGTGCTTTTCGCGCATCGGCACGAGCCGCCTCACGCTCGGCAATCACGTCCTGGTAATACTGCTGGCGAATGCGCGCCTCTTCCTGCCGCGCCAGGATCTCGTCGGCGCGACGTTGACGCTCCTGGGCAAGGCGGGCACCCGCCATGTACGAAGCTCCGATGTTTTCGAGTCCTGAGAATGGGTTCGCCATAAATTAACCTCCCATGAGTTTGCGTTGAGTCGAGACCAGGTCGCTTTCGCTGCCGGTGCCTCCTGACCCAAGCGTCGCAAACCCGAGGTTGGTGAGTCCGGATCCAAGCGACCCAAGGGCGCCACCGAGAACGCTCGATGCGCTTGGCATATTCGCCACGCCGGTAAGCGCCGCCATGCGCTGGGCGCGCTCTTGACCACGCAACGCCGCCAGTTGCTGCGGGCTGTACTCGTAGCTGACGACAGGCGCCAGCGGAGTTGATCCGAGAATCTGAGACAACTGCTGCGAACCCATCTGCTGCGCCTGCATCTGCCTCAGACCAAGGTCGCGCAGAATTCGGTTGCTCATCGCCACCGAACCGGCATAGCCGCCCTCCAATGCCCTGCCAGCACCAGACCGGTATGCAGCAGAAATTTCGTCTCCTGGAAGTTCACCACGAATCAGCGCAGCAGCGTTCTGGGCGCGCATCCGCTGGGCTTCGGCGAACCCTGGAATCGACTGTTCAATCAGCGCCTGGAGCTGCTGCTGGTTGTAGACGTTGCGTTCCTGCTCAAGCCGACGCGATTCCGGTGCCAGACGCGCCGACTCTCGCAACATCTCATCGATGTCGATGCCAGGCGTGTTTGCCGCGTCCATGGCCTGGCGCCGTGCCGCAGATGCGGCATTGGCTGACATAGCGGCGCCAGCGCCGGAGGCAAGTAGTCCGCCGCCGACCCCAAGGCCCAGTAGAAGTGGTAGTGCCATAAGTTTCCTTAGATGAATCCTCCGAACCGATATTGAATCTTGGCAGACCCGAACGGCTGCACGTTGATCACGCTGCGCTCATTCGGGCTGTACGCTTCAAGCTCATTGCGGAGCGACCGAAGGGCCAGCTGGATCTCGCGCTCGGCCTCCGTGTACTGGTTCCGGTCCTCCTTCTGGATGGCCTTCATCATGTGCTTGATGGCCTGAAGGTTGCCGATGAACAGCCAGTCCGAATCCACGACCGCCGGGATGAACTCAAGGCGCACGATGGCTTCGATGACCGTGTTCGTGCAGTTCTCCTCGGGCGGTACGCAGCCGTCGCCGTGGTCGATGCAGCAGTTGTCCTGACTCGAATTGCACCCATTCGTGCCACCGCAGACCTCGGGCATATTGATCAGGTAGGTGCGGCGGTACTCGGGGTTTTCCTCGCTTGGTCCCCAGACGGCAACCTGGGTGGAAAGCGTCGTGGTCGGGTTGTAGGCCACGATCGTGATGCGGCCCTGAGTCAGCGGCTTCTGGGCGCCGTTCAAACCCGGCTGCTTGAAGAGGTTCGAGGTCTCAACGAACGGCGTGACAGCAGGATTCGGCAGCGTGACGTACTCGCCCCAGACGTACTCGCCGCTCACCGGGTCGAGGGTCCGGATCGGCTCGTTGGTCGCGGGGTCGATGCCCTGAAGCAGGATCCGCTTGCCAGCATCGGCTGTCAGAGACGGGTACACCCGGAACTTGCAGTTGCCCACCGAGTCACGGAACTGGGTCACCATGCCGCGATCCAGCAGCTGGTCCTGCTCGCAGCCCTCACGGCCGCAGCCAGTGCGCGGGGCGCGCTCGTCGGTCTGGAACTCGTACCACTGGTTCTGGATCGGGATGTTGTACCCGCAGACATTCATCGCCTCGATCGTCTTGACCTCGCGAGGCCAAGTGATGCAGCCGGCGGTGACACAGATGCGGAGCTTCTTGTAGGTGCCCCACCACTTGCCCATGTCGGCCAGGCGCGCCTGAGCCTCGTTCAGCAGCTGGACAAAGCGATCGTCGCAGGTGGCCAGTCCGACAGCCTGCGGAATCGTGGAGTTCTTGGCCTGGGCGAGGGTTTTTCTCATGGGGCGACGTAGGCGGGATTCAGGGCGGTCGCGTAGACCTTCAGCTGGTAATCGGCGTTGGTCAGCGGAGGGTTCGAGTAGAATGGAATCGCGATTCCACCCGGAGCGGTGTACTCGCAGGCCACCCAAATGTTCGTGAAATCACAGACGTACCGGAAGTTCGGCAACTTGTCGTATGTGGCTGAAACACCGATCAAGCCGAAGTGCAAGCAGTCGATTTCTTGGCCGCTGTACCAGATGTAGGTGCCACCGGTCAGCGGGTTATTGTAGGTCGCTGATCCAGCCGCAATTCGGCGAAGCACCACTCGAACCATGAACGGCATCAACAGTGCGCCGCTGACCGGATCCACAAAACCGTGAGCGAACGGAATGAGCGATCCGCTGACAGGAAGGTTCGTAAGGCTGGATTCATAGGTCAGAAACTGGCGCAGACTCTGACGAGTCAGATCACGCTTTTGGGTCAGCAGCTGGAATCGCGTGCCGTCGTACAGAACAGAAACAACCTGGCCCGAAAGAATGTCGTTTGCGACCAGAGGAACAGCTACGTCCTTCGTAATCGCCTTGGGGCCGAGACCGTCTACGTTCAGCGTGCTGGCACCGGTGTTGGCATGGTTCGCCAGAAACGTGTAAATCTGACCGGTGCGGTAAGCCGAAAGGGCGGTCGGGTAGACCGGGTTGTTTGCAATCGTGTATGCACTTGCAGCGCCTGTCGAAACTCCCCCGAAAACCACTTCGCTCTGCATCCGGATCCAGTTGGAATCCGCAGTCGAAAACTTCAGGACCTCTACGGGCCGGCCATTGGTGTCGGTTCGCAGCCAGTACAACCCCGTATTGACGGGTGGCGTTTCTTGGACCGCCCACTCGTCGCCCGTGTTGAGATTTCCAATCAACGCGGCTGCATAGGCGTCCAGGCGATCCTGCTCGGACGCGTAGCAGGCTGGCGGCGGCAGAAGGCCGGCTGAAATATCGACGGTTGGCATGGTTAGATGCGGTACAGGTAGTCGTTGGGCTTACACGGGCCGGGGTCGCATTCAAGCTCCAAACAGCCCTCGGGACAATCGAAATAGAAGAACTGCTCGAGCGGAGCAACGCAGCGAACAGGGCGTCCCTGGAGGAATGATCCTCCGAATCTGCCGCCATTGTTCACGACCAACCCATTGCCACTGAGACGCCGGACCGTGTTGCACCCAATCTGGATGTTCTCAACGTACTGGAAGAACTGACCCGTCTCGTTTGTTAGCGGAACGTCAGGCCCGGGGCTGGCGCAGGTAAATGTCGTGGGCGTCGGGGTGCCAGTGACGACAACCTCATCATTGAAGCTGTCGTTCGAGAACCCTTCGACCGTAACATGGAACCCAGCAGTCATCTGGTGGGCTTTGTTTGTGGTGTAGGTGGCTACGCCGCCGGTCCTCTGGAAAGCGATCGGCTGAATTTCCCAAGGAAAATTGATGGGTGTGTTGATGCCAACAAACCCTCCTGTTGACGTTCCTGGTGCTCCAGAATTGCTGACAGTGAAGGTGGTGGGACTCGGCGTTGAAATCACCGTGAACACGCCATTGAACGTCCCATCCGTAACTGCTGCCGTGCTGATTTCCATGCCGGCCTGAAGCTCATGGGCCGATGCAGTTGTGAACGTCGAAATGTTCAGCGCCCGGGTGACCGTGGTGATGGGAATCTGGTAGTCCGTAGGGTAGTACCAAAGACTCTTGTTCACGTCGTGGTTGTTGATCAGAAACACTGCATCGAGCGGGGGAAACGCGGTCTGGTAAAACCAAGACGCCGGTCCGGTCAGTAGAACATCGTTGTTCTGGATGACCATGTCCTTGTGGGCGGCTATCAACGTCGAATAGGTTTCAGGATTTGCCTCTCCAATCGTTTGGATCAACGTGTACCAGTCCTGAACCACCAAGGAAATGAACGCGCTTACGTTGAGCGCAGAGTTGTTGCTGATGCGGGTACCCTTGTGCTGGTACGAATCGACGTAGAAGCACGTGCCCCTAAATCCATCGAAGTTGTTGTAGCTGATGTTCATGCCGTCCGTCTCTCGAGCAGTGATGGCGTGAACCGGACTCTGCTGGTTGACCACGTCAGGGCCACCACGCACCTGGTTGTACTTGAACTCGCATTCGGATGCGAAAATGCGCCGACTGCGAATCATGATTACTTGGCCGTCGATGTAGAGTCCGGGCAGCACGTTGGGCCCTGGAGACGCGGCCGTGAACTGATACTCGCTCGGAAGAGACGTAACGATTGCTGTTCCAAAACTGAGCACACCAATGACTGAAAGAGGTGGGAATACGTCTGGAAGCGCCTGCGAGACAGTGAAGTTAAAGTCGTCTACGACTGCCAGCACGGTCCAGGTTCCGTTGAATGAAGTGTCGGCAAAAATGTTTCCAATTTGAACCGAACTTCCGGGCGCAAGGTAGTGCCTCTGATTCGTAGTGTACGTTGCGACATTGGCCTGACGCTTGACTGCCGTAATCAGGATGCTGAATCCAACCTTCACGACATCGCCGATGCGAAGCGTGTGCTTCATGACGCAGGTGTACGTGACTACGTTTGCTGACCTAGACACCACATTGATTGGGTTCACCAGACTCGAATATCCGCCAATCGCGCACTGGGTATTAGCTTCCGCATTGCCCGGGTACAGAGTGCTTTGAATCGAGTTGCGCCCTTGGTATCCGAAGTCGTTGTTGGTGACCTTGGCGCCTCTGGTCAGATCATCCACGGTCATCGGAAGGAATGACTTCACGATGAATGTTTCAGCATCTGCAACGCCTACACCAAAGTCATAGAACTGGTTGTTCCTGATGACCGCGTTTTCGCCGACATGATTGATTCCGGCAACAGTGTATGACGAATTGACCCCAGCTGCGGATTGCAGCGTCAAGGGCACATCTGGTGCCGCCCAAGCGCGAGCGTTTTGGCTGACGGGCCTGTAGACTGTGGCAATGGTCTGCGGGGTGAGCGGCACGTCTGGGCCAGCGATTGCGACCTTGAACTGATTCGGCGCCGGAAGCGGAGCAAGGATCGTAATTCCGTTTCCATTGAATGCCGGAATCGAGACATTCGAGATGTTGACCTGGTTTCCTGGAACGAGGTCGTGATCAAACGAAAGCTCATAGATCACCTCTCCGGCAATTCGCTCGACGTTGATGATATTGAACTCGGTGATTCGGAAGGTGAATCCAGTTCCAGGGTTGATCCCGGTGTCAGGGCCAGCATTTGCAACCGTAAACTCGGACGGTGAGACGATTCCGGTGACCGTAAAGATGCCGTTGAATGAACCGTCGGCAACATTGCTGATCCGAACAATCATGCCTGCCAGCAGATTTGTCGCTATGACTGATTTGATGTACGCAACACCAGACAGCCGCTGGTAAGAAAAAAGCTGAAGGTACGGGGTCGTTCGCGTGCAAAACACCTGCTGCGCGTCGATAAATCCGTTGACCGTGAACGTGCCGTTTCGAGCAGGATCGGTGAAACCAGTCACCGTGATTGTGTCTCCAACCGTGAAGCCAAAGTTCCACTGCGGGTGCTTCGTGAACGTGACGAAATTGTACTGATTCTGCCGCTGGTTAATCAGAACCACGCGCAGGTCTCGTTCAAACGTAGTAGGAGTGATGTTGTAGACGCTTCCAAACCCAACGAATGACGAGTCATTCCCTGGGCCTGATGTCACCACGTTGCTGATGTATTGACCGATTGCGCTGACGTTGCTGTATGGCGCTGGGCTGACAGGTGGCGTGTAGGTCGGTGTTGGCGCCGAGGCTATGAAATGCGGATACTTGGTGGTGTAGCTGTTGATGCCGTTCGTCCTTTGAACGGAAACGATCTCGATGTCGGCCACCGAGTTGTTTGTGTAGTTTCCGTCAAACGTGATGCCTTCGATCAACGTGTTTTTGCAGTTGGTGGCGTTGACCGGATTGCCAGGATACGCCCCGGGGCCGCCAACCGATCCGTTTCCAGCGTAGTTGCCGAGGGTCTTCAGCATCTGAATGTTGAAGCCGAAAGTGTCCCCTCTTTTCGTCGAAGCGTGGTTGGCAAACTTCAAGATCGTTTTGCCAGCGCCTTGGCCGGTAAACGCGACGTTGTTGATCACGCCCGCATAGCCCATCACGATCGAAGACGTGTAACCTCCTCCGATCAGATTGATCCACCCAGACTCGACTGCCAGCGGAGCGTTGGCGCCCGGCATTTCAATCCGGAACGATGTCGGATTAATGATCTGAGTGACCTTGAAACCGAATTGACCAGGTCCCGTTCCGCTTGGGAGCCCAGTCGCCGGATCGATGTACGTCAGCGTCAGGCCGTAGAGTGTGATTTTTTCGCCAAGAACCAAGCCGTGAGGGGTTGCTGTGGTCAGCGTAGCAACGTCCAAAGTTCGGCTGCTCGAAATAACCTGAACACCCGGGCTCGACCCCAGCAGGAACGTGCCCACCGGAAAGTCGCATCGTCCCGAGGCGATCAAGCATTCGTTGATCGCCCACGCGCTGTTTCGCAGCCCGCAAGGATCTGCACCGTAATCGACTGGATTCGTGGAAGGCATTTTAGGCGGAGAGGAGCGGACAGGCGACGCGACTGAGGTCGCCGTAAATATCCTCCTGAAGGCGTTGAGCAACCATTGCCACGCGCTTGAGGCGGAAGCGTCCCGTGTTGACGTAGCGGAGTTGGAACTCATAGCCGTCTCGAGTGAAGCCACCGGTTTGAACGTCGCACTTGTCTGGCGGCTGCGGCAGGGCGATGCGAGAGCGAGCAGGCGGCTGGTAATACTTCACCTCCTGGCAGTTGATCACCGCTGGAGGACAGCTGATTTCACCGGGCTCGCAGTTGCGGTACTTCGCACAGTCCTTGAACTCCGCCCAAGGCTGCCAGCACTCGCCTTCGTTGGCCTTGAAGTAGACCTTGGATTCGATCGAACCCATCACCTGGTCATACCATTGCTCGGCGCTCACCAGGCGCTTCTTGTTGGCAGGCTCGGCAAACGTCAGAGACCGAGTCTCAATGGTCCACTCAATCGGAGAATCATCGAACCCATCGAAGTCGAACTGACCGTTCTTGGTGACCTCGTACAGTCCGATGTCTCCCTGATTCAGCCCAAAGATGAAGCATCGATCCTGCTTCTGGATGCGGACCGTCAGCATCTGGAGGATGTCCACTCCGGTCCAAACACCTTCCCAGGCAGGAGGCAGCTTTCGTCCCATGCCAGAGACCAGGTCGAAATCCATCACGACCACACCACGATGCACGATGCCACGGCCGTTGACCTTCTGCGGCTGGATGGTCATCAACATCCGGTTGTCGAAGTTCACCGCGCTGGCTGCGGTCAGGTAGAACTCGGTGTCGTATGCCAGAGCCCGCACCACCTGGCGACTGATAGGGGTATTGCCCCACTCGGTGAAGTCGCGCCGGGCGTAGATCAACGATCGGATACCGTCCTGGGCGCGGAAGAACAGATCGCCGTTCACCGGAACGATCGACTCATGGTTGAACGATCCGAAGTTCAGGAGCGCGAATCGCTGGATCGGATAGTTGAGATCCTTCCAAACGTCGCGGTCCACCGGGGCGTTGAACGCGTAGGTGGCCGTCGGAGTGAAAACCAGCAGGTCGCCGTCTCCCAATGACGTGTCCAGGTTGGCCGCGAACGCCAGGCCGGTGATCGGGCCATTGCTGACTGCGAACGCACCACCCTCATTGAGAAACGTGTTTTCGGTGAACCGGATCACCGAGTTGCGACCGTACAGCGGATCTCCGTACACCAGATCGCCACCGTAGTATTCGGAGCCCCTGGCGACCCAAAGGCGACCTTTTCCGTAGGCCATGGGGCCGCCGACAGGAACCTCGTCGCTCGCGGCGCGGCGGAACACCATGCCGTTGTAGAGGTATGGGGCGCTCTGCTGATCCTGAACGATCAACCAGTTCTCCGCCTGCTGGAAGTAGACGTGCGTCGCCAGCGGGTTGTTGGCCTGCAACCAGTACGCAGTGAACGGAGGGCCAAGCAGAGGGCCGGCATCGATACCCGGCGAGTATGTCGTGAACGACGTGGGTGACGGTATGGTCTGCACCACGAAGTCTCCGAAGAATCCCTCGGGATAGAGGGCGCCAACGGGCTCCGTGAGGCGCACAACCATCCCTGGTGACAGGCCATGTGGCGCCGCCGTTACGTAGGTTGCCACGTTCGACACGCGGCCCCGGGTGTTGACCGTGAACGTCCCGCCAATCGGGGTGCGATCGGTCACCAGGAAGTTGTTTCCGATGTCGATCTGGAAGATTTTTCCGCTGATGGCGGCAAAGAGGTACGGCTCGCCCTGATCATTGATGTACGAGCCACATCCTTGGAAGTAACCCGTCTTGAACGCTGATTCGACGGCACGGTTGTAATACCCGCTGTTCGTCAGCTGGTCGGGATCCAGGAACGTCAGGTTCTTCACCCAGATTCCCGGGCGAGCCTTGGGAAACCCGCCTCGCACCGTCGTGTTGACCGCCCAGGCCAGCTGGTTCGGCTGAATGAGCGAAGGCGAAAAACCGCTGTCCACCCCGCCCTCGGCGGTGAGTAGGCCGTCTACAATGCGATTTTTTTCGGCGACCATGACGCTTGAAGCCATTCAAAGGCCAACCCATGATTCCCGCAAGATGAATGAAAGCCCCGATTACTTGTCTATCCCGTGGCGTACAAAAGACCGCTTTCTCATCGAGGCCGAGATGGTTCGCCGTGGCGGGTACATCATGTCCGGCGGGGTGAAGTACGGGTGTGGCAAGTACCACCACTTCCGCCAGGCCATGACGGCGCTGTGGCCGCACTTCGACTGGCACGACTGGTCGGAGCTTCTGATCCGCACGTTCGTCGAGAATCAAGAGGTCGGCATCATGGGGCCAGGGTCATCTGGCAAGACCTACGATTCGGCCGGTTTCGGGCTCTGCACGTTCTACATCTACCCAACTGGCACCTCGATCATCATGTCGTCAACGACGCGTGAGGGTCTCCAGCTGCGAATCTGGGGCTCGATCAAGGAGCTTCACAACAAGGCCAAGGCGAAGCGGGAGTGGCTCCCGGGACGCGTGATCGAGAGCCGATTCATCCTGACCAGTTCGGATGAAGATGCCGAGGCGCAGGACTTCCGTGATGGCATCATCGGCGTCGCCTGCAAAGTCGGCGGCACGTTTGTCGGGCTCTCGAACTACGTCGGACTCAAGAACGACCGGGTCATGCTGATCGCAGACGAGGCGTCACTCATGGGGCGCGGCTTCCTGGATTCGGTCGCCAACCTCCGCAAGAATCCCGAGTTCAAGCTGATCGCCATGGGCAACCCCAAGGATCGCAACGACGCTCTCGGCGTGGTCTGCGAACCGCACCCGTCGATGGGTGGCTGGGAAGGTCTCGAGTACCTCGAGAAGACTCGCACCTGGAAAACGCGGGCCCCGGGTGGCGTGGCGGTTCAGCTCTGTGGATACGATACGCCGAACGCCAAGTTCCCCAAAAACGTTAACCCCTACCGTGGAATCATTACGCCGGAGCAGATTCAGGCGGATCTCGATTACTACGGCCGCGACTCGTTGCAGTTCTCGATGATGAACCTCGGTCTGCTGCCCCGGGATGGCGGCACCAGGCGCGTGGTCACGATGTCGCTCTGCGAGCAGAACCAGGCGTTCGACGATGTCGTGTGGCAGCGGGCGGACAAGATCACCCGGATCATCGGTATCGACGCGGCGTACTCGGGCGTTGGAGGTGACCGCTGCGTGATGACCGATCTGAAGTTCGGTGAGGATCTGAACGGAAACACGGTGCTGGCATTCGCGGAACCGCCCGTCGTGATCCCGGTGACAGCCGTAAAAGCGCAGCAGGCCGAGGAGCAGATCGCCGAGTTCGTGATGCTCTACTGCAAGCAGCGCAACATCAATCCGGAGCAGGTCGGGTTCGACTCAACCGGACGCGGCACGTTGATGTCGGCATTCGCTCGCCTGTGGTCTCCGCAGGTTGTCCCGATCGAGTTCGGTGGGAAGCCGCTGGATCGTCCGGTGCGCCAGGGTGATCCGAAGACTGAGCGCGAAGCCTACGGCAAGATGGTCACGGCGCTCTGGTATGCATCCCGGCTCCTGATCGAATCGAAGCAGATGCGGAAGCTCCCCCGGGAGGTTGCCGAGGAAGGCGCCATGCGCGAGTGGGGCATCGCTCGTACCGGCCTGATCGACGTAGAGCCCAAGAACAAGACCAAGGAGCGTATGGGCCGGTCGCCCGACTTGTGGGACTCGTTCGTGGTCGCGATCGAAATGGCGCGCCGAAACGGATTTGAGATTGCAGCCGGTAGCGGTGTGGGTATTGTCAAGCGGCAGACACCAAAGTGGCTGACGCGTATGTCAGACAAGCGCCGGTCAATGGAGTCTCAACACGCACTTACTTACTCGTAACCGCCATGGCATCATTCAACAAAGTCATCCTGATCGGAAACCTCACCCGCGACCCCGAACTGAAGTATCTCCCCAAGGGAACCGGGGTGTGCAACATCAGTATGGCCGTGAACCGCCGCTGGAAAACGGAGGCCGGCGAGGATCGTGAAGACGTGTACTTCGCGGACTGCAAGGCGTTCGGCAAGCAGGCCGAGACGCTCTCGCAGTACGTCAAGAAGGGCCACCCGTTGATGATCGAAGGGCGCCTGACTCGCGAGGAGTGGGACGACAAGAAGAGCGGCGAGAAGAAATCCGCCACCCGCATCATGATCGAGAGCTTCCAGTTCCTAAAGAGCCGTGAAGAAGGCGCGGCGCCGGCACCTCGACGTGAGTCCACCCAGGCTGCCGCCCCGAAGCCTGATCTGGACGGGGACGACCTGCCGTTCTAAACCTCGGAGGCATGATCAATCGCGACCAATTCCCTCCCGGCGGCTGGCAGTTCTACCAACCCGAAACCAAGTGGAACGCCCCGAGTCCGCTGAACTATGACTTCTACTCCATGGCGCGGCTGATCCAGCAGCACCGCGCCGCGAACAACCTGCCGGCCGACTACGAGAAGGCCGTCAACGACCTCGAAGCCTACACCCGCGCCCGGTTCCCGAGCCTCTATTCGGGCGCAACAACCACCACGACCTCCAATGTTCAACCAAGGGTTTCAGGCTGCCGCACGTGCGGGCGCTAGGATCAAAAACACCGCACAGGGGGCGCGCATCCTGGCCGAGTGGCTGGGCGATGGTGGCACCCCTGTAGATCGCAGATTCGCGCAGGACAGGATCGATACCTGCCTGCGCTGCATCCACAACAAGCCGAC